>ERZ761610.1490-NODE-1490-length-12907-cov-12.563959_pt1 | contig 12907 bp, 7 predicted proteins | sample MGYA00512164_ERZ761610 | MGnify/ENA primary metagenome ERZ761610 (study PRJEB28899, sample SAMN02850038) | bioreactor sludge metagenome | biome: EBPR Sludge; feature: EBPR Bioreactor; material: flocular biomat | place: Australia: Thorneside Wastwater Treatment... | reverse complement strand
CGGACTGACCGCCGGACGGGGGACCGCCGACGGTACTCTGATCATGGGTGACGGCGCTTCGGTCAACGCCAACGTCGTCAACATCGGCATGGCAGTCGGTGGCAACGGCACGCTAACCCTGGTCGAAAATTTCAGCGGCTCGTTCGCTACCACCACTCTGAACCTGGCCAACGGCGTGTTCGCCTTCGGCAACAACACGCTGGCCATTGGCGGTGCTGGATCGATCGCAGTAGAAATCGTCAACCTCAGTGGTGGCTTGCTTTCTGGAAACACCGTGGACCTCGACTCCGGAGGAAGCTTCAACTTCACCGGCGGCCGGCTCGACATCACAACGTTCAACGGCAGCTTGCAGGATGACGGCGGCACTCTTGCCGCAGGCCATACCGCGGTTGGAACGACGACGCTCAATGGCGACTACCTACTGTCAACAAGCGGCACGCTGGAAATCGATCTGGCGGGTGCAGGGGCGGGCGTGGGCTACGATCAGCTCACGGTAAACGGTGCCGTCGATCTCGACGGCACCGGCGCCGTCGGCGGCATGCTCGATCTGGTTCTGAATTTCGCCGCGCAGCTGAACGATCGCTTCATCATCATCGAGAACGACGGTGTCGACGCGATCTCGGGCGAATTTTTTGGGCTGGCCGAGGGCGGCAGCTTGCAGGAGATCTATGGCGGCCAGATCTACTCGTTCGCGATCAGCTACGCCGGCGGCGACGGCAACGATGTCGAACTGACGGTGACCAGCATCGTCGGCAGCCCTGCACCGTTCACTGGGGCAGGTTCAAGCTCCGGTAGCTTCACGATAAACATGGCGCTGAGCGTAGGCCTGGAGCTGGGAGACGAGCTTGTGCCCTCGCAAATCCTTGCGGCTGCCGGGCCAAGCGCATCCGCTGCGTCAGCTCTCGATACGCTCGACGCCGAGTCAGACAGCCAGCCGAGCGAGGTCGCGATGGGGTCAGACAGTGAGATCGTGCGCTTCGATATCCTGCTCGATGCTCTCAGTGAGGTCGATGGCGTTACGCAGGCCCCCACCTTCCCGTCATCAAGAGAAATCGGCTCCCTGGCTGATATTTGGGCGACTTCCTTAGTCGAGAGCGGCGGCGCTGCCGACGCGGCTGGCGCGGACATGAGCACAGGCGACGGCATAGATGGCGCGCTTTGCCTTGATGCCGACGCAAGCAGTCCCGAGGGCTTGCCGGCTGTCGCGCTACCTGCGTCCGACGACGCCCTGTCCCTCTGCAAGCTTGATTTCGTGTTCGTCTGATCCAGGGCACTGTCTGCCGTACCGCTCACCGGTCGGCAGACAAACTGCTCCGAACCAGCGCAACCAGGGACGGAGCCCAGGCGCTCGGCTCCGCCGAGCAAGGTGAGGGGATGTTGACTCGCGACCCACCCCGCCGAGTGGCTGTCGCTGACAGCACATCGCGGAACTCGATACGTTGCCGCTATCGCGTTCTTGGTGAGTTGACGGACAACCGGGAGTGATGTCGTCGTGGCCAACGAACGCTGCGCCGGCGGCAACGAGCGCACATCCACTGCACGTTCCGTCACGCGGTGATATGGCTCCACACGACGACAGCATTTCGCGACCCGCGATCCCCCTTTGACTTTCCCGGCATGTAGCAGCGCCAACCACACCGAGTTCATCGCCTGCAGATCGATTCGCGCGCTGCGCTTGCACGTGCTCACGAACACCGAAGTGAACGTAGCGCCGTAACGGCGCCGCCATTTTCTGCCAGCCGCAAGCGACAACTCTTTCATCGCCAGTCCGCGCGCTGGACATCGTCGCCAGTCTTTCCGAAGCGTCGAACGCCACCCGGCCGATATCCGTGATGGAATATTCTATTGCGAACACAATGCGCCCTCCACAGGACGAAAGCCCATGCCCGAATCCCCTGAACAGGCGACCGAACACTACCTTCGCAGCGGCGAGCACGATGCCCACTTTCGGGCCTGGCCGGGGAACGACTTCCTCGCCCGCGTCCACTGCGGGGAGGCCGCGCTGCGCGCGGCACTGATCGCCGCGGTCCATACCCGCACCCGGCACCTCGCATTCCCCGAAGCAGTCACCAACCTCGACATCGTCGCCTTCACGCGCGGCAAGGTGGCGCCGATGGTGCATGGCCTGTTCCCGGCTTGCGAACAGGCGGCGGTCCTCAGCCTGCTCGAACGCTCGGTCATTCTTCTCACACCGGCCACGATCGATGCGCTGCTGCAGAACACGCATGGCCTGGCCACCGCCTGGGACCTGGCGAACCTCTATCTGGCGGGACTGGGCGCGGACCTGCTTGCCGAGGACGCTCCCGGCCTGCTGGGTCTGAGCGAGGGAACGACCTGCTATCTGTCGGCAGCCTCTTTCGACGCGCCCGATCGCTTCGAAGACTTCGTGGTGCACGAGGCGGCGCACATCTTCCACAACTGCAAGCGCGAAACCATCGGACTACGGGGAACCCGGACGCGTGAGTGACTGCTGGAAATCGATTTCGGCAAGCGCGAGACCTTCGCCTACGCCTGCGAGGCCTACAGCCGACTACAGGCGCTCGGCGACGGCCCGCGGGAGAGGCAGCGGCTGCTCGCGGAACACGAGCAGGGATCGATGCCGCCCGATGAACGCGTGGATGCGCTGGAGTACCTGGACATCCTGCGCGAGGCCGTCGCCGCCCGCAACGGCTGGAAACGGATCCTCCAACGCTGTTCGCCTCCGCGCCTGGCGCGACGCCCCCGGATGGGGGCAGCGTGATGCGATTGCGCAGGGAAAAGCCGTGCCCTCCTCCACGTCAGGTGGAGGCCGCGGGATGACCAGCCGCATCACCCATCTGGAAATGCTGCGCAAGGAGCTGCGAAGAATGAGCCGTGGCGATCTGCTGATCATCGCCGAACGGGCGACGGTCAAGCAAACCAAGACCATGCACTGCTTGCCGCGCTCGAACCGCAACGCGACACGGACCTGGCGGAGAAAGGAGGCGCTGCGCGCCCCTTCAGTCCCAGCGCGACTCCGATTCGCGGCGGGTAAAGGTCACGCAGCGGCCGTCGGTCAGCAGTTCGCGGATACGCCACGGCACGCCCTCGGCATCGATTTCGACCAGCCCGATGCCACTTCCGTTGAGCAGGCGCCGGCCGTGCGGCGTGCCTTCCGGCTTGCGCGGCACGACCCGCATGTGGCGCCGCCGGGTGAACCAGTTGAGCGGCGAACGCGGCGCGTACAGCCAGCGGTTCGCGCGGTCGAGGACATCGAGCAGACGCGGCGGGAAGGCATTGCGCAGGCCGCTGCTGCAGATCTGCCAGATGTCCGGACCGCGTATGCGCCCGCGCAGCTCGACGTCGTAGACGAAAGAGTAATGCACGTCGCCCGACAGGACGATGAAGTGCTGCGGGGTCCTGGGGTGGCGGAAGATATTCAGGATCGCGTGCGCCGCGCCCGGATGGGCCATCCAGTTTTCGGCATCGACCAGCAGCGGCTGGCCGAACCAGGTGAAGATACGCTGGATGGCCTCGATCAGCTTGACGCCGAAGATCGGTGCCGGCGAGACCAGCAGTACCGCCGGCTGGCCGCGCAGCGTCTGCTGCAGATCGGTCAATGCTTCCCAGCCCATCAGGCCCGAGGGCCGACGTGCCGCCGATTCGGAACGCCATCGGTGCGTGCGGCTGTCGATCACCACCAGCGGTGGAGTCGTCGGCCAGCTGTAGTGCCAATGGTCGAAACCAAGCAGCCGTTCGATGCAGTCCTCGTGCGTCGCGCTGCCCGGCGCAGCGAGGCTTTGCTGCAGCAGCTCGAGGGTCTGGCCAGCGAAGGCCTCGGGACAGTTGCCCCAGCCCTGATTCAGCAGGTAGCCGAGCAGCGCATTGCCGATGACGCGTTTCGAGAACGGGTGGCCGTAGGCGATCTCCTCCCATTCGCGGCTCAGGTTCCAGTCGTCGGTGATGTCGTGATCGTCGAAGATCATCGCCACCGGCAGATGGGCAAACAGCCGCCGCACGGCCGCCAGCTCGGCGATGAAGCCTTCGATCGCCAAGCGTTCGGTCCTGTAGAGCGCGTGCGAGGCCTCGTCCAGCCCGGGCGGTGGCTCCAGAGAAATCCCCTGCCAGGGCGCTGGCGACCACACCAACAGGTACATCGCCAGCACCTCGGCCAGTGTGATCAGGTGATTGTGTGCGCTGTCGGTGGTGAACACGGGTTTCTCGACGCCGCCGAACAGCACCTCCATCAGGGCGTAGTTGCGTCTGTGGCGCGGCAATAGCGTCTCGCGGCGGTAAAAACCCGCAGGGTGGCGGTACAGCGACTGCGCATTCACCACTCCCGTCCGTTCCATCCCAGCCAGCGGCTCGTCGGGCAGATCGAGGCGTGCGATGAGTTGGTGAATCGCCCGCAGCATCGGGCCCGCCACGTCGTCCGCGTAGACCTGGTCGCCGGTCAGCATCAGCAGCGAGGGCCAGGTCGGCAGCGCCTCGTGCGCAGCGCGCTCAGCGTCCGCCGATCGGCGTGTTTCGGGCTCCTCGCCAAGGCAGCGCGCCAACAGGCGGTCGGCCTCCAACAGACCGTCACTGCCGTCGAAATGTGGCTTGCGACAAGAGCCGTGCAGCAGCGCGCCGACGCGCGACGGGAGCACGAAGCCCGGGGAGGAACGTCCCGGATAACACAGGTCCGGCGCCCAATCGGACCAGTCCTGCCAGCCCGCGTCGTCGGTGTCGAGCGGCCGCAGCGCCAGCGTGTAGCCGATCCAGCGGTCAAGCGGCAGCAGCTCCTCGAGCGCCAGGTCGATCAGCAGGTAGTGCAGCCGGGTGCCAGCGGTCAGCAGGCGACAGCCTGCTCCACCCAGCGCCAGCAGATGGCTTTGCGGCAGCGCGGCTCCACAGACGAGTGTCAGCCGCAGCTGCACCGGTTCACGCACCGCTATCCAGAGAGTCAGCCGCTCGCGCGCGAGCCGGCGCAGGATCGGGCCAGCCAGGACCAGCGGGAGTGCGTTCGGCGTCAAAGTCCGACCCGCGTGAAACCGGCGGCGCTGTAGCTGCGGCCGTCGTTCAGCCGCACCGTCGCCTCCGACGCGCCCTCGATGACGTGGTTGTTGGTGAGCACGTGTCCAATGCTGTCCCAGACGAAGCCCGAAGCGTTGCCACGCGGCACGCTGAACACCTTGCGGGTCCACAAGTCGCGCACCCGCTGACGGCTGCTGTTGAACACGACCGAGGGGCTGGTGCGCTCGGAGATCTCGATCGTCGTCTGCTCATCCGCCGCCAGCTCGCCGCGGGCCGCGATCGGCCGCGGCTCGGCAACGCGGCTGATGACGTAGCGCTCCGCCCAGCGCGGCGCATGCCAAACGACAATCAGCAGCACCAGGGCCCAGGTGATCCAGTGTAGGTGGCGCAGGAAGGGATCGGTCGTCAGTGTCACGTGTCGGCTTGTCCATTGTCGGTGAAGGGCACAATCTCAACCCGACCAACTCGCCAACATAGACCCGGCCAATCCCCTTGGCCACGCCCGAAGCGAGGCAGCGCTCGATGCCGGCAGAGTGGTCGGCGGCGACATTCTAACGAACTCGGCGCGAAACTGCCGGCCGTTCGCGCGACCGGCAGGGTAATCGCATGAGTCTTATACAAGACCCAGGAGTTGAGCGCTGAAGGTGTCGGAAGTGACGGCGATCAGGCGCTGAACCGCGATCAAGGGGTTTGGCCAGTCATTTCGCAACTCCTTGAGCGTCAACGATTATTTCGCAGGGTCGACGACCTTGGCATTCATGCGCTTGCCCCGTAGAACGATGCCCCTGCCCTGAACTCAGCCGCTGGCGATCTGCTGCACGAACGTCTTGATTCCCCGCAGCATCATTTCGATCGCCACGGCGACCAGAACCAGCCCCATCAGACGTTCCAGGGCCACCACGAAGCGCTCGCCGGCAATGCGCTGGATGCGCTCGGCGAGGACCAGCACCACCGCAGAAATGGCCATCGTGATACACAAGGCGCCGATCCATTCCAGGCGCCGCTCGGGTGCCTGCGAGACCAGCAGCAGCACGGTGGCCAAAGCCGATGGCCCGGCGATGGCCGGCACGGCCAGCGGCACAATCAGCGGCTCACCCTGCATTTCAGATACGTCGGCATGGCCCGGTTGCGGGAAAATCATGCGCAGCGCGATCAGAAAAAGGATCACCCCGCCGCCGATCTGCAGCGACAGCTCGCTGAGATTCATCAGCCGCAAGAAGCCGTCGCCGACGAACATGAAGGTCAGCAACAGGACGAAGGCAATCAGCACCTCGCGCAGAATCACCCACGGACGGCGCGCGGGCGGCACCGAGCGCAGCGCGTTGGCGAAGATCGGGATATTGCCGACCGGATCGGTGATCAGGATGAGCAAAATGGTCGCCGAGGCGAAGGTGTAGTTCATCGATGGATTACCCGTTGTGCTGCAACGTTTCGCCGAGCGCCGCGGCTCGGGAAAAAACAGCCACGATCGGCTGCCACGGGGGGCGCGAAGCGGCGATGGGATTTACGCTGGCATCTACGCTGGCATCTACGATGAAAGCGGCGACAGGCTACACAGGATGATAGCTCTGCCCACTGCCTGGCGCGAAGCGGCTTGAGCCGCTCGCCGCCGGTTCAAGAAAGCACGCTAAGCGCCGGAACCGCCCCCGCCGCTGCGACTCCCGCCGCCGCCGCACGGGCAAGGACGCCATAATCCATGTCGCTGTGCAAGATGTGGCCGACGGTCGCGCTGAGCAGATAATTCATGAGCAGCAATCCCGGTTCGGCGTTATCGCTTCCCGCGTCCATCTGGTCCACCCGGGCGCGGATGAGTTGCATCTCGTCGAGCATCACCTGGTGCTCGGCACGGTGCTCGGCGAGGTCCGCGTAGCCAAATCCAGCCAGCACCCCCTCCTCGTAGCTGAAATGCTCCTCGAGCGACTCATGAAGCTCGGCCGTCATCAGCTTCAATTGCTCGACGTCGCCTTGCTTGCGCCAGGCATCCGAAGCTTTCATCGCCAGAGCGAAGATGGCTTCGTGCTGGGCGTCGATTTGCGGCTGGCCGATATTCAGACGGCCATCCCAGGCGCTCAGCTGCTTGAGTGAAAAATTGGTCAAGCCGTGAACCCCTGACATACGACCGTCAAACATGGCGCGCGAACCCAGAGCCATCATGCTTCTCCTTTATAATTCAGTGTCCTAGCTCCTTACCAACGGTCATTGCAGTTGCCGCCGCCCCGAATCATGAAAGTCATGACCGTTCCCCCTCTTTCCCGGCCTTTCTCCCGCGAGGGGAGATAGGAGATTCGTGAGTCGCTTGCGCGACTTTCAAGGTAAGCGCCTGGTTAACTCCATTCGGCAGCCACGGCTGCGTCAGAGCTGAATTTTTGGTCATCCTATACGACCTGCCAACGACGAAACGATTCAAAAGTCTCACTTCTGCCTTTACCGAAGCGACGCACTCCTGGCGACAGCAACGCGAACCAAAAGCGCAGGCGAGCAGGCAAGTGGGCGAGTGGGAAAGTAAGGCCGGCGATGCAATCGGTAGCGAGCGGGCGGCGCCGGTAGCAGCTCCCGCTGCATGGGCTGACGGCCCGGTCAGCGTGTGCCGCGCTCGAGCGCCCGTTGATAAAGATCGACGATCATGGCGGCGAGCTGTTCAGCTGAGGCCTGCCCGCCCTGCCCTTGCAGGACAGCCTTGACGATGCCTTCGAGGACGGCTGCATTGAGCACCGGGGCATCTGCCGCTGGCGCGGTGGAAGCTTCCGGAGTCGCCGAGTAGGCGGCCGTAACCTGCGCGAAGGCGCGCGCGCCGCGCCCGGTCGCCAGCCAGTCGACGCTGACGCCGGCTGCGGCGGCAATGGCCAAGGCCCTGTCCAGCGGCGGCATGCGACCATCGCGCAGATAAGTCCTCAGCACCGACTCAGCCATGCCGCAGCGGCGGGCAAACGACGAAACCGACTCCTCGCCGATGACTGCCTTCAAGCGTGCTGCGAGCGCGCTGGCGTCGATGTCGGCAAACGGCCGCTGATCAAGGGTCCGCTCGGGTGTTGTCGCCTTCGGTCGGGTGCCAGAATCGGCGGAAACTCCAGTCATTGGTGACCTACAATAAAACGCAAAGGGGAAACAAGCTCGCAAGAAGTTGTTGACAGATCGCAACATCTTGTTGACAATCGAGCCGAGCATCATATCAGAAAAAGCAAAAGAAGTCCGCGCAGGCGGCATGCGTCGCAAGAGCTGCGGCCGCTGGTAAGCAGCGGCGACCGCTACCGGTCGCCGAGAAACGTAGGTTTTTTGTCCGTTGGCATTGAGTTTTGCAATGCGAGGGGGGAACGAACATGCGCAAGTCCGCAGGCAGCAATTCCGGTCCCGACAGTCACGATCGCGGAGGTCAGCCCGAAGAGCAGCCACCCGCCCCAAGGCCAGGGCAGCGCGACCGCCCGGCATCAGCGCAGCCGCCCCTGCCCTCGCCCGAGCAGTCACCCGCGCAGCCGGTGCTGCGTCCATCTCTCGCGGCTTTAGGAGCCGCCTTCCGGCACTGGCAGCAAGCGAGGATGACGCTCAAGGGCGCAGGTCCGCGAGGCAGACTTGCGGAGGCAAAACTCCATTTCGAGGCCCTCGAGCCGCGCATTCTTCTCGACGCCGAAACGTCCGCAGGGGTCCTTACCCTTGCCGGCAGCATCGACGTTCCCGGCGAGCAGGATCACTACCACTTCAGCGTCGACGAAACCCGCCGTATCATCCTCGACAGCCTGAGCGAGCGCAGCGACCTGAGCTGGCGGCTGGACGGTCCCGGCGGCCTGGTCGGCCAGAGGCCGTTCAGTGCCACCGATTCCCCATACGCCACTCCGCCCGCCTACGACCTGACGCCTGGCCACTATCAGCTGCGCATCGACGGCAAGCAGGATGCGCTGGGCGCCTACTCGCTGCGCGTGCTCGACGCCGCTTCGGCCAGTGCGATCGCGCCAGACACGCCGGTCGGCGACGTACTCGAGGTCGGCAACCAGACCGCGGCCTACCGCTTCCGTGCCAGCGCCGGGGACAGCTACCTGTTCAAGGCCACGGCGCCCGCCTCCGCTTCGCTTTACGGACGCCTGCTCGACCCCTTTGGTCGCCAGGAGGGCAGCAGCTTCGATGCCCGGCGCGATAGCGAGCGCTTCACCGTACAACACAGCGGTGAGTACCTGCTCCTGCTCGAAGGCGCGATCAGCAACCAGGCAGCGCTGGCCTACGAATTCACCCTGCAGGCGATCGTCGACAGCGTCTCGCCCCTGCGTCTCGGCGAAACGCAGATCGCCCACATCGATCAGCCAGGCAAGGTCGCTCACTTCACCTTTGATCTGGCGGCCACGACAGCGGTCATTTTCGACCACCTGAGCAATGCCAGCTTCGCCTGGTCGCTGAGCGGTCCGGCGGGTCAGCAGGTCGCGCGCCGAGTGGCGGGGCAAAGCCCGCTTTTCGATGGCCTGGAACGACTGCTCTTGCCGCCCGGAAGCTATACCCTGTCGATCGAGCGCGACGGCGCAGGGACTGGCAGTTTGCCGTTCCGCCTGCTCGCTGCCGACTCGGCGCAGGAATTAGTCGCGAACGACGTGACCACCGGCCAGCTCGAACGAGCGACCGCCTCGCAGCTCTACAAGATTGCGCTCAATGCCGGCGACAAGCTTTTCCTTGAGCCGCGCGCACTCGCCGGCGGTACGCTGAACTGGCGGCTGCTCGATCCCTGGGGCGTGCGAGTCGCCGGGGCGCCATTCAGGGTCACAGAAAATCCAGCCGATACAGCCGATACAGCCAATCCCGCCGCCATCGCGCCACCGTTTACCGTCACCACGAGTGGCGAGTACTGGCTGCTGCTCGATGGCACGGACAGCAACGCCGCCGACGCAACACTCACCTACGCATTCGCGCTGCATGCGGTCCCCGATCTGGCGCGGCCGCTGACCCTTGGCGAGAGCATCGCCGCATCCATCGTCCGCGCAGGCCAGTCGACGGTCTTCACTTTCGACCTGGCCGGGGAAACGCAAGTGGCGTTCGCGGCGCAGAGCCTGCGCCCCGACATCGTCTGGTCACTGGCCGGGCCACGCGGCAGAGAGGTCTCGGATCGGCCTTTCGACCACGCTGAAGGCAGTGGCGACGGTGCCAGCCAGCTCAGTATCCTGACCCTGCCAGCCGGCGACCACCAGCTGACGGTGCGCGGCATCGCTGCGGCCAGCGGCGATTTTTCCTTTCGCCTGCTCGATCTGGCGGCCGCGCCAATAGTGTCGATCGATGACCGCAGCAGCGCCGTCCTGAGCCCCGCAAACAGCACCCGCGCGTATCGCTTCCTTGCCCAGGCAGGCGACCAGATCGCCCTCGACAACATCACTGACCGTAGCGGCAGCGGTGACAGCGGTGACAGCGATGGCGAAGAAGGCGTCTGGCGCTTGCTCGACCGCTTCGGGCGCGAGGTGGCCGAACCCACCGCCCTACCGGCCGCCGGCCAGCGCTCCGACGCCCGGCTGCTGAGCAGCGACGGCGCCTACACCCTGCTGCTCGAAGGGCGCGTCGAGGTGACGACGCCGCGCGACGGGCATTTCCAGCTCAGGCGCGTCGGCCACCTGACCCCAGCCGAACTGCCCGACGGCGAGCCATTGCCGCTCGAAACGCTGCTTGCCGGCCTGCTGCCCACCGCCAACGCCACCCGGACCTACCGCTTTACGCTTGCCGACGACCGTCAACTGGTGTTCGACGCGCAGGGTGGCGCCACTAGCACGGTCTGGTCGCTGCAGGGTCCGCGCGGCAGCGAAGTCGAGAGCCGCCCGCTGTACCGCAGCAACGCCACCGACAGCAACCCGCTTCTTGATCTGCCGGCGGGAGACTACGCCCTGACCGTCAAAGGCGCTACAGCAACGAACAGTGTCTCCGGCGACGGCGCCTACGCTTTTCGTCTGCTCGACAGTGACCGCTTCCCGGACTTGGCGCTCGGCCAGCGCGTGCTGACGATGCGCGTGGCGGCCGCCTCGACCATCGGCTACCGCGTTTCCGCGACGGCCGGCAGCACCCTGATCCTGGACGCCGTCGATTCCGCTGGCGGCGTCTGGCGTCTGCTCGACCCCTTCGGGCGCCAGGTCGCGCTGGCCTCGGGCGAGCGCATCACAAGCCCCATCAACATCGCCACGACTGGCCGCTACACGCTGCTCAACGACGGCTACTACGGCGCCAAAGGCGCCTCACAGGTCGGTTTCACGCTGGCGCCACAAAGCAAGGTCAGCGCGGCGCTGGTCTTCAACCGCCCGATCAGCGTCGACTCGGCAGGCGTCGGCAGTGTCGCCGAGTATCGCTTCACCCTTGACCAGGCAAGCACCCTCGTCTTTGATGCCCTGAGCGGTCCCCTGAGTGGTCCCACGAGTGCGCCCTCCTCGCGTTGGATGCTGGCCGGTCCGCTCGGCACGGTACGCGGATGGACTTCCTTCCGCGACGATCAGGGGCAGATTTTTAGGCTGGCGCCTGGCGACTACCTGCTGACCCTGGACACTTTCAACCCGCAGGACGCGGAATACCGCTTCCGCGTCCTCAATGCCGACGCCGCCATCGACCTCCCCTCGGTCGCAAACATCAACGAAACGATAGCCGCGGGCGAAACGCGTCTGTATCGCTTCACCGCCGATGCCGGCCAGCGCGCTATCGTCTCCCGGCTCAAGCCCGCTGCCAATGCCAATCAGAAGCTTTCCTGGCAATTGTGGGATCCCTACGGCCGCCCGATCGCCAGCCTCGGCGCGGCCAGCACGGAAACCGAGTTGCCAAGTAGCGGCGAATATCTGCTGGCGGTGTTTCCCGACTTTGGCTACCAGCTGCCGGACCTTTCACCACGACCCATTGCCTTCGCCTTTGCCCTCACGACCTCCCGCACGGCACCACTGGCGCTGAATGAAGCGATCTCCGGCCGCATCGAACGAGCGGGCGAAGCCGTCCGCTACGGCTTCACGCTCACTGCACCGAGCTCACTGTTGATCGACACGGGCCAAACCGGCGGCGCCGACGCTGGCGATTTCCTGTGGCGACTGAGCGGGCCGCGCGGCGAGGAAGTGCCGCCCAAGGCCGCAGCTGGCAATGCGCCGCTGAACAGCTTCGCCACTACCCGCTCCAGCGTGCTGTCGCTGCCCGCCGGCAACTACGAATTCGCCGTATCCAGCCCCACCCTGGCCACCGGCAGCTTCAGCTTTCGCTTGCTCGACACCGCCGAGCTGCCGCTCCTTCCGTTCGAGAGCTTCATCCCGCTGACGCTGCGCCCGGCCAGCGAGGCACAGGCATTCTCGCTGCGTGTCGACGAGGATACTGACTTTGACTTCGACTTCGTTTTCACGCCCACCATCACGCCGACACGCGATGCTGACTGGCGCATCCTCGACGGCCTCGGCAGGGCACTGATCAGCGGCCGCATGACGGAGAGTAATGAACTGTTCAAACTGCCGGCCGGCAACTACACCTTCGTCGTCGACGGCCAGCAAATCGACAACCGCAACGATGACAGCAGCAATACAAGCAGCGATAGCTACGAGTTCGTGCTGCGTCGCCTGCGCGTCGAAAGCCAGGAAATGGCGCTCGGCAGCGAAGTATCCGGGCATATCGATCAGCCCGGTCTGGTTCGCGAGTACCTTTTTTCGATCGACTCCCCAACAACGCTCGTTCTCGATGCCCTGAGCGATGGCGACAATCTGAGCTGGGAGTTGCGCGGACCGACTGAACTCATCCACAGCACGCACACCTTCGGTGGCCAGAGTACCGTCAAGCCGATCCGGCTGGACGCTGCCGGCCTCTATCGACTGCGTCTCGTCCCCGGCTTTGGCAGCACCTACAACTTCCGCTTCCGTCTGCTCGACGCCGGCCAGGCCGAAACCCTGCCTCTCGACAGCGCGCAAACACTGCCGCTAGACCCCGCCAGCCGCCTGCGGAGATCGGAAGAGCGTCGTGTAGG
>ERZ761610.1489-NODE-1489-length-12913-cov-35.356587_pt1 | contig 12913 bp, 10 predicted proteins | sample MGYA00512164_ERZ761610 | MGnify/ENA primary metagenome ERZ761610 (study PRJEB28899, sample SAMN02850038) | bioreactor sludge metagenome | biome: EBPR Sludge; feature: EBPR Bioreactor; material: flocular biomat | place: Australia: Thorneside Wastwater Treatment... | reverse complement strand
CGCAACCGATGAAACTTTGCGTGCGACCGGCTCACCGATTGGGATTACGAAAATGTGTTCGCAGCGGCAAATGGATTCGCTTCAGTGTAGCCGCTAACGACGTCGACAACGATCGAACGGATGTTTTCACAAGCCCCCGAATATCTCTGAAAAAAGAAAATTTCTACCAAGATACTTTTAAATTCCACGACGGCATTAACCACGTGGCCAATTACCCTGATTATTTTCATGCCCATGCTCCCTACGGCGGATTTGCACATTTTATCTTTGCTATGCCTAATCAGCCCCAGCTTGCCGTTACATACGGTTTTGCCGGCCGCGATGAAGTTTTTGATGGCCTGAAACGATCTCTGGAAAACATGACCCCTGCCGCTAAAGACCGCATCAAGGTTCAACACTGGAACGATGGTGGAACGTACAAAAAATTTGCTCAGGTTTATTTTGAAATTATTGGCGACTACAGTGAAGTCAACTATCGCTACGACTGCGCATGGGGTGAATATGATAATGGGTTTGACTACACTCAAGTAAAAACCAAAGACGGCATCGAAACGCCTAAAATCCCGGAAACGTTTGTATGGCGAAAAATTGCCGAATCGTGCGAGCACTTACCAAATCGTTCCTTGGATGGCAAATTTAACTACCTACCCTTTAAAGACATTTCGGCTACCGCAATCACTATTCAGCACAAATTTACTATGAAAAACCGCGACAAAATTAAAATCTATAATGTGAAATCAGTAACACCAGAAGAAGCACCGACTCGCATCGACACACTCCATCCGATGGTTCAAACGGGGATGAAAATCGATGGCACAACAAGCGTGTTCGTAAACTCTAAAAAAGAGGAAATTTCGCGCTGGGAATCAATCTATGAAGAAGACTTAAAAGATATGTCCTTTCAGCCCGAAAAATCAAAGTAGGAAGATTCGACTAGAACACGGATGTTCTAGTCCAATATTTTTAAATACAGATTAGCTAAATAGATCAGATAAATCATCCAAAGAAAGCTCTTTAAGGATATTAGCATCTGAACTTATGATATTTTCTGCCAAGATTTTCTTACGTTCTTGAAGTTTTAAGATTTTCTCTTCGACCGTGTTTTTCGCAATTAATTTATACGCAAATACACTCTTCGTTTGCCCAATACGGTAACAACGATCGATGGCCTGCGATTCCGCTGCCGGATTCCACCATGGATCGATGATAAATACATAATCAGCAGATGTTAAGTTGAGACCCACGCCACCCGCTTTTAAGCTCAACAAGAATAAACTAATTTGTTCATTTGTTTGGAAGTTTTGAACTCGTTCTGCGCGATCTTTTGTTTGACCATCCAAGTATTCAAAATGAATATTCTTTTCACGTAACTGCTGCGATAAAATTTTTAATAACGACGTAAAGCTAGAGAAAATCAGTGCTTTATGACCTTCATTTATCAAGGTTTGAATTTGATCAATTAGTAAATCAAATTTCGCCGATGGTTCACCTAGTTTCGTTTTATCAACTAAACCCATGTGACAGGAAATCTGTCTTAAACGCAGTAAAGCCCCCAAGATTTCAATCTTGGTATTTTTAATACCGTTGTCTTTGATTTTTGAGTTCAGTTTTTGCCAGTAGTAATTTTTAATTTCGTTGTATTTAGCGCGTTCGTCTTCGCTCAATTCACAGTACAGAACTTGCTCGGTTTTACTTGGAAGATCTTTTAAAACTTGTTCTTTTGTACGGCGCAGGATGAATGGCGATAGTGCTTTTGAAAAACGTTTTAAATCCTCGGGTTCAGACAATTTCAGCATTTTCTGCCCTAATGATTCCGTGATCAAGCCTGGATTTACGACCGATAAGATCGACACTAAATCACCAATCGAGTTTTCAATAGGCGTACCCGTTAGAGCAAATTTCTTTTCAGATTTGATTAATTTTGTACTTAGGGTTAATTGCGACCGCGGATTTTTGATATTTTGAGCCTCATCCAGAACAAAGAAAAAGAAAGGAATTTCTTTAAGCTGTTCAATATCGTTTCGCAGAGTGTGGTATGTCGTTAACAACACATCGAATTTTTTAGCATCTTTTAATTGTTCTTTACGATCATTACCAAAATAGGTAAGGACTTTGATTTTTGGAGTGAACTTTTCAAACTCATTGCGCCAGTTAAATACTAAGCTCTTTGGCGCAACGATCAGGCTCGGCCCCGACAATTTATCTTTTGCCTGCTGGAAAATTGAAAATACGGCCAGCATTTGAATTGTCTTACCAAGACCCATATCATCAGCAAGAATACCACCTAGCGTATTTTCACTTAGGATATGCATCCACGAAACACCCTTCTTTTGATAGTCGCGTAGTTCACCTTTAAATTGGGCACCGATTTTTACAGGTTTTAACTCACCAAGGTCTTTGATTAAGCTTTCCATTTTTGAATCAGATGGAATTACAAAATCATTTTCAATGTACGATTTTAAGAACAAAGACTGAATCCGGTTCAATTTAATGCCTGACTCTGTCAACTGGCCGACTTCAAAATACGGCTTAAGTTTCTTCATGATATCTGACGGCATAAACGCAGTCGTACCATCAGCCAACGTAATCAGATTGCTTTGGTTCTTAAGCGCTTTTAATATATCGGGCCACCCCACTGTGACATCGCCGATCTTCATATCGATTTTCAGATCCAACCAGTCCATCTGGTGAGACACTTTGAATGTCAAATCTTTCGCGCGGCGAATGCGATTGCGGTTTAAGAAAATTTGCCAATCATGTTGACCGACTTTATCGATCAAGTCAGGCAAATGAGTGTTGAAAAATTTAAACTCAGAACGGAAACCCGATTTTTTAATCGGGCTTAGTTCAATAAACTGATTTAACAGTTCATTTTCCATGTCTTGATGACGTCTGATTTTTAATTTCTTAGTTAGATCTAGAATATATTCCTGATACGTTCCATCGACTTCATAAGTGTCATACAGGAATCGCATTTCTGCCACTTGGATTGTGCTTTCCTCATTCATATGAAGAACGACTTTAGCTTTAGGTTGTAATTCTTTGTTTTCTTAGAATATATTCCTGATACGTTCCATCGACTTCATAAGTGTCATACAGGAATCGCATTTCTGCCACTTGGATTGTGCTTTCCTCATTCATATGAAGAACGACTTTAGCTTTAGGTTGTAATTCTTTGTTTTCTTCGAATTTTAAATCATCAGGTAAGTGAATGTACGGCGTATTGGTGAAATTTAACCAATAGGTGTTTAAAAAATCAAATACTTCATTTTTTGCTACAACCATTGGACGCAAAGACAGTGCTTCGTACCACATTCCATATTTTTTAGAGTCGAAATAGGCCATGAAGTCTTCAAAGAAGATATAGTTATCAAGATAGCCGATGACTTCTTTCATTTCTTTGGTTTGATTCTTTTCATTCTTCAGAACCACGGATAATTTGTAGTCTTCCTTATCAAATTCGTACAAGTGAAGATCTAACGACCAGCTTTCTGGCATCAGCGGATACGGCTGCATATCGTTGATATTAAAATCAACGTACAATCCTGTTTTATTCTTCTTTAGGCGAAATAGCTGACCTAATTCAGATACGTTTTGCAGGATGTTTTCATTTTGATCAGGGTTAACTAAGAATTCATTATAGGTAGTCGCTTGCGATTTCGAAAAATAATTTTTCTCGACCCGTCCGATTAAGTTCCATAGGATTTCTTGTTCTAGCGTGTTTTCAAACGACGTGATCTTTTCTTGATTTAGATCCCCTTTTTTAATGAACCCGTACTCGCCACTATATTTACGTTCTTGAATACGGAAATGTAGAACAAACTGACGGTAACTTAAACTCGCTGGAATATCTAAAATATAAAAACCGCGTTTTAAAAAATCACTGGAAGCGGTTCTGAATTTAGTAACTACATTTTTACCGTCGTACGTTTCTTTGGCCCGATCTAGCGAACGTTTCCAGTACGGCTCGTTCCCGCCGCCTTTAGCCGCCGGCACGTCGTCCTGTTTTTCTTTAGTCTCTACTTCAGTTTGTTTCTTTTGCTGATAGAAATAAAAAACTTTCGAAGTAAACTCGTCTGTTTTTGCATTCTTTTCGACGGCTAATACGCTCGCCCAAATATGCGGGCAATTAAAACCCTGCTTGAACTGATTACACGTGCATTGGAAAAGTAGATTTTGCTTATCGGGATCAAAGTTCAAATTCACGTTGTATTTGTGAACTCCGTACACTTCAGACTTGATGGCCTCGTTGCCAATTTCGAGCAACTTGAATTGTTTGCGGATATAGAAGCTGTAACCTTTAGAACGAACGGTCGGGTCAAACTCTTTAGTCAAAAATTCAGAAATGTTCATTCTTATTGGTTTACGAAATTTCCTTTAAAAAATCAAAGAGTTAATCGAAACTCCTCGGAATCAAAGACATTCGTATAAAGAAAAAATTTAGAGTTGTATGTGGTCAGCTTTCTGGTATAATGTTGTGCTTTTTTTCCAAACCAATTATTTAACACCCGCTTGGATTACGAACGACACCCAAAAAAATGGTAGTTCCAAAGCAACAATCTGCGTCCATTTCGTCCGTATTTTAAACAGTTTTCCGACTATCTGAGTTTTAAATTGCCTCTAAAATTGCATAAAAGACAGATATCAAGAGAGACTTTTATGACAAAATATTTTATGGTCGCCAAAATTCTAACTTTTCTATTTTCAATCTGTTTATTTGCGAATGAAGGAACCACTCCCAAAATCTCTGTCTTAAAAATGATGTCTGAGTTTTCGACACTAATCGAACGATCGGACTCTGATTTTCCCAATTTTGAGGCTAGGCTAAATGATCTGTTTTCAAAGCTAGAAAACATTGATTTATCGCGCATAGATATTGATGAAGTTCGCAAGAATACAAATTTAATTATTCGCAGCACGGCCGAGTTCGATCGGCAAATTGTTCAGCTTATTTCGAAATGGAAAGAAAGCGGTCACTGGACCAAAAAGTCAGAAACAACGGTCAGGAACACGATTCGTAGTCTTCGCTATTTCGGTGATTCCGTTGGCGAAATGTCATTGGGATTGGGTGATTCGAAAAGTCCTAATTTCAACTTTAAGACACTCACTGGCGGCCAACCGTTTGTCATCACAGCCGATGGCCAACATTTCAACCCTGATCAAGATTTTCGCCCTGGTGATTTAGTATTAATGCGTGGCTCTTCCGAAGTCAGTGCGGCCATCGCACGAGTTGCTGATGTGAACACCCAGTTTAGTCATATTGCCATTGTGACCCAAGACCCAGTTTCTAAAGAGCTGTTTTTGCAAGAAGCTTTAATCGAAAAAGGCTTAGTTTTATCTCCAATTCAAAGTTTGATGGACCATGCAATTGGACGCGCTGTGATTCTGCGGCACGAAGATCCAAAACGTGCTGAGCAAGCCAGTCAGTCCGCTTGGAAACGCAGTCACGATGGCCAAAAGTATATTTATGATTTTTCGATGAAGTTCAAAGTCACCCCGAAAGAACTTTCTGAAAACCCGGAATTGTTTTGTAGTTTAGTCATACGCGATGCCTTTTATGGAGACGAGAAAGCGCCGTACTTATTACCTAAAGATCCAAGTCAACTCAATCCAAAAAATCGTCAGTTCCTGAAATTAATCGGCATTAGCGATGCCACCACAGAGATTTTCGCACCGTCAGACATCGAGTTAGATCCCGACTTTGTCAAAGTCGCTGAGTACCGCGATTTTTCAAAAACGCCGCAACAACGAATTTATGACATCATTTTTGATAAAGTTTTTGAATGGATGGATGAAGGTGGTCATTTTAAGCAATCAAAGTTGTTGGACCTTGTGGCTAACTTTGGTTTCCAAATCTCAAAAGTAGATGTTCTTAAGAAACTTATGTGGAAACTCGGAGTCCCCGTAGCTCCTCATGTAAAACCAAATGTTCTGCGCGCCGTAGTCTCTATCGGCCTGATCCGCCGGCATTTACAAAAAGAACTTCAGCCTAAAATCGATGCATTTGTCAAAAAAACAGGCCTGGTGCCGACGCCAAAAATGCTTGATAATTGGCTAGAGGAAATTCGCGAACAGGGCTCAAATAAAGCATTTAAAACTTTAAAATTAGGACCTAAAAAACAGGCGAACTCGTGTTTAAAATTTTATAAATAGATACCAGTTCCCATATTGAGCTTCCAGTGCTAGAACAAGCGTCTTATCGCGTCTTGCGAGCTGAAAATAGCTCGACCCATTTTGGATCATAATACCAAATGGTCTTGACTTTTCTGGATTATAATCCAAAATGGTCACATGCCTAATTCCTTACAAAGATCGATTCAAACCAAAATAAAACACGATTTAGAGCGCAAAATCGTAATCCTGGCGGGCCCTAGACAATGCGGTAAAACAACACTTGCTAAATCATTATCCTCAAAATCTGATTATCTTAACTTTGACAACTTAGACGACCGGTCACAGATTCTTCGTCGTGAATGGGATCGAAAGAAGGAACTCATTATTTTTGACGAACTTCACAAAATGCCGAAATGGAAATCTTGGCTAAAAGGTATCTACGACAAGGAAGGCGGCTCGCCGCCCCTGCTGGTTACCGGAAGTGCCAAACTCGATGCGTTTAAAAAAACCGGCGACTCATTGGCTGGCAGGCACTTTTACTATAGGCTGCATCCATTCGACGTAAAAGAGCTAGTTCAAGCGGGACATAAAAAAAATCCAGAAGACATATTAGAAACACTAGTCAAGGTCGGAGGCTACCCAGAGCCCTATTTAGAAGGCGACCGAAATGAATATCAACGCTGGCGAAAAGGACATCTAGACCTTATCCTCAGACAGGACTTAGTCGACTATGAAACCGTTAGAGACTTACAATCTGTACAAATTTTAATAGAGCTATTAAGATCCCGAGTCGGATCGGGTATTTCAGTCAATGCTCTGGCCACGGAACTTCAAAAAGATCACAAGACAATTCAGCGATGGTTGAATATTTTAGAAGATCTTTTTGTTATTTTTAAAATAACTCCCTTTTCAAAAGAGATTTCTAGATCCTTAAAAAAGGAACCTAAATATTATTTCTACGACTCGGGTTTGGTTGATGGCGACAACGGAGTAAAACTTGAAAATGTGATCGCGTGTTCGCTTTTAAAAGAAGTCCACAGGCTAATTGACGTCGAGGGAATTGAATTGCAGCTCAACTATTTAAAAGTAAAAGGTGGCCGAGAAATCGACTTTCTACTGCACAGCAAAGATAAATCCATTCGTCCTATTTTAATTGAATCAAAATATAGCGATGCAGATGCCAGTGCAAATTTTAAACTTTTCGAAACTCATTTCAAATCGCCAAAAAAGATTCAACTGGTGCAAACACTGAAGCGAAACTTTTCGACGCAAAATCAAATTGAAGTTATTAAGGCTTCAGAATGGCTGGCTGATTTAAGCCTGGTTTAAATATCTACTGTGATTCGGCAAAGTTTTATCTTTGACTACACATAAAGGTCAGAGGTAATCCTACCCTATGAATTTTACAAATATTTGCGAGGCACTTGTACAAGCGTTCAACCTATCCAAGGAAAAAAACGAAGGCCGTCTTGCAGATTACATACCTGAGCTAGCCAAAGTGAATCCGAATCTTTTTTCGGCTACAGTCACAACGGTCAACGGAGACTCTTTTTCAGTAGGCGATCAAACACAGCTTTTTTCGCTGCAATCAACGTCAAAACCAATTGTATACAGCTTGGCATTAAAGCAACATGGCACGAACTATGTCCATTCCAGAGTCGGCGTCGAACCAACCGGAGAGGCTTTCAATTCTATCATCGAACTTGAAAAACAATCTCATCGGCCATTTAACCCAATGATCAATTCAGGTGCGATCGCTACCACGAGTTTAATTCGCAGTGAGAATGGCATCAGCAAACTGCAATTAATAGTGAATTATATTTCGGAACTGGCGGGCCGACCGCTTTCCATCGATACTGATATTTTTAATTCGGAGCGCGAGACCGCCCATCGAAATCGCGCCATTGCTCATCTTATGAAACACTTTGACGTGATGACATCAGATATTGAAGAAACTTTAGATAACTATTTCAATCAGTGTTCTATTTTAGTGACCACTCAAGATTTGGCAACGATCGCCGCTACCATGGCGACACAAGGTCGTCAGCCGATGACAAATAAGCAGTTAATTACACCTGACCATGTTACCAAAACTCTAAGCTTGATGTTCACCTGCGGAATGTACGATACGGCTGGTGAATGGGCCTTTAAAGTCGGCTTACCGGCTAAGAGTGGTGTTAGTGGCGCTATTTTTGTCGTCGTTCCTGGGAAGTTCGGTTTAGCTGTTTATTCTCCAAAAGTGGATGATCATGGTCACAGTGTGCGCGGGCGATTACTTGTGGAAAGACTTGTCCAAGAACTTGATTTAAATATTTTTAGTTTAGGTACTATCCAATGATGTTTCAGGTTTCATCAGTCATTGAAAAAATATTGTTTTTCATTCAATTTGAAGTGTTCGTCGTCATTTGGTTGACCTTACTAGCCGCCTACGGCTTTTATCGTTTTTTTCTAAAAGCAATTAGTCAAAAGCGTCACTTGAATTTAAAATCACGATTTATTAATACCCCGACTTATCTTGGCATCTCGACCTTACTGTCCATTGCACAATGGGCTCTTTATGGCAGCACTGAGATTAGTTGGGTAAACCGACTAGCTGAATACATTGCCTTCTTTTCCCTTGCAACTGGGGCCATTGGTTTTATTAAGCTAGCCCAAATTATCGTTTATCTATCATTGTTTTACAAGAACATGTCCCAAGGTATCCCTCGTCTGATTGCGAACTTATTTTCGTTTGCGTTTTCCATTTTTATAGTTTCATTCATAGGATCCGAAGTTTTTTCGATTCACATCACGGCGATGCTGGCGACTTCGGCGGTATTTTCGTTAGTGCTAGGTTTGGCTCTACAAGACACTTTGGGCAATTTATTTTCTGGCGTGGCGATGCAGATTGGTCAGCCATTTAAAATCGGAGACTGGGTTGAAATCAACTATGAAAATAAAAAATGGCTGGGGCAAATTCAAGAAATCACCTGGCGGTCGACATTTCTGGCTACTTTTTCTGATGAAACAGTGATGATCCCAAATAAAACGATAGCGCAAAGTCAGATTATTATTTTTAGTGATCAACAAAAACCAAACCGCGAAAGCGCCACATTTCGAATTGAATACAATCAAAACGTCGCGACGGTTAAATCCATTCTGGTCGATGTTACGTCATCCATCCTAGGAATAATGCCTGATCCTGGTCCCCGTGTGCTAGTTACAGAAACAGGTGAATCGTGGGTTGTTATTAAGGTGTTTTATTCGGTCTCAGACTTTTCCCTGAAATACAGAATAGCGGATCAAGTGATGGAAAAGTCTATCGAGGCGTTTAATGCTCAAAATATTAAATTTGCATCGGCCAAAATTGCCCTATTGAATCCCTAACAAACCAGGCGCCCCTAAGATAAGAATATATTACATAACCGAAAATTTACATTTCGGAAATTCAAGCGTTTTAGTAGATTATAGGCAGCGCTCGTCAAAGGGCCCAAGGGGTAAACATGTCGATTGAAAATCAGGTATCTGATGGGGTTATCATCGAGGCTTTACATAAAAACAATCAACAGATTGCCCATGATTTAAGATCACCGATATCAGCCTTAAATTTCGTATCTAGTTTAAACCCCGAGCTAAGCGAAGACAGCCGCAGCCTTCTGCAAATGGCAATCGACCGATTGCAGGACATGGCCAACCGCCTTGAAGGGAACTAGCCCTTCGACAGAGACAATTGGGCCGTTTTTAAACCCTAAAATGAGCCAAAATAGTTAGTATTTTTAATATCTTATAATAATCGGCAACTTGTTGCCGATTATTATTGATTTTCGGCAACAAGTTGCCGATTATTAATTATATGTATAAACGTTACCTAAATTTGAAAATAGCATTAGCCCAAAAAAGCCATTTTCTTTTTGGTCCAAGGGCTACTGGAAAATCTTGGTTGGTAAAGCATCAATTAAAAGACGCCCAAGTTTTTGATCTGCTAGACACCGACATTCATGATCGCTTTTTGAAACGACCGGGAGCTTTGGCTGAAGAAATCTCTAAAGACCTAGTTGTTATTGATGAAATCCAAAAAAATACACGTCTATTAGACGAGGTTCACCGCTTGATTGAAGCGAGAGGAATTCGTTTTCTGCTGACAGGCAGTAGCGCTAGGAAACTTAAGCACGGCGGAGCCAACCTGCTTGCGGGTCGAGCCAGAAGTTTAGGCCTGTATCCACTGACCAGTAACGAACTGATTGATTTCGATTTGCTGAAATATTGCAGTTACGGCGGACTTCCTTTAATTTATCAGTCCAACGAGCCATGGTTAGATCTTAAAGAGTATGTACATCTCTATTTAAAAGAAGAAATCACTGCCGAAGCGATCGTTCGCCGCGTAGATCATTTCGCACGTTTTTTAGATGTCATAGGTTTAACGTCCGGAGAAGAGCTGAACTATCAGCAAGTAGCCAGCGATTCCGGCGTTCCCCCACGCACAATTGCAAACTTTGTTGAAGTCCTAAAAGACACTTTGCTTGCGTTTGAATTAGAACCCTACAAAAAAACTAAAAGCCGTAAAGCTACGTCAAAAAGCAAATTGTATTTGTTTGACGTAGGCGTAGCCAATTATCTAGCCGGCAGAAAAGAATTATCATTCAAATCTGAAGTTTTTGGCAAAGCTTTCGAACATTTTATAATTCAAGAAGTTCGCGCATACCTAGGCTACAACAACAAAGACGAATCTATGATGTACTGGAGAACTGTCGGCGGAAAATTTGAAGTGGATTTAATTGTAGGAAATCAATTCGCCCTAGAAATAAAAGGTTTCGACCGGTTCAATGAAAAAAGTCTGAAAGGCTTGAAAGAACTCAAATCTGAAACCAAATTTAAACACTATATCTTAGTTTCTAGAGACCCTGTCCACCGCTCCGTTGACGGAATTGAAGTGATGGGGGTCACAGAATTTTTAAAGCGCCTTTGGGGAAATGAGTTTGGGTGATTTACGATTTAATATCAATTGCTTTCTGATTGGGAAATATACGCGCCCGCGCTTCAATTATTTCTTCGATTCGTTCTAATAGACTTATCTTGCCGTATTCTTTTGTGATCTGTTCACGATTTGTAGATTTATGCTGAGTAATTTTCTGGTGCATCGCCTGATAACCATTAGTCAGTATAGCGAAATGAAAATACTAAATCTTGATCTCGCTGAATCACTCCGACCTTATGAGATTCGTAGTAAACAAAAAGTTGATTCATTAGTCTTGTTCCATTGCCAACGTGATTTTAAAACCCAAAATTTTCGAAATTTTCATCAAGGTAGAAAGCTGAATATCACTATGACCTGATTCAATTTTACCAATGCCTTCTCGTGAAAGATTACAATATTTAGACAAATCCACTTGAGTGATATCAAGCTCCACACGTCGCTCTTTTAGTAACTTACCAATTTGCAGACTCAGACTTTCTTTATCACCTTCTAGGACAATCACCGTATCCGACATAAAATCCCTCACTATGACCCATTTTAATTGAATCAAAATATAGCGATGCGGATGCGTGCGCAAATTTTAAACTTTTTGAAACTCATTTCAAATCACCAAAAAAATACAACTGGTGCAAACGCTAAAGGGAATTTTTCGACGCAAAATCAAATTGAAGTTATTAAGGATTCAGAATGGCTGGCTGACCTGAGGTGGTTTTAAATATTTAGCGCAAACACCCGTTGGGATCACGAATGTCTGTGATAAACGGTGCAAGCTCCGACCACGGCAAACTGTGAATCGACACGTTATAAAGAACAAACTTTTTCCATGCGCTCCAGTGAGCAATGTTAAAATCCACTGGACTGTCACCGCAGCTTTTTAGACGAATGCGATAATAAAATGAACCTTCGTCAATAAATAGTTTTTGCCCAAACGTTACTTGATCAATTCGTTTTAGATTATTTTGTAGGAAATAGTATATTAGCTCGTCATCGTAGGAACGATTTAGATTCAACATATCCAAGGTCAATAGCTCTAAGTTGATTTCATAAGATTTTTCTTGCAGCATTTCGTGAAGTTTATAAATATTCTTGCCGTACATTGTTTCCGCCTGCGCCATTTCCGCAGGCGTTAAGTCGCGGTAATCACGAACCTCATCCCAGCCGTAACCCCAGCGAAATGTATTGATGCCCTTTGCTGTTCCTCCGACGCTGACACCTTTGAGATAGATTTGACTGATTGTTTTATTGGCCTTTTTTTCAATGCACAGGGCGAGTTCTTGATCGGCCCGGTTTTTAGCATCCCATGTTCCGCCAATCCAGTACGCCACATCGTGAGCCACACAGCATTCCACAAATTGATACTCACGAAAGCCATTGGGACTTTGACTGCAGCCATCGGTAGAGAACGGTTTAAGAACGGGTTTATCAAGTTTTTCAGTACCCGGGCCAACTAAATACCCATAGAGGGGATTCGTCTTATTAGACTGAGCTTTCACGAACTCAAAAGCGGATTGTTCATTGGCGTTTACCTGACTAAAGGCTCCTAAAATAAGGAAAAATAATAGATGGTATCTGATAAGGCTATTTAACACGCATACCTCAAGGTACGACCATTCAAGGTACAGACCAAGCAGCTAAGGTTTAGGTGGTTTTTATGAAAACATCGGCCATGAAACTGTGACTCAGGCAAGACAGTGCCTAAAAAATTTACAGCGATTGCGACACTGCGTTTAGATTTGGCCGAGTTTACGCTAGAGTTAAACCATGTCGATTGAACGTTTAGAAGCCCTGGCTCAGAAATTGGAATCTAAGTAATTTTTTAATTATCTTCGTCTTCGTAATAGATAA
>ERZ761610.1486-NODE-1486-length-12929-cov-13.023380_pt1 | contig 12929 bp, 23 predicted proteins | sample MGYA00512164_ERZ761610 | MGnify/ENA primary metagenome ERZ761610 (study PRJEB28899, sample SAMN02850038) | bioreactor sludge metagenome | biome: EBPR Sludge; feature: EBPR Bioreactor; material: flocular biomat | place: Australia: Thorneside Wastwater Treatment... | reverse complement strand
ACGAGATATTGGCGTGACTGGAGTTCAGACGTGTGCTCTTCCGATCTCGTCGTTCCGGCGCTGCAGCGTCGACAAGGTTGCCCGCCCGATGATGCCGTCCACCGTCAGGCCGTGGTCGGCCTGGAACTTCCGGACGGCATCGGCGCGCACGGCGACGGTGGAGGCGCCCGGGTCGTAGCCGGCAAGGCGGAAGCCATCACGGATCGCTGCGATCTCCGGACTGGAGACCGTCAGCCCCCAGCGCGCCCATTCGCTGGCCGGCGGCTGCGGCCGGCTGTTGAAATGGACGGGATAGTTGCCCTCGAGCAGCAGCTCTGCCTCCCGCTCGCGCCGGGCCGACAGACCGGGAAGCACCTTGCCACCCCCCTTGTTCCACATCAGCAGCCCGGCCCGGATGTCTGCCTTGGCGGCGCGGGCGCGCCAGCGCTTGACCCAGGTGGCGCGGCCAATCGCGCCGGTGTTGAAGTGGAAGCTGACGCCAGCATCGAACTCGTGCTGCCGGGGCGCGGGCATCGCCTTCCTGACTGCAGGCTCATAGTTCTGGCGGAGGGCGCGCGTCAGCAGGTCCGTCGCTGCGCTGCGCGTGATCGTCATGCCGGCCTTGGGCGTCACCACCCCGGATGCCGCCGTCAGGCCGGCCCCGATGGTCCACCGGCCCGCCGGGCAGCGGTAGGCTTTCAGGACGACGCCCTCCTCGGCCTCGAGGGCGGCAATTCCTTCTTCGCTGGTTTCCATGGTGATCTCCGGCCGTCCGGCACCATGCCGGCTGCAGCCACATCACCGATCGGGCAGCAAGATTCCGCCCGGACAATGTCCGGTCAGCCGAAGAGGTCCGGTTGGTTCGGGTGCGGGCCGGGCGCATTGATCTTGCGCCGGACATGGCGCTGCGAAACGCCCAGAATCCGCGCGATCGCCCGGCGATCATGACCGGCTGCCTCGAGCTTCAGCAACTCGGCCGTCGACAGCCGCTTGCGGGCAAAGGGCACATACATCTGCCCGCCTCCCATGTAGCTGCATATCGCATGGCCGTCGGTTTCACCAAGAGCCTTGATGACCGGGTGGTCGGGCCGGGGATTGCGCGGAAACTTGATCTCCTGCCCGCCGAACGCCTGCACGAGGCGCAGGACCAGGCCTATGCCAAGCGTCTCCGCCATCTCGACGAGCGAGACCGGCAGGTCATCAATGCGGGCCGGCGAACGATTCATCTGTCCGCCGCCAGCTGCGTGGGGGCAGCGTAGTCTTCGGGGCGCTCGAGACGCGATCGGCAGGGCGGAATCCATCCGAACGCCGGATCCCGTGGTGTCCGATCTGAAGGTGTCCAGACAATCCAGCAATAGGCCGTCGCCGAACTCCCCTTGGGAGACAGCCGGCCCCGGTGCATCACGACCCTTTCCGCAAACTGCAGGATGATCCGGGGAGGGTGCGGCCTGAACAGCCGGGAGTGCCTGCCTGCACCCTCCAGAAAGGCCGAGCGCACGATGACCGCGACACCAAGACGGCTGGTTCGCAGCGCGCGCAGAATGAATTCTTCAGCGAGGCGGAACGGCGGGTTTGTGACGGTCCAGTCAACCTTGTCCTGGTCCGGACCGAACAGGTAGTCGGCTACGGCAAAACCGGCCCCGTAGTCATGGACATCCGATGCTTCGACGCTGCCGAAATACTCGCGCAACGGCCGGACCATGTGGCCCCGGTTGGCGGCCGGTTCGCGGCAGCTGTTGCCATCAGTGAAGGTCCACCAGAGCCTGTCCTGAAGGTGATCGAATAGAGCCCGTGTCGCCCAGGGTGGCGTCGGAAAATCGTCGAGGCTGTCATGGGGTTCGCGGCGCTGTTGCATCACGGCCGAGCTGCGGTTCTGACTCATATGGCCCTCGTCCGCTGCAGCAACTGCCGTTCAGTCTCGGTCAGGCGGTCGCCGGGGGTGTTGGCCCTGCGCAAGAGCCGCTCCCGGTACTCAGACATGGTGACTGTGGCATGCACGGTCGTCGGGCGCTTCGGGAGGCCGTAGTGCCGCGCCAGCTGGCGGACGCTGCCGGGCGGGCGGCCGTAGAGCCCGGCGATCTCGCGCACGAGAACGTCCGCCAACCAGAGCGCGCGAAGCTCGGCCTCCGATATGACAGGCCGGCGCCCTTCCTTTCGGGGCGGCAGTCCCATCGACTTTGCCCGCATCCAGAGCCGGACCCGCGACAAACCGACCCGCGCGGCCGCTTCAGCTGAGGTCAGGTCGGCGTCCATCCAGACCCGTTTGATCGCCGCTGCAGGAATGCGCTTGTCCATCAGTGCGCCGCCCCGGCCCGGCCGCGGGCCTCCATCTTCTTCAGGGCTTCGATGATCGGGGTGGCCTGGTCATAGGATAGGAGGTCCGGATCCACCACGACGCCGTCCAGGCCATGCGCCACGAAGCGCTTGCAGAAGGCCCGCAAGGACTCACGCGATCCGGATTCGATGACCCCCAGACGATGGCAGCTCTTCCAGAGCGCATGGATCAGACGGACATAGGGCTTGACTGAAGCGGGCAGTTTTCTGCCGCCGGATTTCACGCGGAAACCGAGGCGCTTCATCTCGTCCAGGACGGCGATCTTCTGGCGCTCGGTCATGGCGCGCAGCGATGCGACGCCGGTGATCCGGGTCAACAATGCGCGGTAGGTGTCTTCGTCCAGGCCGAGTTGACCCTTGGCGATGTTGATGATGGCGGTGGAGTTCATCAGAGTTTCGCCTCCAGCTCAGCGGCCATATCCCAAAGCGAAAAGCCTTCCTGCTCGATGAGGCCCTCGCTGCGGCGGACAGTGACGTAGAGGCGCCGGTCGCCTTCGATGTCGACCCCGACATCGCCCACTTTCCGCAGAACCTCTGCGAGGGCGTCTTCGATGATCCTGCGGCGGCGCACGAAGCCGGCGGTGGCGAATTCACTCATGGCTGCACCGCGCACAGGTATCGGGGTGGGAGAGCGAAGGCGTGAAGGGGCGGGCGCACAGCCCGCAGGCAATCTGCCCGCCGTCGGACAGGTGGCGTTGCATATTCCGCTTGTGGTTGGCCCAGATCCCGCGCAGCTGACCCATGGTCAGTCCGAACTCCGGGGCGACAGCGGACAGCTTCTGGCCTTCCGCGATTCGCCTGAAGACATCATCACGCTGCGCTTCGGTCAGGCCCGGTGCCGACGGTGTCAGGAAGGCCGGTGGGTGCGGCTTCTCATCGACGACAGCGGGAAGATTCCTGACGGTGCGACGCGGCTTCCTGACGGGTGCAGGTTCAGGTTCAGCCAGGTCGTCGAGGGTTTCAGCGAGTGCGTCAGAAACATCCGCAGCTGCCGTCGCGAAGCCGGCGACCGCGTCATCGACCAGCCCGAAGGCCTCATCCTCCTGCAAGAAGGCGCAGACCTTCTGCGCGATCTCTCTCTCCGGAAAGATGCCGATCAGAACCGGCCGGTTGATGATGATCTCGACCTGCCCGTCGGGCCGGTCGCGCAAAACGAATGTCATCGCATTACCTCGGGCTGCATCGTCAGGACCGGGCCACCACGCCCGGCCGACCTGCCCGACCCGGAGAGGGCCGAGCGGTTTCGCGTCAGGTCGTCGGCAGGCAGGTCCACAAGACCGTGGGGTGCGATCCGGTGCCGGTGCTGAGCGCCTCGAACTGCGCCTCGAGGCGGGCGCCGCCCTCCCGACAGGCGGCTTCGCTGTCAAACGGCACCTGGACGGCGCCGCCTTCATTCACCGTGCGCAGCAGGGCAATCAGGACAAAGGCAGAGGTGTTCATCTTGCTTCTCCGTAGATGAAGGATGAGGGGTGCCCGGCCCTAGGGGCCGGGTCCGCGTTCAGTTGAGTTTGGCCGCCTTGAACAGCAGCTTGCGGGTTTCGGGGATCTCGATGGCTTCGCCCGTGGCGGGGTTGCGCCCGGTACGCGGGGGACGCGCCTTGACGCTGAAGCTACCGAAACCGAGGAACCTCACGGTGTCGCCCGCCTCGGCGTGACGGGTGATCGAACCGATCAGCGCCTCGACGGCGGCCTGGGCCGCTTTGGTCGTGGTGCCGGTGGCCTCGGCGACTTCGCGCACCATGTCTGCTTTGTTGACAGTACCCATTTCGGGGTCTCTCCTTCGGGGTTAGCCGGCCAGCACCATGCTGGACGGATCGGGGTGAGCGGCGGGCGGTGACATCAGCCCGCGGCTGGCATAGAGCTGGACGTGACCGAGCCATTCGTGCCGGGCCTGGCGCCAATCCAGCAGCGCGTCGTGGTCCTGCAGAAAGCGAGTCGCCCGATCGACCGCGTCAGCAAGGCTGCGATCGGGAAGGTCAGGCCGATGACCCAGCAGGTGCCAGGCCTCGGCGAGCAGCGCTGCGTGGTCAGCGGCTCGGAGGGCGGTATTCATGGAGCGGACGGGTACCTTCCAGGCAGCGCCGATCAGCCGATCCAGCCGGCCCTTTGCATTGGCAATGGCATGCTCGACCGCCGATCTGGTCCCGCACAGGCAAAGGAACTCGACGGCAGGGTCGGTCATGTCTCCGATGAAGGCCTCGTGGGCATCATGCAGCAGCGCCCAGGGCCGCAGGTCGGGTGGACACAGCGAGGCCACGAGCAGAGAATGGGCGGCCACCGACCAGGGCTCACGGGCCCGGCCGTTGAACCTGTTGATCTTGGCGAGCGTGCTGCCAAGGATGCCGGCCGTCATATCCTCAGGCGCAAGCGCTGCCAGGTCGATCGTGCCGTCAATGGTCCAGAAAGGAATGGCTGCGACCATTACTCGCGCCCCACGATATCGAGGGTGACCTTGAGCCGGCTATACATCCTCGGTCTCCTCGGACATCCGGCCGAGCAGCCGTTCCAGATGAAGCCGCACGACCGCCAGTTCGGTCGGGTCGCGCAGCGCGATGACAACGGCGAAGTTGTAGGGGTGATCATAGTCGGACTCTTCACCCTCAGCGGGCGAGAGGCCTTCGAACTCACCGGCCCACCATTGGCGCGGGCGGTTGCTGTCCAGGGGCAGCGAAAGGGGGAGCGCGACGATGGCCATGGTCACGCCCGCGCCAGGCCGAAGCTGACCGAAACCAACTCGCCGCCGACCTCGGCGCGCATGCGGAACTCGGGCGAGGTGCGCGAGCCAGTGACCCGGATCGCATCCTTCAGCGCGTCCATCGCGGCCACCCACTTCGGATCGGTGATGTCATGCCGCAGCAGCTTGAAGAGTTCGGCCTTGTTGATCCGCCCTTCCTTGTCGACGTTGAAGGCGCCGGCCACGATCAACCGCAGGGGGGCCGCCGCATCCTCCGACCAGTCGCGCAGACATTCGTCGATCAGGGATTTGGACGCCTGAAGCTCCGGCCCGAAGTCGAGGGTGTCGCGCACACGAATGCTGATGCGGTAGCAGTCGTCGACGGTCGCATAGGTCCGGTTGCCCTTCGGCCCACCCTTCTCGGCACCATACTTTTCTGCGATGAGGGCATCGAACGCGCCCAGATCGGCGAAGAGGTGACCGCGAAAACGGTTCACCTGATCGACCAGCGCGAGGAACCAGCCGAACTGTTCCCGGACCAGCTGATCCTCCAGCAGGTTTTGCTGCTTGATGGTTTCGATCGGCAGAAGAGCACCTTTCGAGTCCGACATGTAGGTCTTGCCGTTGAAGGTGACCTTGCCGTCGGGGATCTCGGCCGGCGTGAAGGCGGATTGATGTTCGGACATTTCAGAGCTCCAGTTTTGTGATGAAGAGGGTCGCCGGGGCCGGTTGGCCTGGCGGGGTTGCGACGAGGCCGACCAGCACCAGCGTGATGGCCATTGCCTCGATCTCGTCGACGCTCAGTCCGGTCAGGGCGCGCGGTCCGTCCCGGTCGATCCGGCCGAGAGCCCGCGACGCGATGATCACGATCTCCCGGTCGGTTCTGGGGGCCGCTACATCAGCGCGCATCGGTGCCTCCCACGACCCGCAGGGTCGGTCGTGCGACTTCAGCGGCTTGGGCGCTCATCTCGTTGTGCAGCGCGATCATCAGCTCACCGAACTCGACGCCCAGGCGCAGCAGCTGGCCCGGCACATCGTCTCCGCCGGTGGTCGGAAATTGCCGCGCCATCAGGGAGGCGGCCGCAACGATCACCACCGCCCCGCCTTCTTCCGCGCCCGAGAACCGCTGCAGGGTCTGGAAGAGGTCAATCGCGTCGTCTGACCAGGCCATGGAATCCATCTGTTCTGTCAGCGTCTGGCGCTTCATCACGGGCTCCTTTCGGTGGTCAGCGGGTTGTGCGGGCAGCGGCGGCAGGCTTCGGACTGCCGCATCCGCTCGATGTTCGACGCGGACATCGGTGCCGATGCGTGATCCAGGCACTCGTCCCGGGTGATCGACCGGCGCAGGTGCGGACACAACTGCGCGCCACGGAAGTTCCGAACGATCTTCGCCCCATGCTTCCGGCCGACGAGGTCGAGGCTCTGGGCGGGATAGCGTCCGGAAAGCAGCATCGACACCGACGGGCGCTTCATGTCCGCGCGCCGTGCGATCTCGGCGATGCTCGTGCCCTTGGCCCGCTCCGCTTTCAGGAGGGTCAGCCATTCGGGGTCCGGCAGGTCGAGCTTCAGCGACGGGTTCATTTCGCGCCCTCGTTGAAATCGACGATGGTCCCGTGCTTCTGGCTGACCACGGGCGCGCGCGGACCCGTGTTCCGCTCCAGCTGATAGACAAGGAAGCCGTTGGAGCCGGGTGCGGTGCCGGCCCGGCGGCGACGCGCCTTGATCAGGTAGCCGCTCTTGGTCAGACCGCAGAAATAGCGGCGCAGGTTCTCCGTCACGTCGCCGTCCGCCGGGCGGGTCACAACTGCGGCGATCTCGCTGATGGTGAACGTGCGCGCGATCCTCATCGCATTCCAGGCGCGCTGGCGGATCGAATTGTTCTTCGGCGGGCGGGTCGCACGATCAGGCCCGGTCACGCCGCTTTCGATCCTGACGCCCTGCCGGATGGCCTCTGCACCTGCAGCCGTGACCTGAAAGCAACCGCGTTCGATCCGTTCGACATAACCCCGCTGGATCAGAAGGGCTGCGGCCTGCCCGATGCTGGACCGGTCCAGCTTCAGATGGTCCGACAACTCGGTCAGCGTCAGACAGGCATCGCCGATCGCGTACAGGAGCCGGTTCTGGATGGTTTCTTCTGCCATCAGCGCACCTGAGGAACCATGATGGGCTGCCCCGATTTGCGGTCGTAGATCAGATGCTGGCCGGCCATCTCGCGCATGGTGAGGCCGTCCGCCGTCGCCGGCGGATTGCGGAGACCGAACTTTTCGATGGAGCGGATCGCCTCCAGCAGCTCGCGGTTGAAGCCGCCGGTTGCCCGGTGAACGAAGTGGGCCAGATCGCCGGCGACCTTCACCTCGCATTTCAGGGACAGGAACTGCGCGACATCGGCAAAGTCGGCCGGTTCAAACTTGACGTAGCGGGTGACGCGCGTCGCCGATTGGGCATGGCGGGTCAGGTTGTCGCGGATCCTGCCCATGCCGACCAGGATGAACGGAACCTCCGCGAGGTCGGCCAGATCGCGGATCGTGTCCACCAGCTTCGACTTGCCCGAGACATAGTCCGCCTCGTCGATCACCACGCCGAACTGTGAGTCCATGTCGCGCGCCAGCCGGTTGCGGTCGCGCAGCAGGGTCAGGCAGGCGCGGAAACGTGCTTCGTGACCATGCGGCGGGTTGATCCGGCCTTCAGTCAGCATCTCGCCAAGCAGCCAGTAGGAGGTCCACTCCGCCTTGGCCCGCAGGTAGACGCAGCTTTCCTGCGCCGCCCACCTCATCAGAATCGTGGTCTTCCCAAGGCCGGGCAGCCCGTCGACCACCACGAGCCGGCATTCCTCGGCGCCGCGCGCCGCCAGCGCGTCCAGCCCTTCCATGAAGGCATGGTAGTTGCGGGTTTCCACAAAGACGGGTTTCATGTAGTTTCTCCTTTGACTGCTCGCAGTTAATCAGGCGGCGGACCTGAGCAGGTCGGACAACTCGTCCAGGTCCACGCCTGAAATTCTCAACAATTCCCTGCCGCTACGCCGCGACAGCACTTCGCGCAGGATCTGCGCGCGGCCGGTCGTCAGCTGGGTCGGATCGGCAAGACAGAGACGGGCCAGCTCGGCATCCGTCGTGATGGCAGCTTTCCTGAGCGGCACAGCCGGCGCCGGCTCATTGACGGTCACCAGCTCGGCCTGCAGATCGATGCGGATCATCGGCTGCAGAGCTTCTGCCTCGATCAGGGGGGTGCGAAGCTGGTCGTGGACCGCCTCGACCTTCTTGCCGAGGCGGCGCAGCTGCCCGCGTGCCCGTGTCTCCTCGGCAGCCCGCTGCGCGGTCAGCGGGAAGTACCGCTCCTTGTTTCCGGCAAAGGTCGCCACCGCGATCAGCCGGCCGGGCTGCCCGCTTTCCTCGTCATACTCTCGGACCCAGACCTTGTCGGCCTGGTCCAGATCGTAGCCGACCATGACGCGCCGGTCGTGCCAGGCCTCGAGATCGATGTGGAAATACTGGTTCTTGTTCCATTCGACCTGGGCGCGGCGGCAGGTTCGGACCTCATAGGGGCGGAAGAGATCGTCAACATCGCCGGCATCGATAGTCACGGGTTCAAAGCCGTTCGCCACATGGGCTGCCCAGGCCTCGTTCGGGCTCATATGGCGCTGCTGGCCCGTTTCGGGGTCTGCAAACCGAGGCAGACCCCGATGCGGCCGGTCATTATATTCGGCGATCGTCTTCTCGACCCCCGCGATGAAGACTTCCCAGCTGGGCAGGATGGCGCTGCGGCCAAATTGGCGGATATCGGACCGCGTGGCCTTGTGGACCCGCTGGCCGGCCTCCTTGTCCATGTCTTCGCCGATGTAGGTTGGCATGCGCTTCGCAAGCGCATTCCAGTGGGCGTTGAACCGTTCGATGATCCCCTTGGCCTGGCTGTTGTAGGGCAGCGCATGTGCCTTGGTGATGCCCAGTCGGCCCATCAGCCCGCCGGCATCCGCATCGAAGGTCTTGTTCTTATAGCCCGCGCCCCGGTCGGTGTAGAAAATGGCGCAGATGCCATGGCTCGAGCAGGAGCGGCGCAACGCCTCGGTCACCGCAATGACGTTTTCCTTGCGCGACACCGCGTAGCCGACACATTTCCGGGTCGCAACATCGAGGACCGAGGTGATCTCGGGTCGCATGGGCCGGCCGGAAACCGGATCGGCGACCTCGGCATCAAAGGTCTTGCCATCCGCCGTGTAGACCGTGGTGGGCCACATGTCGTCGGTGGTACGGGTGACATAGGCAAGGCGCTTGCGAAGGGTCAGCAGGCCTTCGCGGCCGACGTTCCGCTCGATGTTGTTCAGCCGCACCCGGAGGATGTACTCGACCTGGCTCAGCGACAGGGTCATCGGCTGGGTTGCCGGCCGCTGGGCTGCGGCCGCGAGATAGTCCCTGTGCGCATCGGTGATCGTCGGCTTCGATCCGACTGCGTAGAAGCGCAGGAAGTCGGCGAACCCGCCCGGTATCGGCGCATGTTCCTTTGTCGCCTCGGGGGCGAGCGCAACGACGCCGCGCGTGTCGCGGGCCTTGAACCAGTCGTAGATCGTCCGGCGGGAAACCTGCGAAACCTTCCGCCGGTCATTGGCGGCGGCAATCTTCGCGGGCATCAGCTGGAACCCGTCGGCGGCCGTCAGCAGCAGGGGCCGGGCAAGACCGGCAGCATCGCGTTCCGTCAGGAACTGCCCCTGATCGCGCCGAGCCTCGGATTCCTGACGCTGCCGCCACTGGTCCTGCGCATCGAGGAAGCGGGCGATGCCCCATGCCCGCGACTGTCCTTGCGAGATCGCGTAGCCCTCGATCGACGACAGGATCTCTGCCCGTGCCTCCATGACACTGCGGGCGCGGGCGGAAAGGGCGGTTGCCCGCAACGCTGCCATCTTGCGGCGGTCCGCATCGGCCTCGGCAACCAGAAGCGCGGTGCCGGCAGCCTTCTGGGCCTGCGCATGGATGGCGGCCTGCAGCATGTCGGGCAGGAGCGAGCGATGGTACTCCATCGCGGGCCGACCACCGGCAGGATCCACACGCCAGCGCGCAAGGCGCTTGGGGAGTTCGTTCCAGCCCTCACGGTCAGCAAGCTTCCGCACACCTCGCTCGGTTGCCGGAAACCCCAGCAAACCTCGGGCGCTGGCGATTTCCGCCAGTTCGCGAGGGGTAAAGAACTCCTGTTCGCCCGGCCGCGCCATGTCAGATGCGCCCCCTCCGCTTCAGGGAAGCGATGACGCGGCCCTCGTGGGCGGCGAGCACACTGTCAAAAGTCTGGTCATCAAGCCCGCCGATCAGCCGCGATGCCGTCAGAAAGCGCTTCTCTTCAGCCGTCGGAGCCGAGCCCAGGTTCAGGAAATCAAGCGCCTGTGCCACATTCTCGACGGGCGCGTCGCCAAGGATCAGATCAAGGATCTTTGCCTGGCGCTCCGGGCTTTCATCGGACAGCGCTTTCAGTTCCGTCATCTTGTGGCCCAGTTCGGTGCCGACCAGCCGCCTGCGCGAATCTGGCGAGAGGCTCGCCCAGACCTTGACGCCAGTCTCGATGGACCGGACCGAAAGGCCGATCTTCTCGGCCACCGCCTTGCCGAACCCGAAGATTTCCGGGGCATCCGTGGAAGACCGCAGACTTTGCGCTTTTCCAGCCGTGTGCTGGTTGCCGCGGTTTGCATGGCCACCCTGTCGCGCATTCGGATAGAGGTTCAGCCAGACCGCCTTCAACTCCCAGAGATGGTGGCAGCGGTCCAGCGCGATCAGCTCGGCCCGGCCGAGGTTCTCCATGACCTCTTCGAGCCGCGCGGCATCGTCACTGGTCAGATCCGAGAGGATGGCTGGGATCGTTGCCAGTCCGAGCAACTGGCAGGCGCGCAGTCGGTAGAGCCCCGCAATAAGGACGTACTCGCCGTCCGTGGTTTCGCGGACCCGGATCGGCTGCAGCAGGCCCTGGGCGCTGATGATGTGCGCAAGCGCTTCGGCCCAGGCGGGGTCAAAGTCGCGTGCCCGGTTCTCGGGAACGGCGACGGAGAAGATTGGCAGGTTGGGGATGTAGGTCATGTCTGCAGGCATTCCAGGCCGTCAGGAATGCCGGCATCGCCGCCGATTCCTGACATTTGACGGAGGGAGGAAACGGGTGAAAAAATGGGGTGCTGCCAGGCGCTGGAACGCCCGGCAGCGATCCACACCACGCCTTGAGAAAGGGCACCGTGATGCAGAAACCGTTGAACAGCGCCCAGCGGGCGTTTCTGAAAGGCATGCGCGATATGACCGGCACCTTCAGGCGCGACATCGACGAGCCTTTCGTCCTGATCGGCAAAGCGACGCATGCCTTGCTGTTGGCCGATCGCCAGGTGACCGACACAGATCTTGCCAACGAGATCGGCAAGCTGGCGACAGACCGGAACGCCGCTGCTGTGAAGCGCGCCCTCAGTCATCTTGGCCTGCCACCGGAGCGGACGGGCTGATGCCACGCAGTCGGGCGATCTCGGCATCCTGCTCCAGAACCTTGCGGCGCAGCGCCTCGACCTCTGCCTCCAGAATGGTGACACGGGCCGAAACAGGCGGCTGGCAAATGCGGTCGCGGTGATCCATCACGGCACCACCTGCAGCAGCTCGTCACCGCCGGTCGGCAGGCGCCTGCACCTTCGGCAGCCCAGAAGCCGCCGATGACCAGCAGGAAGATCGCAGTCGCACCAAGAAGATCGTCGAGCCACGACATCACGCGACATCCTTTGTCTTCTGAGGGCGGGGAATGTCCGAGGGCCAATCATGGCCCTCGGGCCAGAGGTCGCTGCAACGCGCGATGATCGCGTTGGCACGGCGGATCGTCAGACCTACGCCGCCCGACAGCCGCTGCAACGTATCACCGCTGCCGCTCGCCATGCGCGACGCGTGGGTAAGCTTCCATCCGCGGACATCCGCGAGGCGTTGGATAAGGAATGAGATGTGCGCTTCGGTCAACATGCGCACTATAATGCACAGACATAGGGAAACGATCAAGCCCTATCGTGCACAATGCATGCGATAGACCGCAACGGGCCCGCCATGCTATGTGCACATAGATGCACAATGGGCTTGCTGATCAGATTCGACAGTTGGTCGAAGAAGCCATGAAGGCGGAGGGCGTTGGCGCTCGGCGCTTCGAAGAGATGCGCGGCCTAAAACCTTGGGCGCTGCGTGGACTGCTCGATCCTGAGCGCAAGCAGGCCCCAAGCATCGACAAAGCCAAAGAAATCGCAGACGCATTGGGTCTCGAGCTTTACCTTGGTCCGCCGCGGCAGGCAGCTGAGTCCGTCGTCTCCGCCGACTTCGTTCATGTCCCTGTTCACAAGGCGATGCTCGCCGCGGGCGGTGGCGCAAATAACGATAGCGAGGACATCGTCGACCATCTGGCGTTCCGGCGCAGCTGGCTGAAACGGATGAGCATATCCCCTGCGAACGCCGTCATTGCCAGAGCAAAGGGCGACAGCATGTGGCCGACGATTCACGATGGCGACGCGGTGCTGATCGATCGCCGGTCCACCGAACCGCCAGCGCAGCCCAAGGACCGTCGAAGCACTCGTCCTGCTCCGATTTACGGCTTGCTGGACAACGGTGAAGCGCGGATCAAGCGGGTGGTCCTTGCTGACCCGGACACGCTGGTCCTTCTCTCCGACAACCCGTCCTTTCCGCCAGATTTCCGATCTGTCTCCGCAGTGAAGATCATCGGCAGAGTTCGCTGGTGGGGGCACACCGAGGGGGAGTGATCAATGCCGGTTTGCAGTCAATGCCAGAAGAATGTCTTTCCTATGGACCTGGCAGAGGATGGCATCTGCCTAGACTGCCATGCGTCGTCAATTGGCCTGGAAGACAACTACCAGGACGAAGAAGCTGCTGAGACTGCGTGCACTATCGCATCACGCTTGAGCAGAATAATCCTGACCACCGAGGTAGCATCCGATCTGCGGATT
>ERZ761610.1484-NODE-1484-length-12942-cov-16.414138_pt1 | contig 12942 bp, 6 predicted proteins | sample MGYA00512164_ERZ761610 | MGnify/ENA primary metagenome ERZ761610 (study PRJEB28899, sample SAMN02850038) | bioreactor sludge metagenome | biome: EBPR Sludge; feature: EBPR Bioreactor; material: flocular biomat | place: Australia: Thorneside Wastwater Treatment... | reverse complement strand
CGACCAGGCGCTTGTGCGCGGCATCGCGCCCGGTCAGCAGCTTGCCGGACAGCAGCAGCACCTCGCCCGGCTGCCAGCTCGCGGCCTCTTCGCGCGTGACCGTGTTCAGGTTGATCCGCTTGCCCTTGCTGGTGTCGTAGGTCAATTTCGGCCAGTCCTCCAGCGACGGTGGTTCCAGCGAAACCGGACCAGAGCCATCGAGCACGAAGTGCGCATGGCGGGTGGCGGCACAGTTGGGGATCATCGCCACCGGCAGGTTGGCGGCGTGGGTCGGGAAGTCCTTGATCTTGATGTCGAGCACGGTGGTCAGGCCACCCAGGCCCTGGGCGCCGATGCCGAGCGCGTTGACCTTGTCGTACAGCTCCAGGCGCAGCTCTTCGGCTCGGTTGCTCGGTCCGCGCGCGATCAGATCCTGGATATCGATCGGCTCCATCAGCGCTTCCTTGGCCAGCAGCATCGCCTTCTCGGCGGTACCGCCGATGCCGATGCCGAGCATGCCCGGCGGGCACCAGCCGGCGCCCATGGTTGGCACCGTCTTCAGCACCCAATCGACCACCGAATCCGATGGGTTGAGCATGACGAACTTGCTCTTCGCCTCGGACCCACCGCCCTTGGCAGCGACGATCACGTCGACCTTGTCGCCCGGCACCACGGTCATGTTGACCACCGCCGGCGTGTTGTCCTTGGTATTGCTGCGCTTGCCGGCCGGATCGGCCAGCACCGAGGCGCGCAGCTTGTTGTCCGGATGGTTGTAGGCCTGGCGCACGCCTTCGTTGACCATCTCCTCGATCGACAGCGATGCGTCCCAACGCACGTCCATGCCGATCTTCAGGAAAACGGTGACGATGCCGGTGTCCTGGCAGATCGGCCGGTGGCCTTCGGCGCACATGCGCGAGTTGATCAGGATCTGCGCGATCGCGTCCTTCGCCGCCGGCGACGCCTCGCGCTCGTAGGCTTTCGCAAGGTTCTGGATGTAGTCGACCGGGTGGTAATAACTGATGTACTGCAGCGCGTCGGCGATGGACTGAATCAAATCGGACTGGCGAATGGTGGTCATGGGCGGTCGGCCGCGGTTGGACGGGATGAAGTCTACCGATCAATCGCCGCCTTCACCGCCAACGGCCACGGAAATCGCTACTCTTGGCGGTCCATCCCAACATGAGCGCCGCCGCATGTCTGATGAAGAGTCCCAAGGACCCGCGCCGCTGAGTCCGTTGCTGACGATCAACGAGGCCCGCGTGCTCGGCTGCCTGATCGAAAAGGCCGCGACCACGCCGGAGCAGTACCCGCTGACCGCCAATGCCGCGATGGTCGCGGCCAACCAGAAAACCTCGCGCGATCCGGTGATGGAGCTGGAACTCGGCGAAGTGGGCCACGCCTTGCGCACGCTGGAAGACAAGAAGCTGGTGCGCTGCCAGCACGCCTCGCGCGCGAGTCGCTACGAGCACCGCTTCGAGGAGGTCTACACGCTGACCGGGCCGCAGCGCGTGTTGTTGTGCCTGCTGTTGCTGCGCGGGCCGCAGACTGCGCCGGAACTGCTGACGCGCAGCGAACGTCTGTTCAAGTTCAACGATGTCGAGCAGGTCCGCGACACCCTCGACCGCCTGACCCGGCGCCAGCCGGCGATGGCCGTGCGTATCCCGCGCCAGTCCGGCCAGCGCGAAGAGCGCTACATGCATCTGCTGTGCGGTGCCGAGCATGCCGAACGCGCCGCGGCGCAAATGCCGCGCGCCGAGGCCGGGGAAGGCGGCGGCGGACTGTCCGAACGGGTGACCGCGCTGGAGGAACAGGTTGCGCGATTGACTGCGGCCTTGCGTGAGCTCGGCGCGGACGTGTAGGCGCCCGGCGAGCCTTTTGCACTGTGGGAGCCGGCTTGCCCGGCGAGCATCTCGCAGCACCAGGGAGAAGCTCGCGACGCAAGGTCGCTCCCACAGTCGCCCCCGTCCCGCGCCACGTGCCTCACGTTGTAATCCATTGTCACCCACCGAGTGACGCAACACGTCGCTTTCTGCTGCCCATTGACACTTGAATCAAGCCTGAATAAAGTGCGCGCCCATCCACCTCCGGGGGGAGGTGGGGTAGAGTTCGTGGGGGATGCCCTTGATCGAAGTCGTGCCTGCAGGGGTGCAGCGCGGCGGGAGTGATCGAGGGCCTTCATTGCAAGGATCAAGGGGCGTCACTTTCGGTGCCCGCGGTCAGGCGCAGCCTGGAACTGCGGAAATGAAGTGGCGGCGCTGACGTGTCGGGGAGACGGACAATCGTGCGCAAGTGGGCTCTGGGGACGCTGGTTCTGGTTATCGCCGGTTGCGCACAGCAGCCGGTGGCGCCAACCGCTGCCGCGAACCCAATGTTGGTATCGCCAGCCACTGCCGCTGCCGCGCCGATCACCGAAGCCACCATCGAACGCGCGGTCGAAATGCGCGAGATCGTCGCCAAGCAACCGATCCGTTTCGACAATCCGTATGGCGATGTGCGCGTGCGTTTCGGCGGTTATGCGCAGACCCTGGAGTGGCGCACGGTCGCGCAGAATGGCGACGCCAGCAACAAGATTGTGGTCACCGGCAGCAGCGCCGATGTCTACTTGATCAGCGCCCGACTGCCGAGCGGCGTCGTGCTCGCTCCGGGCCAGCGCGTCGAGATCACCGCCTATGTGCCACAAGGTCATGACGTCGAAGTGGTGACTGAACGAGGCCTGATCGATGTGCGCGGCCTCAAGGGCAATCTCAAGGCGCGCAGCGTGGCCGGCAACATCACTTTTCGCGGCATCGAGGGCCTGATCGATGTCGAAACCGGTGCCGGCTATATCGAAGGACAGCTCGACCCGGCGCCAGCCGGCAGCCAGCAGCGCATCGCCACCAGCACCGGGAACATCCTGCTCGGCCTCGTCGATGGCTTGAATGCGCAGTTGGCGATGGCCAGCTCGGGCGTATTCGCCACCGAGTTCAGCATCAAGATTGACCCGCTGCCAGGTCAGGAACCGAACAAATCGGCCACTGCCGTCATCGGCAAGCCGGAATCGAATGTCGAGGTCGTCAGCAAGCGTGGGGAAATTCGCCTGCTGCGACGGTTGCAGTTCCGGTCCGCGTGAGCGGCCGGCGTGGGGACAGCGATGCGGGTAACTCGATGAGCCGCTTCCAAGGTTGGCAATTGTGACCAGGCGCCGCCTGTAACCGTTGCTCTTTCAGTCAGGCATTCAGGAAACACATCCATGAAGGTCAAGAAACACTTAGCTTTGGTGGCGGCTCTTGCACTGACCGCGGTCGGTGCGATGAGCGCCCATGCCCAGGGCAGCATCAGCCCGGTTGGCAATGGCGTCGAGGTTGGGGAACCGGTGACGCCGGTCGGTATCGATGTCGATCTGCGCAACCTGCCAGTTGCCGAACAATGGCGCCCGGGTCAACCGATCCGCGAGGCGCACCGTCGCACCTACTATCCGCTCGATGCACGTGCGCCGCACGCGCCCGCGGACTGGGCGACTGCCGAAGATCGCCTCGGCGAACTGCAATCGATCTGGGACAACATGCGCGGCCCCGGCAATGCGCTCAACGGCAGCACGCGCGTCAACATCGACAACGGCTCGACCGGCGTGAGCCCGGGCGACCCGGTAGTCGAAGTCGGTACCAACCACGTGCTGTACGGCATCAACAGCTCCGGCGGCACCAGCTTCAAGGTCTACAACAAGAGCGGCACGCTGCTCGCGGGACCGACCACCTTCAAGTCGCTGGCCCCGGCCGGCGATCCCTGCGCGACCTCGGTGTCCGACCCGATCATCCTGTTCGATCGCCTCGCCAACCGCTGGTTCATGCTGGAAATGGGCGGCAGCAGCAGCGCCAACCGCTTGTGCACCTATGTGTCGAAGACCAGCGACCCGGTCACCGGCGGCTGGTGGTTCTACGGCTTCGCCACGCCGGCGCTTCCCGATTACCCGCATTGCGGCGTGTGGAACAACGCCTACGTGTGCACCGCCAACGAGTCCGGCACCGGCGCCAAGGTTTATGCCTTCGACCGCGCCAACATGTTGAACGGTGCCACCGCGCGCGCCGCGCAACGCTTCACCAGCGTCGCCAAACTCGCGGGTTATGGCTTTCAGGCGCTGACTCCGGCGTCATTCATGGGCACCACGGCGATGCCTGCCAACGCGGCACCGATTCTGGCCCGCCACAATGACGACGAAGCGCACGCCGGCACCGGCGCCAACACCAGCGCCGACTTCATCGACCTGTACCAGCTCAACATCAACTGGACCACGCCGTCGAGCAGCAGCATCACCACCCTGCCGCGCATCCAGATCACCGAGTTCAACAGCTGGTTCCGCGACTACTCCTCGTTCGCCACGGTGCCGCAGCCGGGTTCGACCTCGCGTCTCGACCCGATCCGCGAGGTCATCCTCAACCTGATGACCTACCGCAACATGGGCAGCTACGAGACCATCGTCGGCACCTTCGCGACCAACCAGAACAGCGCCCGCACCGGCACCGTGGTCGATTCGGGCATCCGCTGGTTCGAGTTGCGCCGCGTCGGCACCGGCAACTGGACGCTGCACCAGGAAGGCACTTTCAGCCCGGGCGATGCCAGCACCCACCACCTGATGGGCGCTGCGGCGACCGACAAGATGGGCAACATCGGCATGAGCTACAACGTGACCCGCACCACCTCGCCGGTCACCTACGCCTCGCTCGGCTACACCGGCCGGCTCGCCAGCGACACGCTGGGCGTGATGACCCAGGGCGAGAACTCGATCGCCGTCGGCGCCGCCGCCGAAACCTCCGGTCGCTGGGGCGACTACCACCAGACGGTGGTCGATCCGGTCGACGACTGCACCTTCTGGACCATCGGCATGTACCGTCCGAGCGGCAGTTGGGCCACCCGCGGCCGCGACTTCAAGTTCAGCAACTGCGGCGGCACCGTGACCACCTACACAATCTCCGGCCAGGTCACCACCAGCACCGGTGTCGGCATCAGCGGCGTCACCATCAGCACCGGCTCGGTGTCGACCACCACCGACACCAGCGGCAACTATGCGATCGCCAATCTGGTTGCCGGCAGCTACACGATCACGCCGACGCGCTCGGGTTACACCTTCAGCCCGGTCAACCGCGCGGTCACCATCGGTACGGCCAATGTCACCGGCCAGAACTTCACCGGCACGGCAACGACGACGACGTACAGCATCTCCGGCTCGGTCACCACCAGCGGCGGTGCAGGCATTTCCGGCGTCACCGTCAGCACCGGTTCGGCCAGCGCCACCACCAACAGCTCGGGCGCCTACACCATCAGCAATCTGGCCAATGGCACCTACACATTGACGCCGTCGTTGTCCGGTTACACCTTCAGCCCGACCTCGTTGTCGGCCACGGTATCAGGCGCCAACCTGACCGGTCGCAACTTCACCGGCACTGCCAGCACCGGTGGCGCCACCGCGCTCAGCAACGGCGTTGGCGTGGCCGGTTCGACCGCATCCACCAGCGCCAACAGCAACTGGAAGGACTATACGGTCGCTATCCCGTCCGGTGCGAGCAACCTGACCATCGCCACCAGCGGTGCCTCGGGCGACGTCGACCTGTACGTGAAAGCCGGCGCCCAGGCCACGCTGACCGTGTATGACTGCCGTCCGTACACCGGCTCTGGCAACGAGAGTTGCGCCTTCGCCACGCCGACAGTCGGCACCTACTACGTGCGCGTTTATGGTTACGCCACCGGCACGGTGAACTTCACCGTGACCGCAACCTGGACCACAGGCGGCGGTGGCGGCACGGTGGTCGAACGCCTGGTCAACGGCAACTTCGACAGCATCACGGCGAGCACCAACTCGGGCACCGGCTGGGCGCGCTCGGCGTTCAGCGGCACCTCGTTCAACACGCTGCTGGCGGGTCAGACCAATGCGAACACCGGCGGCACGTATGCCTACCTCGGCGTCAACGCGTCCACCAGTTCGCAGACCGTCGACAGCAGCGCAACGTTGATCCCGTCGGGTGCAACGACGGCAACGCTGTCGTTCTACACCTCGATCGTGACCAGCGAGACCAGCACGACGACCGCTTACGACCGGCTGCAGGTGCAACTGGTCGACGCCGGCACCAACGCCGTGATCACCACGCTGGTGACCCTGTCGAACGTCAACAAGACCACCAACGCCTCGACCTACGTGCAACGCAGCTACAACGTCGCCGCCTACAAGGGTCGCAACGTGAAGGTGCGCCTGCTGGCGACCACCGACAGCTCGCTGGCGACGACCTTCCGCGTCGACACCGTCAGCCTGCGTACGGATGGTTGATCGCGTCCTCGTAACACCGCGCTAACTGAAGGCCCCGGGGAGACTCGGGGCCTTTTTTTTGGTTGTTGGTTGTTGGCAGCAGTTCCGGCGCCGGCTCTTGTGGGTCCAGACTTGTCTGGACGCTCTACGCTCGTTGCATCCACGAAAAGCGTCCAGACAAGTCTGGACCCACAAAATGCGCCTGTTCGCGCCCGGGTGCTTTGCGCCAAGATGCACCACGAGCGTCCCATTGGCTCGTCCCGGCGGCCACGGCTACTGCCAAACATCAGCACCCGCCAGTTGCGCCCCCGGCGCAACCCATGCAGCATCGCGCGCCACTGCCATCCCCCAGTCGCCCATGACCGCCCGCTACAACGCTGCCGATATCGAAGTCCTGCAAGGCCTGGATCCGGTCAAACGCCGACCCGGCATGTACACCGACACCACGCGCCCGAATCATCTGGTGCAGGAGGTCGTCGACAACTCGGTCGACGAGGCGCTGTCAGGTTTCGCCAAGACCATCGAAGTGCGCGTGTGGAACGACGGCTCGATCGAGGTCATCGACGACGGCCGCGGCATGCCGGTGGACATTCACCCTGAACACGGCGTACCTGGTGTCGAGTTGATCATGTGCAGGCTGCACGCGGGTGGCAAGTTCTCCAACCAGAGCTACAACTTCTCGGGCGGCTTGCATGGCGTCGGCGTGTCGGTGGTCAACGCGCTCAGCGAACGCGTCGACGTCACCATCAAGCGCGACGGCCAGGAGTACGCCATCGGTTTCGCCCATGGCGACCCGTCTTCGCCGCTGCGCGTGGTCGGACCGGTCGGCAAGAAGAACACCGGAACCAAGGTGCGTTTCTGGCCGGAGGCCAAGTACTTCGACACCCCAAAACTGTCGCTGCCCAAGCTGCGCCATGTGCTGCGCGCCAAGGCCGTGCTCTGTCCCGGCCTGACGGTCACGCTGTGGGACGAGTCCACCAACGAAACCGAACGCTGGTTCTTCGAGGACGGCCTCAAGGACTACCTGCGCTCGCAATTGGCTGATCGCGAGGTGATCCCGGCGGATCTGTTCACCGGATCGATCAAGCGAACCACCGAGGCAGCCGACTGGGCGATGGGCTGGACGCCCGAGGGCGAACTGGTGCAGGAGAGCTACGTCAACCTGATCCCGACCGCGCAGCATGGCACCCACGTCAACGGCCTGCGCAGCGGCTTGACCGACGCCATTCGCGAGTTCTGCGAGTTCCGCAACCTGCTGCCGCGCGGCGTCAAGCTGGCGCCCGAGGACGTCTGGGAACGCCTGTCGTTCGTGTTCAGCTTCAAGCAGCAGGATCCGCAGTTCGCCGGCCAGACCAAGGAACGCCTGTCGTCGCGCACCGCGGCGCCGTTCGTGCAGGGCGTGATCCACGACGCCTTCAGCCTGTGGCTGAACCAGCACACCGAACTCGGCGAGAAGATCGCGATGCTGGCGATCGAGCGCGCCCAGGCGCGCCTGAAGACCGAAAAACAGGTGGTGCGCAAGAAGGTCACCAGCGGCCCTGCCCTGCCCGGCAAGCTGGCCGACTGCGCATCCCAGGATCTGTCGCGCACCGAGTTGTTCCTGGTCGAGGGCGATTCCGCCGGCGGCTCCGCCAAGCAGGCACGCGAACGTGATTTCCAGGCGATCCTGCCGCTGCGCGGCAAGATCCTGAACACCTGGGAAGTCGAATCGACCTCGGTGCTGGCGTCGCAGGAAGTGCACGATCTGGCCGTCGCCATCGGCCTCGATCCCGGCAAGCCGGACCTCTCCGGCCTGCGCTACGGCAGGATCATCATCCTCGCCGACGCCGACTCCGATGGACTGCATATCGCCACCTTGCTTTCGGCATTGTTCCAGCGCCATTTCCGCTCCCTGGTGCAAGCCGGCCATGTGTTCGTGGCGATGCCACCGTTGTTTCGTGTCGATGTCGGCAAGCAGGTGTTCTACGCCCTCGACGAAAGTGAAAAGACCGAACTGCTCGACCGCGTTGCGCGCGACAAGATCAAGGGCCAGATCAACGTCACCCGCTTCAAGGGCCTCGGCGAGATGAACCCGCAGCAGTTGCGCGAATCGACCATGCACCCGGACACGCGCCGACTGGTGCAACTCACGATCGAACTCGACGACGGGACCGATGGCCTGCTCGACATGCTGCTGGCGAAAAAACGCGCGAGCGACCGCCGCGAGTGGCTGGAAACCAAGGGCGATCTGGCGCAGGTGTAGTTGCGGGGCACGGGGCACGGGAAAGGCTGCCTGGTGCGCAGCTCGGTAAAGGGCATCGCGCCCGGCCGGCATTCCGAAAGGTGAGCGAAGCACGAGTACCGCTTTTCCCGTACCCCATGCCCCGCTCTTGCTGTCCCGCTCTACCTGGCATCGGAGCAAAAGCGTCCAGACAAGTCTGGACCCACCAGAAGCGCAGCAAGCCTACAAGCGCTCGTCCGCCCCCAGATAGCGCCACTCCCCCGGCGCCAGCTTCGCCATCGGCAGGCGCCCGATACGGATGCGCTTGATCGACTTCACGCCCAGCCCAGCGGCCTTGCACAACTGCTGTATCTGGCCCGGCAGGATCGCCTTGGCGGCAATGCGCAGGCGCGCCTCGCTCTGCCAGCTGATCTTGATCGCCGGTGGTGCCTGGCGCTCGATGCCGTCGCCGCGCTGCATGGATTCGAGTCCGCCGGGCCGCAGTTGGCCCTCGACCTCGACCACGTACTCCTGCTCGAAGCGGCTGAAATCGCCACCCAGCTTGCGCGCCAGATGACGATCCTGGGTCAACATGACCAGGCCGCTGGCTGCAGGATCGAGTACCACCACCGAGGCCAGGTGAGCGAAGTGGCGCCGCAGCAGGCGAATTCCGGTCTGGTCGTCGGCCGATCGGAGCGCGGGTTGGATCAGCCCGGACAACGGGTCGCCGACCGCATCGGCATCGACCCCCACAGGTTTGTGCCAGAGCATGCTGGCTGGCAAAGTCGGCTCAAGTTCCGCGCCCGGGTCAAGTTCCACCTTCTGCGTGGTCACCTTGAACTGCGGCTCTTCGACGATCTGGCCGTCCACGCGCACCCAGCCGCCTGCGATGTACAGCTCCGCCTCGCGACGCGAGCACGGCAACAGCGCCGCAAGATGTTTCGAAAGGCGCACGGGTTCGGTCATGGTGGGTGCCGCGGGCGGGGTCACGCATTATCCCGCATCGGCGGTCGCCGCGATCATCGGGTCAATTCGCTCATGTGGGCCGACGCGCACCGCGCCGGCATGCGCAACGCCTCAGGCAGCCGCTTCCGTCGCCATCAGGTATTCCGCCAGTTCAGAGCCAACGCCAGGCACGTTGTGCCAGTCGATGCGGTCGATCTGGCGCGGATCGAGGAAACGCCGCGCGTAATCGAGATAAACGCGTTCGCGCACGAAAACGTCGAACAGATCCGGGTCGACGTGCCCGTCCTGCTTCATTCGCCCGAGGATCTGGATCGATTCCGACAGGGTCTTGGCCGCCTTGTACGGGCGATCGGAGGCGGTCAGCGCCTCGAATACATCGGCGATGCCCATCACGCGCGCCTGCACGCTCATCTGCTCGCGCTTGAGACCACGCGGATAGCCCTTGCCATCCATCCGCTCGTGATGGCCACCGGCGTACTCCGGGACCTTGCGCAGATGCGGTGGCCACGGCAGCGCCTCGAGCATGCGGATGGTCGAAACGATGTGGTTGTTGATGATCTCGCGCTCGGCCGTGTTCAGCGTGCCACGACGGATGCTCAGGTTCATCACCTCTTCTGCGCTCAGCAGTGGCTGCTCCTGACCATCCGCGTCGCGCCAGCGGTGCGCGGCAATACGTTCGATTTCGGCGATCGCGGCATCGCTCATGAACTCGCCGCCGGTGTTGCTGCGTCGCAGCGTTTCGCGATCTGCCCGCAACTGGGCCAGACGCTGCTGATAGCCGTCGGCATCCAGTTCGCCCTTCAGGCAGGCGATCTCCGCATCGCGGATCAGGACCTCGAAACGGGTGTCGACCAGGTGGATGCGATCGAACAGCGTCTCCAGCTTGGTCGCCTTGTCGACCACATGCACCGGCGTGGTGATCTTGCCGCAATCGTGTAGCAGCCCTGCGATCTTCAGCTCGTAACGATCGGAGTCGCTCATGCGAAAGTCGGCGAGCGGCCCGGATTCGATGCGCTCGGTCGCTTCCGCCAACATCATCGTCAACGTCGGTACACGCTCGCAATGACCGCCGGTGTACGGCGACTTTTCGTCGATCGCGGTGTTGATCAGCTTGATCAGCGACTCGAACAGTTCCGCCATCTGTTCGACCAGCCGGCGATTGTTCAGCGCGATCGCCGCCTGCGAAGCCAGCGATTCGACCAGTTGGCGGTCGGCATCGGTGAATGCCCGCACCGCGCCATCGGAACCGCCGGCATTGATCAGTTGCAGCACGCCGATCACTTCGTCGGCATGGTCCTTCATCGGCACCGTCAGGAACGATTGCGAGCGGTAGCCGGTGCGCGCGTCGAACGCGCGGGTGCCGGAGAAATCGAAACCCGGTTCGGCGTGCGCGTCCTCGACGATGACCGTGGTGCCGGTCAACGCCGCATAGGCTACCACCAGCGAGTGATTCGGACTGCCGTCGGCATGGTGCAACGGAATCGCGGGCAGATCGATCGGCTCATCGCCGGGCCCGCCTTGATCCAGTCCCAGCGAGATGTTGCGCAGCAGATCGAAGACCAGCGTATCTCCGGACTTGCGGTAGAAGGTGGCGCCGTCGGCAAAGGTGAACTGGCGTGCCGCCTCGACGATGCGCTCCATCAGGCTGTGAATGTCGCGATCCGACGACAATGCCACGCCGATCCGGTTGAGGGTTTCCAGGCGTATGCGGATGTCGTGTTCGATGGCCACGGGGCGCTCCTCCGACTACACGGCAGTCTGGCCAACACCACGTGAAGGTGCAAGCAAGGAGGCCATCCCGAGGGGACGTCCATCGCCTCCGAAGCGGTGTTTGCGGCAACCCGAAGATCCGGAGCGCTCGCCTCGACGGCGGCGCTCCGGATGGCCGATCCAGGCCGTCAACCGCCAATCGCCGCCTGCGCTGCCGCCAGGCGCGCGATCGGCACCCGGAACGGCGAACAACTGACGTAGTCCAGCCCGACCCGATGGAAGAAACCGACCGATGCCGGATCGCCGCCGTGTTCGCCGCAGACGCCGACCTCGATGTCCGGACGCACCGCCTTGCCTTTCTGCACCGCCAACTCGACCAGCAGTCCGACGCCCTTCTGATCGATGCTGCGGAACGGGTCGTGTTCGTAGATGCCGTTCTTCAGGTAGTCGGGCAGGAATTTCCCAGCGTCGTCGCGCGAGAATCCGAGCGTCATCTGGGTCAGATCGTTGGTGCCGAAGGAGAAGAACTCGGCCTGCTTGCCGATGCTGTCGGCCACCAGTGCCGCGCGCGGTGTTTCGATCATCGTGCCGAGCATGTAGTGCAGCTGTTCGCCCCGTTCAGCAAACACCTGCGCCGCCACGCCGCGGATGACGCCCGCCTGTGCATTGAACTCGCGCACCGTACCGACCAGCGGCACCATGATCTCGGCCTTCACCTCGATGCCCTGCGCCTGCACGTTGAGGCCAGCCTCGAAAATCGCACGCGCCTGCATCTCGGTGATCTCGGGATAGGTGATGCCGAGGCGGCAGCCGCGGTGGCCGAGCATCGGGTTGAACTCCGCAAGATCGTCGATGCGCATGCGGATTTTCGCCAGCGACACGCCCATCTGCCTGGCCATGGTCTTCTGCCCGGTCTCGTCGTGCGGCACGAATTCGTGCAGCGGCGGGTCGAGCAGGCGGATGGTCACTGGCAGGCCGTTCATCGCGCGGAACAGGCCTTCGAAGTCGCCGCGCTGGATCGGCAGCAACCGCGCCAGCGCCTTGCGGCGGCCGGACTCGTCGTCGGCCAGGATCATCTCGCGGACCGCGTTGATGCGTTCGCCTTCGAAGAACATGTGTTCGGTGCGACACAGGCCGATGCCGGTGGCGCCGAAACTGCGCGCCACCCTGGCATCTTCAGGCGTGTCGGCATTGGCGCGCACCTCAAGGCGTTTGTACTTGTCGGCCAGCGCCATCAGCTTGCCGAAGTCGCCGCTGAGCTCGGCATCCTTGGTGGCGATCTTGCCGGCAAAAACCTCGCCGGTGGAACCGTTCAGCGACAGCCAGTCGCCTTCGACGTAGACCTTGTCGCCGATGCTCATCGTGCGCGCCTTGTAGTCGACGTGCACCGCGCCGGCGCCGGACACGCAGCACTTGCCCATGCCACGCGCCACCACCGCCGCGTGCGAGGTCATGCCGCCGCGCGCCGTGAGGATGCCCTTGGCGACGCTCATGCCGCGCAGGTCTTCCGGCGAGGTTTCCTGGCGCACCAGGATCACCGCCTTGCCCTGCTTGACCCATTCTTCGGCCTCGTCGGCGAAGAACACGATCTGGCCGGTCGCAGCACCAGGCGACGCCGGCAGTCCGCGCGCGATCACGGTCGCCGCCTTGAGCGCCCTCGGGTCGAAAATCGGGTGCAGCAAGTCGTTCAGGCGATCCGGGCTGACGCGTTGCAGCGCCGTCTTTTCGTCGAGCATGCCCTGGTCGAGCATCTCCATGGCGATGCGCACCATCGCCGCGCCGGTGCGCTTGCCGTTGCGCGTCTGCAGCATCC
>ERZ761610.1467-NODE-1467-length-13031-cov-11.283678_pt1 | contig 13031 bp, 8 predicted proteins | sample MGYA00512164_ERZ761610 | MGnify/ENA primary metagenome ERZ761610 (study PRJEB28899, sample SAMN02850038) | bioreactor sludge metagenome | biome: EBPR Sludge; feature: EBPR Bioreactor; material: flocular biomat | place: Australia: Thorneside Wastwater Treatment... | reverse complement strand
GGTTTCGCTGATAAAATCGCGGCAAATCCGGAATCATTCGGCTTTCCGGTTCATGCTCTCACGCAGTTCGATCAGAATCTGGTCCGCCGCATCCACGCGAATCACGCCAAACCGCGGATACTCGATGTCGACGATGACATACACCGCAATCGCCGTCATTGTGGCAAACACCATCGGATGCACCCAGCGGTGCGACGGATTCCTGGCTGTGCCATAACCGGCAATGAATGAACAGCCGTAGGCAAACACAAACAGCAGCACAAAAATGATTTTGGGCGGGTGCATCATCATTGCCATCTTGCGCGTCGTGGTAATGTCGATCATCGCGTTCAGCGCCGGAAGCAGCACCACGCAAGCAGATGGAACGGTTTGCGTGCGACACGCTGCCACTGCCTGCGTCCAGATCGTATTCTGCAGCGCCATGCTGTTATTCCATTCGTGCTGTGCCGCTTCAACGTCCGGAAGTCTTTTGTAGTATTCCAAACGAGAATCGGTATAACGGCGGAACAATGCCTGCAGCTCGGCGCGTGCATCCGCATCGACGATATCCAAACGCAAATACGCGGTACCGATGGCGTTGGTCTCTTCGGCAATCAAATGACGACGGTCGTCAAATCTTGACGCAGCACCGGAGAACGTAAACGCAATCAGCAGCCCGAATAGCGCGAAAATGGCGGCTTCAATCGTACCGGCACTCGGCTTGCCGTCTGTTTCCGCATCTTTGTTAAAGTGCTTGAATCCGAGTCGCCTGCCCATTACATAAAACAGCAACATGCCGAGAAACAGACTGATTCCGACGACGATGGGAATAAACGTAAAATTCATCATGCATGCTTCCTGGATGAAAATGAACGGTTCCGGAGAATTCCCGGCAATGCGGTTTACGGAATTTTACAAAATTTATCCGTTGCTTATTGCCAATTCTACGAAGATACGATAAAAACCTTGGCAAGCCCGTTGAAATTGGACGGCTAATCGCTTCACCGGATTGTTTGACTCACCGTGGACAATAAGAAAGGATCAAGACGATGAATGACCATAAAATTCCCGACACCGCAAAAGCTGAGACCAAGCAGCCCGATCAAGCCGGTAACCTGTTAGATCCCCTGATAACGCTTTTACCTAAAATCGTCCGCCAGCAATGGTTTTGGTTTCTGGCGTATGGCTTTAATCTGGTGTACTTTGCCGTCGCCCTGTTTCGCGCCAACCAGGAATCGGATGCATTCACCATTCCGATTTTGCCGGGTGTCATTTTCACCTGCATCATTTTCGTGCAAATATTCGCCGACCCCATCGTTTATATTCCGGCTGAAGGAGTTACACCAGAGGAAAAGGAAACACTGGAAAAGCAACGGTCGCATCAGCGTTATAAATGGATGATCTTTGCTTATAGCTTCATGCTGCTGTCGCTGCTGCTGACTTTTTATCCATTTATCAACGAATTCAAAAACAAACCCATAGAAACGCTGCGCGATCAACCGATCGCCGTTTTCATCGGCTGTTCGCTCGACAACAAAGATAAGCATTTAAGCTGTTTCAAACCCAGGCTCAACACAAAGGGCGAGCAACAACCGCCGGAAAAAGTGGTCGGCACCTGGGTGATCAACATCGGCGGTTATATTAACCATTGCGACGAAGAAGAAGAGCAAGGAAAGAAAAAAGCAACAGCCTGCCAGGTCAGCGATGGCTTGATGATTCCGCTTTATTTCATTATCCTGGCGTTGATGGGCGGCAGCATCAGCCTGACCCGCCGCTTGCCGGAATTGCAAAAGCAGGTCAGCGATGAACATATCGCCACCAAACATCAACCGCGCCTGACACAATACGAATTCCGCGAGCACCTGATTTTTCAGATCGTGCAATTCATCTCCGCGCCTTTCTTGGCGATTCTGGCCTATTACTTGATCGAACCGAGCAATCTGACCAACTCGGTGGCACTCGCATTCGTCGCCGGATTCGCCTCGGAAACCATCTTACTGATGGTACGCTCGGTCGCCAATAAAATTTCTCCCGCAAGCGCCGAAGGACCGCAATACGGCGCGATTGCCGGGGTAATAGCTTTCAAGAACTTCACTCCGCTGAAAACCGAGATTTTCCTATCCGAATCGCCGCAAATTCATACGATAGCCGACGATCAAGGATTCTTCATGCTCAGCAACGTCCCGGTCGGCGAACACAGCATCAGCATCAAATACACCACCCAGGCGGACGGTAAAACCCTTGAACAGATCAAAAAAGACACGGTGAAAATCGAACGGTCGCAAGCGATTGTTAAGAAGAATGTGGTGGTTGAGCAGAAGTAAATGGTTCGATATGTTTTCTCCATTTCTTATGGTTCACAACAAAAACTTTGCTTTTTAGTGTACATAAAACGATACGTGATATCAGTGAAGTAGCTCGCTACATGCAGTTGACAAAGAACTTCAAAGGTCTCACGCTATTCTGCGATCAATGAGTAACAACTTTGGTAATTAAAATTTTTATCTCTTGCTGCTGCCAGAAGCAGAAAAAATGTTTTAATAGCGTCTTCTCGTGCGTGATTCTCGGCAAAAATAAAAATAGGATATTTCTTGCTTCAGAGTTAACAGTGCTATCTCGAGCATAAATAATAAGGCAAAGAAATGGCGATGCATCCAACACCGATTACAGTCTTCAATAAAACCCATTCTGACGCAGACGATGCGCTTGTAAAAGAGGAATTACAACAACTCATCAATCGTGTCAGTCAACGGGATATGGATACTGAGGAAACTCCACTCCCTGAATCGGATAAGCGTTTTTATTTACTTTACGTCCGACCCGGTGCGAATCTATATCGCGAAGATTGGAGTGATGAGCTAATCCGAATTCCATTTTCACTTGAACCAGAGTTGCTCATGGAGCAGATGCAGTTGGAAGTAGAAAATTTATACATTGCACACGGTACAGAAGCTAGCCGGAGTGTTCTCAGTAGCTTCAGAATTACAGAAGCTCGTTATTTTTTCGAGCATGAAGACCCCACACGGCAGCCTCGTTTTTTACCAAACGCAGACCAATTTCCTACGAATGAAGCTATCGGAGAAGCTGTAAGGAAAGTCTACAGTGCAGCGTATGACACTCTAGATGTATTGCACAAACAAGCGAAAAAGGCAGTTGCGGAAATTGAAAAGAATGCCGTCTTGGTCGGAAAGAAACATTTGAACGAAGTTTGTCCTCAAATCATTAAAGAAACTCAGCGGTATATCAAATTTACCGTTTTAGGTGATCAAACCCCAGAAGACTTTCTGCTTCGTCACGATCAGACATCGCATGCAATCCTGTCAGGACCGGACATGAAGAATTTATTTTTGGCTCTGCAAGAGATTGATCGCGATCGTGAGGCACTAGAACGCGCTGCTGGCACATTAAACTCCACCAGAGGATCTGGCGTTAGTCATGCTGGAGATGACTTTGAGAAAGCAGCCATGGTTCTGGACCGCACTCGGAGTGTTCTGGCTGATGAGTTTCCGATTCTGCATCGGATTTGGGATAAAGCTTATCTGACGCCGGATGTTTACTTTGATGAAAATAAGAAACACCCAAAATACCGCACAAAAGAAGGTGCGGATGCAGTATGGAAACTTCGATCTCTGATCTTCCATACACTGAAGGACTCCTACAGAGCCAACCTTTCGCTCCAAAAAACACTTGATCAGAAATCGATCTGGGATCTCTCGCCATTGATTGATACGACACTGGAGGAAATGAAACACAGCGATCTCACGATACACTATCGCGCTGCCCAAGAGCGTCTGGAAGAGCAAGAAAAGATGAGCATCGCAGCAACCCTGGCTCTGGTAACGAGTGTGTTAGAGGCTGCCGGTTCAGTGCTCTCGGCCGAACCGCCTATTCTGCTGGGACTAGCTGCAACAAGTGCTGTCCTCAGTGTCATAGATAATGTATATGAGTTTCTCAAGTTGCGCACGAGCGATCAGGCCTACTTGGCGTCGCTTGACCCTCGGCTTTCATTATCGACGGAACCTTCATATCTGGGTTTCTACGTGAGTGTCGCTTTTTCCATGTTAGATATTAAGGGAGTGAAGGACGCTGTACGCAAGCTCAGCTTGGCACGCTACGGGGATGATTTCACGCAACTGGCTTCCGACCTTGCAAAGGCGGGTTGATGTCAGAACTGAGAGCAATCCTTGGCTTGAGAAGCATATCCGCCAGGTTTACCAAATATAGTATTCGGATTCACGGAACAACAGTAACTCGTTTTGCAGGGCTACTTGCTCTGAAGAACCCCGCTTTGACGCGACATGTGACTAACTTGATTACCAACACCAGCCTCTACCTCCAGAGCGGCAGTTTTGCAGCAGGCAGTCTAGCCTGGAAAAGCATCAAGGCGCTGGAAGAGGTTATCAATAAACTTCCACCTAAGGAACGCATTAATCTACTGCTCGAACTTCAACGCTATCGTACGATGCTTTTGGCACGTGATCCGGACTTGGCAAAAATCCTACTAGATTATCGTGCTGATCTTCTAGCGCAGATGATGCGTAGAGACCTCGTAAAATCAGAAGCATTGATTGCACGTTGGCAGAAGCGTATTAGCAGAGGGAACAAAAACATCATTGATATTTTTGAGCACTACTCCAATGTCGTAGCGCCGTATGATTCGCCCGGGGTGCAGAAAGCGGCTGCTTATGTACAAGATAATATTGCAGAAATCCTCTCCGCAGTAGAAGCAGCGAAGTCTGGCTATAAAGAAATTCTGATCGGTCATCTTGTAAGAGTGCGAGGCGATTTGGGCGAGGGCTATGCACTGTACACAAAGATCTGGCTCAAGGAACATTTAACAATGTTAGATCAAGCGAAGATACTTGCAAAGAGAATGGGAAAAGAATATGAGGTGGTTTCTTTAACTCAACTCGAAAACAAGATTAAACTCGATAAAAAAGAAGCCGCAGATCAGATGATCCTGATCATCAATAAGAAAAAGAACCAGGCGATCACTTTTCTGAGCGCGCAAGCCAAAACTGCAAATGTTAGTGATGCTGTTAAGCAAACACTGAATGATTATATTCGTGAATTAAATCCGAAGGCTAAGTTGACTTTCTTCCATGATGGGATTGATTATGCACTCACACCAATTCAGCACAAAGACGTAGCCGCACATCGCTATATTTTGAATGCCGCTGGAAGTCGCATTCCTAAATCTGATCTGGAGATCTTGCAGCAGACCGGCATTGAGATAAAGGAATTCGTGCATGATATGTCTATATCACAGTTTTCACTGCTTGCACTCAACATGATTGAGGAAGGATTGTCTATGTTTACATAGACGCTGTCGGCGTTATTTGTTAAGTTATTAGCTTACAAATATTGTTTCGACGAGGCCTAGTATGGATATTGCAGAATTTCGCGCTATTCGCTCTCCTGGTACGCAAGCTAAAGACAGTCTATTGTTGGCCGAGGAAATCACTCTCCCCCCTATAAATAATAACGAAGCCATTACTAATAAGCGTCTAGCCTCTTCTCCGATTACCTTCAACTCGTTGCCAGCCGAATGGGGCGCTGCTGAGAATCCTTTAAAGCCTCTCATTTATAATCAGTTAGACACACCCATTCAACGGCTGTACTACATTCTCCAAACTATCAATGGTCAGCTCAAGTTGGCAAATGACTGGCTCGACGGAAGTGAACTAGTCAACCAGATAGAGTCTTTGATAAAGGCTCTAAATATAAAGGAGCGTGAATGGCAAGAGGGTCGACTAATCCTTCAGCTTTCTATTACACATTGGTTGATCGAAGCACTAAAATCGAAAGAGTTTGAACATGCTACAGATCTCACCCGCCTGACGTTAGTCTGTGATCTAATCGGTCAGGATTTCGCTGAACTTGTTAAACTAAATAAAACTGATATTTCCGCACGCCTGACGCTTCGCAGTGTCGTATTACCCCCTGCTGTTTCCGAACAATTGGCTGCCCAAGCGCGCATTCAACTCATTCGCGAGGCAACCGTGGCAGACCTGCATGTCATTCGCCGCGAGTGGGCTTGCTATATTGCGGGTGAAATTGCCAATATTCGCAATTTGATGGCAGGTGAATCGTTTACTCAAAGCATCACGCAGCTCCGGGAGCGTGAGACCACTAGCACTAGCGATATTGAGAGGCAGGAGCAGACTGAACAGGAAGACATGAGTAAGCTAGCAACAGAGCTTAACCAGGAAATCAACACTCAGCTTAATCTGTCAATTAATGGCTACGTCGACGCTTCCGCACAGTACAAAACACCAATCGCAACTATCAATGTCAGTGGCGGAGGTAACGCAGGGCTGTCGGTGCAGCGGGGCGAACGATTCGCCAGCAAAATTGCGCGTGAATCTGTCAGCCGCGCCGTACAACGCGTAGATACGCGCACTCGTGAAACCCGTAGTGAACGAGAACTGAGTCGCAATGAGGATGTCACTCATTATGAACTGAAAAACGGAAACCAGAATACCCACGCGATCTATCGATGGGTTGATCGTGTAGATCGCTACCAAGTCTTTCGTTACCCGGATAGACTGCAACTTGAATTTCAACTTCCTGAACCAGCTGAGTTCTATCGAAAACGAACTGAAGCAGCTGTGGCTAGCTCAGTCGACAAACCACCTGAAAGTTTTACACTTAAAGTCGATGACATAACTCCCGGAACGCTGATAGAAAAAGCGCAGATCTATCGTGCATCTAATCTACCAGCACCACCTGATGAGGAAATTCTTGTCACTGACACAATTACCCTTGACACTGCAAAGGAATCTTTACCTTCAACGGGAAATGAGCAGTTCAATGTCAGCAGTATCTCAAAGGAAGTCAAAATCTCTATTCCAACAAATTACCGTGCAACCGCAATGACGTATTCCGGTCACGGTTATCCCATTCTAGGTGTATGGAAGGTACCACATAAAGAAGGTACTAGTAATGAATGGGGATATCATAGTTGCTTTGCCACGGTTTCTGTGGGTGATACATCACAAGTCTCTTGGGTTGGTGGGTTTCAAGAGAATACAGGAATATTCATGGCCAGCTACGGCGATGTCGTAGACAAGGGGAGTGCAGAAAATATTCAGCTTGACGGAGGAAAAGACGAATACCAGGGGGTTCCGTATGGACGCGCCATGCTCATCATCGGCAAAATGGGTTCAGCTTTGCAGCCCCTTGCTGCAGATAGCATCAATTTTGATCCTGGGGTTGAACTTACTCTCAAAGTCGCGTTGAGCACAGTCGGATTGGCGGGTTGCGTTGTCACTTTTAAGGTAACATGTAAGCGAACTACCGAAGCGTATCTTGCGTGGCAGTTAAGAGTATATGACGCGCTTTTTTCCGCATGGAGTCAGTGGAAACAAGATTACGAGACGGCCCAGCTACGCCGTACTATGGTTGGTGGTGGTATCAGCGACACAGGTAGCAGCCAGCGTAACGAACAGATCATTAGAGAAGAGCTAAAGCGGCAAGTAATCGGCTGGTTACTCGATGAAAAGGATTTTTCCGGTCGCCCAGGATTAGAAGATCCACTACCATCGACATCAAAACCTCATGCAGCAGGTTTCAATACCCCAGACTTTACCAAAATCCGTGCTGATGCGCCTACCATTCAATTCATGGAACAGGCATTTGAATGGGGAAACATGATGTATGTGTTTTATCCCTACTACTGGGCAGGTGCTAGTAATTGGCGTAGTCTGAGCAGCCTAACAGCAAACGATATTGAATTTGAGCATTTCCTTCGTGCGGGATCTGCACGTGTTGTCGTTCCAGCACGCCAGGCATTCACAGATGCGGTCAAGAATTGGTTGCTTTTCAAGGAACCCTTTATTACTGGGCAGCTCCCGACACTGAATAATGAACTCTACATTTCAATAGATCATGAAATCCGTGATATTACTTCACCTTGGGAAGGTGGCATTGCCGAGGACTGGTGGGAATCACGAGTTAGTACGACGATGCTCTATCTGGATGATGAAGCCGCGTTACCGATCAGTAACGAAAATGCGGTCCTACCAGCAATAAAGAATGAGTCTTATGTACCTAAGCCAATCTGTGAGGCATCAAAGAACAATATTCATTCCGGCAGCGAAACTTTCCTGGACAGATTTGTAAAATGTCTGAAAACGATATTCTCAGCATCGAAACAAGGATGAATTGGATGAAGTGATCTAATTATTCTAAACAACAACAAAAACGATCCTTATCTTTTACCGATGAGATAACTCCAATCTCATGTCAACTTGAATGCATCATAATGCATGAAAATATATGTTAAATTCGATATGCTTGAATCAGCTTCGCTAATGTAAGAAAGTTACAAATACTCTAACCTGACAAAGTGCCAGCTGTGCAACATGATAAAAATGACAATATGGTGGCAGTATCTGCAATCAAGGAAGAAACTGACCAAATTCCCATTTACTTCCTAAAAAGACTTAATGCTTCTTTTACGAACGTTACATTTTCATACTTCACCTCCACCTCATCATAAAAAATTGGCAATATAACCGGCGCTTCGTCTTCAAGATTATCAAGTTTTGTTCTGATTCCAGAAATCTCTGCACCATGCTCTTTACCATCATCGCATATGATTACATGTTGTTCAATTTCCCGAATAACGGCTTTGTACTTCACAGCCGCCGCACGATGCCGATCTGCTTTTGTGGCAAAATCGAGAAATGTCTGGAGCGCTGTGAGAACGGCGGCCGATACACTCAAGATTGCAATCCATAGTGGTGGAGACATTTGAGATGTAAGTGCTGAGAACACGGAAGTACCAACAATTGTAGATACTATCAATGTAGGTACGCCCAACCAATACCGAAAAGATGTATAGCGACGTGCAGCGCTATCATGCCTATCCCGTCCTTTATGCGCATGGATGAGCCATCCGTTTAGTAACTCATGTGTGGTTTCTGGCGTAAATAACCGCTTGGTGGCTTCATTTTCAGACATACCCAGATTCTCCCAATGGTGTAAGATTTGCAAAAATGGTAATAAAATGCATAAAAAAATAGGCTATAAAACTATATACAATAATCGTAGCGAGCATATTTGCCACTACTAGAAATTGTTCACAAGTGCAGCTCTTGGCACGCATCGGTAAAATCTGATCAGATTGTCGCTCGTTTACTTGAATCTATAATAGCGCAAATATTTTCAGCGATGCTTGGAAAGGCGCTGGCAATATTTTCGCACCAACAAGTTTACCCATACAACTGCCGTTTCAATCCGCAACGATCCAGAATGATCGCACTGATTTCCTCGATGGAAATGCGCGTGGTATCGAGATGCGGGATATCGAACCGTTTAAACAACGCTTCTTGCCACTGGATTTCCTGCTGGCATTGCGCCAACGAAGCATATTGGCTGTCCGGGCGGCGTTGCTGGCGGATGAAGTGCAATTGCGCCGGGGTGAGCGTTAACCCAAATAGTTTGTGTTTAACCGGTTGCAGCACAACGGGAAGCTGATGCACATTCATATCGTCCGGTGTCAGCGGATAATTGGCGGCAGCGATGCCGTATTGCAGGCCTAAATACAGGCAGGTCGGCGTTTTGCCGGAGCGCGACACACCGATTAGGATGATATCGGCTTGCGCGAAATGCTTCGGGTTGACACCGTCGTCATGCGCCAGCACATAATTAATCGCGTCGATCCGCTTGAAGTACGTCAGGTCATCCTGCAAACCGTGCGAACGTCCGGCTTTGCGCGCGGATGGCTGACGCAATTCCTCTTCGACCGGATGGGTAAACGCTTCGAAAAAATCGTAAACGCGACAGTTGCCTTGTTTGATCACATCGAGTATTTCCGGTTGCTGCAACGTGCTGAACACCAGCGGCCGGCATCCGTCAGATTCCGCGGCTTGATTGATTTGCAACAATACTGTCTTGGCCTTATCGAGATCGTCCAGAAACGGCACGTTAACGGCATTCCAAGCGATACCGTCAAACTGTGTCAACAAGCTGTGACCCAATGTTTCCGCAGTGATGCCGGTGCGGTCGGATAAATAAAAAACCGTCCTTTTTTGCGTCATCAGCGCTTGCTCAAGCGGCCAATATCCAGCCAGGTTTGCACCACCGTATCGGGATTCAGCGACAGGCTGCTGATGCCTTGCTCGTACAACCAGGCGGCAAAATCCGGATAATCGGACGGCCCTTGCCCGCAAATACCGATATATTTGCCTTGCTTGCGGCACGCATCGATCGCCATTTTCAGCAATTTTTTGACTGCTGGATTGCGCTCATCAAACACCTGCGACACCAGCGCGGAATCGCGGTCGACACCGAGCGTGAGCTGGGTCATATCATTCGAACCAATCGAGAAGCCGTCAAAGTATTGCAAGAATTCCTCCGCCAGCACGGCATTCGACGGAATCTCGCACATCATGATCACGCGCAAACCATTCTCGCCGCGCTTCAATCCTTGCACCGCCAGCAACGCCGTCACTTGCGCGGCTTCTTCCAGTGTGCGGCAAAACGGGATCATGATCTCGACGTTGGTCAACCCCATCGCATCGCGCACATTACGCAACGCCCGGCATTCGAGTTCAAAACAATCGCGGAAATCGGGCGACACATAGCGCGAAGCGCCGCGGAAACCGATCATCGGGTTTTCTTCGTGCGGCTCGTAGCGGTTTCCCGCCAGCAAGTTGGCGTATTCATTGGATTTAAAATCGGAAGTGCGCACAATCACCGGGTGCGGATAAAACGCCGCCGCCAGCGTGGCGATGCCTTCGGTCAATTTATCGACATAAAAGCTCACCGGGTTTGCATAACCGGCCATGCGATTCGTGATTTCCTGCTGCAAATCGCTTGGCAAACGCTCAAATTCAAGCAACGCTTTAGGATGAATGCCGATCATGTTGTTGATAACGAATTCCAGCCGCGCCAATCCCACACCTTGATTGGGCAAGCGCGCAAACGAGAAAGCGTGCGACGGATTGCCGACGTTCATCATGATTTTCAGCGGCAAATCCGGCAACTCGCCGGAATCCGCGACGCTATGCTCGAACGGCAGCAAGCCGTCGTAAACCAGCCCGGTATCGCCATCGGCGCAGGAAACCGTGACCGGCACGCCGTCTTTGATCGACGCCGTAGCATCGCCGCAACCGACCACCGCCGGAATGCCCATTTCGCGCGCGATGATCGCCGCGTGGCAGGTCCGGCCGCCGCGGTTGGTGACAATCGCCGACGCGCGTTTCATGATCGGCTCCCAATCCGGGTCGGTCATATCGGTCACCAGTACATCGCCTGGTTGTATCAGGTGCATTTGACCGGCTCCGGCGATCAGGCGGGCTGTGCCTTGTCCGATTTTGCTGCCGATGGCGCGGCCTTCCGCCAGAACATTGCCGCTGCCGGTCAGCTTGAATCGCTCTAGCACCGCTGCAGCACGGCTTTCGACGGTTTCCGGACGCGCCTGCACAATGTACAGCTGCCCATCCTGGCCATCCAATGCCCACTCGATATCCATCGGGCGGCCGTAGTGCTGCTCGATGATCATCGCCTGACGCGCCAGCACCTCAACTTGCGCATCCGTCAGCGAGAAACGATTGCGCCGGGCGGGTTCGACTTCACGGGTCAATGTGAATGCATTGCCACTGCTATGTTTGTCCGCATACACCATTTCGATCGCTTTGCTGCCCAACCGCCGCGACAGGATCGCGGGCTTTCCGGCCGCGAGTCCGCGTTTGTATACATAAAACTCGTCGGGATTGACAGTGCCTTGCACGATGGTTTCACCCAATCCATACGCCGATGTGATGAAAATCGCGTCGCGGAACCCAGATTCGGTATCGAGCGTGAACATCACCCCGCTGGCGCCGAGATCGCTGCGTACCATTTTTTGGATACCGGCGGACAGATAAACCTTTTCATGCGGAAAATTTTGATGCACGCGATAAGCAATGGCGCGATCGTTATACAGCGAAGCGAACACTGTTTTGACCGCCGCCAGAATGTGCGGCAAGCCTTGCACGTTCAGCAATGTTTCCTGCTGCCCGGCAAACGAGGCATCGGCCAAGTCCTCGGCGGTCGCGGACGAACGCACCGCAAACGAAATATCACCGCCGCTATCGGCAGCGAGTTTCTCGTACGCCTGTGCGATTGCAGCCTGAATGGTATCCGGCATGACGGCATCGAGCACCCAGCCGCGGATCGCTTTACCAGCGGCCGTCAGCGCGTTGATGTCATCGACATTCAATCCAGCCAGCAAACCGTTGATACGTTCCACCAATCCGTTAGCCTGTAGAAACTCGCGGTACGCCAACGTCGTCGTGGCAAAACCGTTCGGCACGTTGACGCCGGCCTGAGACAAGCGGCTGATCATTTCCCCCAGCGAGGCATTTTTGCCGCCGACCGAAGCGACATCGCGCATGTTTAACTGATCAAACCAGGCGATATATTGAGTCATCACACCCCCCTATTTCAACATATTAAAGTAATTATTCAAGCAACCCGGCAAATCATCGGATTGAATCGTTTAACCGTTCTTTAGCAGCGGACAATGCCCGGAAATGGCATGACGGCAAGACAAATCTTCCAGAAAATCATCGGCATGCCTTAAGTATTCCAAAAATGCTTGTGCCACAACCGATAACTGCTTGCCCGAGGGGTACGCAAAATACCAGTGGCGCTCAATCGGAAAACCTTCAACATCCAATTCCGCCAGTTGTCCCATTGGGCCATCCAATGCCAGCGTATGCCGCGACAACACTGCAATTCCCAAGCGCCCCACGAGCGCCTGTTTGATCGCTTCATTGCTACCCAATTCCATGCGAACTTTCAGTTTCTTGTTATGGTCGTTGAAAAAACGCTCAGTGGCCATGCGCGTTCCGGAACCCGGCTCGCGCATGATAAAAGATTCTTCGCAAATCCGATCGATACTGATGTTCTTTTGATCGGCCAGCGGATGATCCGCAGCCGCCAGCACAACCAATGGATTATCCAGAAAAACTTCGGAAACGGCATCAATTGATTCCGGAACCTGCCCCAGAATAAACAGATCATCCTGATTGCCGGTCAACCGCTCCAGAACTCGCTCG
>ERZ761610.1464-NODE-1464-length-13035-cov-455.811171_pt1 | contig 13035 bp, 9 predicted proteins | sample MGYA00512164_ERZ761610 | MGnify/ENA primary metagenome ERZ761610 (study PRJEB28899, sample SAMN02850038) | bioreactor sludge metagenome | biome: EBPR Sludge; feature: EBPR Bioreactor; material: flocular biomat | place: Australia: Thorneside Wastwater Treatment... | reverse complement strand
ACTTCACGACGACGGGGCATGGCAACCTCTCATAGTCACAATTCGGTGGAAGGAACCGGAACTGGCCGCCCCTTCCCGGCCGCCCATCACGAGCGGCCCTCGGTCAGGTGGAACTCAGGCAGCCTTCGGACGCTTGGTGCCGTACTTGGAACGACCCTGCTTGCGCTTTTTCACACCCTGCGTATCGAGCGACCCGCGAACGGTGTGATAGCGCACACCCGGCAGGTCCTTGACGCGACCACCGCGGATGAGGACGACCGAGTGCTCCTGCAGGTTGTGGCCTTCACCACCGATGTACGAAATGACCTCGAAGCCGTTCGTCAGGCGGACCTTGCACACCTTGCGCAGAGCGGAGTTGGGCTTCTTCGGCGTGGTCGTATAGACGCGAGTGCAGACACCACGTTTTTGCGGACAGTTGCTCAACGCGGGGACTTTGCTCTTGGTGCGGATGGCCTCGCGAGGCTTGCGCACCAGCTGGTTTATGGTTGGCATGTTTCCACCCTCAAGTTCAGTGCAGCGCCCGCGGTACCAGGCTCGGACCATCTGCAAAAAACCAAGGCGGACCAAAGGCCGCCTTGGCAAATTCCACGGGAAGCCGCCGCAAGCGTGTGGCGTCGGCGACAAAGACCGGCGATTCTAGGTTCTAACGCGCGGCAAGTCAAGCCACCGGCACATCCTGCGCGCTCTCCTCGCTCGCCGGCGGCACTTCGTCCTCCTCCAGCGCGCTGCCAGCGGCAATGTCCTCGCCAGCGGCGTTCTTCCGTCGCGTATTGTGGTATGCAAGGCCGGTACCGGCTGGGATCAGACGACCGACGATGACGTTCTCCTTGAGGCCGCGCAACTCGTCGCGCTTGCCCATGATCGCGGCTTCGGTCAGGACACGCGTCGTCTCCTGGAAGGAAGCCGCCGAGATGAACGAATCGGTCGACAGCGAGGCCTTGGTGATGCCCAGCAGTACATGCTCGTAGGTGGCCGGCAGCTTGCCTTCGGCGAACATCTGGTCATTCTCGTCGAGCAGATTGGCGCGTTCGACCTGCTCGCCCTTGATGAACCTCGTGTCACCGGGCTCAAGCACGTTCACCCGGCGCAGCATCTGCCGCACGATGACCTCGATGTGCTTGTCGTTGATCTTGACGCCCTGCAGCCGATATACGTCCTGAACCTCATCGGTGATGTACACCGCCAGCGCCTCCACCCCAAGCAGGCGCAGGATGTCGTGCGGATCGGGCGCGCCATCGACGATCAGCTCACCCTTGTTGACCACCTGCCCGTCATGCACGAGGACGTGCTTGTCCTTGAGGATCAGGTACTCGTGCGTGATCCCCTCGAGATCGGTGATCACCAGTCGCTGCTTGCCCTTGGTGTCCTTGCCGAAGGACATGGTGCCCGTGAACTCGGCCAGCATGCCCGCGTCCTTGGGCGTGCGCGCCTCGAAGAGTTCCGCCACGCGCGGCAGACCACCGGTGATGTCCCGTGTCTTCGCCGACTCCTGCGGCAGACGCGCGAGGACGTCGCCGACCGAAATCTGCTGACCGTCGAGAACGTTGATGATGGCGCCGACCTGAAAGGTGATCGTCACCGGGTGATCGCTGCCGTGCATCCGGACTTCCTCGCCGTCAGGCTCGAACAGCCGCACCTGCGGCCGCAGTCCCTTGCTCGGTGTCTTGCCGCCACGCTTCGGGTCGATCACCACCAGCGTCGACAGCCCGGTCACTTCGTCGATCTGCTTGGCAACGGTGACGCCCTCCTCGACGTTCTCGAACTTCACCAGCCCCGAGTACTCGGCGATGATCGGTCGCGTGTGCGGATCCCAGCTGGCCAGACGCGCCCCCGCCTTGACCGACTGCGCATCCTCGACCAGCAGGGTCGCACCATAGGGAAGCTTGTGCTTCTCGCGCTCGCGACCGTTGTCGTCAGTGATCAGGATCTCACCCGAGCGCGTGATGACGATCTTCTCGCCCTTGGCGCTCGTGACATAGCGCATCGTCGAGGTGAAGCGAACCACCCCGGCGCTGCGCGTCTCGACGTGACTGGCAACCGCGGCGCGTGAGGCGGCACCGCCGACGTGAAAGGTGCGCATGGTCAACTGGGTTCCCGGCTCACCGATCGATTGCGCGGCAATCACACCCACCGCCTCGCCGACGTTGACCAGCGTTCCACGACCAAGGTCACGCCCATAACACTTGGCACACAGGCCATACCTGGTCTCGCAGGTCAACGGCGTACGCGCCTTGACCTCGTCGATTCCCAACTGGTCGATCAGATCGCAGTGATCCTCGCTGATCAGCGTGCCGGCCTCGATCACCGTCTCCTGGGTGTCCGGGTGAACGACATCGGTGGCCGTGACGCGACCCAGAATCCGTTCGCGCAGAGGCTCGATCACCTCGCCACCTTCAATCAGAGCCTTCATGGTGACCCCGTTGCCCGTCCCGCAGTCGTCCTCGATGACGACCAGGTCCTGCGTCACGTCCACCAGGCGGCGCGTCAGGTAGCCGGAGTTGGCAGTCTTCAGCGCGGTATCCGCCAGACCCTTGCGCGCACCGTGGGTGGAAATGAAGTATTGAAGAACGTTCAGGCCCTCGCGGAAATTGGTGGTGATCGGCGTTTCGATGATCGACCCGTCCGGCTTCGCCATCAGGCCACGCATGCCAGCCAACTGGCGAATCTGTGCCGCGGAACCGCGAGCGCCCGAGTCTGCCATCATGAAGATCGAGTTGAAGGACTCCTGCTTCTCCTGCTCGCCCCGGCGGTTGCGCACCTCCTCGTGGCCGAGCTGATCCATCATCACCTTGGCAACCTGATCACCGGTGCGGCCCCAGATGTCGACCACCTTGTTGTAACGCTCGCCGTTGGTCACCAGGCCGTTGGTGTATTGACTCTCGATCTCCTTCACCTCGGCTTCCGCAGCAGTGATGATCGCCCGCTTCTGTGCCGGCACCAGCATGTCGTCGGAGCAGATGGAGATGCCGGCGCGGGTCGCCAGCCGGTAACCGTTCTGCATCAGCTTGTCGGCAAAGACGACCGTCTCCTTGAGACCACAGCGGCGGAAGGCCGCGTTGATCAGCCGCGAGATCTCCTTCTTCTTCAGCGTCTTGTCGATCAGGCTGAATGGCAGCCCACGTGGCAGGATCTCCGACAGGAGCGCGCGCCCGGCTGTCGTCTGGTAGCGTGTCGTCTTCTCCAGCCAGTCGCCCGCTTCGTCCTGCTCGTGCTCGGTGATGCGCACGACGATCCGCGCGTGCAGGTCGAGCTCTCCCGCCTGCATGGCACGCGTGACTTCGGCGAGATCGGGAAAGATCATCCCCTCGCCGCGCGCGTTGATGCGCTCCCGGGTCGCGTAGTAAAGACCGAGAACGATGTCCTGCGACGGCACGATGATCGGCTCCCCGTTTGCCGGCGAGAGGACATTGTTCGATGCCAGCATCAGCGTCCGAGCCTCCATCTGCGCTTCGAGCGAGAGCGGGACATGGACCGCCATCTGGTCACCGTCGAAGTCGGCGTTGAAAGCCGCGCAGACCAGCGGGTGCAACTGGATCGCCTTGCCCTCGATCAACGTCGGCTCGAACGCCTGGATGCCGAGTCGGTGCAGCGTCGGCGCCCGGTTGAGCATGATCGGGTGCTCGCGAATCACCTCCTCGAGGATGTCCCAGACCACCGGCTCCTGCGTTTCGACCATCTTTTTCGCCTGCTTGATCGTCGTCGCCAGACCCATCACCTCGAGGCGATTGAAGATGAAGGGCTTGAACAGCTCGAGCGCCATCAGTTTCGGCAACCCGCACTGGTGGAGCTTGAGTTGTGGACCGACGACGATGACCGATCGACCCGAGTAATCGACACGCTTGCCGAGCAGGTTCTGGCGGAAACGACCACCCTTGCCCTTGATCATGTCCGCCAGCGACTTCAGGGGGCGCTTGTTGGCACCCGTCATCGCCTTGCCGCGGCGACCATTGTCGAGCAGCGAATCGACTGCCTCCTGCAGCATGCGCTTCTCGTTGCGGACGATGATCTCTGGTGCCTTCAGCTCGAGAAGCCGCTTCAGGCGATTGTTGCGGTTGATCACCCGCCGGTAGAGATCGTTGAGATCCGAAGTCGCGAAGCGACCGCCGTCCAGCGGCACCAGCGGACGCAGGTCGGGCGGCAACACCGGCAGGACCTCAAGCACCATCCACTCGGGCTTGATACCGGACTTCTGGAAACCCTCGAGGACCTTCAGCCGCTTCGAGAACTTCTTGCTCTTGGTCTCCGAGCTCGTGGTTTCGAGTTCGCCACGCAATCCCTCGACCTCGCGCGCGAGGTCGATCGACCGCAGCAACTCGCGGATCCCTTCCGCGCCCATGGCGGCGGAGAAGTCGTCACCATACTCCTCGACCTTGGCGAGATAATCATCCTCGGTCAGCAACTGGCCGCGGACGAGAGGCGTCATGCCCGGATCGAAGACGACGAAGGCTTCGAAGTAGAGAACCCGCTCGATGTCGCGCAGGGTCATGTCGAGCACCATGCCGAGTCGGCTGGGCAGGCTCTTCAGGAACCAGATGTGCGCCACCGGGCTGGCCAGCTCGATATGGGCCATGCGTTCGCGACGCACCTTCGCCAGCGTCACCTCGACGCCACACTTCTCACAGATCACGCCGCGATGCTTGAGCCGCTTGTACTTGCCGCAGAGACACTCGTAGTCCTTGATCGGGCCAAAGATCTTGGCGCAGAAGAGCCCGTCCCGCTCCGGCTTGAAGGTGCGGTAGTTGATCGTCTCCGGTTTCTTCACTTCGCCGTAGGACCAGGAGCGGATCTTGTCCGGCGAGGCGAGACCGATGGTGATCGCGTCGAACTGCTCTTCCTGCGTCACCTGCTTAAACAAATCAAGCAATGCTTTCATCTTTTGCTCCAGTGAGGAGTGAGCTGTCTGGGGTGAGGATGACGCCCCGGCGCCCACCCACCCTTGCCAAGGAATGATCAGAAACGCTCGAGATCGATATCGATCGCCAACGAACGGATTTCCTTGACGAGGACGTTGAACGACTCCGGCATCCCGGCATCGATCTTGTGGTCACCCTTGACGATGTTCTCATAGACCTTGGTACGACCATTGACATCATCGGACTTGACGGTGAGCATCTCCTGCAGCACGTAGGAAGCACCGTAGGCTTCAAGGGCCCAAACCTCCATCTCGCCGAAACGCTGGCCGCCAAACTGCGCCTTGCCACCGAGCGGCTGCTGCGTGACCAAGGAGTACGGTCCGGTCGAGCGTGCATGCATCTTGTCATCGACGAGGTGATGCAGCTTCAGCACGTGCATGTAGCCCACCGTGACCTGCCGCTCGAAGCGCTCACCCGTGCGACCATCGTAGAGCGTCATCTGTGCGGACTGCGGCATGCCGGCCAGTTCCAGGACCGCCTTGATCTCCGATTCCTTGGCCCCATCGAAGACCGGGGTCGCAAACGGCACGCCCGCCTCGAGGTTGCCCGCCATCTCGAGGATCTCGGCGTCATTGAGCTCGTCGAGACGCTCCGGCTTGCCGGTTCCGTTGTAGATCTCTGCCAGCAGGCCACGCACATCTTCGACCGCAGCCTGGCGACGCAACATGTCACCGATTCGCGTTCCCAGACCCTTGGCGGCAAGCCCGAGATGGACCTCGAGAATCTGGCCGACGTTCATCCGCGAAGGCACGCCGAGCGGGTTCAGGACGATGTCGACCGGGCGTCCGTCTGCCATGTAGGGCATGTCCTCGACCGGGACGATGCGCGACACGACGCCCTTGTTGCCATGTCGGCCCGCCATCTTGTCGCCCGCCTGCAGGCGGCGCTTGACGGCAACGTAGACCTTGACCATCTTCTGCACGCCGGGCGGCAGTTCGTCACCCTGGGTCAGCTTCTTGCGCTTCTCCTCGAAAGCGACGTCGAAACCCTTGCGGGTCTGTTCGAGGCCTTCCCGCAGCGACTCCAGCTGCTGCGCAACGTCCTCGTCAGCCATGCGGATGTCAAACCAGTGATGCGGGTCGATGCCCTCGAGGTACTCGGCATTGATCAGGCTCCCCTTGGCCAGCCGCTTCGGACCACCGTTCGCCGACTTGCCGATGATCATTCTCTCGGCGCGGGCAAAGGCGTCCCTCTCGACGATGCGCAACTGATCGGCCAGATCGAGCTTGTAGCTGCGCAGATGATCGTCGATGATCGACTGCGCCCGCTTGTCGCGCTCGATGCCTTCGCGCGTGAAGACCTGCACGTCGATGACCGTACCCGAAATCCCCGACTGCACACGCAACGAAGTATCCTTGACGTCGGATGCCTTCTCGCCAAAGATCGCCCGCAGCAGCTTCTCTTCCGGCGTCAGCTGCGTCTCTCCCTTCGGCGTCACCTTGCCCACCAGGACGTCGCCAGCCTCGACCTCGGCGCCGATGTAGACGATGCCGGACTCGTCGAGGCGCGAGAGCTGCGATTCGCCCAGCGAGGCGATGTCGCGCGTGATCTCCTCGGGCCCCAGCTTGGTGTCACGCGCGACGACCGTCAGTTCCTCGATGTGGATCGAGGTGAAGCGGTCCTCGGCGACCACGCGCTCGGAAATCAGGATCGAATCCTCGAAGTTGTAGCCATTCCAGGGCATGAAGGCGACCAGCATGTTCTGGCCGAGCGCCAGTTCGCCCTTGTCCGTCGAAGCCCCGTCGGCGACCACGTCGCCGCGGGCGATCACATCGCCAACGCGAACCAGCGGCCGCTGGTTGATGTTGGTGTTCTGATTGGACCGCGTATATTTCACGAGGTTGTAGATGTCGACGCCGACTTCGCCGGGTCCGGTCTCGTCGTCGTTGACGCGAACGACGACGCGCGACGCGTCGACGTAGTCCACCAGTCCGCCGCGCAGTGCCTGTACCGCAGTACCCGAATCGACCGCCACGGTCCGCTCGATACCGGTTCCGACCAGCGGCTTCTCCGGACGCAGACAGGGCACCGCCTGCCGCTGCATGTTGGCTCCCATCAGGGCACGGTTGGCGTCGTCGTGCTCGAGGAAGGGGATCAGCGACGCCGCCACCGACACGATCTGGCTCGGCGCCACATCCATGTACTGCACGCGAGCCGGCTCCGCCAGAATCGTCTCGCCCTTCTCGCGACAGGTGACCAGTTGATCGAGCAAAGCACCTTCGTCGCCGATTTCGGAGTTCGCCTGGGCAATGATGTATGCGCCCTCCTCGATTGCCGACAGGTACTCGATCTGATCGCTCACCCGACCGTCCACGACCTTGCGATACGGGGTCTCGAGGAAGCCATACTCGTTGGTGCGCGCGAAGAGCGCCAGTGAGTTGATCAGGCCGATGTTCGGGCCCTCCGGTGTCTCGATCGGACAGACGCGGCCGTAGTGCGTCGGATGCACGTCACGCACTTCGAAGCCGGCGCGCTCGCGCGTCAGGCCGCCCGGGCCAAGCGCCGAAACACGACGCTTGTGGGTGATCTCGGAAAGCGGGTTGGTCTGGTCCATGAACTGCGACAGCTGGCTCGAGCCGAAGAACTCGCGCACCGCAGCGCTGATCGGCTTGGCGTTGATCAGGTCGTGTGGCATCAGGTTGTCGGACTCGGCCTGTGACAACCGTTCCTTGACCGCACGCTCGACGCGCACGAGCCCGGCGCGGAACTGGTTCTCCGCCAGTTCGCCGACCGAACGCACCCGCCGGTTGCCGAGATGGTCGATGTCGTCGATTTCGCCGCGACCGTTGCGCAGCTCGACCAGCAGCCGGATCACTTCGACGACATCGCGCGGTGAAAGGGTGAGTTGTTCGCGCACCTCGCCGACAACCCCCAGCCCCTTCAGTGACTCCAGCAGGCTCGAGGCGGCCTCGTGCGTCAGGTTCTCGGCGACTGCCCGCGGTCCGTGGTTCAGCTCGGCAAGCGCCTGCTCCACCGAGGTCACCGCTTCGCCAACGGTATCGTTGATCAGCCGGAGTATGGCATCCCGCTTGGCCGGCGCCTGCCTGACCATCACCTTGTACTCGACGACCGCCTTGCGTGCGACTCGGCGGTTGAACTTCATTCGCCCAACCGCCGACAGGTCGTAGCGGTCATCCGAGTAGAACAGGCCGTTGAAGAGGATCTCGACCGCTTCCTCGGTCGGCGGCTCACCCGGCCGCATCATGCGGTAAATCGCGATGCGCGCCGCCTGGCGCGAAGTGGTTTCGTCCGTGCGCAAGGTCTGCGAGATGAAGGCACCGCGATCGAGATCGTTGACATACAGCGTATGCAAAGACTCGACGCCCGCCTCGACCAGCTTCGCCAGCAGCGTCTCCGTGACCTCGTCATTGGCGTTGGCGAGAATCTCGCCGGTCGCCTGGTCGATCACGTCTTCACCGATCACGCGCCCGATGAGGAAATCGTCGGGAACGGCCACCTGCTGCATGCCGGCGGCGTCAAGTTCACGGATATGCTTGGCGGTGATCCGCTTGTCCTTGGCAATGATCAGCCTGCCCGTTGGGTCATTGAAATCGAAACGGGCAACCTCGCCGCGCAGCCGCTCGGGAACCAGTGCAAACTCGGTGACCCGCTTGCCAATGTAGAAGGTGTCGAACTCGAAGAACTCGAGGAGGATTCGCTGCGGCGTCAGGCCGATGGCTTTCAGCAGGGTGGTCACCGGCATCTTGCGGCGGCGGTCGACGCGGAAGAAGAGCAGATCCTTCGGATCGAACTCGAAATCCAGCCAGGAGCCACGATAAGGGATTACGCGTGCCGAAAACAGCAGCTTGCCCGAACTGTGCGTCTTGCCCCGGTCGTGTTCGAAGAACACGCCGGGCGAGCGATGCAGTTGCGAGACGATCACGCGTTCGGTACCGTTGATGACGAATGAGCCGGTGGAAGTCATCAACGGGATTTCGCCCATATAGACCTCCTGTTCCTTCACTTCCTTGATCGTGTCCGGTACCTCGCGGTCGAGGATCACCAGACGAACCTTCGCCCGCAGCGCCGAGGCGAAGGTCAGTCCGCGCTGCTGGCACTCGGTCACGTCGAAAGTTGGTTCGGAAAGCGTGTAGCTCACGAACTCCAGCCGTGCGTTGCCGCTGTGACTGACGATCGGGAAGATCGAGGAGAAGGCCGCCTGCAGCCCCTGGTTCCGGCGCTGGCCCGCGGGCACGCTGGCCTGCAGGAAGGCGGAGAAGGATTCCAGTTGTGTCGCCAGCAGAAAGGGCACCTCGAGCACGCTGGCACGCTTGGCGAAACTCTTGCGGATACGCTTCTTCTCGGTATAGGAGTAGGTCATGGTCGCTCCGAACTCACAAGGCAAATCCTCTAGCGCTCCGGCGAGGGGCCACATCCGCCGGTTCGCAACGGACAAACGCAACATGGCTGGCCGGCGCGCGGGCGGGAACGGGCACCACTCCAGCCATCGCCAGTCATGTTTGCGTTTGCACGCTGCAGGCAACACATCCGGATAACGCGGATGCGCCGCCATCGCCGGAAAAGCAGAAAAGGGCTGGCGGCCAGAAAGCCGCCAGCCCAGCCTGCCTTACCGGTGTTACTTGATCTCGACCTTCGCTCCGGCGTCCTCGAGCTGCTTCTTGAGCGCTTCGGCATCGGCCTTGGAGATCGCCTCCTTGACCGCCTTCGGGGCGCTGTCGACCAAGTCCTTGGCTTCCTTCAGACCGAGGCCGGTGGCTGCGCGAACGACCTTGATCACCTCGACCTTCTTCTCGCCGAAACCGGCCAGGACGACCGTGAACTCGGTCTGCTCCTCGACCACCGGTGCGGCCGCACCCGGAGCCGCGACGGCCATCGATGCTGCCGAGACGCCAAACTTCTCCTCGAACGCCTTGACGAGGTCGTTCAGTTCCATGACAGTCATCGCGCCGACGGCATCGAGAATGTCCTGCTTGCTAATTGCCATGATTACTCACTCCTGGATCTGGAAAAAAAAATCTGGTTGCACTCAGGCGGCGGCTTCCTCGCGCTGCTTGGCCAAGGCGGAAAGTGCGCAGGCGAAGCCGGTAACCGGCGCCTGCATGACTCCAAGCAACTGGGCAAGCAACTCGTTGCGGCTCGGGATCGACGCCAGCGCCTGAACACCGGCCTTGTCGAGCGCCTCACCCGCAAAGCTGCCTGCCTTGAGAATCAGCTTGTCGTTGGTCTTGGCAAAATCATTGAGCACCTTTGCCGCAGCAACCGGATCTTCCGACATGCTGTAAATCAGCGGCCCGGTCATCTGCTCGGCCAGGCCGGCGAAGGCCGTGCCTTCGACGGCCCGCCGCACCAGCGTGTTCTTCACCACACGCAGGTAGACGCCCGAAGCACGTGCCTGGGCGCGCAGACGAGTCAGATGGGCCACCGGCAAGCCACTGTACTCGGCCAGCACGATGGTCTGCGCCTTGGCGACCGTTGCCGCGACCTCGGCTACGACGACCTTCTTATCATCAAGATTGAGACCCACAGGTCCTTCCTCCCATCAAGTCAACAAACGGCACATCCGGCTGGATGCACCGCACCCACGGCGACCATGATCAGGGGTTGGCAGCACAGGCCTGAAGTCCATCGCTGCAGAATCCTTTTCCGGGCACACCGTCTACGCAGGCCGCTTGCACACTTAAGCCACGACGGGCATCGTCGTCGGCACCTGCGGTCTTTGACGATCTACCGGCAGGGCGTGGCGCCCTGCCGGTAGCCCTACAAAGTTCTCCATCGGGGCCGCGCGCGCGGCGCGCGGCCCCGACCATGTCTCCTTCTAGAGTGTCGAGGCGTCGACGCGGACACCCGGTCCCATCGTGCTGGCAACGGCGATGCGGCGCACGTACTGTCCCTTCGACGTCGCTGGCTTCGCCTTGATCAGTGCGTCGACGAGCGCCTTGAGATTGCTCGCCAGTTTCTCGCCATCGAACGACGCGCGACCGATCGTGCTGTGGATGATCCCGGCCTTGTCGGTACGATACTGGACCTGGCCCGCCTTGGCGTTCTGTACGGCGGTCGCGACGTCCATGGTCACCGTCCCCACCTTCGGGTTCGGCATCAGGCCCCGAGGACCGAGGATCTGGCCGAGCTGACCAACGACGCGCATCGCATCCGGTGTTGCGATCACGCGGTCGAAGTTCATCACACCCGACTTGATCTCCGCCGCCAGATCCTCGAATCCGACGATATCCGCACCCGCTGCCTTGGCCGCCGCCGCCTTCTCGCCTTGCGCGAAGACGGCGACGCGGACCGTCTTGCCCGTACCGGCCGGCAGAACCACCGAGCCGCGGACGATCTGGTCCGATTTCCGCGGATCGACGCCAAGGCAGACCGCGGCATCGATCGACTCGTCGAACTTGGCGACGGCGCACTCCTTGGCGAGCTGCAGCGCTTCCGCGACGGGATAGCTCCGCGTACGGTCGACCTTGCCCTGCAGGGCCTTCTGACGTTTGCTCAAGCGTGCCATCTCACACCCCCTCAACCGTGACGCCCATCGTCCGGGCACTGCCGGCGATGGTGCGCACCGCCGCTTCCATGTCAGCCGCCGTCAAGTCGGGCAACTTCTGCGCTGCAATCGCTTCACACTGGGCCCGCGTCAGCGTACCGACCTTGGCCGTGTGCGGCTTGGCACTGCCTTTCTGGATGCCGATCGCCTTCTTGATCAGCACCGCCGCCGGCGGTGTCTTCATGATGAAGGTGAAACTCTTGTCGGCGAAGGCGGTGATCACGACCGGTATCGGCAAACCCGGCTCGAGCCCCTGCGTCTGCGCATTGAAGGACTTGCAGAACTCCATGATGTTCAGTCCGCGCTGGCCGAGCGCGGGACCGATCGGTGGCGACGGGTTTGCCTTCCCGGCCGGCACCTGCAACTTGATGTAACCAGTGATTTTCTTTGCCACCGTACGACTCCTGTGAGCGGGTCCGAACGCGCTCACGCGAGCGCTCCCCAAACGACAAACGCGGCCCGAGAGCCGCACTGCTACGGGCCGCCGAGGGCACTCGACGACCCGCGAAAGAGCCCGCGGTCAGGCTTTCTCGACCTGCCCGAACTCCAGTTCGACCGGCGTCGGCCGACCAAAGATCGTCACCGAAACGCGCAACCGGTTCTTCTCGTAGTTGACGTGCTCGACCGCGCCATGAAAATCCGTGAACGGCCCCTCCTTGACGCGCACGACCTCGCCGGGTTCGAAGAGCACCTTCGGCCGCGGCTTTTCCACGCCCTCCTGCATCTGCTGCATGATCTTCGCGACTTCCTTCTCGGAAATCGGGCTCGGCTTGTTGGCGGTGCCGCCGACGAAACCGGTGACCTTCGGCGTACTCTTGACGAGATGCCAGGACTCGTCGTTCATCTCCATTTCCACCAGCACGTAGCCGGGGAAGAACTTGCGTTCGGAAATGCTCTTCTGGCCCATCTTCAGTTCGACGACCTCTTCCACCGGCACCAGGATGCGACCGAACTGCTCCGTCATCCCCTGCCGCTGAACACGCTCGAGCAACGCCCGCTGCACGCTCTTCTCAAAGCCCGAGTAGGCGTGTACCACGTACCAGCGCATGCTCATGATTTTCTCCAGCCAAGGACCAAGTCATACATCAGCCATTCCAGGCTCTTGTCGGTCAGCCAGAGAAAGACGGCCATCACGACGACGAAGGCGAACACCATGCCCGTCGTCTGCATGGTCTCCTTGCGTGAGGGCCAGACGACTTTTTTCGCCTCGGTCGCGGACTCCCGCGCGAAGACGAAGAAACGCTGTCCCTGCTCGGTCCGCCAGGCGACCGCGACGGCGAGGGCGGTACCCGCCATGACGGCGAGCACACGCAGGATCATCGCCTGCTCCGCGAGGAGGTAGAAGCCGGCGATACCGGCCACCAGCAGCAGGACCGCCAGCGCAAACTTGAATTTATCGGCCATCTTGTCGGCTTCGGTTGCAGGTATGGCAGGGGCAGAGGGAATCGAACCCCCAACCTTCGGTTTTGGAGACCGACGCTCTGCCAGTTGAGCTATACCCCTGCGGCAGAACTACGGCGGCACCGCCATTTGCCGGCGCCGCCCATGAACCTCGACCGGAACTACTCGATGATCTTGGCGACGACGCCGGCGCCGACGGTGCGGCCGCCCTCGCGG
>ERZ761610.1447-NODE-1447-length-13156-cov-17.221586_pt1 | contig 13156 bp, 28 predicted proteins | sample MGYA00512164_ERZ761610 | MGnify/ENA primary metagenome ERZ761610 (study PRJEB28899, sample SAMN02850038) | bioreactor sludge metagenome | biome: EBPR Sludge; feature: EBPR Bioreactor; material: flocular biomat | place: Australia: Thorneside Wastwater Treatment... | reverse complement strand
GGACATCGCTTTGAGTTCCGCTGCATGCTTTGCGGCATCGGCCTGCATCGCCTGTTCGCGCGCCTCGGCCTCAGTGCGTAGCCGGATGCGCTCGGCTGCCGACGCCTCAAGCGCCTTGGCTTGCTCTTCCGCGCGAATCCGCTCGCGCTCGGCTTGGGCGATGCGCTCGGCCTCACGCTGCGCCTTGGCTTCTTCCTCGCGGCGGATCTTCTCGCGCTCGGCCTCCAGGCGCTTCGCCTCGGCGTCTGCGCGCTGCTGCCTGCGCATCGCGTAGAGCGCGGCGAAGTCGTCGGGCGCCTTCGTGCAGATCGCGCCGAAGTCGGGCAGCAGACTCATGTCCTCGACCGTCTTGCGGTTGGCGTCGATGCGGTCGGCGATAGCGTTGGCTTCGATCTTGGCGTTGGCGAGTGCGGTCGATACCTTGTCGCGCATGCTGTCCAGGCTCTTGAGCCCTTTCACGGCGTCGGCGAAGTACGACACGCCCACGGCAGGAATCCACTCACCGCCGACGCGCCGGCACAGGGCGGACCAGTGATCGCCATACGCCTTGCGTGCCTGAGCGACGATCTCGGCCTTCCGATTCTCCTTCTCCGCCTTCACCAGCTTGTCGAGCGTGAGCCGCTTCTGCCGGGCCTCTTCCTTGATCGCGTCGATCGTGCGGAACAGCGATTCGATGCTGTCCGTCTGCGACAGCGCGTGCTGCTTCGCGGCATCAAGCCGGTCCTCGACTTCCTTGCACCACTTCACCGTCTTCTCGGCGTCGGCGAAGTCGGCATCGGTCTGGAGGTCGGTCTTGATCCCGCCGAAGACCGCCAGGGCGTGTTCGCGGAACGCGGCCAGGTTGCTTGCCGTCACCATGCCGGTGACTTCGATCCGCAGCGCAGGAAGTGCCTCGGGGGCCGCGCCTGCCGGTTTCACGGTCTCGGGCTCGGGCGCATATGCGGCCACGTCCTCGGCGAACTGCGCCCAGCCCGCGACGATGCGCTCGCGCAGCGCGGGATGCGACTCGTACCACACGCCGAACGTGTTCTCCGGCGTGCCGTCGCTGGCCGTGAAGTAGATGCGATCAGCGCCCGACACCATCAGCTGCTGTTCCATCTGGACGGTGTAGTGCTCGTCCAGCGTGCCGGCCTCGACCGCGGCGCGCAGATCCTGGTTCAGCAGCTTGGTTTCCCAGCCCACATCGCCCATCATCGTCAGACCGTCCATCGAGGCCAGCAGCGGAAGGCCGTTGACGTCAGCGGTCATCGTGATCGGGTAGAGGTCATCTCCGAGATGGCTTTCCACGATCGGGCGCGCTGCGGCTTCTGCCTCGTGCCCGGCGTCGAAGCGGCGCTGCGTGCCGGCGTCGATCTCTTCGGCCAGGCCGGTCGCTTTGCGCTTGATGAGGTCGGCGCGCGTCTGGTACTTCGACACGCCGAGCATCGCGCTCGCCTCAGAGGCGGTGTAGTGCTTGGCGCGCAGGGTATGCCACGCCTCGGAGCCCTGTGCGCACTCGTGCGTGATGCGGTTGGTGATGGTGATGTTCATCGTGCGGCCTCCGTGCTTTCGTAGTCTTCAATCCAGCCGTCGTCATCGGCCTGGGCGTTCTGCTCGGGCGCGTCGATGATTTCGGGGGGCGTTTCCTGCTTGGGTTGCGCTGCGGCGCGAATCGCGGATTTCTGAGCGTCGGACAGCACGCCCTTGGTGCTGACGATCGCAATGATCTGGTCGGCCGTCTTGGCGCCGGACTGCATCAGGGCGGACCACTTCGGCAGGTTGTCGGCGAAAGCCGATTGCGAGTAGTCGGGCAGGGCGGCCGGCGCTGCGGCTTGTGCTTGGCGGCTGCTGACGACCTCGGCGGCGCCCATGTCCTTCTCAATGATGCGCTCGGCCTCGTCCTGGTCGTAGATGCCGCCATATCCAAAGGCCATCCGAGCGCACTGAATCATTGCTTTGTGCCGCAAGAACCGTTTCGGGTGTGTCTGCCACGGGCCGATAACAGGCCCGAACTTGCCTTTGAATGGCTCGCGGTATGTTTCGTCCAGGTACTCACGAATGATGACCGGGCGAGCCCGATCTTTCCGGTACATAGCACACTCAATCCATGCCGGCGCGTCGCTGTTGGCTCCAGGCATCCTCACCATCTCGTCGGACTGTGAGAACTCCATGCCGTCGAATTGAGGGTTGTCGTTGATGATTCGCGCCCAGCCATCCACGCCAACAACCGGGACAATCCCGTTGTTTTTGTCGGGGAAGGCGTAAATCTCTTTCGTCCATGGGTTCAGGCCGTACTGGTTTGCGACAACCATCAGCGCAGTCATCTGCGCGTTGGTGACTTCGCCCTTGAAGGCAGTAGCCTTCAGCGTTTCAATCAAGTCGCTGCCGTCATCGCCCATGTCCAGCTTTGCCGCCAGCTTGCTGGTCAGCGTTGTCAGTGCGGTGCTCATTTCAATTTCTCCAGCCATCGGTCAAATGCGATCCGGCTTTCGCCGTTCCGCTTCCTGTGCTCCGGGTGCGCCGCCTCAAACTGCCGGCGCTTCTGTTCGACCCACTCGGAGAGGGTCAGGTGACGGCCGTCGGTGCGGCGGTCATAGGCTACGATCCGCGTGATGTGCGGCGGCAGGACGGTGGCGTTGCGCTGGACCGTCATGAAAGCCACCACGGCATCGTTGCCAGTGCGCCGACGAAGGCCACGAAGACCGCGACGCCGATCACCGCGTCGCGCAACTCGACCCGCTCGCTCCGGTCGGCGACGAATGGGATGCGCCGTTGCTTGCGCGGCGTCTCGCGCGGAAAACGAAAGTGATCCGGGTTCGCGCGCTCGATGCGCTGCAACTGACGTTCGCGCCTGAGCTTCATTTGCTCACTGATGGTCTGACTCATGACTCGTTGTCCTTGTCCTGCCGGTTGATCCGAAAGAGGCGCGCGACCAGGAGCCCGGCCCCGAGCCACACGACAAACACCACGCCGATCAGCGCTACGCCGTTCATGCGAATGCCCGCCGAAACTCTGCGCGGTCGGCCGCGCGATCTTCTTCGTGCCGGCGGCGCTCCTCGCGCTGCTTCCGCTCCAGCTCTTGTTCGGCCTCGCGCTCTGCCAGCTCGGCGAGCACGCGACGGATCGCCTTGTCGGTCGCCTGAAAGTGAGCGATCGGATCGCCGCTGCAGTACGCAGCCGTGATCGCGGCGTATTCTTCGTCGTAGAGACACACCCCAGCCTCTCCGGCCCTGTTCGTTTCCTTGGCCCACTGATCGACCAAGCTCCGCGCCATTGCTTCCAGCGCAATCGCGTGAAGTTCGGGGTTGTTCTCGCTGCGGTGCATGTCCATCTCCTGGTGGATCCCTTCGAGAAAAAACCCGGGCGCGGTCTTCGCGGAGTCGCCCGGCAATCCAGCCGCGTCTGGCGCTTCTCTTGGGGAGGTGATCGGTGTCATCCCTGCGCCTCGACGAACTCGCCGGCATCGGTGACGCGGTAATTGACGTTCGGCTCGATCCCGCCCTCGCCGACGTAGGCAACAGCGATGCGGTAACGCTCTCCGTCGTGGTAGGTCAGGGCGATTGCCCCGCCGGCACCGGCTCGCGCAGTTGATCCAGGCGATGCGGCGACGCAGACGCAGTTTTCGCCCGAGGCGGCGAGCTGGCTGCAATAGCCCGAGGCGGCGAGCTTGCTGTAGTCGCCCGAGGCGGCGAGCTGGCTGCGGTAGCCCGATGCGGCGAGCTGGCTGCAATAGCCCGAGGCGGCGAGCTTGCTGTCGTTGCCCGAGGCGGCGAGCTTGCTGTAGTCGCCCGAGGCGGCGAGCTGGCTGCGGTAGCCCGATGCGGCGAGCTGGCTGCAATAGCCCGAGGCGGCGAGCTTGCTGTCGTTGCCCGAGGCGGCGAGCTTGCTGTAGTCGCCCGAGGCGGCGAGCTGGCTGCAACAGCCCGAGGCGGCGAGCTTGCTGTCGTTGCCCGAGGCGGCGAGCTTGCTGCCGTCGCCCGAGGCGGCGAGCTGGCTGCAACAGCCCGAGGCGGCGAGCTGGCTGCAATAGCCCGATGCGGCGAGCTTGCTGCCGTCGCCCGAGGCGGCGAGCTGGCTGCGGTAGCCCGATGCGGCGAGCTGGCTGTCGTTGCCCGAGGCGGCGAGCTTGCTGTCGTAGCCCGATGCGGCGAGCTGGCTGCGGTAGCCCGATGCGGCGAGCCGGCTGTCGTAGCCCGAGGCGGCGAGCTTGCTGCCGTCGCCCGAGGCGTCCACCCCTGGCTTGAGCGCAAAAGCGTCCTTGCACAGCCCCATCAGGTACGCGACGCCATCTCTGATGATCTGCGGCAGCGCGATTTCTGCGCTGATCGTGATGCGCGCCGCGGAGATCTTTGAGTCGTCGTCGTGACGGCTGAAATCCCCGCCCATCTCGACCACCGCATACCGGCTGTCGAGCGGGTAGTAGCTCCACACATCGAGCGGGTTTCCACAGGCGTGGAAGCCACTTTCGCACGCCTTGACCGGCCCGTCGTGCTCGTAGGTCTTGCCGACCTCGAACTGAAAACCGCGGCACTGCATGTTCTGGTCGAACGCCTTGTAGGCGCGGATCGGCCCTGCGGTGGTGGCGGTGGTGGCGGTGGTTTCGGTCGGCGCCTGGGTGGCGTCGTGCTGTTCGGCTTGCGTCATCGTGGTCTCCCCTCGCGGTAGTGCGTTGGGATGGATCTTGATACGCGATCACATCATTGTCAATACGCAAACGCATTTTTTGTGCGACACTTCACCTACTCGCTCATCCGAGCGGGATCAATCAACGAGAGGTGTCACATGGAGCAGAGAGAAGGAGGGCAGGCAGCATGACCCCACAGAACACCGCCCCCGCCAACCTGCCGCGCCTGCGGTCACGTCGCCCTGGTGAGCATCACCCAGGGCCAGCGCGTCGAGCGTTACGACCGCTGCGAGCATCCGAGCGGGCCTCATCCGATGCACGAGGGCTGCCCATGGATGGCGGCGAAGACACAAGGAGCGACGGAATGACCATGAAAGACAAGGATTACGTGTTCGGCCCGCTGCCGAAAAAGAAGCGCGCAGTGTTTCATCATCCGCTCGGCTTTGAGCTGTACGACGGGCTTGCTATGGACCTGCATGCAATGACGTTCGCGGAGCAGTGCGTGAAGGCCGAGCGCGAAGCCTGCGCGAAAGTGTGTGACGACATGGCGGGCAGCGACTACCTGCCGCACCAGCTCGCCGCAGCAATCCGAGCGCGAGGCGAGTCATGACCACCCTCTACAAGAAAGTCGGCCGGCGCTACCGCCCCGTCGCCGAGTACGAGGAATGGGACAGCTACCCCGCTGGCGCGCGGGTCGATGAGGAGGTGCGCCATGGCTGAATTGGATCTGGACGCGCTGGAGCAGGCGGCGCGCGAGGCGGGAGGGGGATGCTGGTTCTCAGCTGGCTGGACAGCCGGCAGTCGCGGCTTTGAGGTTGGAGACCTGAAATCGCGTGATCGCATCTGCTCCGACGCCACCGAGCGTTGCGCGGAATTCATCGCTGCCGCAAACCCCGCAACCATTCTCGAACTCCTCGACCGCCTCGAAGCGGCTGAGAAAGAACTTGCTGAACTGCGCAGCAGTATGAAGTTCCGCACAAGCCTGATCGGGCGAACTGAAGCGGAGCGCGACACCCTGCGCGCTGAGATCGAGGCGATGGAGAAGAGAAATGAACGACCGTGAATTGCTTGGATGGGAGAGCGAAGCGCAGCAGCATATTCCGACCATCGAAATTGAGTTCGAGCCGGTTTCACCGGATGCACCGAACGACGCAAAGGGCTGGCAGGACCGAGACCGCCTTGCTGTCATGCTTACACCGGAGATCAAGCCATGAGTGACGAGAATTTTTGGTCTGAACTGAAGCGCCACAAAAAAGAAAAATTTGACGCGGATCGCCGTACGTTCTTGTCGAAAGCTGTCGCCGACGACGATGGCGGGTGGACAAAGCACACTGAGTACCACTGGTCACGCTTTGTCGCAGGCGAGCGGCTTGACTACTGGCCGAGCCGAAAAAAGTTTCAATGGCGCGGGAAGGTACTGCGAGGGGATGTCATGAAAATTGTCCGAGCAACACCGGAGGCCAAGCCATGAAGATTTTTCGAGACTTGTTTGGAAGACCTGCGCCCGTCGGCGTAATCAAAACTCTCGAGGTTTTGGATTGCTCCGACCTCATGGAGCTGGCAGGTATGTACGGCGAAGCGCGCGAGCGTGGAGACACTGAACTGATGTCCCTCATCAATACGAGGATGGGCGTTGTTATTCACGAACAAGGTTTGGCTGCGCCAAAGGAAGCGCCATGACCCCCACCGAAACCGCCTCCATCCTGCGCCAGTTCAACGAGTGGCGCCGCGCGCCCTCAGATGGGTGGCGTGAACACCCAACGTCAAAAGAGATCACCAATGCGATTAACACGGCGGTCGAGATGATCGGGCGCATGGAGAATATGAAGGCCGCCTTGCGGCAGCACCACAAGAACGTCATGGGCGAAGGGCTTGATCCTTCCCACCCGCTAACCAAGCTGCGCGTATCCGCTTACCAGCAGACCAACCTATACGCAAATACAATAGCCTCGCTGGAGGAATCGAAATGAAGATTGGGGCGCTGACGCTTTTCCAGAGGATGCACGCTAACGGGAGGCCCTGCCAATCTGTACTAATTGCGGCACTGCACTGGAAGTGGTCTCTCACTTGGAGATGGCATTTAAGCTGGCACCCCGGCCTCTCCGGAAAGGTAGGCCCTTACTTTATGCGCACGTATCGGTACAGCCCAGGATTAAACTTCCATGCGGGGTTAAACATGCCTGTTATCGGATCGTTTTCTATTCAAACGCAGCCGAACATGCCACTCAAGAAAAGGAATCAAAAATGACCGATCACGCCAACGAACTGCGCCGCTACTCGCGCAAAATCGGCCACCCGGCAGGAGACGTGCCCAGCGTGATGCTGGCTGCGGCGGATGAGATCGAGCGGCTGGCCGCGAGGCTCGAAGCGGCTGAGAAAGATTCGGCGCACCACAAGGCACTGGCCGAAAGTGCCCTGCGGGTTGCGAAGGGATGGGAAGGCAAGTGCAGAGAACTGCGCACCAAAATCGAAGCGGCTGAGAAAGAGCGTGAGATCGACGAGCAGCGTATTGCTGACCTCATGGCCGAGTTGAACCGTGTTGGCCATGAAAACGACGCCCTGCGCACCAAGATCGAGCACATGGAGAATCAGGAGCCGGCTGCAGAATGGCTGCCCTTGGATAGCGGCGAAGACACAAGGAGAGATTGAAAATGGCTGAATGGAACCTGCTGCCTTTTGAAGAAGCGAGACTGAGGCGCATTGCGACTGACGAAGCGCTGCTCGCAAAAGACGATCATGGCTATTTGCCGAAAACTCCAGAAGAGGCAGAGCGATTCAGCCCACACGAATGGGTGCTTGAAGCGATGCGTCACGCCTATTCGCTTGGGCGCGTTGCGGGCGGACACATGGCGCGCGAAGAGATCCGCAAAGCGCTCGGCGTGAAGTCATGACCACCCTCTACAAGAAAGTTGGCCGGCGCTACAAGCCGGTCGCCGAGCATGAGCACACGAGGCCGCACCGAGCCGATCAAGCAGCGGCCGTGCCGCTGCATCCACCCACTGAAGGAGTTCTCAAAATGACAATCGACATCAACAAGCTGCGCCGACTGACGCAAGCAGCAACGCCGGGGCCGTGGGTCAATTACGGACGCCAACCAAGTGCGGCAGGGCTTCCGTATTCAGCGGTGGCTGCAAAGACGCTGCTAGTACGAGTGTACTCTGAGGCTTACGGCGATTTTGAACAAGAAACGGCAAACGCGGAGTTTATCGCCGCAGCCAACCCCGCAGCAGTCTCCGAGCTGCTCGACCGGCTCGAAGCGGCTGAGAAGGAACGCGACGCCCTGCGTAACGAGATCGCATTCGTCAAAGAGGTAGAGTTCCCCCGGAAAGCGCAAGCAGTCGCAGACGCCTGGAAAGGGAAGTGCAAACGACTCGAAGTGGAGCACGACGCCCTGCGCGCCAAGATCACAGAAATGGAGCAGCAGGAGCCGGTTGCGTGGGCGGACGCTTTCGGCGAGCCGTTTAGACAAAAGAGCGAGATAGACGGAGTGGCTTCACCGCTCTACGCCCTCCCCGGCGCACAAGCACAGAACGTGCCGAAAGCGGTCGCGTATCTCGACATAGGGGCGGGCGGCTACATGGACATCGGCACCGACCTTACAGACGAAGAGCTCGCTACCCTCCCCAATGGCCGGCACATGCTGGGAATCGTCGGAACCTACGGCGTGGATGGGTACGTGCCGGCACAGCCGGCGCCGATCGAGATGAGCATCACCACCGGTGCTCTTTCTGAAATGTTTTTGAGACTGGACGGGCATGACAAGGCCCAGCCCGGATATGAGTGGCGCAAAGGGTGGAACGATGCCATCCGGCAGGCTATGGATTATGCGCAGCCCACGCCGATCGTGCCTGATCTGCTGGAGGCACTGAAAGACATGGTCAATTTAGTGGAATTGATGTGCCCTTTTGATGGGCCGCAGCAGCGCAAGGCCCGCGCAGCAATCGCCCGCGTCACCGGAGAGCAGCCATGACCATCAAGATCGAGGCCGGTCAGACTCACACAGTCGCCGGCTACCCGTTCGTGCGCTGCGTGGCGAATCTTGCCGACGATGAAGGCTGCGGATACCAGACGGAAGGCTGGCGCCCTGGCTGTACGCTCGAAACCGACGAAAACGCCGGAGGCTATTTCCCCGAGAAACATTACGTCGCCGATGGCGTTGGCTCAATGGTCCTCGATGTCGTTGCGACCTTCAAGCCCGGACGCTTCCCCGAGCGGGTTTTCTATACGCGCCGCTGGGTCGATCCAGACGGGCGCGAGTTCGGGAAGCCCAACAAGTTGCGCGTCACCACTGCCGCGCATTTCCGCGGCCTGCTCAAAGGCTATCGGCATGATTTTGAGGTGAGCGAATGACTCCCGCCAAAGTAATCGCGCGCCTTCGCAGGCTGGCAGAGGACTGGCGCCGCGAAGAGGCGCGGCTCTGCGAGCAGTTTGGAGACGTGATCGCCTCGCAAAGCATGCGCGCACGACAGATCAAAGACACGCAGGCGATTGACGCGGCGATCGAGATGATCGAGCGCCTTGAATCCGCCGAGAAAGAGCGCGACAACGCCAACGCTGCAGCCGTGAACATCGCGCTGGAAGCGGAAAGGCTGCAGTGCGAGAACGATGCCCTGCGCGCCAAGATCACAGAAATGGAGAAGCAGGAGCCGGTTGCTTGGCTAGATGATGGAACCTGTCGAGCAGGGAGCGATTCGACCGCGCTACGGATCGTCACGGAAGCGACCAAACAAGACATGCCGGCATCAGTAGCCGCGTCGTTTTCCGTCCCGCTCTACGCCCTCCCCGGCGCAAAAGGAGAATGAAATGGACCACCTGATTGACGACAACGACCGACTGAAACCGTGCCCGTTCTGCGGAGGGGAGGCCACCTTCGACCATGACGACAACGGATGGAACTGGATTGAATGCTTGGCTTGTGGCGCCTCCACTAACGCACGAGTGAGCGCAATGGACGATTGCAAGCCGCTGCTGCTCGAACAATGGAACAAGCGCGTGCCTTCTGAAGTTCAGCCCGCGTCGAGCGTGCCAACTGGCTGGAAGCTAGTACCGATTGATCCCACACGAAACATGCTGGACATCATGGACCTCGGGAGCAATATGCTGTACCGCTACCGTGCACTGCTCGCAGCAGCACCGGAGGCCAAACTATGACATACCCACAACAATTACCCGAAAAGCCGGAAGGCTGGACGCGCAGCCTCATCTGCCACTTCAACTACGGAGCGGATGGCGGATCGGCCACCTACAGCGTCAAAGACGCAGACGGACAAGAGATGCCCTTCGTCTACGGGTACGACACCCGAAAGCCGCCCGCCAAAGGCTTCAAGCTCCCCGGAGATGAGGCGATTATGACTTGGGAGCAACTTCGCGCCAGGTGGCCTGAGTGGGTGCGCGAACAAGAGCAGACAGCACCGGAGGCCAAGCCATGACCAGAAGATCTCTCGCAGTCGCTGCCGCTATGGCGCTCGCCATGTCACAGCCCGTATTCCGACACTCAGCACGGCGCGAGCCGAACGACTACTCGCCACCCCGCCACGCATCGCACGACGCCGAGCACATCGCCAAGGCCGAAGCCAAGCGGGCGCGGAAGGCGGCGAAGCGGGCGAAACAGATGGAGGTCAAGCCATGAATCATCCCGACTTGATGACCGAGATTGCAGAGATCATCACCGACATGCGGCGCATCGAGTACGACAGAAACGACCCCATGCGGCACTGCAAAAGCAGCGCGAAGCGACTTGCCGGAAAGATCCTTTCCGATGCCGCCCAGCAGGCCCGCGAGGCCCTCTTGGTCGTGAACGAAATCGGCTATGCGCAAGGACACGCAGAGTCGGACGCGGAAGCCAAGCCGTGATCGACCACGCAAACGAACTGCGGCGCCATTGGAGAAGGTGATAGGCCCAGCCGTTCAATCTGACGGACCAGCGACTCCGGCAGCGGCGCGTCGCCGCGCAACTGGCTCTCCGTCAGGCCGTAGGCGCCCGCCAGCTTTCGCACGGTCGGCGGGCGCGGGTCTCCGTGCTTCCCGGTGAGGAAGCGGTTGATGGTCGCCTGGGGCACGCCGCTGCGGGACTCCAGCCCGTAGGCGTTCTCGTCGGCAAGTGCCATCAAGGCTTTTAGCAGGGTGCGCATGTCCATAGGGTGACGATACGACGACGTATAAGCGCCGGCAAACACGCGATCGTATTGACGCCGATGCGGTCGCGTATCACAATGGGGCATGGAAATCAAAGCCGCCCTCCTCGAGATCTCCGCGCACGGCATGAGCGACGCGGAAATCGGCGCCGCCATCGGCGCTCCTCAATCGGTCGTTACGCGCCTGCGCAACGGCGTGCACAAGACAACGTTCTGGGAGCGCGGGCAGGCCATCGTCGCGCTCGCCGAGCGATTGCGACAGGCAGGACAGACCGAACCAGCAAAACAGGAGGCCGCGTGATGCGCGACGACGAAATCCACTTTTCAAGGCACGCCGTCGACTCAACCGACGAGGCCATGGACATGACGTTCTCCATGCGCATCCCGCACGACCTGAGGATTCTGGCGGGGCGCAAGGCGCGTCTGATGGGGCTGTCGCTCTCGGAATACACGCGGCACCTCCTTTGGCGCGCAGTCGATGAGGACACGCTACCGGAGGCCGAAGAGGCAAAGGTATTGCGAAAGGGTGATGTCGCCTGACCCGAATGGGGCGACAAAACAAAGCCCCGCTGTCATCGGCGCGGGAACGCCTCGGCGGGGCTGGAGCAAGCGGAGAAGATCATGTCAAAAAAATCGCATGAAGTAAAGCAAAAGCGCGAATGGGTTTCGCGATCCGAGTTTTCGGAGCAGTACAGGAGCCCTGCCTGGCAGAAGCGGAGGCTTGAGCGTCTCGACGCCGCCGGATGGGAGTGCGGGAGCTGTGGTGATAGCGAAAGCCAGCTTCACGTTCGCCACACGCGCTACGTCGCCGGACGGAAGGTCTGGGATTACAGCGACGAGGAGCTGCAGGTCCTGTGCGAAGCCTGCCACTCAGGCGCTCATGCACTCAAGGAGCGGCTTAACGAGGCGCTCGCGTCCATCCCTGGGTTTGACCTGGGGAAGGTGGTGGGCTATGCGCTTGCCGCTGCCGCTACTAACCGACTTGACTGCGCCGGAAACGAGGGGGCGCTGACTCTTTCTACCAACGAGGAAGTTTTTGGGGCCGCAGATTATTTCGGCGTCGATTGGCATGAGATTTTCAAGATCGGGGCGCAAGGAGGGCGGCCGACTGCGCGCCGGCTTATCGACTTAAGGATGCGCAATGCGATGGCCTGCAGTGACCCAAAAAACGCGGGGTCGCAATGAGCATCAAGGTGATGTCATTCGTGTGGGACGGGTTCCCGGCATCAGGTAGCGAGATGCTTGTGATGCTCGCGCTTGCGGACTGGTGCAACGACGAAGGCGGAAGCCTGCACCCGTCGATGCGCGCGGTCGCCGAAAAGGTCCGTGTATCGGAAAAGCAGGCACGACGGATCGTCCACGGCCTCGAGGAGGCTGGATACATCAAGGTCGTTGGCAATGCGAACGGTGGCGCGCCCGGCTCGACGAAGCAGTACCAGCTAAATATTGCGAAGCTCAAAGCGCTGGCGGATCGCAAGGCGGCGCAAAAGACCCCTCCCGCCGATGTCACCCCTCCCGCCGATGTCACCCCTCCCGCCGATGTCACCCCTCCCGCCGGCGGGAGGGTAGGTCTCCCACCAGTGGGAGGGTACGGCTCCCATGGGTGTCCCGAGACGGCTCCCATGGGTGGGAGCCAAACCGTCAGTGAACCACCAGTGAACCACCAGTTAACCGTCAAGGGTGCGGCGACGGTTGCTGCAGACCCCGTTGCCGAAGTTATCGACGCCGCTGAAGCGGCATCGAGCCCGAAGAGGCGAAAGTCTTCGCTGACGCCGCAGATGCAAGAGGCGTGCAGGGCGACTTGGGAGTCGTACTGCGACTCCTACGCCGGCCGATATGGGGTGGCGCCGGTGAAGAACGCGAAGGTTGCCGGCATGGTGGTCTCGTTCGTCAAGCGCGTCCCCACGACGGAAGCGCCGGACATCGCAGCCTGGTACGTGCAGCACCCCGGGCGTTTCTACGTCGAGCGAGGGCACGTCTTCGACCACCTCCTCAAGGACGCCGAGAAGTTGCGAACCGAATGGGCCACCGGCCGCGTCGTCACAACGACCGCCGCGCGCCAGTCCGACCGCCGCGGAGCGATGGCCTCTGCGGTGCAGAACCTGCTTGCCGAGTGCGAAGAGGGTGCGAAATGAAACCGAGCATCCTGAAGGCCATTGCGGTCACGGCCGAGCTCACCGGCACCGAGTTGTCCGAGGCAGCGCTGCGCGTGATGGCGGGCGACCTGGACACCTACCCCGAGGCTGCCGTGCTGCGTGCGCTCGACCGCTGCCGCCGTGAGCTGAAAACTCGCCTGACGCTGGCCGCGGCGCTCGAGCGCATCGAAGGGCAGGACGGTCGGCCCGGCGCTGACGAGGCGTGGGCGATCGAGATCGGAAGAGCGTCGTGTAGGGAAAGAGGGTAGATCTCGGTGGTCGCC
>ERZ761610.1443-NODE-1443-length-13207-cov-47.445103_pt1 | contig 13207 bp, 12 predicted proteins | sample MGYA00512164_ERZ761610 | MGnify/ENA primary metagenome ERZ761610 (study PRJEB28899, sample SAMN02850038) | bioreactor sludge metagenome | biome: EBPR Sludge; feature: EBPR Bioreactor; material: flocular biomat | place: Australia: Thorneside Wastwater Treatment... | reverse complement strand
TGGCGGTCATTATGCTGAAACCCGTCCGCGGCTGGGAAATGTTGCGGGTAATTTTTCGGGGTATTTTAAAAACGTTAGAAAAAGAAGAACGCTTAGACCAGTTCTCGACCGACAATCTAATTATCACTACTAAACGTAGTCCACAGATGGTGGCCTTAGATGGAGAAATGTTCTATATCAACTCGCCTTTAAAAGTACAGGCACTACCCGATGCTTTAAACTTGATTGTGCCGAAACCTGTATTGAAAGATAATACATTATGAGTGAATCGTTTCGAATTGTACATATTTCTGATCCCCACTTCGGGACGACGACCACAGAAAAAATCACAGTGCTCAGTAAGACGATTCGCGATCTTTCTGCTAATCTAGTGGTTCTTTCTGGCGATATCACTCAGCGTGCACGCCGTGAACAATTCATCGCAGCTCGTTCCTTTTGTGATTCGCTGGGTAGTATTCCCATTATGGCCGTTCCCGGCAATCATGATATTCCCTTGTATAATATGCTGGCTCGGCTGCTGTACCCTTACTTTGGATTTATACACTATTTGAAGTTTCCCTTAAATGAACGAAAACGTTTTGGCGCCGTTGAAGTTCTTGCGCTTAATAGCACAGGACGTTTTCGTGTTGTCCAAGGGGAATTACATCGCCGTGAACTCAACAAGCTCACTGAATTTTCCCCTGCGGCGAAATTCAGAATCGTAATGTGCCACCACCCCATGGATTGTCCAAAAGGTAGCGACGAAAAAAATATTTTAAAATGCGCCGCGAACGACCTTCCTCGCTTCGAAGACGCCAAGGTAGATTTAGTATTGGGCGGGCATATTCATGATCCGTTAGCACGGCTCTCATCTATGCGCTATAATGGGACTCATCGGCCGATGCCGATCGTCCTGGCGGGAACCTGCCTATCTTCGCGCACGCGATCTGATGCTCCGAATTCATTTAATTTAATTGACGTGTGTATTAAGGATGACGATGTGGAGTTGGATGTCACTCGATATGATTTAACGACTCAAGAAACCTATGTGCCTTTGACGGAAACCCAGTTTCAACGCAAAGGCCGTGATCAATGGCTATCGAAAGTTAAAAATGAGTCCCTAATGTTGCCCCAACCCACGGATGCACCTGGCTAGCCGCATACTGAATATAAGACGTTACACGGGCCGTGAATCCTGCGCGCGCGCGAAACTCATAACCGATACCAGCGCTTGGATACAGAGCCATACCTTCCGAACGAGCGATGTTGTATGAAAGTTCATTTTCACTGCTTGGCGTATAGTCATTCCAGAAATAAGCATCACGAATCTCGGCTTTCGCATACGCAATAGTGGCACTACCCGTAACGAACGCACGATGACGGTCACCACCCAAATAGTAATTAGCATAAATGGGAACCAACGCCATATCGATTTTTATACCCAGAATGTTAAACTGATAATAAGAAAGACCTGTACCCACTGATAATTTTGGTGTGATCGCTCGATCATAATTCAAAGAATATAAAACACCGCGACCTAAAACTTCGATACCCATAAAATTACGACCATACACTGATCGCGGTTTATATTCCGTACTCATCTGTGCATCCGCAGATGATGTAACACGATTGGATTTAGCCAATCCAATCAAAGGCAAAATAGCGACTATTAAAATTAAACGTTTCATCGTCGACTCCGGGCAAGGGGTTCCCATAAACAAATGCAAGACGCATTCGCTATTAAACGGATTATATTGGACCTAATACCCCAAATACAGAGGAGTGCCTTTTTAGGCTGGCAGGAGTTGGTGACAAAACATTAATTAGCCGCCACTGATCGCTGATTCGCCTGCCAGTTGGCCGGCTGATTCGCAAGATCCAGATTAGGCACTTCAGAATCCTCTACAGAACCCGCAAGCTCATCTTTCTCTGCAGATTCCGACACGATTTTAACTTTGCGAGCTGCGCGTGGTTTTGCAGTGCCGGCCGAAGCGCGAATTTCTGCCGTAGTTGGGATCAGTCCCGAGGCCATTAACATCTGCGTACGTTCTTCTATCAACTTTCTAACTTTTGCGCGAGGCACACCATATTCATCCGCACGATTGACGATTTCATCTAGAGCCGCACGAGCGTGATCTTGTTGTTCTTTTGCCAATTCTAGCGATAATTTCGCCGCTTCAACCTGAGCACGAGCTTTTTCGAAATCGATTGAGGCCACATCAGCTTCTTGGATTAGTTTCATTAAATCAGACATAGAAAATCTCCTTTACATTTACATATAATTTACATATCGTAAATGAGCAAGGTTTTTCTGAGGCCTAGACCAATAAGTGGGGCTACGCCCCACAGACTTACTTCTTTAGTTCAACGACAACGGGACAGTGATCGGACCCAAATATATCATTGCGGTGATACGAGTTTTTTAATCGACCTTTGAATTCTTCATTCGTCATAAAATAATCTAAACGCCAACCTACATTTTTCTCGCGCACACCGGGACGATAACTCCACCAGGTATAGTGCCCGCCTTCCTTTTGGAATTCACGAAAGGCGTCAACATAGCCTGTTTTAATAAACTGATCCATCCACGCACGCTCTTCTGGTAAAAATCCCGCGTTCTTTTTGTTCGACTTTGGATTTTTCAAATCAATTTCTTGATGAGCGATATTCCAGTCCGCGCACATGATTACGTTTTCACCCTTTTTACGAAGCGATTCCGCTTTCTTTAAAAACTTATTACAAAAATCCAATTTAAACGGCAGACGAGTATGCTCCCGCTGACTATTTGGAAAATAGGAATTGATCAATGTAAATTTGGGGTACTTTACAATAATGACTCGGCCTTCTTTGTCGATATCTTTATCGCCAATCCCGATTTGCACCTCAACGGGTTCTTTCTTCGAAAAAATCGCCGTTCCACTGTAACCCGGCTTCTGCGCGGGATTCCAGATCGCATGATACTTAAACGGATTTTTAAAATTGTCCTCGAGCTGATCTGGATGCGCCTTGATTTCCTGGACACAAACAATATCAGCCGCTTCATCTTCAAACCATTTTAGAAATCCACCCTTACCACAGGCGCGGATTCCATTTACATTCCAGCTTACTAATTTCATATAGGCTTAGTGTATTTAGCGAGCGTCAGAAACGCAAATCAAAACACCGCCGCGTGCCTGCCAGTGCGTTTCAAAGTCCTTGAGTTTTAGCACATTATCTTTACCTTCACGCGCTTCCCAGGGATCCATTAGCGTAATCCGATTTTGATCGATATGTTTCACCAAACTATAGTGCCCAGAATCTTCATACCACCAAGTGACAAAAAGTACAGAGGCCTGTGAAAACCGACTATATACATCCTTCAGAGTTGAATTACGCTGAAACACAACCTGGAATCCATGCTTCCGAGCTAGATCCGCTACGCTAACAGGATCGGTGTATCCGGTCGCTAATGTTCCAAGCTCCTCTGCAAACTGAATTTCCCCTGGCGAATCCTTACGAAAATACCGAAACATCGAATCAAAGCACGCCGCCCCACAGGTGAAATCTAAAGACTGCGGAACCTGAGGAAACGTCATTGCGGAAACTTCGACTTTGTTTTCTGATTTTAAAATTAAATGGACAATCCCCACAAATACAATCGACAAAACTAAATGCGGCAGACTCACTAATTCCCGAAATAGAAAGGCTTCCATCGGCTGAATGACAATCGAAGAAATCAAGGTCGGAAATTCTGCCGTTGCGATGTCCGCATGCTCGTACAATCGCATCGTCGCATAGTAGGCACCAAACATCCCTATCCCCGAAACAAAGCAAACGATCAGGGATGCCACAGTCCACGCAGATGAAACCTCCAAATTTTGATTTGGAATCTGAAATACATACTGTACCAATCCATAGCCAATCAAGGCCAATGATGGCGTCAGCACTGTGATCGCTTCATTTTCTTCCGTCATACTTTTCTTGATATAGAAATAACCAAAGCATAAAAGGAAACATCCAATACCAAGCGTAGCAAGACCAATGATCCAATTCGATTCCGCATGCAGAGTCATGGTATAGATAACTAAAACGATAATCGATACGACCGACAATAACTTAGCCCGTGCGGACGAGCGCTGCCCTACCCACGCCCCCAAAATCACCAGCAAAGGCACATCGATATTAGACAACACCGCAATGGTCGAAGCCGACAACCAATTGTAACTCATCGAAAAAAACGTCAGCGCCAAACCCGCAATCAACGCACGAAATATTTGAGTCGAAATAGATTTAGGTTTCAAAGATAGATTTTTAAAAAATGACCAACCGATAACTAGCACCAAACACCCAAGCCCACGCACAACTAAACTTTCCGACAAAGGAATTTTCAAATCTGCAAGAAACCGGATCGCTAAACCAGTAACAGAAAGACTTAAAACTAAAACGAATGACCATGCATAGAAAACAAAATTCAAGGAACACCTCACTATCGATGATGTACTCGGTGTGAGGAAGAAATAAAATTGATGATTTCAGAACAGAATTGATGAGAAATATAGAATGGAAACAGCAGAGGATTCGGTTGCCTGGGCCCAATGCCGGATTGCCCGACTGCCGCGCTGAATTGCAAAAAGTCAGCAGCTGACTTTTTTACTATCTGTCATTGCCTTGACTTTTTTTGCTACGCCTTCGATGACATAGTCTAGCGCTTGCGTGCGGATTCTGTACTTCGGCCAGACGGCTACGATTTTGTAATCAGCGTCCCAGGCCCGTGGGATGTAGGATTCGATTTCGTTGCGGTGACTATAGGCTAGGAAATCGGGTAACAGTGTCCATGTTTGACTATGTTTTAAAGACTCGATCGCGACGTCATAGCTGTCGAACATATTTATTATCTTCGGCTGAAACCTTAATTTTTGAAATGCGGGATGGTTTTCGCAGTTTTCAATTCCTTGAGCCGCTAACGCGGCAATACTGGGATAGCGCTCTAGATCTTCTATTCTACGGTCTTTTAAAAACGGATGCTTTTTTCCAAAACAAAACACCAGTTTTCCCTGATGCAAAACTTCCTGTTCGTGATTGGGTCCCGTTTGCGGCGAAAAACAAATTCCCAGATCAATTTCGCCGGCACTCACTCGGGATATGACTTCCCCTGATCGCAACGAATGAAGCGTCCCTGTTAATGCCCCATGCTCGGCCTGAATACCCATCCAAACAGGCGCCAGGAATTCCGAGCACAGTGTATGAGTCGCGGCCATTCTGTAATGACCCCGCATTGATGATTGTTCAGACGAGATTTCTTCACGAATACGCCCCGCCTCCGATAACAAGAACTCAGCGCGATCGAGTAGTAACTTTCCATGTTGAGTGAGCTTAATTTGTCGACCTTGCTTTTCAAACAGCACACGACCGAACTCGTCTTCGAGGGCTGCGATACTATGACTGATGGCGCTTGGGGAAATATTTAAAAACCGGGCCGCTTGTCCGATGTGTTGGCGTCGTGCGGTTTCTACAAAATATTGAAGTTGATCAAATTTCATTATGGTCTCCCCGGCAAGGATATCCCCGCCACCTGCTGGCCTTTGTATCAATCATTCATATTTTTTCAACAAAAAATATGAAAATTGATCATTTTTATTCATTTATAATTTGAGGTAGGTTCCCATTCAGAAACGGGGGTCTATCCATGAACATCACATCCTTTAACCAAGCCGAGTTTAAATCTGCCTACGGTATTTTATGCCATTCCGTACCTAATTTAGGTCCATCGGATGCTTTAAAACCCACATTCTGCCTAATTAAACCAGGTGATCAAACGACCCCACACGCACATTTTGAACCGGAGTTTTTTTTCATTATTCGCGGTCAAGGAATCATGACAATTGGTGAAAATTCACGATCAATTCAAGCCGGTGATCTGGTCAAAATCCCATCATTCACCCAGCACCAATTGACAAATACCGAAAATGAATCGTTAGAATTTTTATCTGTTTATACCGAAAGTTTGGACGTTCCCGATCTACCTGAACGCGTATTAATTACAGCAGCTCCGCCAACGCCGAACGGTCCTCTTCACTTAGGCCATATCAGCGGCCCTTACCTGGCTGCCGATATAGTGGCTCGTTATTTAAAACTTAAGCATGTCGATGTCGTTACTCACAGTGGTACTGACGATCATCAAAACTACGTATCCGAAAAAGCGCACTCTTTAAACACAACCACTGAGGAGTTTAGATGCGGTCATCGCGCGCGCATTCAGCGTGGCTTAATGAATATGGATATTTCATTTGATGAATTTATCGAGCCAGCTACCGACTATATTTATCAAACTAAAATCCAAGATTTCTTCGGTCGCGCGGTAAAATCGAAAGTTATCCAAAAAGATATTCTTTCCATTCCTCATTGTGAATCGTGTGACTTAAACTTGGTGGATGTCCATGCGGATGGCACCTGCCCGATTTGCCAATCTCCAAGTCGTGGCGGTTGCGAGTCCTGCGGGATCGTTGTAATGCCTAATGAACTACTGAATGTTCATTGCGGTCGCTGTGGCCAGCTAGCGAGTACTCAACCGACCGAAGTTTACACCTTTAATTTAAGTCAGCATTTACCTTTAATTTTGGATAATCTGAAACAACTGCCTTTATCGTTGCGATTAAAAAGGTTAATATCAGGCATCCAGCAGCAACCTAATTTAAAAGTGCTTGTGGCCTACGCCTCAAAAGAGGCCGATGGAATTAAAGTCGCCGATCAGACTTTGCACGTATGGTTTGAAATGGCCGCACATTACGAATCGCACGCAACGCAATCAAAGCATTGGATTCACAGCTTTGGTTTTGACAATAGTTTTCACTATCTAATGTACATCCCCGCTTTACTGCGGGCGATGAATCCACAGGCGCGTTTGCCCGATGCCGTGTTGACGAACGAGTTCCTGTTACTAGACGGAGCCAAATTTTCAACCAGTCGAGGGCATGCGATCTGGGCGGACGAATTCGAAGGCAATACAGAACATGTTCGCCTGTACCTGACTCAGATTCGCCCAAGCGAACACACAACTGATTTTTCTATGAATGCATTTAATGCCTTCTCTGAGGATTTAAAAATGAAACTCGATAAACTATTTAAACAACTAAATGAGCTATGTGATATTAGAGCCGGAAAACCGAATGAACGGACGCTCTTTCAAATTCAAAAATTCACTCGTGATTTAGACTTGGCATTTAGTCAAAATGATCTGCGTGGTGCAGCCCAATTGATTTTGGGCTTTTTAGATTCAGTGGTCTATGTTCAAGAGGATAGCATTAACTTTTCCGCAAAAGCCACGGCCCTTGCTCAAGGCCTATCACCGTTCATGCCGGAGACAGCGAAACGCATACTTTCTTTAGAAACTAATATGCCGACGACGTTAAAATCTCCAACTATCGAACACGGTGCTCTATGAAAAATGTAGAATTTGATATAGCTATTATTGGCGCCGGTTGTATCGGCAGCAGCATCGGTTTTGAGATCGCTCGTCGTGGTTATAGAAATAGTGTGATTATCGATAGTGGTCGCAAGCACTTAAGCGCCACAGCCAGTTCGGGCGGCATGCTGCGCGTGTTTCATGAAAATATCGAGCATGTGCAATTAGCATTGAACAATTTCGCCTTATTAAAAAAATACCAAGACCGCGGCATCATCCAGGAAAAGAATCAGCCGAACGGTCATTTGTACTTCTTTAACTCAAGACGATTTCCACATTACACCGCTAATTTTCAGAAAATGGAATCAGCCGGGTACGCATTTGAAATTCTAACGCCATCGATGGGCCGTGCGAAATTTCCTCAGTTCCACTGGAACGATGACGAGTGGGCGGTGCACGAACCACTGGGCACGCACCTTTCGCCTACGGAATTTTCAAATGATTTGCTGGCTTCAAGCCAACAGAGCGGCCTAAGTATTTTAGACGATTTTGAAGTGGATCGCATTTGCCATTTCCGTGGTCAGTACAAAATTTTTTCACAGAAGTCTGGCATCATGGCAAAAACAGTAATTCTAGCTGGAGGCGCGCGACTGTTACCACACCTGACAGATCTAGGAATTTCACACTCATTGAAATCACAGAGTCTAAAGGTCTACCACGCAAAGAAAAAAAATAGCTTTCTGACTTTGCCTAATTATTTTGATCGCGAAACATTAGATTTCGCACGTTTCGGCCCTGGTAGCCATTTGATTCTAGGCAATCCAGAATCCAGACGCATGAATGAAAAATACTGGACTGGCGAACTCACAGAAATCAGTGCCGAGGACTGTTATTCACCTAACCGCCTTGGATTTGCCGGTTTCCTGATGGGACAACCCCGCATGATGCTAGCGACGGGCTGGGGTGGAACCGCATTTAAATTTTCACTCGAAATTGGACAACGAATTGGTCGTGCTTTAGAGAACGGACAAAATGAAAGGAGTTTACTCCATGCTTAAAACAAATAGAAAAACATTAGCGGTCATTGGCGCTGGTCCAAAAGGCATCGCGACCGCCGTGAAAGCCAAAGTTCTAGAAGAATTCGGCTTACCGGTGGATCAAATCATCTTAATTGAAAAACACAGCGTAGCTGCTAACTGGTCTGGTGAATTTGGTTACACGAATGGTGAAATGAAATTAGGAACGTCGCCTGAAAAAGACGTCGTCTTTCCTATGGAAACCGATGTCGCGGACAAGCATCTTAACGAACGCATAAAACAGCGCCTGATGCATTTCACATGGATTTCGTACCTAGTTCAAACAAATCGTTTTTCTGATTGGGTGGATCGCGGGCGACCGGCACCCTGCCATATTTCGTGGACTAATTATTTGCGTTGGGTATCAGCACAACTAGTGCCCCAGGTTTCGATTGTTTCGGCAGAGGTTTTGAAAATTGATTTGAATGCGATAAAAGGGAAATGGGAATTGAGCTTAATCAACACGGACGGCAATGCCGATCATTACACATTACACGCAGATCGCCTGATGTTAACAGGTCCTGGACAAACACGTATGGATTTTTTAATCGGTCAACCAATGCCCGAAAAAACATACGATTTAGAATCGTTCTGGGCCGCAATGAAAAACAAAACCTTTCAGAGCACGGGCCGACTAGCCATCGTTGGCGCGGGTGAAAATGCGGCCTCGGCGTTACTTGCATTATCGCAGTATGCCCCAGATATGCGCGTGGATATTATTTCTCCGAAAGGGTTTATTTCGACGCGTGCGGAAAGTTACTACGAAAATCAAATGTACAGTCAGCCTGAACGCAATGAATGGGACAAACTGCAAGTCAAAGATCGCATCGATTTCATCGAGCGTACTGATTTAGGCGTGTTTTCGACGCACGCAATGAGTATTTTGAATGAACAGATTCGTCATAAAATTATTCCTGGTCGAGTGATTAGCCTGGAAACCAAAAATGGCACGCTCTCTCTAAAGCTATTGTACGGCGTGAAAGAATCAGAACGTGTATATGATCAGGTTATTTTAGCCAGCGGCTTTGATCAGATAGCGACGTTAAGACAATTCTTATCGCCGAGGGCTCTTCAGCATTTAGAACACGCATTAGGTGAACCGCTGACTCATACGAAAATAGCGGAATCAATTCAGCCCGACTTATCTGTCGGCGGTTTGTTTCCGACGTTGCATCTACCGATGTTAGCGGGGCTAATGCAAGGACCGGGGTTCGCAAATCTATCATGCTTAGGTCGCCTGTCTGATCGTATCGTGACGTTGCCAACACTTGAGCGTTTACAACAAGTCCAACCCAAGCCGCAGCGATTGACGTTGATGGACGGAACGTTATGAAACAAAAGATTCACTTCGCAAGCGACGATAGTACTGGCGAGATTGAAAAATTGCGTAAACAAGAATACGCAAAAGCGAGTGGGTATTCTTTAGATTTGAATACGCTTCGCTGGAGTATATCCGACAGTCAAAGCTTTGTCATGGTCGCTAAAGACGACCATACTATTATTTCCACTATGCGTGGGGAAATAATTGCGGATGCATCGCTTTTGGAAAAAAAATTAGAATGTCCTTGGGATTTCCCAATGCCTTTACAGCTACCCACAATGTTGTTAAGTCGTGCGGCTACGGCCAAGTCTCACCAATCCCAAGGACTCAACTTGATTTTAAGGCTTCAGTTTTTAAAACTTGCCCAGCACTACCAAATACCGACGGTGATTGGTACTTTTGTCAGCGGATCACCAAGACAAAATACGCTACTTGAAATGGGTTATCGTTTTTTTGAAAATACACTGGGTTGGCAGCAATCGACGTATCGATCTCACCGCCCAGTGATCGTAGCGGCACTAGACATGAAAACAAACGGTGAACGCGCTATTAACTATTGCTTAGAAAAATTAGGGGAACGACCTAAATACGAATTAACAGAAACCGTACCTGAACTTCGTTACGTGAGGAATTTATGAACGCAACTGGATCTTACCAATTTGAATTATTAGAAGGCCGAAACCATGAAGCTAATATGTTGGCCGAACGCGCGCAGATGCGGCTTGATGGATTTACCGATCTACTCAAACGACACGGCTTTCCTGAACAGGGTCGCGCCCTTGAGGTCGGCACCGCACAGGGTATAAGGGCCCGTCTAATGGCCGAACATTTTCCAAACACACACATCACCGCGATCGATCGCAGTGACGAGCTTATTGCCAATATATCCTCGTACGCCAATCTTAGTTTTCAACACGCCGACCTTTACGCATTGCCCTTCCCTGATGAACATTTTGATTTCGTTTATGCTAGGCTTGTATTCATGCATCTAACCAATCCCATTAAGGCAATCGCAAGTCTTAGGCGAGTGTTAAAACCTGGTGGTCGATTGCTGATTGAGGACGCCGATCGTGATTGCATGTTCTTCGAACCGGCACCCGCTTCCTTCTCCAAATTTTGGGAAAAGGTTCAACAGGGTCAACGTCGTTTAGGCGGTGATCCTAACGTCGGCAGAAAACTTGCTCCGTATTTAAAAGAATCTGGTTTTTCTAATATTACAACCGAGGTTCAACCCATCTTGGGCGGCGGTCCTGAAATAGAATTCTTGGTCCGAACACTCATGCCAAGTTTAAACATCTATCTAGATCCAAAAGACCGTTCCGACGGACACACCGCTATTAACGATCTATACACACTGTCGCAAAATCCTAATGCTAGTTTTTATCATTTCTGGTTTGTCGTTAGTGGGGGCAAAGTATGAACGCCGTTGAAGAAATTAAAATGAAGCCTTTCAATTTTGGAACACGGAACGAACCCATCCAACATTTGGGCATTGGCGCACAAACGGATAATAGCGATATCCAAATTGGTATCTGGGAAAGCGGCCCTGGCCTACTGAACCTAGACTTTCAATGGTCTGAAACCGTGTATATTTTAGAAGGCCGCGCCGAAGTGGAAAACATGGTTACCGGGGACCGTATTGAGATCAATCCCGGCATGATGCTTCTTTTTGAAGCGGGTTCGCGCTGGCAATGGCGCATTCCATGGCGCCTGAAAAAGGTGTTCACCATCATTGACCGCTAAAAGGAGATCGGCTTAAAATCGCTCGTTATGTCTAACGAGCCAATCGAGCTTCAATCCATTAGCTTAGTCCTTGATGAGCCTTCGCTGCTCAAAGGCGCGAGTGTATCAAGTTTGCTTCCGGTAGCGCCACTGAATTACAAACTCATCGGACCTTCCAAGAATATCGAGACATCTGCATCGCATTTAAGCTTCATGCCGGAAGTTTTTGTTCGCAGACTATCGGCCTACTCCAAATATGAGTTTGTGATTGTGAATCAATTGTACCGAATGGTAGAAATGATTCGCTATAACTTCAGCAACGGGGCCCAGGTCACCGCAAAAGAAATTCTGCGCCTATCCATTCATAAGTATGTACCGGAAGAATTTCTACCTCAGCTAAAATCCTCGCCCTGGCACCTTGATAGTGTTTCACTGAAACCGTGGCCATTGACTCAAACCGATGCGGGTCCTGAAGTCAGACCCACCGAAGATATCATGCAGGCGCTACTCAATCGTATTATCTCTGCCCATAGGCAGAAACGATTATCACTATTTATACAAACCCACAGTCAATCGACAAAGAGCTTACCCATTCACGCAATTGATTTTGAGCCTGACAGTGAATTAGAATGGAGTGTTGAATTTAATGAACGCAAGGGCTTTAAAACTGAATTCAAATTAGTTTCCCATCGCAATCGTCGATTCTACTTTTACGATTCATTCGCCTTTGAACCAGAAAATGCGGTAATTATCGTTCACCCCTGGAAGACGGAATTCAGTCAACTGCAAGAACGATTGTCTTTTATATCGGACACATTGATGCTCGACACCAGTAACGGAATGCCTGCGTTTGAATTAAAGTCAGAAACAAAGACTAAAGACATTATCACCTACTTGCGAAGCCGCGCCGTTCCTGTCAAAATTGCGGGTGACTCCCAGGCGATAGCCGCGCACAAAAGCCAAACGGAAATTCATTTTAATGATAGCGGGCATTTTACGATTCAGCACGAGGCTCGCGTTCCTGGGCAAAAAAATATCACCCGTCCTGGTTGGTCCCCGTTAGCGGCGCACTATCTGATGTGTTTATCCCAAGGCCTAACCTATGCAACACAAAGCCAGGCCCGCGATATCGCCAGCCAAGATGCTTTTCATCGCGACTGGGATTTAGCTTTAATAAAGCACCTTGGGATAATTCAATATGTCGTTTTAGAAACTCTGACGGCGTATTTTGAAGGAACGCGAATGGATGGAACACCCGTGGCTGCCGATGCCGTTTTTCATTCAATCGACGAGAAAATTAAACTGTTGTTAGTCAGTCAAAATGATAAACCTAGCGATCATTCAATTTCTGAATCCGCCATGCTATCAGATTTAGTCTCGCGCTCTGTTTTAGCGTGCTACGATCAATTTGTAACTCAACTACTTGCCGATATTAAACAGCCCGAAGCCTTTTATTCGGAAACGGGTGAAGTCATCATGGATGGAATCTTTGAACGTGAACTGCGCCTGATTTACGAAATGCTAAAACGCTTGGTACTCACCACTCAAGGCAACACGTTCAAAAAAGTACGTGTTCCATTTTTAAGTCGAATCAGTTCCGGTGATTTTAATTCCGAAAACGCAGTCGCAAAAGCCAATTATTTTTTTTCGGAAACGTCGCTAGGTGGCGCCCTGGAATTAGCTCAGAACTTAGTTCCGTTTGGCTTTAAACTGTTCTTAAACCAACAG
>ERZ761610.1434-NODE-1434-length-13240-cov-40.827455_pt1 | contig 13240 bp, 13 predicted proteins | sample MGYA00512164_ERZ761610 | MGnify/ENA primary metagenome ERZ761610 (study PRJEB28899, sample SAMN02850038) | bioreactor sludge metagenome | biome: EBPR Sludge; feature: EBPR Bioreactor; material: flocular biomat | place: Australia: Thorneside Wastwater Treatment... | reverse complement strand
CTGATTTTATATTAAGTTCGATTTGGAAATTCTTTAGTTCCTTTTTTGCGGAACCATAACCAGTCATGCTCTTCATGTCGGGATTATGCCAAGCTTGACACAAAACTGTCAACTACACTTACTTGATCTTCGCTTCGATGTAGCCAATGGATATCTTTATCCCGCTGAAACCACGTTTTTTGCTTTTTAATAAGCTTCATTGTGTTTTGGGTAATTTCGTCAGCTAGGGCATTCAATCCATCACTAGGGGCCTGCTGTTTAGACAAATAGGCGACGACCTCTTTGTAGCCCACCGAGTTCAAAGGGTCCCACCCACGCATCCCCTTTGCAAGAAGCGATTCTACCTCCGCCACCAAGCCGGCGTCTAACAAGACCTTGGTTCTTTGAACTATTATGTCTCGCAAAATATCTTTATCCTCACGAATACCTATTTTCAACAGAGGGTAAGGAAACGAACGCTGGGACTTGCTAAAATCAGCCTGGATTTGAGTCATCGTTTTATTTTCCGACCTCATCAACTGAAACGACCGTTCGATCCTGTAGTGATCATTGCGCGAAATTTTTTTAGCAAAATCTGGATCTTCAACCATGATATAATCATAGAGAAAATCAAAACCTTTCTCGCTAATTAGACGACTCGTCTCATCCTTTACCTGATCTGCAATCACGCTGACCGGGTACATTCCTTTCTCAATTGCTTGAAAATAAAACCCAGTTCCACCTACCACAAAAATGACCGTCTCTTTCAAAGTCTCAAGCGTAGAAAAAAACAGGCGCTCGTATTGTCCGGCCGTGATCGTGTCCGGAAAATCAACAACGCTGTAAAGATAATGAGGCCTGCGTTCAAACTCGACCAGCGATGGTTTATTACTGCCAATATCTACGTGCTTGTATATCTGCACACTATCACAGTTAACGATACAACTACTCGGCAGCTTTGCCGCTTGCTCTAATGCCCAATGAGACTTCCCCGCCCCAGTCGGACCTTGTACAAAAATTACTTTTTTAGTTGATGCGGCCAAATTCTTTCTCGAGATATTTAAATGAAAATTCTAAATTTACAGGGCGACCGTGAGGACAGAAACTCGACAGTGGGTATTCATCCATATCGGCTAACAGTTTTTCCATCTCAGAATGACTTAAACTCTGCCCGGCACGAATCGCTGAATGACACGCTAATGTCGCCACAAAGTCTTTCACTCGATTTTCAAAAATATAACTTGTTGAGACCGCCTCAGCTTCGTTAACAAACTGATTGATCAGTTTAATAACTGCGTTTTCTTTAATCTCAGTTGGCATTCCCATGATACAAATGGATGCCGGACCCGCCTGTTCCCACTCAATACCAATTCTAGCCAACTGTTCTTGATGCTTCAAAAGGAGCTCGATCTGTTCGGCTTCGAAGTCTAACGAAATCGGAATTAACATTTTCTGAATTCCGATCGACCCGTTTCTGTATTGATTTAAAATTCTCTCAAACAACACTCGCTCATGAGCCGCATGCTGATCCACAAGCACCATTTTGTCGGCGCCCTGGCATACGATGTAGGTTAAATCAACTTGCCCAACCACCTGATACTGCTGCCAGTATACATTCGTTATTTCCTTTTTAGGACCCACCACACTAGCATTGTCAGATGTCGTCGTTGCCACCAATGGCATTGAGTCAGCAAACATCTGAGGCGTCGGGAAAACTTTCTTTTGAAATTGAGCAGTAAACAACTGAGGGTCTTTAAAGCTAGCTTGAGTTGAGTACGTAATCGGAGTCGAACCTTGCTCTATTTGAGACTGAGTCGTCGACGATGCAATTGATGGCCACTCCTTACGAGCGTCAACCACTTCTTTCCACGGACCGGTTGATAGCGCTTTTTCTAAAGCGTGATACACTAGCCTAAATACTTTTTGGGAGTCGGTAAATTTAACCTGAGATTTGGCTGGATGAATGTTGATATCAACAAAATCTTTGGGGCAGTTTATATTCACCACAACGCGTGGATACTCACCATGCATCAGTAAGTTTTTAAATGCTTCCATGACCGCACTTTGGATCATCTTATCTTGCACCCAGCGGTTTTGCACAAACACCCAGATATTTTTACTGTTCTTTTCAACATCGTAAGGACTCATAAAGACAGCTTCTAATTCAAAACCATCTGCTTTCTTTGTGGTCGTGAATACTTTTTCATTCCCAAACAACCACTGAGCACGCTCACTTAAACTTTGAGCCGCAGGCGTTTGAAAAACTAACTTCTGCCCGTCAAAAACTTTAAATTCAACACGGTAGTTAATCATCGCTAAAGCTTTTATCACTTGCTTGATAAGACTGTGCTCATAGCTAGCGGTCTTTAAGAACTTGATTCGAACAGGAGTATTTTCAAATAATTGCGACACTCGCACAAGCGTACCCACCGGCAACTGCGTCGTTGTCACTTCTGATTTCTCACCAAACTTAGATTGGATTTTATGCGCAACGGTTGAATCGGGTTGACGGGATATCAGTTCAAAATCAGAAACAGCAGAAATAGACGCTAAAGCCTCGCCACGAAATCCGTAGCTTGATAGATTCCAGATATCTTCGTATTCACTGATTTTAGACGTGCTATGACGATCTAAGGCTAGAGCTAATTCTTTTGGGTTGATCCCGCGCCCATTATCTTGAACCAAAATGTCTCGCCCGCCGTTATCAAATCGAACTTCGATTTTTGTGGAACCGGCATCAATGGCATTTTCTAAAAGTTCTTTAACCAAATGGGATGGTCGCTCAACAACTTCACCCGCCGCAATTTGATCAATAACTTGCTTATTTAAATAGCTTATAGACATAAAATCTCTTAACAATGATGGTAGGACATTTCAACTAAAACTCATACAGAGTCGATAGGTTAACCCCTACGTATTGCTTAGATTCAATATAGTATTTTACGTCAGCCCGAAGACCAAAAATGCCTAATCGCGTAGCAGCTCCTAGGCGAAACAAGACTCCAAAATTCATATCATCAAGGACATAGGAATCATTACCTACACCGCCTGGATTTTTCAGACTGACTTGAAAATGGGAATACTTAACCATAGGACCAAAACCATAACTGGCCATAAAATCGTGAGCTAACGGGATGATCGTATCGAACGTAAATTGAACATTAATAATCTGACCGGACGCCGACTGGCCTGTGATTTTTTCATAATACGCCGGCGCACCGGAGTGATATAGAATTGCCAAATCCGTCGACATCTCACCCGAAAACAAAGTATTGAACCCCACTAACCGATACCCAAAGAACAAAATATTATCACTACGCGTGTTCGACATGGTGTCTTCGATATAGTTTTGCTGTTCGAAAATAATACCCTGATAGCGAGACACGTAAATCGGCTTTGTGGTTTTCTTTTTAACTTCTTTTTTTACTTCAGCCCTAGCTTCACCTGATTTTTTTTTCGCCGCCTGACCTGTGGTAATTTTAATCTCTGATGACGAAATAAAACCCTCTTTGTCTTTAGCAAAGCGGATGCGATGAAAACCTAAATCAAATTGCTGCTTAGAAACGCGATAATAGGTGCCTGTTTTTAATGTCGCCAGAACCGGTGAATCAAAATCAGGTTGCGCGTAAACATAAGGAAATTCGCCAATAATTTCTGCAACAATCGTAGCCGCTTGAGGTGGTGCCACCGGCTGCGCCTGTAGCCGCATCTGCACCCCTGGCCATGCCAAAAAGGCCATCAGAAATGCTAAAACTACGACCATCGTATCTGCCACACTTTATAAAAAGCTTCCAAAACAATCTTCATAGACATTTTACTTTTGCCTACGCGACGATCTTCGAAAACAATGGGAACCTCTTTGCACTTAAAGCCTTTGCGACTGGCTTTGTATTTTAGTTCAATTTGAAAGCTATAACCATTTGACGTTACCGAATCTAAATTAATTTTTTCCAGAACATCACGGCGCCAAGAATTAAAACCACCCGTCCAATCATTGATTGGATATCCTAAAATGATCCTTGAATATAAACTACCACCACGAGAGATGATTTTTCTCGTCAATCCCCAGTCAACCGTTCCACCGCCGGCAACGTAACGCGAGCCAATCACAAAATCATAGGCATTCCAGTTATTCACATGCAGCGACAAATCCACTGGACGATGAGAAAAATCAGCGTCCATTTCTATCAAATGTGTGTAGTCTTTTTCCAAACCCCATTTAAAGCCCGCGATATAAGCGCGACCAAGGCCTTCTTTTTTCAGTCGAGTCAGTAAGTGCACCTGCCCCGGGAACTCATTCATCAACTCTTGAACAATTTTACCTGTTCCATCTGGTGAATTATCGTCAGCAACCAGCACATGAAGATTTAGCTTCTGCTCCAATACAGCACGCACGATAGCATCGATGTTTTCTTTTTCGTTATAGGTAGGAATGATGACTAGACCCTTTGACATAGGGCAATCTTATTATAATTTCAGGTGGATTCAAGCAGTTATTCGATTTTTATAAAGCAGAAAGTTCTTCGATCGACTGCGCCGTCTTTTTTAAACCCACTTCAGCTCCTTTAATTTCCTTTCTTTTAGGCAGAGCTAACGGGAAGAAAATCGTTTTTATTGGATCTGCTTTACGTTCATCCATTTTGGCTTTAACCATTTGGCAGGCGACCGCAGGATTGCGCTTGTATATAACAGGGTCGAAACCACACTCATGACAAATGAGAGACATTCTCCAGCGTATTTTAATCGCGAGCTCAATAGCAAACATATTGGCCACAAAAATCACAAACACAATGGGATCAATTTGATGTCGAAAAATATAATTAAGCGCCATGGCTCCGACGAACGCACCCAATATATTCAGGAAGCCCAATCGCTTTCGCTTAAAATAAACCTTGGGAGACCGGCAGAATGCGCAATAACCGCTATGACTCATGCATTCAGTATAAACCATACTAAGCACTGTCCGGTGCAGATTTGAATAAAATCTAGACACAGCTTAGGTCTAGATTTTAGGTAAAAGTTTTTAGCACATTTAATGGTTTAGGAAAGTAATCTAAACTAAAACTAATGAATACATGTAAATTATTTTTTAGCATTTTATTGTTTCTTACCCTTAGCCATCAGGCCTGGTCACAAACTTACGAAACAGAAGAGTACTCCTACGAAGAACTGCTCGATAAAATTAAAACGAAACAAAAAAAGTATATTAAAAAAACAGCAGCAACCCCTTGGGATCAGATCTATATCTACCCTTCATTTGCAGTTATCCAAGCCTATACAAAAATAGCCGACGGTTTATCTCCTAGTTTCTACCACAGTGGTCTGCAGATTTCATTAGGAATGGATCTGTTTTCTGAACATTGGTATTCCGAAACGTCCTTTAGAAATTTTGGTGCTAGCAAAGTCGAATCTAAAGAGCTTTTCTTAAAAGAACTTGATTTCAAAATTGGACATAAGAACACAATCACCGACGCACTTGAATACAGAATCGCCCTTGGCGTGAGTACGCGAACGATTCGCCTATCCGACGAACTAGCCGGCATTCACCAAGAGTCTAAAAATCCGGCTTTAATTTCTTCATTCGGGCTACTTTCCAGTCTGCCTAACTCACCTTTGTTGTTGGGTTTAGAGTTTAATTATCGTAGTCTTTTAGTAGCGAATGATTTCGACAAAGGATCCATGGGATTAAACTTTATTTTTATGGGGTATTTCTAAATGGAGCGCATTTAAAGCATGAGTTTTTTCAGCAACCTCCAGTACAAAACTAAAAAAAGTGTTGTATTTCTTATTTGGTTTTTTAAAAACCCAATCGATCATATCAAGCGATTGCCGCGTTGGTCGCTACGAAATATCTTGTTAGTTCATTTTCTATTTTCGGTAATATCAGGAACAATTGCCGGCTTAATTAGTTTAAAATTCTGGAATATTCTGTTTGGTGTTCTCGCCTTCCCATTTATTTCCATGACTCTCACTCTGGTTCTTTCCAGTTTTATTTATTACTACTTCCAAGTTTTTGAAAAAAAATCCGTTGATTTCGTGCAACTCCTTTCGGTTGTAGTATTTGCAAACTTCCCTTTCTTTGTCTTTCAAATAGCCTCGAATTATGTGCCAGTAATCAGCATCGTAGGACTTCTATTTACAGGAATGCTGTTGATCGTTGGCTTAACAGAAAACTTCAAAATGACAAAACGTCGCGCCATCCGCTTGGTAGGAACATTGTGGTTTCTTATTTTCCTTGTCTGGTTAAGCAATCGTTTTAGCGTGGAAAAACTAGACAAGTTTTAATTTTTTCACCTATTCTATCGGTAAATCAAATAAAGGTATTTTTATGAAAACAGTTTTTACTGCCTTATTTTCTTTTTTATTTTTATTTCCAGCTGCATTTGGACAAGACAAGAAAACGACAACAAAAAAAGCCACAAAATCTAAAGAAGAAACAGTATGCCTATTCGCCGCCCGTATTGGAAAATCAGATTTTCTAAAACAAATCAAGGTCGCCAAAACACCCACTTACGAAGCCGAACTTAGAAAAATGTTGAGTGTAGATTCGTTCACTGAAGTCGATAAATTATTTAGCTTAGTAGGCACCGAAGCCATTGATATTTCAAAAGTGGATTTAGACGGAGATGGAGCCATGGATTATATGCTCCACCGTAAAGAGGGAGCTATTCAGTGCGGCGCTGTGGCCGTTCTATTAGGACGAAAAGACTACCATGTTGAAATTGCTGGCGTACCAGATTTCAACACCTGCGAGCTCACTGCCGGCATTTACACTCACCAAAACAAACCTTATTTGGTTTTCTCGACAAACAATGAGCTATCTATTCAGGAAATCAAAAAGAGCAAACTATCGGAATTGTGTGTTCTTTAGTTACGACCAGTAGAACCAAATCCGCCAGCGCCACGATCTGTAGCACTTAAATCCGTTACCAATTCTAACTCGGCTTGAATGATTGGACATACTACCAACTGAGCAATACGTTCTTGATCCTGAATCTCTACATTTTCTTGGCTTAGATTAATCACGATGATTTTAACTTCACCACGATAGTCGGCATCAATCGTTCCCGGAGTGTTAAGCAACGTCATACCTTGCTTAATCGCCCAACCACTGCGTGGACGCGCTTGAATTTCAAAACCTTCTGGGATTTCAAAAGACAAACCTGTTGGAACTAACACGCGTTCCATAGGTTTAACCGTCATCGGTTTATCAATTTGCGCGCGCACATCAAGACCGCTTGAACCGCGAGACTGATACGCCGGCAATTCACCTTTAAAATTGACCAATTTTTTTATTTTAACTTTCATAACAAGCTCCCTTTATCTATGAATTCATCCACCAAGAATTTTTAGATTCTACGTTGGGGCCAACTAGCGCTCCTGACAATAAATCCAAATCCAAGTGATGTTCTAAATATTCGTGAACAGAATCTGCGTTAATTTTTGAAATCATTTTTTGAATATCTTCGACCGTTTTTGGTTTTTGAAAAATCAATTCATTAATCGCGATACTATTCATGCGATTTTCAACATCATCTGAACCAAGCAGGATTGCACCCTTGATTTGGCTCTTGAAAAACTCGACTTCCTTTTTATTCAAGCCTTTGGTTTTTAACTTCTTGAGTTCCTTTTCCGTTGTGGCGACGAGTTCTTTTAGTTTCTTTCCATCGCACGCGGCCTGAATGGTGATAAAACCACAATCAGACATTGTGTGCAGCTGACTATGAATTGAATAGGCTAATCCTTTTGTTTCACGCACACTTTGGAATAAACGCGATGTCATTCCGCCACCCAAAACTGAATTGATAATAAAAGCTTCCATACGCAAATCATCACGGAATGAAGCGGCCGGCAATGCTAACAAAACATGAGTTTGTTCCGCATCTTTATTTTTTGCTGTTTTCGATTTAGTGAAAACAGGACGATTTGTACCTAGTCGCGGAATATTGTGCTTAACTTTACGTTTTTTTAAATTTTTATTTAGAAAATCAACAATGCGATCGTGATCTAAATTTCCTGCGCAACTGATAACTAAATTCGATCCCTGGTAGTTATCATGATAGTAATCGTACACATCAGATTCTTTAAATCCATACACGGTCTTTATCGAACCTAAGATCGGCTTACCAACATTATGACCTTTATATACAGGCTCCAACAAGTAGTCATAAATGATATCATCCGGCTGATCTTCACTCATGGCAATCTCTTGGATGATAACGTTCTTTTCATTTTTGAAGTCTTTTTTAGAAAACTTCATATTTGAAACCAGATCCACCAAAACATCGAGCGCCGTTTTCCAATCGTCTTTCAAAACAAGACCATGAAAACACGTGTGTTCTTTACTGGTAAACGCATTTAAATCACCACCTAGTGCTTCAAGCGACTTGGCGATATCAAATGCAGTTCTTTTTTTTGTGCCTTTAAATACGATGTGTTCTAGAAAATGAGTGATGCCAGAAAGTTTTTCTGTTTCGTAACGAGAACCTACATCTACCCAAACGCCAACAGAAAAGGCCTGCGCCGTCGAGTGGTGCTCTGTAACCAGAGTGGCCCCACTCTCTAGCAAAGTTTTTTTATATTTTGGGATAGGCATTCGAGATTATTGCAACAAAGCTTTACGAGATAGCTTAATACGACCCGCTCTATCTACTTCAAGAACTTTAACATCGATCATTTCGCCCTCTTTAAGAACGTCAGTCACTTGTTTGATTCTTTCGTTAGCGATTTCAGAAATATGCAATAGACCTTGAGTTCCACCGAAAATTTCTACGAACGCTCCGAATTCAGCGATTTTAACTACGCGACCTTTGTACGTTTTGCCAACTTCAGCTTCCGCACAAATATCGTTGATCATTTGGATCGCCTTCTTAGTCGCTTCAGGATCACTTGATGCTACGTGGATTGTTCCATCGTCTTCGATTTCGATCTTAACACCAGTTGCTTCCGTGATACCGCGGATAACTTTACCACCCGCTCCGATAACTTCACGGATTTTGTCTGGCTTAATTTTAAGAGTTTCAATTCTTGGAGCGTAATCAGAAATTTGACCACGAGGTGCTTTGATGACTTTTTCCATCTCAGTTAAGATGTGCAGACGACCAACGCGGGCTTGTTCAAGAGCTTGCTCCATAACTTCGAAAGACACAGAGTCAATCTTGATATCCATTTGAAGAGCCGTGATACCTGTTGAAGTACCCGCCACTTTAAAGTCCATGTCACCTAAATGATCTTCATCGCCTAAAATATCACTTAATACTGCGTATTTGCTGCCTTCTTTAATCAAACCCATTGCGATACCCGCAACATTGCCTTTGATCTGAACGCCGGCATCAAGAAGTGCCAGTGTACCCGAGCAGACAGTTCCCATTGATGACGAACCGTTACTTTCAAGAACTTCACTCACAACACGAATCGTGTATGGGAAACTAGCTTGATCAGGAATAACTGGTTTAAGAGCGCGTTCAGCCAAGTTACCGTGACCGATTTCGCGACGACCTTGACCACCGAAACGACCCACTTCACCGACTGAGTATGGAGGGAAATTATAGTGTAACATGAACTTACGCTTGATAGTTCCGTGAAGAGCATCAACCGATTGTTCATCATCACCCGTACCTAATGTCACCGTACCTAGTACTTGTGTTTCACCACGAGTAAATAAGCCAGAACCATGGGCACGAGGTAGGAAACCTACTTCGTTAGAAATTGGACGTACCGTTTTAGTGTCACGACCATCAAGACGGATTTTATTTTCGAGAATAAGAGCGCGAGATACTTTGTACTTCACGTCTTCAACGATTGTATTTAAATCTTTAGCACGCTCTGCCTTTAAATCTTTATCAGTGATGGCTTCAACGTAGGCCGTGTGCGCTTTATCGTAAGCTTCATCAACTGCAGCATAACGTTCCATTTTTTCTTTAACCTGGAACGCCTTTTGGATTTCTGGAGTTAGAAATGATTCAACGTTTGCACGGAATGTTTCATCGATTTTTTTAGCTTCGAATTTACGTTTTGCTTTGGAACCTGTTTTTTCACGTAATTCATCTTGCGCATTTAACAGTGGCTGAAGCGCTTCGTGAGCAAATTTTAAAGCGCCCAGTACAGCCGCTTCATTTACAAATTTAGTTTCGCCTTCTACCATCAAGATACCATTGCGAGTTCCCGCAACGATCACGTCTAAATCCGATTTTTCCATTTGTTGTGGCGTCGGGTTAGCAATGAAGTGACCATCAATACGACCTACTTGGATCGCCGCGGTCGGACCACCGAATGGAATGTCTGAAATATGTAGTGCAGATGAAGCACCTAACGAAGCTAGGATTTCAATCGGGAATGAACCGTCAGCGCTTAATACTGTCGCTACGACTTGAGTTTCATTTCTATAACCCTCTGGGAAACTTGGTCTTAACGGTCTGTCGATGAGACGAGCGATTAAAACTTGTTCTGTGCTAGGCTTGCTTTCGCGTTTGAAGTATCCACCTGGGATTTTACCGGTAGCGTAGAATTTTTCTTGGTATTCAACAGTTAAAGGAAAGAAATCAACGGCTGCGGCTTCTTTTTTAGAAACGGCTGTTACAAGTACGATATTGTTTCCGCATGTAACTAGGGTCGATCCATCTGCCTGCTTGGCCATTCTTCCTGTTTCAATAGTGATTTGTTTACCACCAACGGAAGTTGTTACGGTCGTCTTCATCAAAACTCCTTTTTGAGATTGATGACTCTAAGTTTTTTTCTTTTTGACCTAGAGTCTATAATTATGTGTTGGATTATTTTATAAATTTTAAAGAAAAGAACGATTACTTTCTGATTTCTAGATCAACCAAGATTTGGTTGTATTTCTTAGCATCAGTTCTTTTTAAGTAATCAAGCAACTTACGACGTTGATTAACTGCAGTTACAAGACCTTTTTTAGAGTGATTGTCTTTTTTGTGAGTTAAAAAGTGTTGAGTTAAGTGACTGATTTTTTCAGTTAGTAAAGCGATTTGGATTTCGCTTGAACCTGTGTCTGATTCATTTCTTCTAAATGCTTTTAAAATTTGCGCTTTTACTTGCTTGTGGACTGCCATTAAAGTCTCCCTTTGTATGTATACGAATATACGGTTAAAACGCCAAATGATCGTCATGGCTGACGGATCTTTAGCAGTTAAAGGGATAAACTGAATCACGTATCAGGTCAATTAGAAAGCACTCCCGAGGAACAGAAATACTCGAGTTTAATATTGCCGGTCGGAAGCCCGCCTTTAAAGTAAACAACCTTACCATCAATCTTTTCAACTTCGATCTTTTCTGCGCCATCGTACTTTATCTCGAATTTATACTTTTTGGCGACAGAGTCATAGGCTGGGGCGCATTCTAAAGTCAGCATTTTTACCAGATCTTTGATTTTTTCGCTCATAAATTGCAGCTGACTGCCATAATCTTTAGCACAGACACTGCCCTTAACTCCATTCGTTGCCTTAGACAACGTCTCATAAGCAATTCCGTAGCTTTCATTGTCACTCTGACTTAAGCAGTCCGCATCCCCTTCATTCACGACAATTGAATGAAATTGAAACTTTTTCATCGGCCAATGTGATCTAAGGTATTTAACTAGCTCATCTGGTTTATTGCGTTTTTGAACAATAGTAACCCCATTTGAGTTCTCATACGGAGTCTCGTCAGCGTCTGTTAAGAATACGACGTTTAATGATGCGTCGGTTCTCATAAACGACTCTTTACTGTTTTTTTGACGCTCCAGAAAGCGATAGGTAGCATAAATGCCTTGCTCATACGGCGAGCCGGACTCACGTCGCTGAATGACTCGCGAAAACGAGGCTTCGGCTTCTGTCGACTTTGAATCTAAATAACTGGCACCATTTTGAACTTCCTGAAGCTGTCCATCACTGAAGGAATAATCCTCATCATCTACATCCGTAGTGATGACGCCGACTCTCCAGTTAATTTGCATTAAATTTTTGATGAATAAGGGAAATCGAGCCGACATATTGCTTTGTTCGTCTTCCATTGAGACTGAATTGTCCACGACAAACAAAATATCAGCCTTCAGGGTTTCAGCTAGTGTGATTGTCTTTTCATACTTAGTTAACATGGGTTCAGTTTGAGTCGGCGGATTAACTGGGGGCCGTACAATCGGTGTCGTTGGCGTACCTGGATCCGGATTTGTCCCTAGGCCGTCATTACCTGGAACATCCCCAACGGAAGATGACGGCAATTGCCCCATACGAATCTCGCCCGGTTGACCGCAGTTATTAAACGCAACCATGAGCAGAAGAAGGAACATATTTATAAATAATAAACTTACTTTACGTCTCACGATGAACTGCTCGGCTGTAATTACAGAAAGGTTTAGGGGTCTAGGCTAGAAAGTTATTGTTTCCTAACAACAGTAAACCAGCACCAGGAGCGAAAGTTTAAAAAACCGTGACTAACTTCAACACCTTCGGAAGCTTTAATATCGAATACATTTTATTTCTTATGTTCTGTCGAAATCTTTACCAGCGCCCTAAGGCGCTACAAATACTCTATTAACGGAAATTTTTGCCGGCGCGAACGATGTATCCACATTCAATATCGCCACTAAATTGGTTTCTAAAAAACAGAAAAGGGAGCCAGAACACTTAAGCTTCAAGATCCGATCTGCGAGCGCATAGGACACAAGACCGCTGCGTAATTTATTAGCCTCGGCGAAATCCAGAGTCAGCGTTTGATAACTTTGCAGCGCTTGCCAAGGTGTTAAAAAATAGGACTTACCTTGAACATCGACCGGTAACTTCTGTCGCAAATTATTCAGCGTGACCGAGTTGTTTAACGAGTAACTTCCAATATCTAACCGACGAAGCTGAGTCATCGTCGCTCCCGTACCCAACTGTTTACCCAAACAGTGAATCCACGATCGAACGAATGAACCTTTAGAGCACCAAAACTCAACCGTGATCTCGGGTAAATTTATATTCAGAATTTTAACATCCCAAAATTTCATCTCTTTAGGCGGACCTTCAAAATTATCCATTGAATTGTCGCTTCGAGCGATATCGTAAAGCTTTTGACCATTTACTTTTTTGGCTGAATACATCGGAATAGGAAAAATTTGATCACCTGAAAGCTCAAAAATTGTCTTTCGCAGCAATTCTAGATCGACAGTTTTATCTGAGGTCCTTAAGACTTTACCGGTAACATCCCAAGTATCCGTATCGATCCCAAGTTTCAGAGTTAACTGATACCGCTTATCCGCCCCCATCAAATAGTCCGATAACTTAAC
>ERZ761610.1431-NODE-1431-length-13252-cov-26.511935_pt1 | contig 13252 bp, 12 predicted proteins | sample MGYA00512164_ERZ761610 | MGnify/ENA primary metagenome ERZ761610 (study PRJEB28899, sample SAMN02850038) | bioreactor sludge metagenome | biome: EBPR Sludge; feature: EBPR Bioreactor; material: flocular biomat | place: Australia: Thorneside Wastwater Treatment... | reverse complement strand
ATTTAAAACTTGCTGTATCAGGATCCGATCCCAATGAATTTAAGCCAAATATTTCATATTGGCAAGAAAGAAAGACATTTGCTTGGATTGAAAAAACGGGGTTACCACGAATTTTTGACGGAGAACACTTTTTTGAACTCAATGATCTTGGAAATGGTAGAACACTTCTTACAAACAGAGAAGAATATCGAGGAGTTTTATCACAACTGTTTCGACAATTGCCGATGATGAAAACAGCACCCGAAGGATTTAAAAAAATGAACCTTGAGCTTAAACATTATATTGAGTCACAGAATTAAACCCAAATTTAGATAAGTATAGAGATTCCATGATTGACTTTTTTATTGGAAAGGATTAGAAATACTGTAAACTCCAAAAATAACTTTGTTTCCATTTTATAAGTGGAATATAATTCACTGAATAATGAAAGCACAGTGTATTACATGAGAGCTTGAACTTTTCTCGACATAGCGCAAACAACCCATCTGTTTTTTGTCATCATAGCACTATTATCTCACTCTGAGAAGTGTCACTACGTCAGCACTTTCCCCTCCTCTTTCATATCTTTTGGATAGGTAGCCAATTTTTTGTAGTTTTGAAGAAATAACAAACGAAACAAGAATTAGTGGTAAGTATAATATAATTGAACAATGGAACCAAGAATACAGACATTATCAGAAAAAAAATTGGTCGGACAAAGTCTTGCAATGTCACTTGCTGACTATAAAGTTGGAGAGCTTTGGAGAAGTTTTATGCCAAGAAAAAAAGAAATAACAAATATCTTGACAAATGACCTTATTTCCTTAGCAATTTACGAATCAACATATTTTGCAGACTTCAAACCGACAAACGAATTTGAACGTTGGGCGGCAGTTGAGGTTGCGGACTTTGATAATGTGCCAAATGAAATGGAAACTATTCTTTTACAAAGCGGGCTTTATGCGGTTTTTGATTACAAAGGTTTAAATACGGATAAGTCAATTTTTCAATACATTTTTGGGACATGGTTACCAAGTTCGGACTACATATTGGACGATAGACCGCACTTTGAGGTATTGGGCGAAAAATACAAAAACAATGACCCGACATCAGAAGAAGAAATTTGGATACCGATAAGACCAAAGAGCATTCCTAAAACAAAAAATATTTCATAGATAAGCCCTCATAACTTAGCATCTTTCTATTCATCGTAGTAGTTCCGTAGCAACAGATGGAGCAATGCAAATAAACATTACATTTAGTATCACACGAAGGTAATGCTATTGCAAAATCTCAATATGTCTGATCATTGTTGTACTCTCTGTTTTCAAACGCAATATATACTTCCCTGCCCCAAATTTTCGGGCATCGGCATAATGCACATACGTACCGGCAGCATGAAGTATATTATCGAAAAAGTGCACAACGACTCTTCCCTCAATATCAATCAAATCTAATGATGCTCTTGTCGATTCGGCAAGACCATACTCAATCTTGAAGTTATCCTTCACCGGATTAGGATTACTTATCAGCTTTTGGCTCTCCCCTGTGGGTATAAACAATCTGGTGCTACCCTCTTTGCATACATTAACAATCGCAATGGAGCCATCTTGCGTTCTTGTTTCTTTGACATTGGTTGTTGTATCGGTCCACGCAAACGAAATAAGTTTGATAGGAGAAGTTTCTGCTGTACCCAACGTTGCAATTGCATTGATTACGGCTAATGTATCCGATACTCCACGTTCACCCTCAATAAAGATTCTACATATGTCTTCTTGCGGCGATTCGCAGAGTAAGCCCGGGTGATTTAGGAATAATACGGTCGAATTACACTCAATTTGTGCTCTAAATTTTCTGGGTGTACGTTCAGTAAAGTTTTCACTCTGTTGTATGGACAAACACACTGTAACATTTTCACCAACTTTGGCTTGTATTGAATTTACTGCAATTGTTGCTCTCACTGTATCTGGAATATCAATATTTTTGATTCCCTCACCTTTGAGCTGAATACTAATTTCTCTATTATCCGTTAGATTTTTTAGTAGTACCGTGTCAATGTAAATTTTCTCTTCTTTTGGAACAAAATCAACTAATATCGAGTATGACGCCCCAGATTGCAGCATCATGTCGGTAACTTCGTTAAGAGAAAAAATCTGGGGATTGACTCTCTTATGAGAAAGTGAAAAATTTACAACCTCATATCCAAGATTCGTTACATTACATGATCCCTGAACTTTTTCACCTAAAGGAACCTTACCGAAATCAACAACTATTTTATCAACACGCAAATATTCATCATTATTGATACCTTCCCCAAAAAGAATAATCGAATATTTTATACCTTGTAGTGTATTTTCAATTTCGATACTTCCATTTGTTCTCCCTAATTCTTTCGGTGTAAATCGTACACGCAATTCTAGTCTTTTTGACGGTAAAAGAATTAGACGGGATTGATTAGGTTCAAAATTAAAATCTGTTGTATTGGGACCTACATTACTCAGAGTTATTTCTATAGGGTCTTTACCAATATTGCTAATATAAACCGAAGTATCGCGAACATCACCAAGTGTGACTTTACCGAAATCAATAGCATTATGACTTATATCTAACACTCCTGCAATTCCTTCTCCTGAAATATCATACAGTAGTGTATCTGATTGTGTTAATATATATATTGTTGCACTATGTGTACCTATAAATGAAGGTGTAAATCTTATCTCAAAATCCATACTATCATTTGGATTAATACTTGTCGGTAACTTTGGTGACACGTAGGTAAATGCATTTGCATCTTTACCAAAGAAAACAATATTATCAATACGTACAGGTAATGTGGAAGTATTAACTAAAGCGGCGACAACAATGCTGTCTTTTGATTTACCGAATAAGCACTGCTTCATATCAATGGAGCGACCTTCTACTGTCGGAATATCTATCGTAAATACGGAATCGGACATATCGGTCTGAATTGGCTTACCTATAGAAAGATTGTCATCAACAAACCATGTTCTTACCGTATTATCAGCAGATGCAGAAAGTAGTCGTCGGTGATCCTTACTCCACTCAATATGAGTGATTTTTGCTTGATGCCCTACAAATGTACGTAAGGAGGATCCGGTTTTTACATCATATATTTTTATGGTTTGGTCTTCGCTCGAGGTTGCAACACGGTTTCCTTTGGGATTCCATTCTATTTGATTTACATCATAATTATGACCGGTGAGTACAAATGAAAGATTTCCTGTTTCCGCATTCCATAGACGTGCAGTACGGTCAGAGCACGCGGTGGCGACCGACTTTCCATCAGGACTCCATGATATATAACGAACTTCCCCTGTATGTCCCGTAAGAGAATGTATCTTACTACCTGTATTTACGTCCCAAATATCCGCCGATCTGTTATAGGCAGACGTTGCAATTTTACGTGCGTCCGGACTCCACGCAGCAGTTATAACCCATGAATTGTGATCAAGATTACGTACCATAACTCCAACGACTACATCCCAAATTTTTGCAGAATAATCCCAACTTGAAGACACTAAACGTCTTCCGTCAGGACTAAAATGGACAGAAGTAATTTGCGCTGTATGTCCATTGAGTGTGTGGATAAGCGCTCCCGTGTTCGCATCCCAAATTCTGATGGTTTTATCACCACCACAACTGGCAAATCGGTTTCCATCAGGACTCCAATCCACAGATCCTATCCATGAAGTATGTCCAATATATTCTACCAGCAACTTTCCGGTTTTGGGGTCCCAAAGTTTAACCAGATTATCGTCTCCTGCACTGAGAATACTTGAACCGTTGGGACTCCATTTCAAGATTGACACAGAAGCTCCATGTGCTAATATTGTACGGATAGCTTGTCCTTTTGCAGCATCCCAAATAATAATAGAACCCTCAGACCCGCAACTTGCAATATATGAGCCATCGGGACTCCATGTTGCATAGTTGACAGAACCGGTATGTGCTGCAAGTGTTAACTCCGTAGTCCCGATATCATTGATTTTATCAGCTATATGTTGTACTCGAATTTTACATTGTTCGCTTTTAATTTTGGGCATGTTTTTCCAAGTATGTTGAAGTCCCGAACTTGACCCGCTGACTTCAGACCAAGAAAGCCCATTATCCGTTGATACATCAATATGAACTATATCATTGGGTGAAATACCGTTCCATTGAATTTTAGGATTACTCCCCACGCCAATTATCTCGCCGCCATTTGGTGCAACTACACGCAGATTCGGATCGGTAATTGTATTGCCCGCAATGCCCCCCATACAACTAAAATATAATGGACATACATCTGTTTGTACTTCGCATACACTATAATGAAATGCGGCATCGGGGGGAGTAAAGCGCACAGTAATCGTTCTTGTTTCGTTTTTTTTAATCGTGAATGGAAATCCCACATCATGTAAAGAAAATATTTGCTGATTGGATAATGAAATTCCGGAAACTACATAATCAGTGTTATATGCCGTTAATGAGAGAGAAAGATCATAACTTCCCCCGGGAATTTGTTCCCCAAAAGAGACAATCTTCGGAAAAAAATTCATTGTTGCAAGTGAAGTAATAGGTGGCTCATATTCAGCTGTATCGTGGACATTACCTTTTGAACAGATAATTTTTGCTACATCACGATTGCAGAAGTAGCCGCTTGTCCATGTAATTTCACATGGTTCATCTCCATATGCTAAGTCACGCAACAATAATGCTGCAGATTGAGCTTTTTCGGGAGAAGTAATTTCCTCTATGTAATGACCACCTGTTTTGATACAGATATCTCGTAATGTACGTGCCAATGCTGAATTATCTCTGTAAGCATTTGAGTATTCAAGAACAATAAATCGAATCTTATAATACGAACATGTATCAAGTATTTTGTTGACAACATCTAAGGGTATATCTTGGGCAAAAGCATCAGTAAAAACTACAACACTACGATTAAATATACCTTTTTTGGCAATTGTTACCGCGCCTGCTAATTGATGCAGTAATTGTGCAGTATAATTATCTGAACCTTTGGCATTTATCAAGGAAATACTTCGTTGTATTTTATCAATGTTTGGCGTAAAATCTTGTAACAATAAAGGCACATCATTACATGTTTGGACAGCCAGCTCAGTATTCTGTTGTAGAACAACCTGTAACATAGTCAACGCGGTTAACTTAGCCAACTCAATCGGTGAAGTAACCATGGAATTTTTCATTGTCATGGAGCCGGACACATCAAAACTCATTGCTACCGAGCATGTTGATTTTTCCGACGGAGCAGGACATTGAACATCAGTAACAGCTCTTGGAATTCCATTCTCAGTCACTTTTATATCACTCTTTTGTAATGTTTCCCGATTATTATTTCTATCAAAAGCAAGAACTTTTGCTTTTATGACAGGGAAATTTTTTGTATCAATATCATACAAAGAAAGATTTTGACCTTGACACATTGAAAGTGTGAAAAAGACAACAATTATTGAGAGAAGATAATGGAATAGTATTTTCATAATTTATTCATTTATGGGTGTTTCAATAATAACATCTACAGTGCGTGTGTATAACCGTCCTTCAGGCAAGCTGGGATCATAAGTTGTCGAGTTGCCATTTGCTTCAATCATTGGACTATTTTCCGGAATACCCAATGCCCTTGCCGTTGTTTTTGCTCTTTTTTCTGCAAGTACTTTATTTAGTGCAGGATCACCCGATTGATCGGTAAAACCAATAATTTTAACAGTAGAATTGGGTTGAATCATTTTTTTTATCATTCCAATAATCGGTTTGTTGTTTTCATTAATATCAGTAGAGCGGATATCAAATAAAATAAGACCAAACCTGTTAATCTCTTTATCAGCAATTTTTTCCACACGCTTTTCATGTACAGTTTTATATTCAACACGGATAGAGCGCTGTGAGGTATCACGTTTTCCAAGTTCATCTTTGACTATCAATCGGTATTGAATAGGGCTATTTGTAAGCGGCTTTTCTTTTTTTAATGAAGCTATATCCCATTGAATGGATGTTGGTACATCATTTGTCCCTTCATAATGTTCCAGTATGGTAGTGCTTTGCATAATATCTAAGCTCCACTCGCTGATTGGATTGTCATGCTCGACATTCATAATAAAACGAGCTGAAGGTGGGTTGGAAACCCGAACGGTATCACTTGAGGAAAAAGGTAATAGTAATGATTGGGTTGTACTGGATATTTCAACACGACGATTCTCTGCTGCTCCTATAGAAGTCAATTTATTTGCACTTTTTTCGGGTAAATTTCTTGCAATGATTTGTATGCGACCGTTAGGTATTGTCCATACATCCATAAGATATTTCTTTACAGATTCTGCTCTACGCCTCGATAATGATATATTATTTTCTTCAATGCCAGCATCTGTATTACATCCGGTCAATGTTAAATTAATTGTTGGATTCTGCCTCATACGTAACCCCACAATATTTAACAGATGATAATACGTTTTTAAACGATCTGAACTTTTGATGCCTTCAATACTGAATTTTTCAACCTCACTGTTTGTCAGTGCAACAAATCTGCTTGGTATAACATCTTCTCCTTCTTCAAAGAAAACATAATTGAGAAATGGATTCATAAAATAGGTTGAGTATTCATCAATCCTAAAAACAATATTATCCTCTACCATGCCTTTAGTATCAATACCAAACGCTTTAACATCAACGTCTAATCGCTCCGGTTTTGCAATTTTATTTGTATCTGTTCTACGAATCGTACTGAATGTAATTATTTCTGTATCATTTTCATATTCATTTTCTACCATCTCTTTTGTTACGAGTTCTTTGCCTTGAAAAAACCCCGCAAAACGTGACGGTACTTTCACTTCTATTGTATCAATAATTGTTTTTTGCTCTTCGCGGCGAATTGGCTCTTTATATGGTCTGGGTGACCAAAAGAATGTTGCACCAAATCGCAACTGCTGTACAGACCAATCTATAGTATTCACTATGCCGATAAGTGGGTAATGATACACAATTTCCGGACTGAGATACAATGTACCGCGTTTATTGAGCCGAAGATTATAAGAAACACCGCCAAGCATACCCAAAGAAAAATCGCGTGCTAAGGGTATGGGGCTATTACTAACTTCATTTTGGGAACGTTGTCCGTTTGAAAATGTACCTGAGGAGGGTTCAACAATAACTTCTTTTTGTGAAAATAATGCACGGGTTCTGTATCCCACACTAAACCCACCATTAACTCTAAATCTATCAAAAAGATAATATCCCAAAAATGGTTCGAACGTAATACCGGAGATTTTGGTATCAATACTATGATTAAATATACCGTTTACATTCCCTGCAAGTACTATATTTTCATCTCTGCTTAAAAGGCCGTTTTGTTCAGTGAATGTACCACGAAAAGTTAATCGAAACAGTTCTGTTAAGGGCATGTCATAAACAAGACCCACGGTAATACCGTTTCCTGTGCCATTTTCAAAACGCGGACAACAATTCGGTACAGTAGGAAAAGCACGAAAATCAGCCGTATGTATGTTCACATTCATTGCAGAATTAAGCCCATACATCACTCTTTGTTGGGCAGATAACGGAGGTAATACTATGAGAAATATAAAACTTAGAATTATATAGTTGCGCATATCGTGTGGTTTTACCTTAAAAATTCTACGCAATATACGCACAATAAGATAAATTGGAAACTATCTACAAATAGATTCTTTGTAATATTTTCCTAAAGTATAAGGGTAAAATATACGAATGTTTGTATGAAGTTCATCAAGAGTAAAACGCGGGTACTTGGTATCAAAAACAAGTTATTGCACAGATTTTTTTGGGGAGGTAATTAACATGAGGATACATACGATTCCCGCCACAGCCGACATAAAGCCGACATACTGATAATTTTGCAGGGCACCGGTGGGTGATTTTATGACAATTTGTCCGGCAATAAATGAAGCAATACCACTTGCCATTTGCATCACTGAAGAATTGATACTCATGAAAGTACCGCGTCGTTCGGGCGAAACCACTGTGCTTGCGATTGCCATTGCGGTAATCTGCTTCCATTAGTTGCTATAATGACAAGAACTGTTAACAAATTTCTTACAATTGAACGAGAGTATAATTTACTTCCCACTCTATCAATGAGAGTAAATTTTTTGTATTTTTGCCCTTATCTTGTACATTGTGACGGGCTGTAGGGTTCATTCAAGTGATTATTACTTCATCACGCTTTTGTAGTTTTGCAATAAGCACAAAGTTTCAGCGCAATAGAGAGTGATATTAAAACTAGTGCTTCTATTCACATTGAGTTCTTGGCTTACAGTTAATGCTCTTTGCCAAGAGGCGAAGCGTTAACGGTAAGTGCCGAAAAAACGGTATCAACATTGACATTTCTTAAAAATGATTATATATTTGCATTATAGTGGAGAAGAAGAAGAATGACATTCAGACAAGTTTGCAAAGTAAGCAACAATCAAATCATTGTTAATTTGCCACCGGACTTTCTTGATAAAAAACAAGTGACGGTAATTATTGATGATGTTATTGATACCAAAGCACATAAATTGGAGCAACTTAAAGCAGCTCTTAACGACCCGTTATTTATAGCAGATATAAAAGAAATACAAAATGACTTTGACTCTATAGACCATGAAAATATATGATAGTAAAGAAGTGGAATATTTATAGAGCAAATCTAGACCCTGTTATTGGTTCAGAACAAGGGAAATCAAGACCTGTGGTTGTTATAAGCGAAGACGAAATTAATGATTTACTTAATACGGTAAACATTATTCCTATTACGTCTAGAAAAGAAGGAAGAAGAATTTATCCAAATGAAGTTTTAATTCCTGCTAACAACTTCGGACTTTCTAATGAATCTATTATTTTATGTCATCAAATAAGAACAATTGATAAAAAGCGAATTTCTCAAGCATACGGACATATAAGTGATACAAATATTCACACTGAGATAATTGAAGCTCTATGTTTTCAAATTGGCATTGATTTGGCAAATAGTACCAACAGATAACACTGGTAACTCTTGGATAACCCATTAGTCTTTTTTTAAACGCGGAGTACTGAACCATAGCAAAGAATATTGTACATTATGACGAGCTGTATGTTTCATTCAAGTGATTATTACTTCATCACGCTTTTGTATTTTTGCAATGGGCACAGGGTTTCGGCGCAATAGAGAGTGATATTAAAACTTGTGCTTCTATTCACATTGAGTTCTTGGCTGACAGTTTAATGCTCTTTGACAAGAGGCGAAGCGGTTATTCGTGAGAAATTAGCAAATTTGTAAAAATTCAAAAACGAAGATGAAACAATAGACCCATTAATAAAAATGGCAATATTGCAAATGACAGTAAAGGTAAACCTACTATGATTTTTGATAAAATTGTGAACGACTAATATGACATTACTAGATATTCAACAACAATTTAATGAAAACTTTAATATTAAAGATATTAAAGTCGAAGCTGAAAATGGTTTAAAAACATATTTGGATAATCATATATTTCTCAGAGAAGAGTTTGGCGATGATATTGATGTCAAGAACTTACGTGCTGAATACTGCAACTTCCAAATTTTCATAAACACTGTTAGTGCTATTCCTTTTTTTCGAGTAAGATACAACATCTACTTAAAAGATGAAAGTTTGCCAAAATTTTGGTATGCAATGGAGTTTGACTCATTGGGAGAGATACAAGATGATTACTTTGATTTAATTTAATAAAACTAGCACTGTCCTCAACCTTATATTTGCGAAAAAGACGGCTATACCGTTTGAGGGAACAGAAGATACTTATAAATCATTGTTAAAACAACTCAACGATTAAATTATGACTTTATTAGAAGAATGTATAAATGTTCTTGAAGGTTGCAAGCTACTAACAAGTGAAAAATCAGAATCAGTTACACACGATTTTGAAAACACGTTCCCATTTACTCAATATGGTCGAATTGCTTGGGATGATCTATCAATTAAAAGAGTTGTAAGTAATGTCCAATCTATACTATTAGATGAAGTAATTCATCCGAATGATGAAGTATATATTATTTGGGATGAGCTGTCTTTACCCATTGTAGCTACTAATATTTATAACATCATAAAGTATATTGATGATGTTACAGCGGTTAGTTTCGATACTTGGATATATTGTCAATCGAAAAAATATGTAATTGAATTTTATCATGAAGGGAACGTTACTATTGGACAAATAAAAAATAGTATTATATAGCTCTAAAAAGCCAAGTAGCTCCAATTATAACACTCAAGCTGCTCGTGATACACACATCTCATTACTAAACAACAACATAAAGTATTAATTTGAAAGGGGTATTAATTTGAAAGAAGTATTAGAAAAGATAAATAAAGCAGTTAAAGGAATGCCTTGCTGTGATTTTGAGATTGTAGAATACAATAAACATAGCCTATTAATAGGTGGTGGATATAGCCTAAGTTATGAAAATTCTATACTTATTGAATTTGAAAGTGTATTTTTTATGACCCTAAACTCAGAATGGAGCATTGATACAAACAAAGAGTTTATTATGTTGGCACAACTGAACGAAAGTTTAAAAATTAATCAACAATATCAGATTGAGCAAGGGTTTACACTTTTCAAGATAATACCCGAAAGATTAGATATTACAACGCAATTTTATGTTTCGGCAAAGAATATATTTCTAAAAAGGAACACATTGTGAAAAGCAAAACAAAAAAGAACAGCCACCACAATTATTTTTGCCAAAAGGCGGGCTAAGGTGCTAAATTGAACTTTTGTGCTGTTTATTACGTTAAGTACTGATTGAGGTGCCATCAATCCTGCATCAAGTCCGCCGAAAGGCAAAAGGTCTATAACCTTGAAGTCTATAAAGACCATAACTTCTTGGTTTCTACAGACAAGATTTTGGTGCATAATAATTGTCATGCAATAAGAGCAGTTAGAAGCGGTGCAAATAGAACTACAGTAAAAACAAAACAAGATGCTGCTAATGTGTTAAGAGAATTGTATATAGGAGGGAATAAACCAATTAGAAATTCAGCTTGTTTGAGTTCTACCGGTGCAAAAGACTATTTTGATCAAGAGTCATATTATCATTGGGATGATGAATGGGTCTATAATGAAAAATTTGGTGGATACCATTTGAAAAATCATGATCCATTTCTTGATAAAGATGCTTTTTCACCCCATTTGCAAATTCATGATAGGGAAAAAAAGGTTATTATAAAAATATTTTTTGAGGGCGACCCTCCTAACTAAAATTTCGACATAAATGCAATTAGATAAATTACCCAACTGGAACGGCTTAAGATATGGTAAAGAGCATTGTTTAGTGTATAAAACTGATGAGTTTAAAATAAGTGGTCTTTCTTTTGAAAGATGGTCTGCTATTTATGATATAGACAAACAGTTACAAATATTAGAAATAGGTCCAATTAATTATAAAACATTTAATTTTTTAGATAATTCAAAAGGTAAGTTTGTCTATATTGATTTCATTGGTACAAAAGTGAATTTGTATGAGGATAACGCAGAGATTTACGTGTTAAATGCTGAATACTTTTTAGAGTTTGACGATTTTATAGCTTTTGCTATTAACAAAAAATTGGACTTCAATATTTTTGAATTATCATGGAAATTAGAATATCCTTTGGGATATTAAAAGTAAAGTAACAGCCGAAAACAATAGCAAATTTATCTATAACAACTTAAGTCATCTCTGAATTTACCATTCGTTATTTTGTAAAGAAAAGCCAAAATGAAAAAGTTAAGTAAAGTTTTACTATATGCCACCGTACTTTGGACTTGTGCTTTGAATCTCAGCGCACAAGTAGCCGCACGAGAAAGTAATGTACCGGAAAGTAAGAGCACAATTTCTATTCATCCCATAGACATTATGGCAAATCCACAAACGTTGATGAAAGTGTGGATAGATGATCCTTTGCCATTGTCTTTTTATACGCCCAAAGAGAAAGAATCCCAAATACGTATCAATCAAAATAACACGAATGGCATCATTACCTATTCACCTCTTTCGTCAGAAATGGAGTGGACAGGTATAGACATAGAAGAGATTACGCCCTTTACGTGGAAGTGGATAGACTTCGAACAGAGAAAAGCCGATAGCAGTGTAAGTAAGATACAATTACGCAGACCACATTGGTGGATACGCGAGATGCATGCCGAGCAAATAGGCAATAAGGTCTATTTGGATATGCCTGAGATGGGGCTTAGAGGTTACGCAGAAGTCAAAAATATTCGTGTTAATCAATTAGACACAAGATTTTGGAACGAAAATCGCGAAGGAGATTATGTCAGCCGCCCAATCACAGGCAAATTTGAACATGAAAGCAATGATGTATATTATTTGCACTTTGGGGACAATCCACATCCATTAGGTGTAACAGGTTCACACCCGATTTGGTCAATAGATAGAAATGATTGGGTTGGAGCAAGTGAGTTAAAAATTGGCGAAAAAGTCAAAACGCACGATGGCTTAACAGTTTTACACTCTCGCATCAAGTCCGCCGAAAGGCAAAAGGTCTATAACCTTGAAGTCTATAAAGACCATAACTTCTTGGTTTCTACAGACAAGATTTTGGTGCATAATAGTTGTGTTCCGGAGATAATCTCGAAAATCACGCGTAAATTTGATAACTTAGAGTGTGAAGAGTGTGCGGAAGCAGTTGTAAAAGAATTACAATCTCTAGGAATAAAAGGCGAAATCATAGATGTAAAAGCAACAGTAACAAAATATGGCGGATTATGGAGTGATAAAGAAGGGAAAGTAATTTCAACAAACGGTTTCCATAGGGCAATTTTAGTTGATGGTAAAGTATACGACAATATTCACAAAACAGGCACTAATTTTAGTGAATGGTGGTCTGATCTCATTGTCCCAGTTGGTGGGAAAAAAGAAATTATTAAAAAACAAGGATTTTGATATGCACGAAAATACATTTATAGATTTGATTCATTTTGTAAAACAAAATCGTTTTTTATTAGTAAAAGATGATATTTTTTGTCTTAAAGCCTTTATTTCAGGATGGTTTGTTAGGACAAATGCTGTTGTAAAAGATGAGCAGTCATTGGAGCTGTTTCAAAAGTGGATTGAAGAAAGGTATTGTGAAACAAACACAGTTCATTCTTGGGCAAATATTATTTCATACTACGCTGAAGATGAAAGAATAGCATTAAATAATTTTTTTGAATTATTTAGCGATTTTTATTATTATCATTTCTCTAACATAGAACAGTCAAAAAATGAA
>ERZ761610.1429-NODE-1429-length-13266-cov-40.300431_pt1 | contig 13266 bp, 11 predicted proteins | sample MGYA00512164_ERZ761610 | MGnify/ENA primary metagenome ERZ761610 (study PRJEB28899, sample SAMN02850038) | bioreactor sludge metagenome | biome: EBPR Sludge; feature: EBPR Bioreactor; material: flocular biomat | place: Australia: Thorneside Wastwater Treatment... | reverse complement strand
TCCGCATTTATTTTTAACGGCTTGCAGTCTCGAGCAATGGCGAAAACGACTTTAGGGTCTTTTCCGATAGTGAAGCAGGAACCTTCTTTTTTAACGGCCCATTTTTGCGCTTTAATTTCAATAAGAGTAACTTTTCCTGTTGTCGAATCAGAAAGGTTAACTTCCTTTTCGTCACCAACCTTAAACAGCTTAATCAATTGATCTAACGCTTTAGATTCTGAGCTACTCAATCCGCTAGCCGACAAGCCCCAAGGGCTGGATAAGTTGTGTTGCTGATAGTAATGCACTTGCACCGGACGATTCTTAAGAATGGATTCGTATACGTAATCGATCAAGCGTCCCGACCAACTAGAATCTTTGCTAGCTGAAAATTCATCAGGCAAAGAAAACAATGTTGGATACAAATCATACAGTAACCCGTAATACAAAGGCGACTGCCTAAAATCTAGGAACCACTTATTCTTAGATACCACGTTGTACAAATTTTGTGAGTTTTTTACCGAGGCCACCAAAGAAGGACTAAATGCTCGGGGTTTCGGGGCGGCTTCTTGTGTACGTCCCGTGCTGACCATAAAAATAGTAGCGATAATAAATACCAAATTTTTTATTTTACCCATGCGTTCCACCTATAAACCCCTACAAAATTTTTATTTGTCTTAACTGGTTTCCAATCCATTTGTTCTGTCTCAATCAAATCACGCATCCATAACTTTTTAACTCCGCCTGACTCATCACGTGCGCCATTGTGATAAGTTACTAGCCACTTGTTTTGCTCCCACGGAGACTCCATCACCATCATAAGGTGCCACTGATCTTCTTTCTTTTGACCATCACGACGAAAAACTAACAAATCTCCGGTCTTCATCGAATCTTCGATGACGTCGGAAACTTTCGAAAAATTCTTGGATACAAGGAGCTCAGCATTGGCATATGGAATACGCTCGCTTCCGTCCCATGACATCCAAAGAGGATCTTTAGTATTCAAAGCACTTTTGTAAACAAAACGTACAAAGCCGGCACAATCTCGTTGCTGTGGCTCCCAATAAGGCGAAGGCTTTTCAGATTGTTCGAGCGCAACTCGAATAATATTTAACTTATAGAATGATTGATCTTCTATTTTTTTGGTTGCGACGGTTTTAGTCTGGCAGCTAATGGCCATGACCGATAGCATCCCTAGTAGCATTCCTTTTATCATGCAGTTACTCGGTGCCTTTTCTAGTTAACGGAGATTCTAAAACCCAGTCCGGCCAGTCACCTTTTTTAGGTTTAGCTTCTACCGACGGTACATAAACGCTGACCGTATTTCCTTTTTGAATTTTTACATAAGCTAACGTTACAGTTTCACCCGGCGTTACCAACGGAACCTGCACTCGCTTCTTAACTTCATTCGCCGTTCCGCCAAATAAAGTTAAATTTAACGTAGACAAAGTATGGGCCTTATCGCCACTCGGCCAGTAATTCGCATCTATACGATAGATCCCCATTGGAGGCGACGAATGAGTATACAGATAGGGCCCATATCCTGGCTGATCGAAACTGCCACCTTGTTCATTTAGATAAAATTTTCCCCCAGACTCGGAACTGGTATCAGCCCAATAGATGTGCGCTGTGGGCTTGGCACCTAAATCAGTTTCACCCATTTTTGGTTCGTAAATATGTAAGTCCGTATATACATTGTCTGTGTCACTCGTCAGAATGGCTAAAAATGGTAAATTAGGAATTTTTGCAAAAACAGATTTCTTCTCTGTGAATGATCCCGCTTTGTTAGCGGCAGAAACTTCGATGTAGTTTTTCCCTTGAGTTACTGGAAATTTTCTTTTGAATTCACCTTTAATTGTCCGGATTAGATATTTGTCGCCATTAATATTAATCGTAATTGGATCCACTTTATCGTCACTAACTTTACCAGAAATTTCGAGCATGCGATCCACCGTCCAACCAGCCCTAGGTTTATTAAGCGTAATTGAAATCGGCTTTGTGGAGTTAGAGATTTGCTTCCCCGTTTGTCGCTCTTCTACCGACGAATAAACAAGAGTTTGAAATGCAAAAATACTTACTAAAACTACGATCTTAGAATTCATAATCATCCTATTTTTAAAACTCACTACATTTCAAAAAAAATAGTGTCTAAGTGCAATGACTATAAATTCGAGATAGCCTTTGGTCCACGCGACCTAAGTCATAGGAAAACTTGCTAAATACTGTCGACAAATTTGGCACCTAATCCCTTTTTCTTGAACCTCCTTTTTATCTATTATGAACTACTAACGATTTTCAAATTTCTGTCAATTTGATCGATTTTTATTCGATCGCGTTCTGTCGACATTTTTGATCAGAATTTCAAAAGTAAATTGTTAATGAATATTAAGTAGATATAAAAATCGTGTCTCAGAATCACGCAGGTTTCTGTTTTGCTAATGTTTTACCTTGGGTTTAAACGAATTAAACCTTTTGAGTTAAGGATAACTCGGCAATCGCAAACTGTGAACGTACCACCTCTTCCGTAGTTTGTCTGAATCCTTCTTAGTCTCATATAACAACGAATATTAGGAGATCAGATGACAAAAATTTTATTTTTGTTGGCTACGGTTACGTTCTTGTCTGCGTGCGGTTCGAATTCGATTATCCAATCTATTACTGTGTCATCAGTTGTAGATACGGAACAAAATCAATGGGTCCAAATGGATTCAAAGATTAAAATGGGATCCTTGCAGTTTCCTGCAGTAACCATCCCGATAATAAACCCAAGAAATGCGACGGAGCTTTTAGGTAAGGTGTCATTGGCGCCGGGGGCTGACGGGCTGAATTTGCTTTCTGTTCAAGCCAATCTAAATCAATTGCACAACAATGCTTTGGTTCAAGATCAGTTATTGCCAAACGGGGATCAGATTCCAATATCGGGAATGAATGGTGTGGTATCCGTTAAAATTTCTGAAAAATCTAAAGTCTATATCGGTGCAAGCTCGACTCAATTCATGGTTGGGGTGGCATTGGTCATTCCGGCATTTGATTCGATCGGAAAATATCTTCCTGGCGCAGCCTTGTTCCTGCCACTACCAAAAGAATCCAAAGTTGATGGTGTCGCTGGCGTATTTACTGGATCAAACAACCAAAATGGTCTCGGCTTATTCATTCTGACTCCGAACACAATCCAAATCAACAAGAGCAACAGTTTAGCTAAAATGGCAGCTATGAATCGCTCAACAGCTACGGAAACTAAAGCAGTTGCGGTGACTTCAGATGAAAATTCAGCTGAAAACAGCAGTCTTAAACGCTCGCTCTACTTTATGAGCCTAAAATCACAAGTTTTAAGCATTAAATAATTTCCAAGACTGACGATGAGTCTTTACCGTAAGGCCAAGTTGCGGTAAAGACTCAGTCCTTATGGACGCTATTCTGAACCGCCTAATGAAAAATTACGAACGCATTTTCCCGTGGGCCCAGCGTAACCATGTTGAAGCCTTTCGCATTTACGATCGCGATATTCCCGAATATCCCTTTATTTTAGATGTCTACAAAGACATTGGTATTATTTACGACAAATCCAATCCTCTCATTGCCCGAGATAAAGTTCATTTTGAAGATTTTCAAGAGGCTGTTCAAAAACTTTGGCCAGATTGGCAGCATTGTTTTATCAAACAACGCCGCCGCAAAGAAGGTCAGGAGCAATATGAACGCATTGATGAGAAGGAATTCAAGATCATCGTTAAAGAAGGTAAAGCCCAGTTTCACGTAAATTTATCAGACTACCTGGATACCGGTTTATTTTTAGATCATCGAAATTTGCGTTATAAAATTTTTAAAACATCTAAGGGTAAGCACTTATTAAACCTGTTCTGCTATACCGGAGCTTTTAGCGTGCACGCCGCTCTGGGCGGGGCCAAAACGACAAGCATCGATATGTCTAAAACATACGTTGAATGGGCCCAGCAAAACTTCAAACTGAATAAAATCCCTGTAGACCAGCATATTTTCCATGCGGCTAACGTATTGGACATTTTACCGACTTTGACGGATCGATACGACACAATCATTTTAGATCCTCCGACATTTTCAAACTCGAAAAAAATGATCGATTCCTTTGAAGTTGAGCGTGATCAAGTCGGACTTGTTGATTCATGCATGAAATTACTAAAGGAAAATGGCATACTCTATTTTTCGTGTAATAAAAGAACCTTCCGTATCGATAAGGAAATCACAGAAAAATACGACGTAAAAAATATTACAAAAGACACGATTCCTATCGATTTTCACGACCAAAAAATACACCACTGTTTTGAAATTTCTCATCGAAAATAAGTCGCCAGTTAAAAAGTCTTAATTTCTTATTTACTTAGGGACTAAAAGGCTTTACAAGGTCCCCTATGAACGCATTAGGAAGACATATTTTAGTAGAATTTACTGGTTGTAACGCTGACGTTTTAAATGACGTTTCAGCGATTGAAAAAAGCATGATCGATGCTGCCAAAATTGCTGGCGCTACGGTTATCAGCTCCAACTTTCACCATTTTTCTCCATGGGGAGTTTCAGGAGTTGTTGTTATCCAGGAAAGCCATTTGGCAATTCACACATGGCCTGAATATCGTTACGCTTCGGTAGATCTATTCACATGCGGTGAAACCGTTGATCCTTGGGTTTCTTTTGAGCATTTAAAACAGGCGCTTGAAGCTACCTATTCTGCGATTGAGTTAAATCGTGGTGCATTGAACATAATTAAAAAATCTGATTACAAGCCGACTAATGTTCGTATCGATCCAGCAAATCAAATCGACACTAAAAACTTTAAAATCGCACGTAATGTTTGGTTCACAGACAAAGACGACATGCAGGCCTTGTCCCTTCGCTATACGGGCGATGTACTATTTAACGAAACAACTGACTATCAACAAGTTCGCGTGTTCGACACTTTGGCTTACGGTAAAATGTTAGCGATCAACAACATGGTCATGTGCACCGAGCGCGATGAATTCCACTATCATGAAATGATCGTTCATCCAGTTTCTCAATTAAGCAAAAACTTGAAAAACGTTTTAGTAATCGGCGGCGGTGACGGCGGAACTATTCGTGAGCTATTCAAATATAGCTCAATCGAAAAAGTAACGATGGTTGAAATTGATGAAGCCGTTATTAATGCGTCTAAAAAACATTTACCAACTTTAAATACTGAATTCGGTAATCCAAAATTAAACTTAATCGTTGGTGATGGCATTGAGCACGTTCGCAATGGCAAAGCCGGAACCTATGATCTTGTGATCGTAGACGGCTCTGATCCCGTTGGCCCAGCAGAAGGCTTGTTCACTAAAGAATTCTACGCTGATTGCGCGCGCGTGTTGACTGATGATGGTATGCTTGTGACCCAAGGTGAATCACCGATGTTCCATACAAATACATTTGTAGAGCTAAATCACTGTTTAAAAGGTATCTTCGGAGCTCAAAAAGTTCACACAATGCTGTTCCACGCTACAACATATCCATCTGGCATGTGGTCGTTGATGATGGCTTCTAAAAAAGCTTTAAATCCTAAAACAGATATCGACACTAAAAAAACGGCTGAGTTCGTTAAGCAAAAGAACCTGAAGTATTACAATGAAGAACTTCACTCGGCCGCTTTCTGCCTGCCAAACTTCGTTAAAAACCTACTCGAAAAGTAGGCATTATGTATCAAGCGTCGAATTCCATATTACTATGTGCTCTGAATTCGACTTACCAACACGCAGCCTTCGGGCTGCGCTACTTGCGGGCCAACCTTAAAGAACTGAAGGATCAATCTACAATTATCGAATTTACGATCTCTCAAAGCCCTTTAGAGATCGTCGAAAAAATTCTCTCACTACAACCGCAGATTGTTGGTTTTGGTGTGTATATTTGGAATACCGATGAAGTTTTAAAAGTCATTCGTCACTTGAAACAGTTGGCTCCCGAAATTAAGATTGTTCTAGGCGGGCCAGAGATTAGCTTTGAAACAGAAACGCAAGCTCACGTAAATTACTGTGATTACATCATCAAGGGCGAAGCTGATTTTTCATTTTACAATTTGTGTGTTGATATTTTGTCGAATCGTCCTCTGGACGGGTGGAAAAAAATCTCTCAACACCCACTTCCAGATATTAAAGCCATCGAACTGCCTTACGACCTATATTCCGACGAAGATATTCAGAATCGCGTACTGTACGTTGAAGCGTCACGGGGCTGTCCTTACAAGTGCGAATACTGCCTGTCATCCCTAGATGTATCTGTGAGAAATTTTGCAGTTGAACCGTTCCTGAAACAAATGCAGGTTTTAATTGATCGTGGCGCTAAACAGTTTAAATTTGTTGATCGCACATTCAATTTAAGCCCAACTATTTCCGAATCTATTTTGCTTTTCTTTTTAAAACAGATCGACAAAGGTTTATTCCTTCATTTTGAAATGGTTCCTGATCGTTTACCGGATAACTTAAAAGAACTAATTAAGCAGTTTCCAGATGGATCACTACAATTTGAAATCGGCATTCAGACACTGAACGAAACTGTTTCCGGTTTCATCAGTCGTCGCCAAAACCACGTTAAGATGCAAGAAAACTTCTTGTTCTTGCGTGAACACACTAAAGTTCACACTCATGCGGACCTTATCGTTGGCTTACCTGCCGAGACACTAGAGAGCTTTAAGAAAGGCTTTGACCAGCTGATTCAATGGGGTCCAGATGAAATTCAAGTGGGCATTCTAAAGCGCTTAAAAGGTACACCAATCATTCGCCATCAAGCAAAGTTTGAAATGGTCTATTCTGAAAATACTCCGTACCAGATTTTGAAAACGAAAGATTTAACGTTCCAAGAGCTTCAGCAAATGAATCGATTTTCTCGCTATTGGGATATGATTGCAAATTCAGGTCAGTTTAACCTGACGATGAATTTCTTAAAACAGAAAACTAAAGTTGAAGAAAAATCGTTCTTTGATTTATTTTTTAGTTTAACACAGTTTCTTTATGAACGTCATCGCGGAACATTCGCGATTTCGTTAATTAATTTAACGGAATCTGTATTTAGATATCTAGTAGACACACTTAATGTATCAGAAACTGAAGCCGCTGAATTAATTTATCGTGATTTCTGTACCCGCAAGAAGCGTGACATTCCACACTACCTAAAACCGTTTATCGATCACAATTTAAAAATATCAACGGCGTTAAAACAAGTAGACACTACCTCAAAGGATAGCCTACGCAAACGCCAAAGTAATCATTCAGCTCAAGACTCTGTCGTTTGATTTAAAAGCTTCTGAATTTCGTTGAGATCGTGAAGTTCAGATTGAACTAATGCCGAACTCATAATTTTCTTTTCGACTCGACTTCTAGCAATTTTATAAACTGATATCATGTAGATCGATAAAATAATCAATCCAAACCAGCTCATGAAAATCATCATAGTTCCAAATATAAAGGCGCTTCGTGTTGCTTTTTGATAGTCGGCTTCAGACATTGTTTTGAAATCGCTAGTTTCCATCTTTACCGGCGCACTTTGATCCATTGACCAATACCGACCTAATTTTCCCAAATTCAAATTTAGATTTTTTATTCTCGTGTCTGAAAAAGACCTATGAACAATGTACAGATTGAAATTAGCAAGTAGAAACGTAACGAATGCTCCGACGGCTCCTATGGCTGCTATTTCTGGCATATTACCTCAAGAACGACATTCTGGTTCCAACAAATAACTACTTTGATTTGCCTGAACAAACGCATTTGTTCCCACAATATCTACCAATAATATAGAAATTAAACCCCCGTCTATCAATATACCTAAAAACGTCGCGGGATCGACAGAGCGCCGTACTACCTGCTCGCGGGAACTACAGTTTTCCTTTTTACCAATGAACGTAACTCGGCCGCGTTTAGGAATTGTGACTTCCAACGGAGTTTCAGGTCCAGCGGTTCCGCGGTAGACGTCATTTACGTATATTTTGGTATCATTCTGACTTGATAAAATTTCGACTTGTTCAGTTGAACCATGCAAGATTGTCGCACAAGAAATTAATTGAAACGATAATAGAAAAATCAGTCCAGTTCGCCAGATCCACATATATCTCTAGCTATACAGCTTATGAATATTGACTTCAATAAAATTAATTCATCTACTATTGCCTACTATGTTTAAAATCTTGCTTCTTCTAGCACTGTGTACCCAAGTTGCATTCGCGTATGTGGTATCCAATGACCATGATTACTATATCTATCACCTCGAAGGATTTTCATACATTTTAACAAAATCAGATTTTAAATATCTTCCTCGAATTATTGGTCAGGCTAGCCGAAGTCAGATGTTGTTTGAAAAAGAGTTTTCTTGGAATTTAGACGAACGAACATCACTCGTTGTGACATCAAATAAAAACCAAGTTGCTAACGCGTTTGCGACAATTTCGCCCAACAACATGGTCGTGTTTTATAAAGGCGGAGTAGAATTCTTAGATTCGTCGAGTTCAGCCTCTTGGATTGACACGTTATCAAGTCACGAAATTGCGCACGTATACCAACTAAATGCAAAAAACCAACTCGGGTCATTTTTAAAAAAGATATTTGGCAATCAATCGTATTTACCTATTCCGATATTTCCTTGGCCGATTTTTATTTCACCAACGGCCCTGCTGCCAACGTTCTTAGTTGAAGGCAACGCCGTTCTAAATGAATCACGCCTGAATCAAGGTGGACGCTTGATGAGCGGCGAATCGTTGGTCCTTGCCACAGAACTCAATCTTAGCGGCAAAGCCGATTTACGTTACATCATGAATTCCACCCTAGAGTTTCCGTTTGGAAAAGAAAAGTACATTGTAGGTGGGTACTTTCAGTCCTTTCTAGCAAATGAGTACGGATTTTCTACTACGAATCGATTTTTTGTTCACCATGCAGAAAACAACATTAATCCATTTGATCTAAAGTCATCATTTGCAGCGACGTTTTTTGATGGGTACGAAAATCTCTACAAAAACTTTCAGCTTTCATTAAAAACAAAACAAAACAAATACAATGCCTACCGAGGCAATAGTCTAACCACATCACTCAGTGCAATCGATTTTAAACGTATTGATGACACTATATATTTTTTAAGTGTTTCTGATGGAAAGAGTCCGAATAGCCTTAACCGTTTCAATATCGCATCTAAGCAGCTTTCCAGCGAACGTTCGTATTTGAGTTTGGGCCGCGTTTACCGATATAACAACACTTTGTACACGGCTGGCAGTTATTCACAACACCAGCGAAATACATTTTATACTCTTATAGATTCAGACTACAATTTTCTGCCCGTCTTCAAAGATAAGTATGTAACTGATATCGAAGGCGGTAATGTTAGCTACTTTGATATGAACCAATCTTTTGACAAAGGCGTACTTTACAAAAATCAGGAAAAGATTTCTGAAACTGAATCTAAGGCGCTTTTAGACAAAGACGGAAATATCTATTATTTCAGGCAAGAACAAAACTCAAAAGTTCTATACAAAAATCAGGAAAGGCTAACATCTGTTGAAACATATTATGCGCTTTTAGTAGACGTTATTTCTAGTGATGAGATTTATTTTGTTTCTAATACGGAAAATGGATCTGGTCTATTTTGTTACTGCCAGAACGAAATGAAACGCGTTCTTCCCTACGACAATGTGATAAATGCTACTAGAGCTGGTCATGGCTTCCTGGTTTCATTCCTAAATACCGATCGATATCACATTGCCTATCTTGACCAAGTAACACTTTTTAACGAAGCGCCGTTCAATATTCAGACCCAATTCTCGGTGGATTATTTTAAGTCGCATGTTCCAATCCCCGAGGTTTCAGTTACTCATTCGCCTAAACCCTACTTCAGCTTACGCGAGATGCGCTTCTCTACATATGGAATGAATTTTCTGTATTCGACTAGGCACGCTACTTTAATCAACACGTTCAATTGGATGGATCCTCTATTTTATTCTAATTTAGCCGTATCCTTTTCTTTATCAAACAAACTGGCTTACAATGCATTCGACTATCAATACACTCCGTATGCCACCAAATTTGCAATCTCCGCGGAAAATGAAACCGAATTTTTTTTCGACGAAACGCAAAAATACACTACAAATTCAGTTCAGCTCGGCTTAAAAAATGTACTTTGGGATACCCGAAATCACAGCTTTAGTATTGGACTTGATGCACAAGCTGATAAAAACGAAGTTTTCAAAAATGAAATCAGCACAGCTTATTTTAGTTATCAATACCAAGACAGTTACTTTCTGAACTATCTTCCCTACACCTACTTTGCGTTTACGCCATCCATCGAAAAATCATCTGGTCAAGTTTCGCAAAGCTACAGCGTTGCCGCGAATAAAAAGCTACTTTATGATTTGTACGTCAGCTTGGGGTATTCAAAAAACGATTCTGAATATTTCAAACTAGAAGCTGATTCTAGTCGCAAAACAAACTTCTTCAAACGCGGCCTCGGTACGCCTCTGCACTTTGCCACCTTGTTTACGTCTAAAGTTACTCAAGGTGATATCGAATTTATTTACGATATCCCCTATTCGAAATATTACTACAGATTCCCAATTTCACTGCGCAGGCTGGCGCCGTTTATCGGTTATCAAAAGCACCAATCTGAAGAGTTCTTCTATAGAACCGAAATAGACGAAATCGCATTCGCAACAATTGGTATGGAAGCCGAACTATTGGTGTTCCACACAAATCCGACTCGCGTCCGACTACTATCCAGCGAAATTGAAATTCAAGACAAGAGCGAAACGCGTGTAGGACTAGAAATTAAGACAGAATTCTAGGTAGTCTAAAAAAACTTTACCACGCCAAATCGGGTGTCGGGTGACAAGGTTTTTTTATCATGAACAACTACGAAATTTATATAAAAATCATGCCGAGTGGATTTGAAATATTCGATACTTAAGTCTTTGTAGCTGATATTTAGTTTCCAGTTTCCTAGTTTTGAAAAATACAAAATATCCAGTTCCGGTGCGATCTCGGTGTGAATCTTATCACCGTTGAATTGCAGTTTAGGATAATAGATTAAGTTCCTATATTCCCATACATATCCGGCATTTGCTTGCACGCCCATATCCAAACCATCACGATAAAATAGACCACCACCATACGAAATAGGTTTACGAATAAAATTTATAGATTCTGCGGCTAGAAAACTAAAAATTTCCGCTTCTTTAAGAACTAGTTTTTCTGTTTGATCTGCCGTTCGAATATGAAAGTTGAAAGCACTAATTTCCGAAATATTTCTACCGTGAATCATTCTATCGTTCAGAAAACCCAAATCAATACCGATTCCGTTGTCGTCCCTCAACACCCCAAGAGAAGCCGTCCTAGGTTTTTTTAAAATGGCATCACCAGACACGCCTTTTTTGAGTTCTTCAAAACCGGTATCGGATTGTTTGCGACTTCTTGCTTTCATTAATTCTAGGTAATGATTTTCATCTAGGTTGGTTTCATTAATTTTTTTATCTAAAATGACGTAGTCTAGCTCCCTAGCGCTTAACTGGCTTGCGTTCTTTGTTACATATTCCTCTTTTATATTTAGCCTTTCACTATCTGTCAGTTGCTTATCCATATAGGCAAGCTGTGTTTTAAGCGATGGAATGTAAAAAAAATTCTTAACTTCTACACCCGCAGCCATATCTTGAAAGCTTTCCAGAGGTATCGTCCAAGGTTTAAAAGACGGGAATCGACTTGGGGCTCTATTTTGTAGATAATAAACCAGCCGCTCTAAAATACCCGCACAATTATTATTTAAAAATGTATAGTCTATGTAGTTAGAATCAAATTCGTAAATAAAAAGTAATAGTCGTTTCTTTGCTGTAATATCCAAATTTAAATCTAACTCCCAGATATCACGTCCTTCTAAATCACTATAGTCTTTAATAAGCTGGTGATACGGCAAAAATGAAAAACCACCTGGGTATTCCCCAAAAAGGCCTTTCAATGCATAAATCGCCCCCGAATCAGCGCCAGTTTGCGCAGAGAAATTAATTCCATAGTTTAACGATTCTGACATTTGCTTTTTTGAAACTAGTTTCAAAAAAAGGTGACCAAAGCTAGATGCGGGGTTTTTCATATACCCTGTTGCAAAAGCCAATCTAACTTCATCTACCGATAGCTTCTGAGACCAGTCCTCAAAGGCCTTACATGTATGACCGGGTTTACGATACTCGGGAAAGACTGCGAGTACCATTTCGTAACGGCCAATATAGTGACAATAATGTTCTTCCGTAATCTGATCGGCAGAGGATAGTCTTCGGATGACTTCGCGAAGTTCGTCTTCAGGGTTATATTTTCCCGTCTTAGAAAGGAAATAGTGATTTGATTCCACCAATGACGTGTATACATTTGGTGTTCCCTCATAAAAAAAATGCCCAAGCCACTGTGGGCTTCGGGCAAATTGAGCGATCTTTGCATCCAAATCGCTCTGATTAGACCAAACGGTTGTACTAAGAAATATGGCAGTCAGCCAAGCGTGCAGAATTTTCATTTATAACTTGATTTAAGTTCTCGATAAACTCATTTGGTTTAACTTGGGTATGTGGCTGAATTTTTCCAAATTCAGTACGGGATACTTCAATGAAATTTTGCTTCGAGGTTTCAGTGCTACATCCATATAATGACGCTAAGGTTTCGATTTTTTCACCCTTACCCATAGACATTTGGCGAGTTATCTCTGATTGGTTAACCTCAACATAATATTGAATTTCTTTGTCTTTCATCACGATCCCGCTTGAAGAACAACCGGATGTTCCCGAAGTAATGCCCAGAGGCTGTGACAAAAAGATGTGGTTTGTCGTCATTGCTAATAACTGTAAGCCCTTAGAATTTTTGCTGATTATCACTGAGCCTAGACCACAACCCGCATCGGCACCCCAAGATGAAAGCGAAATGAAAGTCATAAAAATGCTCACTAATGTTAATATTCTTTTCATAGGAAACTCCTTTTTCGTCGTCATATAATCATCGTCTACAATTGCGGTGTGGGAAAGCAAAAAAAGAAATTGCTTCTACAATTAATGCTTATATCCTGAGTATCCAAATGTTAACGCTAAACAAGGAGTTTTTATGTTAAGAAATCTAGTAATTCTAACAACAGCATTTTTCATGTCGACAGCATTTGCCGCTGACAAAAAAGGAAAAAAAGCGACGCCAAAAGGTGGAGCAAAAGCCGAAACGCTAACTGTAGACGCTACAGCAAGTACAATTGGCTGGACAGGTTCAAAAAAAGTGGGCGAAAGCAAACACAGCGGTCAAATCAAAGTTAAAGAAG
>ERZ761610.1426-NODE-1426-length-13297-cov-11.296330_pt1 | contig 13297 bp, 12 predicted proteins | sample MGYA00512164_ERZ761610 | MGnify/ENA primary metagenome ERZ761610 (study PRJEB28899, sample SAMN02850038) | bioreactor sludge metagenome | biome: EBPR Sludge; feature: EBPR Bioreactor; material: flocular biomat | place: Australia: Thorneside Wastwater Treatment... | reverse complement strand
CGAGATATTGGCGTGACTGGAGTTCAGACGTGTGCTCTTCCGATCTACGCTTGAGCAGAATAATCCTGACCACCGAGGTAGCATCCGATCTGCGGATTGATCGTCGCCTCGAGATAATTACGGCCGAGGTCGTCATAGGGATGCACCTGTTTAAGGACATCGCCGGGCTCTTTCGCGATGTCTTCGGTGGCCGCAGCAAGGTGATGCAGAATGGCCTGCGTGACGCCAGAAAGACCGCACTTGATGAACTTCGGCGCGAGGCACATGCCCTCGGGGCAGATGCAGTGGTGGGCGTCGATCTGGACTATTCCGAGATATCTGGCGGGGGCAAGTCGATGCTCTTCCTGGTCGCGAGCGGCACGGCCGTCACCCTGAAAGACTCAAGCTGACTTGCTGCCCCATGCACATCCGCGCGACGCCTACGCAGAGGGGACGGCGCTTTAGCCAGTTCCGAAACCCCCGCGGTGCAACGAGAGGGCTCGCGGCCATCAAGGTGTTGCTTTTACCGAATTATTCAGGTTCCCGCCCGGCAGTCTAGGTTTCGGCCCCCAGTTCCGAAACCTCCCACAAGAAACCGCTGGACGACGCCTCCCCCGGTGCCTAGAACCGGGCATCCTGTCCACTCCCCCGATCGCCATCGCCCTTTCCAGTCAACATGTTAGCCCGTGCTGCTCGCTGCGCACCGGATGCTGCCCCGATGTCGATCAGATGTCGATCCTCCCGCCCCTGATCGCTCATTTCTCGGCCATCACTTGCACGCCCGCGGACGGCTCCATCCCTGCATCGGCGCCCTTATCTCTCGCCTGTTCAATGGCTTACCTGCCCACCGTCAGGTTTCCGGCCTCGTGCAGAAGGTAGTCCCCCCCTACAGCTGACACGCCGGATGCGGGCACATGGCAATTTTACCGAGACGGTGCCCATGACCCTTATCGGCATGCTGACCGCCGAGATGACGGGCGCCCCCGCGCTGCTTCTCCGGGCAGGCGGCGCGCTCCTGCTTGTGGGCAGGGGCTGGCACTACTGGGTGATCCTGCAGCAGGGCTGGGGAAACGGCCGTGCCCTGTCGATGGTTCTGACCTTCGCTGCGATGCTGCTTTTCGCAGGCGCAATCCTGTGGAACCTTGCCTGACCGCAACGGGTCAGGTGCAAGAACGTTCGTTCCCGGGGCCAAACCCGGGGCAGCCCTTCGCCGAGCCATAACAGCACGTCCGCAGGAGGTGAGGGAATTCAGATCTCAGTGGCAAAAAGATCATGGCGGAGTGGAAGTCCGCCTTGATTCAGTTGCGGCGAGTGTCACCCAAGGCGAAACATCCCGTTATGATGCTGTTTTATATATGTAAATAGCCATAACGCCTTGCAGGCAGTTGCAGTGGACTGTATCCGATGGCACGATTTATGTTGGTATAGATGTTGGGACAGAAATGCCGAAGCGAACCAAGGAGCTCTCCGCAGTCGAAGTAAAGCGGTTGGTCGAGCCGGGTTTTCATGCGGTTGGAGGTGTGCCGGGACTGCATCTGCGCGCCAACGATGGTGGCGCCAGATCCTGGATTCTGCGTGCTGTCGTGAACGGCAAACGGCGTGACATCGGGCTGGGTGGCTTTCCTGACGTCTCGCTTGCAGCAGCTCGCGAGGCTGCGCGGATAAAGCGTGATAAGATCAGGTCCGGTGTCGATCCTGTCGAGGAGCGCGCCGAAGAACGGAAACGTCTCATGGCCGAGCGGAAACTGGGCCTGACCTTTGCCGAGGCCGTCGAGAAGTTCCTCAACAGTGGCAAGCTCGACGCTCTGTCGAATGCAAAGCATCGGGCGCAGTGGCGTTCGACGCTCGAGACCTATGCCGTCCCGGTTGTTGGGTCGAAGCCGCTGGTCGAAGTCGATGCAAATGACATCAAGGCCGTCCTTGATCCGATTTGGACGACCAAGCACGAGACAGCGACTCGTGTTCGCTCTCGGCTGGAGAGCGTTTTTTCTTGGGCGAAGGTCTCGGGCTTTCTCACGGGTGAGAATCCAGCGACCTGGAAGGGTAACCTGAAAGAGCTCATGCCGACCGTTAAGAAGGAGGCTCTCAAATCTCACCACCCTGCGGTTGCCGTGAATGAAGCAACTGGATGGTTTGCCGTTCTCAGAACACGGCAGGGACTGGCGGCGCGCGCGATGGAATTCCTGACTCTCACCGCAGCTCGATCCCAAGAAATCCGGTTCGCGACCTGGGATGAGATTCACTTCGACAAGCAACTCTGGATCGTCCCGGCGGAGCACATGAAGCTGCGACGGGAGCATCGCGTCCCGTTGACGCCTGCCATGGTCGAACTGCTGCAGTCGCTCCCGCGGATGGCCGGAACCGATCTGATCTTTCCATCGTCGAAGTTGGGCTCGATGTCGGACATGACCCTCGGAGCTGTCATGAAACGGATGCACGCCGATGCGCTGAAAGCCGGAGAAAACGGATGGATCGATACCTCCAAACGAAAGCCGGCCGTGCCACACGGGCTCAGATCGACCTTCCGCGACTGGGTCGCAGAGATGACTGACTACCCCGGCGATCTGGCCGAGGTCGCGCTTGCCCACAAGGTCGGAAGCGCCGTCGAGCAGGCCTATCGCCGCGGCGACATGGTCGCGAAGCGCCGGCAGATGATGGAGGACTGGGGCGCGTTCCTGTCGAAGTAGGCCGACAGTGCAAAGGCGAGGCCAAGGCCGCACTCGACGGTCGGCCGGTCACACCCCCTCCGACACCGTCATCAGCAGCCGCACCAGCTGCGTGTTGATGTAGTAGTTGCTCTTCCCGGCCCTGTGCTTGTCGACGAACCCTGCATCGGCCAGCGTGTCGAGATAGCGCGCGGCCGTTTGACGGGTGACGCCGAGATCATTCTGGACGTATTCGATGCGGGTGTAGGGGTGACGGAACAGGTTGTTGAGCAACTCCTGACTGTAGAGCTTCGGCAGCTCAGCCCGCATCCTGTGTTTTGCCGTCCGCATCTGCTCCCCGATCCCTTCGACTAGTCGAAGGGTGGTGACGGCAGTCTCGGCGACGCCGTTGAGCATGAAGATCACCCACTCCTCCCAGGCGCCATCGTCGCGCACCGCTTGCAGCAGCCGGTAATAGTCGCTCTTGTGGCGGGTGATGTGCCGCGAAAGGTAAAGGATCGGGATGTCCAGCAGCCCGGCGCGCGTCAGATAGAGCACGTTCAGGATACGTCCGATCCGGCCGTTGCCATCGGGGAAGGGGTGGATGCTCTCGAACTGGTGATGGATCAGTGCCATCTTGATCAGCGGGTCGAGGTCCGAAATCTCGTCATCATTCACGAAGCGCTCCAGCGCCGTCATCAGGGCGACGATCTCGTTCGCGTCCTGGGGCGGGACGAAAACCACATCACCGCTCCGCTCGTTCTTCAGCGCGGTGCCGGGCGTGACGCGAAAGCTGTCATCGCGATCCTTGAGCAAGCGGAACATCTCGATCAGCGTCGAGTTCGGGATCAGCCCATCGGTTTCCAGCAGGCGCCGGTAGCCGAGGCGCAGGGCATCACGATACCGGGCGACCTCCTTGGCCGCCGGAGACTGCGGGTCATCGGGGAAGACATCGGCCTGGAACAGCTCGTCCTGCGTGGTGACGATGTTCTCCACCTCCGACGAGGCCTTCGCCTCCTGAAGCGCCAGCGTGTCGATCAGGATGCCTTGGTTCGGGATCGTCCGGGCCTGCCCCTTCAGATCCGCCAGCGCCCGCGACGCCCGGTTCAGCGCCTTCAGCACCGGCACGGTTTCCAGTTCGACCTGCGGCGGCAGCTGAGGGATGTCGTAGGTCGGCTTTAACATGAGAAGACCGTCGTGTTCGAAAAACTTGATTTCCTTAACGTGACACGATCAATGTGTTCGCGAAAGCGCCATTTCGGTGACATGACGCTTACCGAAGACGGTGATCACACGAACTAGCAGCTCGAAGGAGCAGCGCGGGTCAGGCGTTTTCGAAGCAGTGGGACGCGGTGAATGCAGCCCCACATTTTCGCGACCATTTCTGCCCGGCTCCTCCCCGAGGGAGAACTCAAGCCAGACAGCTTCCCGGGTCAGGTCTGGCACGCTTTCTTGACCTCATGCTCCGTCCAACTCGCCAACCCCGTCGTCGAACTTGGCTAGCAATGTCTCAATGCCCTCGATAACGCGGGCGATTGCAGCCTTGCGGGCGAGGATGCCGGGTTTCTGGGTCATAATCGCGACCACCGCGTCATGTGCGGGGCGTTTACCGGTGATCAGCATTTCGCGGATCAGAATGTTGAAACCAGTTGGGTCGAGGTGCTCTGTCTTGATCAGCCCGGTGAAGGCCTTGGCGCGCTCATCAGACCAGAAGGCGGCGAAGGCGGCGCGGACATCGTCCTCCGGGCCAAGCATCGGCATCTTCTGGTCGATGAAGGCCTCGATCAACTCGCGCTTGTCACGCAACTGCACCTCGGAAAGCAGCAGCTCAAAAATCCGCCGCCGCATCTCGCGCGATTTCCGACTGTCCTTGCCGCCCTTTTCCGCCGCGCTGAGCGAGGTCAGAAGTGCCAGGATATAGGCCACGTTGATGTCGTCGCGGCGCAAGAGTTCCAGTTCAAAATCAATGCCGTCGAGCGTGGTTTCCGGCGTGTCATCCCCGCCGGTGCCCTTGCCGCGCTGCGCGAGGTCGAGATACTTGCTCTTGAAATCCTCGAAATCCTGCGCTGGCAGCGTCAGGTCTTCGGGCTGGAACTCGGCAAAGCTCGCCAACACGTTGTTCACCCGGATCACGTCGCGGAAAGCTTTGACGAAGGCGGCCTGCTGCTGTTCGTCGACCAGATCATCGACAGCATCAGCGTCGGGCGTGATCGCCAGCAGCGCCTTTACCGCTTCAGCGTGGCGCGCCAGATGCTCCTCGTAGCTGCCAATCAGGATCACCTCGCGGGCGTTCTTGTCGGCAAAGAGCGCGATGGCCTCGTCGGTGTTGTCCTTCAGGTCGCGGAAACAGACGATATTGCCCTGCGATTTCTCTGCATTCAGCACGCGGTTGGTGCGAGAGAACGCTTGGATCAGCCCATGCCAACGCAGGTTCTTGTCGACGTAAAGCGTGTTCACCGTGCGCGCATCGAACCCGGTCAGGAACATGTTGACGACCAGCAGGATATCGACGCCCTGACCCGGATCGAAGGGCTTGCGGTCGCGGGATTTCACCCGCTTCGCCAGCGCGCGGTAATAGGTGTAGAAACCCTTGCCGTCCGACACGGATTCATTGGCGCCATAGGTCTCGTTGTATTGCGCCACGAACTCCGCCAGCTTGTCGCGCTTGGGCATGTCTTGCAGAGCGACAATGTCGGGAAAGCCGGTATCCGCCCAAAGCCCGTCGGCCTCGGCATCATCCGGGTTCGCTGCGTAGGTGAAAATGGTGGCGATCTTCAGGTCATGTTGGCCGCTGCAGCGCTTGGCCTCGAACATCTCGTAATACTGGATCAGCGCATCGACCGAGGACACCGCCATGATCGCGCCGAACTGGTGGCCCCGGGTTTTGGTGCTATGGTTGGCAATCACCCAATCTGTGATCGCGTCGATCCGGTCCGGGTGATCGAAAAAGGCGCGTGAGGAATAGAGCCGCTCCGACAGCCTCCTACGGCGGCGATCCTCGGTCTTGTCGCCGGTTTCCTCCGGCTTTGGCGGCTCCACCCCCATATACTCGACCGAAAAGCGCAGCACGTTGCGGTCGCGGATGGCGTCGGTGATGACATAGGTGTGCAGCCGGTCGCCGAACAGATCCGCAGTGGTGCGCCGGCCGATCGCATTCGGAACCAGGATCGGCGTGCCGGTAAAGCCGAACAACTGCGCACGCGGGAAGAAACTGACGATCCGCCGATGGGTCTCGCCGAACTGGCTGCGGTGGCATTCGTCAAAGATGAAGACCACGCGACCCTCGCGGACCCCCTCCAGCCGCCCGGCATAGCGTTCACCCGAGATCGCGTTGTTCAGCTTCTGGATCGTGGTGATCACCAGCCGCGCGGTCGGGTCGGCCAGCTGCCGCACCAGATGGTGGGTGTTGTCGGTCTGGTCGACCGAACCCTCCTTGAAGGCGTTGAATTCGCGCACCGTCTGATCATCGAGGTCGGCACGGTCGACCACGAAGACCACCTTCTCGACTTTGGGCAGCGCCACCAGGTTCTGCGCGGCCTTGAAGCTGGTCAGCGTCTTGCCCGAGCCGGTGGTGTGCCAGACATAGCCGTTGCCCTTGTGATGCGCCACGCGGTCAAGGATCGCCTCGGCAGCGTAATACTGATAGCTGCGCAGCACCATCATCACCTTGTCGCTCTGATGCAGGACGACATATTTGGCGATCATCTTCGACAGCTGGCACTTCTCGAGGAAGATGTCCGCGAAGGCGTCCAGCCGGTTGATCGGCTTGTTGTCAATCCCGGCCCAAGCGAAGGTCTGCTCAAAGCTCTGGTGGCGGTTGTTGGCGTAATAGCGGGTGTCGACGCCGTTCGAGATCACGAAGATCTGGACGAACTGGAACAGCCCGCCGGCGGCGGCGAAACTGTCTTTCTGATAGCGGTTGATCTGGTTGAAGGCCTGTTTCAGATCACCGCCGCGCCGCTTCAGCTCGACCTGCGTCAGAGGCAGGCCGTTCACCAAGAGCGTCACGTCGTAACGGTTCTTGCGCGCGCCGGTCAGGCCGATCTGGGTCGCGACCTGATACTGGTTGCGGCACCAGTAGTCCGCGTTGAAGAACTGGACGTAAAAGGACGTGCCATCGTCGCGGGTCAGATGAAACCGGTCGCGCAGCGTATGGGCCTTTTCGAACGGGCTGCCCTTTTCCAGATGGTTGCGGATGCGGGCGAACTCGGCATCCGAGAAGACCGTGTCATTATGCAGCCCAAGCTGCCCGCGCAAGTTCGCCCAAAGCTCGGCCTCTGACGCCAGCCGGACCGGCTCCCACCCCTTGCCCTGCAGGCGGGTTACAAGGGCGACTTCGAGTTGGGCTTCGCTCTGGACGGTCATCGGGCCTCACACGAACATCTGTTGCAGGAGACCCTTCTTGAAGGTCTCCATATGGGTGATCTGCCCGGCCAAGGCAGCGATTTTGGCGTCGAGCGCCGAGAGAGCATCGGCGATCTTGCGCTGTTCGTCGGGGTGGGGAACCTGCAAGCGGATGCTGGCGAAATCGGGATAGTAGAGCCGTAGCCGATCCTCGGTCAGGCCATGAGACCAGGCTTTGAGGTGCTGCACCATTGTGCTTTCACGCAGGCGACGAACGAAGAACTCCGCTACCGCGCCGTTCTTCGGGGCAAGGACGACATAGGCGGGACTGACGCAGCAATCTTCGGGGGCGATGCCCACCGCGCCCTGCCACATTCTCATGGTGTTATAGACCAGATCACCCGTCTTAGCGCGCCGATAGCCGGTGATCTCTGCGCTGCCACCGAATTCTCGGTCAAGCGTATTGCGCGGAACCATGCCGCGATCCTGAGTGACCGAGTAGACCGGCATATCCGATGTATCAGGCTCAACGCGATTTTTGAAGGCATCACCAAGACGAATTGTCGCCCATTTCGGGTAAGAAAGGCCGCTAGGCGCGCGAAATCTTTTCTTGCCAAAGAAGAGGTTATGCATTACCCCCCCCCCGGAACTTTTCAAGAACACCGATTTTTCGGCTCAGCGCGGCGATTTTTTCATCAACGGCAGCAAGGGCATCGGCGATCTTCCGTTGTTCGTCGGGATGAGGAGCTTCGAACCGCAGTTCGCTCAGAACATTGAAATGAAGCCTCGTCCTTGTTCCACCCTTCTTTTGCATGACCGCAAACTCACCGAATTCTCGGCTATGATTCAACCAATAAACCAGGAACCTTGGATCCATATCGGATGTTGCGAAGACTGGATACTCTTTGCTTACGGCAATCGGATGTCCGAATGTATTGAGGTTAAACTTGAAGGTAAGGTCATCACTCATGTGGCGATAGGTGATATATCCCTTCGGAACAATGCCATACTCCCCGAAATTCTCCACCTCTCGGTCCGCAAAATATTCCTTCTGAGGCTTCAAGCCCTCTCGCGAAGATGAAAATATCGGAACCTCCGTATCAGCCGGCACGCGTTCACGGTGTGGCACAAGATAATCACCCAGTCGGATTTCCGTCCACCCTGAGAAGTCGGTCCCGTCATCTCGCCTGAATCGCAGCTTTTGCGAAAACAGCTTCTGCAAGAGTCCCGCTTTGAACGCGGTCAATCCTCCCGTTGTCATACCGGCGCCTCCAGTCCCAATTCGGTGCAGAACGCCCGGATACGCGCGTCAATCCCGACCATCTCGGCGTCAATCACCTTTATATCCGCCACCACCGCCGCAAGATCAATCTGCGCCTCGGCCTCAAAGGTCTCGACATACCGCGGAATGTTCAGGTTCCAGCCGTTGTCCGCAATCTCGGCCCGGCTGGCGTTGTGGGCAAAGCGCGGCTCCTCGCTACGCGACCGGAAGGCCGTCACGATCCGGTCGATATTGGCGGGGCGCAGGTAGTTCTGGTTCTTGGCCTTCTCGAAACAGCTTGATGCATCGACGAACAGCACATCCTCGGTCTCGCGGCATTTCTTGAACACCATGATGCAGGTGGGAATGCCAGTGCCGTAGAAGATGTTCGCCGGCAGGCCGATCACCGCATCCAGCCAGTTCTTCTCGCGGATCATGAATTCGCGGATCGCCCCTTCGGCCCCGCCCCGGAACAGCGCGCCATGTGGCAGCACCACCGCCATGGCGCCGTTGTCATCCAGATGCGCGAGCATGTGCTGGACAAAGGCGAAATCCGCCTTGGACGCGGGTGCCAGCCGCCCGTATTGCGCGAAACGGTCATCGGTCAGAAACAGCGGCCGCGCCGACCATTTCGCCGAAAACGGCGGGTTGGCGACGATGGCCTCGAACAGCTGCCCCTCATGCTGGGGGTGTTCCAGCGTATCCTCCTGCCGCAGGTTGAAGTTGCGGTAGCTGACCCCGTGCAGGATCATGTTCATCCGCGCCAGGTTGTAGGTGGTGCGGTTCATCTCCTGCCCGAAGAAGTCATCGACCTGCGCGACCTCACGCGCGACGCGCAGCAAGAGCGAGCCCGAACCGCAGGTCGGGTCATAGACCGAGCGCAGCCGCGTCTTGCCGGTGGTGACGATGCGCGCTAGGATCGTCGAGACCTCTTGCGGGGTGTAGAACTCGCCCGCCTTCTTGCCGGCGCCGCTGGCGAACTGACCGATCAGATATTCATAGGCATCGCCCAGCACGTCGCTGTCGGCATCGTCCAGCGCGAAGTCGATTGCGTCGAGATGGGTCAGCACCCTGGAAATCAGTTCATTCTTGGCATCCTCGGTGCGGCCCAGCTTGGTCGAGGACAGGTCTAGATCCTCGAACAGGTGGTCGAAATCTTCCTCGGATTCCGTGCCCATGGTCGAGCGTTCGATATTGTTGAGGATGGTCTTCAGCTCACCCAGGATGAACGCGCCCTCGGCACCCCGGCGGGCGATGGCGGTGAAGAGTTCGGACGGCCGCAGGAAATAGCCGAGCGCCTCGAGCGAGGCGTCACGCACGGCAGACAGGAATTCCTCGCCCCGGGATGTGCCCTCGACGATGTCGGTGTAGGCCAAGCCGTCGCCGCCAAGGATGCCGTCTGCATAGCTGTGCATCCGCTCTGACAGGTATTTGTAGAAGATGAAGCCCAAGATGTAGTCGCGGAACTCGTCCGCCCCCATCTTGCCGCGAAGGGTATTGGCGATGTCCCAAAGCTTCTGCTCGAGCTTGCGTTTCTGGTCGTCAGTCATCTGGGGCACGCCTTGCGGTAAAATGCGGATTTTGCGCGGAAAACCAGCCAGCGCAGGGGTCGCGGGTATTCTTAAGCAGCCGGATGGGGTCTGGCAACGATACCGGGTGCGTTTTTCGCCGCGACCGGAGTGACACGCCCCCGCCGGCGCAGCGGGGATAGGGATACCGCACCCGACCGGTCCCGGATGCTGCCGTTCCCCGTTTCCCGGGGCGGATTACGACGCCGTCGCAGCGGCCAGGAGCGAGTCACCAGAGGGTCGCGGTGTCTGGCCGCGCTCGCCCGCAACAGAAGGCCTCGCCCCGCTTCAGGGCGCCTCTCCGTGAGTCTGCGGGCCGATGATCCAGGCTGAGGCCAATTCAGACGTGGTCTGCGCGTGAAACCATTCCGGTTTCTGAAATAGTGAGCAGCCTTATGTCAGAAACCATGGTGAAATGTGACATATGGCTTGGCCCTCACCTCTCTGCCAATCGGCTCAAGAGCAATTCCAGCTGTGCGACGCGGTCAATTGTGAAACGCACCAGATCGGCATAGGCGAGATCTCGCATGGACTTGAGGGCAGCGTGGCGGCCGTGGGTTGGCCTCTTGCCGTCGCTGTCACCGACGTTCATTGCAGCGGCCGGGTAATGACGGCATTGAAGGCCGCGGTTCAGCAATTCACCTGCATGATTGCTGCTCAGCCAGAGGTTTGCGCCAACCTTTTCGCCTTTCTCGAACATCAACTCGACCCGCTCGCCGTTTTGCGAGCGGAGGATGTATCGGGCGAAGCTCTTGCCGTGTCCGGCGGGATGCGCCAATGCCGCCGCTTCCAGCAACGCAAGGCATTCGGTTTTCAACGCGCTTCGGTCGATGCCGGTGGATCGCGTCCGGCCCGAAGGTCTGACGGCATGTTTGCCTGATGATGCTTCCGTCCGCGCGGCCGACATCTCGCGTCTTCGCTGCAGGTTCTCCAGTGCATGCGGCGATATGAACCGATTGTTCGCCCAGCGGTCGGCGGGATCGACGGAGACAGGTGGCTGCGGTTGCCGGTTTGCCTTGTGCAGGAGGTAGACGAGCCCCGCGAAGACGATGCCGATCAATGTCAGAACGAAAAACAGGGCTGATGCCATCACCGCCCCCGGTCGCTTGGATCAGTGGCGTGAAGTCTGGTGGAGTGCAAGATCAGCCCCCAACCAGCGCAAGCAGTCGCTTGCGGATCAGCTTTTCCCGCTCACGCACGAATTCCGGAAGCTGGAGAACATCGCACAGGTCCAGCCGTTCCGGAATCATGTGCTGGTCGTAGAAATCGACGTGACGACCTGTGATCCACGACCGGAAGGGCAGCGCGCCCTTCTCGATGTTCTCGTCGCCGCGCAGCAGTTGCAGGTTGCCGAGGCTGTTCACGGCGCCAAGGATTTCCTGGATGCGGTGTTCCGGCAGGTTGCGGCCGCGCAGCACGTTCTTCTGCGCGTCAGCCTGCGGGATGATGTGATCGACATGCCAGGTCGAGCCGTTCCAGTCGATATCCTGATAAAGCAGCGACAGCGCGACGAAAGTGCGGGGTCTGCCGTATTGCATCTCGAACAGTTCTTCGATCGTGCGCTCGTCCACCTGCGACAGGCGGCCGCCCTTGGCCATGGCATCGAACAGCTTCCCGGTCGGGAAGTCCCGCCCGACGCGCAGGTGATCGCGGATCGTGGCGCGGGCGGTCGCAATCGTCTGGTCGGAATGTCCGACGAACGCGCTGACCAGCAGGCTGTTCACCAGCCAGAGGTGCATCGCGGACGCATTGGCGCGCTCGAATTCGCTGGAGCCGCGGAAATCGAAATCGGGCGTGTTGTAGATGTAGTAGACCAGCGGCAGCACGGCATTCAGCGAACCGAGGTTGTCGCCAGTGATGCCGTGCCGGTTCAGCAGCCGGAAGGTATTCTCGACGGCGCGCTTGATCTGCGCCCAGTTGGCCTCGATCTTGGCGATCGCCTCGGCCGTGAAGTTCTTGACGTTGTAGACGACATCATAGTCGCAGATGACCAGGCAAGCCTTCAGCACGAGATCGCGGGTGATCTTGTTTGGAGCCGCCAGCCCCTTGTTGATATGCTCCACAAAGCCGCCGATCTCCTCGCGGGCCGAGCCGCTGGACCATTTCGAGGTGATCATCGACATGAGGAGATCGGCTTTCGACAGCTTGGTGCCGCCGTCATTGGCGCGAACGAAGATGTCCAGCACCCGGTCGACCGACTGGTCATGCTCGGTGAAGAAGTTGATCCCCTCGTCTTTCCAGATGACGCGGTGCAGGCGGCGCAGCGTGTCTTCGGCCAGCCCCTTCTCCCAGTCCGACACGCCGGGATGGAACTCGGTCCGAACCTTGGCGATCAGCGCCTCCAGCCTTTCGTCTGTGGGATAGTCCAGCATCGCACCGACCTTGAACCAATGATGGCGGTGGCTGTGTGCAGGCCGACGCTCATGGAATGCGAGGCCATAGGTCACGCCGAACTCGTTGCCGTCATCGTCGTCCAGGTTCCGCGGGTCGGGATCCTTGAGGAGGTCGATGAACAGCGTCTTCGCTGACCAGGCGGCGGCATTGGTGTTGCGCGCACCCTTGGCCTTTTCCGAGAAGGTGCCGCGCAGGCCGATCATCAGCGAGGTCAGCCGTTGCTGACCGTCCAGTACCAGGATGACCTGTCGGCCATCAGCGCTGGTCGGCTCGTTCATCATGTCCGGTCGGAAGTTCTCGATGAACTTGTAGCAGCGAAGTTCCGCCCTGGTCTCTTCATCCACCGCCCAGAACATGAAGCTGCTGATCGGATAGCCCTTCAAGAGTGAGTCAAACAAGGCGACGACTTGGGCCGAGGACCAGACAAAGGGTCGCTGGATGGCCGGCAGAAGGTAGCTGCGGTTCACGTCGTCGATGACGGCGCCGATGGTGCGCGAAGCATAGGGCATGAATGTGGGTCTTCCGGGAAATGGTCACGGGTCGAAGACGACCGTGCACGGCGAATGGTTAACGTTGTGTTATCAGCTGCGGGCTGTCTCAGCGCGTCTTCTGGGTCTGACTGACCTACTCCTTGTAATCGTTCCGGTTTCTGGCCAGAGCCACCAGCAGCTAGAACAACTGTTCGTGGTGCGGTGTCAAGCCGTGCGGGATGGCTCTGCGCATGGACCGCAGCAACCCACCCCTCGTCGCAGCCTTCGCGGACGCCTTGCGTGATGCACGCGTTCAGGCTGGCCTGTCCCAGGAGGAACTGGCCGGGCGGGCAGACGTATCGGTGCGGTTCATCTCGCTGCTTGAGACCGGCAAGCGTCAGCCGTCGCTGAGCGCCTTGGCCGCAATCAGTGCGGGCTTGGGCATGCCGATGTCTGCGCTGGTGATGACGGTCGAGGCCAGGGTGGCGACATCTTCGCAAGATTTCCGTTAGGGCACGGTGCGTAGAGCTTCTACCGCAGCCTCCGCACGGCGAGCATGACGATGACCAGGAAGATCCAGAAACGCGACAACGACTATTATCTTGAACGCCTGCGGTCGGATCATCCCGCGGTCTA
>ERZ761610.1423-NODE-1423-length-13325-cov-44.103919_pt1 | contig 13325 bp, 13 predicted proteins | sample MGYA00512164_ERZ761610 | MGnify/ENA primary metagenome ERZ761610 (study PRJEB28899, sample SAMN02850038) | bioreactor sludge metagenome | biome: EBPR Sludge; feature: EBPR Bioreactor; material: flocular biomat | place: Australia: Thorneside Wastwater Treatment... | reverse complement strand
CCTTACCCCCCGGAGACCCATGGTTTGCCAGCGCTCGCCTGAATGACTGGTCCAAACTTGAACAACTACAAAAAGACCTCGACCGAGACTGGGATTTCAAATCCTCAAAAGGTGTCACTGTCTTAATGATTGCCGCCCGTAATGGCCATCTGGATTTTATAAAAAACTTGTTAAATAAAAATGTAAAGATTAACGAGATCGACGAGTTAAAATACAATGCGGTTTCGTACTCACTCCATGGCCCAATCTCGCTGGAACAAAAACAAAAGACCTGTCTGCTGCTGGTACAAAACGGCGCCGACCCGTTTCAAGAGGATCACCAGCAGCTGACCTCGCTGCAAATCATGATTGAGCTTGGCTTCAAGGACTGCATTCAGGCCATTAAATTTACAGCCAGCAAACCGTGCGACCAAGCCGGGCGCCTCACCCAAATTAAGTCCCTAGTCACCTATGCTCAAATCGAGGACGAACCCGAAATCGCCCACTACCTAAAGACACAGGGCTGCCAGTAACGTGCCGCGTTTCAAAAACCTAGCAGCTGACTTTAAACGTAGGACTTATTTTTGATTTTTTCTAGGATGATTTTCTCGGTTTTGATTGGATCTTTTGGATCGACCGAGAAATAACTTTGCTGTTCGCAACGGATTTTTTCTTTCAGCAACCATTTCAAAATGTCTGAAAGACCTTTGTTTTTCTTGTCGATGAAGAAAGGATCATTTTCCAATACGTCACGAGCTTTTTTCAAAGAGCGCGCTTCTGCCGGATCTGATTCTTTTACGTTGTAGCAGAATAGATCATACTTCTTCACGTCTTCCGGTAAAACACCTAAGAATTTTACTTCGGGAGCCGAAAAGTCCGCATTTCTAATTAAAGACGCCGCCGAACCGGCTTTTAGTGTACGGAAGATATTTTGCAACGTGTACGCATCCAGATCGCCAAAGAAGTACATGGGTATATCTAATTGATCTTGAATCAGTTTACACCAGCCGCGAACACCATTCGACGGAACCCCTTGAGCACCTAGCAAGATACAGTTGTTCCTTTTTGTAAAACCCATTGTGTGCAATGTATTCGCCGTACCTTCAGACTCGATAACTAAAGCGAAATCGACTTTCTTTTTCACTTTTAGTTTCAAAGACTGAGGTTTATTTTTTGGCATATAAGGTGAGGTTCCAAGGCTCGACAAATCGATACGCGCAATTGATCCATCCGCCATCGTTTCTTCAACGATCAACTGATTTGAATAGGTCTGACCACCACGATCGTTGGCAAAGCAGTTTAACTCTTCACGGTATACTTGCATCATATCACCGATGAAATCGATGATGCTGTCTGATTCTACCTGATCTTCAAAATCCAAAGGCTTATACTGCTTGTCCCCTTTGATAAGACCTTTACAGATATAGTACAATTCCCTTTTTGTATTCACGGCACCGATATCTAAGTTTCTGATCAAGATTTCTAGCATGAACACAACGCGCGCTAACTTCTGCACCGATGATACGTTCAATTCCGTACGAACACGTTTATCGCCCGGAGTTAAGTAGCCCACTTTTGAATTGTAAAAAGAGTTATCTAAAGACGTCTTAACGGCTTCTAAATAAGGACGTTTTGAGTTTTCTAAATCCTTAAGCATTTGATCCGCTAAAGCTTTGGCTTCTTTAGGGATATTGATTTTAAGATCTCTGATTCGTAATAATCCGCCACCGGCCATAATTTACTTCCCTATTTCTTTTGCGTCGACTTTTGAGTCGTCGCAATCGTCGTTGATTTTTGAGTCGAAGCTACGGCTTTTTCCGTAGTCTTCTCAGTGGTTTTCTCTGTGGTTTTCTGAGTACCGATTTGGGTCGATGTCCCTGTAGTGGCTTTAGTCGTGCCTTTATCTACTGATTCGTTTGAATCCATTTCACTAAATGACTCTGCACCATCTGCAGACATTTCATCCAAATCAAAACCTAGTTTTTTTGCTTCTCTTTGCTTTTGTTTATTTAACTTAGTTTCGGCATCTTCTAATTGAGAAATTGCTTCTTGAGAATCCCGTCCTAAAATCTTTCTTAAACCATCTTCCGCTTTTTTACGGCGAGCATCGTTTGCACCACTCAGTTTAGCTAATTTTTCCACCAAGATCGGACCAAACTGCTCAATGTGGGCCAATTTACGTTCTAGATCTGCTTCTTTAAATTCTTTACGAATATGACGAGATAGTTTTTGTCCCGCTTGCTGAGCCGCTTTTCTGATTTCATCGACGAGTTCATCAGACGCATCAATTGTTTCTTTCGAGGCATTTTTAAACTTGATAAATGGAGACACAACACTGATCGCAAATACATAAGGACCAAGTGGCAACGAATCTTTAGGCTGATTTAATCCGTACGATTTCCAATTAACTGACTCGATCGCACCGGTGATCGCACAACCTGATTTATCAAATTGCAACGGAACGCGATTCGCAAAGCGTAGCAATTGCACTGGGCTATCTGTTTCCCCACCACGATCAATAAAACGAGCTAATGCAACTTCCACAACGACAGGCTTAAAATCACAGATTCTTGGTTTACGAGTCACGACCGAGAAAAAGTCAACTTTACCTAAACGCTGGATACTTTTTGATAAAGCATCTTCACCCACCGTTAGAACCGATTTTGTAGACGGAGCCATCAACTCAGTATTTTGAATCGCAGTAAAAATCGATTTAAAATTCTCTTCACTCAGCGAAGTCACCGGTTTTTCAACGAGTGATTTCGGCAAGCCATTTTTAACGAAATCATTGATCGTCGGATCAGAGATGCGTGAAAAACCCGTTTTCAAAAATTTAGATAAGCTGGTTTTACCAAACAATGTTGCATGCGTAATGAATTCACCTAATTTAAATGTATGGGGATGTGGCAACGTCGCTGGTGGCAATTCAGGAACTTCGTTTGAAACGCGTTCAACTTTTTGCCAGTCGTTATCTAATAATTTGTATTCAATGGTTAAGTGAGGGTTTACCAGAACCGTACCTTCAACGTACGTCACAAGCCCGCCGTCACCGTTCAATTGCACACGACCATCCATTACGAATTCTACGCGAACACCGTTTGGTTTTGTCCAATCAATCGATTCCTTGTTCTTAATGATTCCCGTATTACTTTTGATATCCACGTCAACTTGTGCGCTGACTGCTTTTCTCATGTTCTTTGTTTTAGAAATAACAACAGCACCACGTGCATTCGTCATCTGTGCCCATGTGGTGGCTGCCGAGATACCGATACCTTGCTGACCACGAGAACATTGTCCACGACCGAACTTAGATGATGCTAGATACTCACCGAAAACTTTCGCTAAATCATCGGCGTCGATACCGGGTCCGTTATCTTCAACTACGATTTTAATTAGATCTGTATTTTTTGTCGAACCGGCGCCAACTTTAGCGATTTCAACTTTGATATCTGGCAAAATCCCAGCCTGCTCACAGGCATCTAGGGAGTTATCGATCGCTTCTTTTAATGTTGTCAAAACTGCTTTCAGAGGTGAGGAAAACCCCACTTGTTGCAAGTTTTTGGCAAAATATTCAGCTGTACTGCTCTTGGTAATTTTACTCACTTCGCGTCCTTACTGTAGCTTTTTTATAGCTGGCTATTGGTCTTGATGCCAATTACTTGGGTGTTTTCAACACAATACAAGCATCAAGATTAAAATTCACACTGTCTATTAGTTAAAAAGAAAATATGGGAAGTTTGCAAGGTTAAAAATTTTTTATTGCTCGGCCATACGCGTAAACGCCTTGTCCTTTAGCATTTACTCTTTGTCAGTGTTTAGATTTTCCAGCGCGATATCAAATGAGGTCTTATATTTCTTGTCGTTATTGCACTGTTTGCAAGCAGGAACGCAGTTCTTTTTAGATGATTTTCCACCACGAGATATCGGAATCACGTGATCCATCGTTAAGTCTTTAGCTTTGAACTGTCCCCGACAATAATGACAAATGCCAGGACCGATTTGCTGACGCCACCACTGGGACTGCTTCAGCTCATAGGCTTTGGCTTTTTCACGTTTACGGTGCTCGTCGGAACTTAGTTCTTCGAAAATCATGCCCCCGATATACCACTAACTGAGCGATTTTTAAACTGATTATCCAATTATCCCGATTTCTTATGTGAATTTCTTTCAATCCCCACGACTATGATCTAAAAGTCGCCTCCTCGACTCGCGCCCCACATTAAGACACCGATACTTTTACTGAGGACTTATGAATCAAAAGACATATAAAAAGGGCGAATATCTTTTTAAAGAAAACGACAAAATTACAAATCTTTACTTCATTCAGTCGGGTGGCGTAAATGTTTGTTTAGTTCGCGGAAAAAAGACCTTAGATTTATACCAATTAGGTGCTCAAGGAATTGTAGGCGAAGCCTTTTTCAACGGCCAAGTTAATCATCTCTATTCTGCGATCTGCACATCAGAAACAAAAGTTTTAGAAGTCGCAACAGAAGCGATCAAGCCACAATACGAAGGCGGTCCCCAGCTATTCAAGATGGTGATCAAGAGCCTTGTTGAACGCCTCAAATCCTCATTCAATGAGTTAAAATCAATACGTTTAGAAAAAGATTCAGCACCTTGTCCAGAAGATCAAACCTCTATTATTTTCGGGGTTGTATTTCATACGATCAATCACAAAGGGACACGTCGCAAAGACGGTTCGATTGAACTGACTTGGCATATGTTTAAACAATACTCTCAACGCATCTTTGGCCAGTCTCCAAAGAAGCTCGAACAAGCGTGTAACATTTTAGTAAAATTAAAATTAGCGTCGTATGAAATGGGAAAAGCGGAAGACAATCCAGACGGACCCGACGAGATCCAAAAAATCATTACGCCTTCACTTACCCCACTAGAAGCATTCTTTGAATTTTATCAATACTACTACTTCAAACAAGGTCGCAGTGAAATTCTAAAACCTGATGACTTCGTAATTAACGTAGTCGATACGTTTTTAAAAGAAGCCGTGGGCGTAACACCAGACCGTTTTGGCGTCGTCTCATTAGACTTCTTAAAAACAAAAGAACGCCTTGCCGCTGATCACGGTATTTCATTAAACAACGATCACTTTACACGCCTAGAACAAAAAGGCTGTATCACAAAACGCAGATCAATCGCGGATCAAGTTAAGCTTGAATTCGAGGTAAAAGAATTAACAAATTTGATTTTCACTTGGAGAGTTCTAAAAGAAATCGATAAATGGAACGAAAAAGGTTTTGTCGATATCAACGAAAAAGAAGAGAAGAAGATTAAAAAAGCCGAAAACGCATGTCCAAGCTGCGGCGCTGGCGTGTCTGCCCAAATGAAGTTCTGCTCGGAATGCGGAACTCCACTGGCAGCGAAAGCCTCTTAAAAAGGTTAATCCACAGAAGGATTAACCTTTTTCCTGTTGGGACAAGGCTTGATAGAACGTTTCGATAAGAACTTTTTTGTCTGAGTTCTTCTTGTAGTAATAAACTAAATCCATCTCGTAAGATAAGTCTTTAACGTGAATACGGTTCATTCGACCTGAACGAACTTGTTTCTTCACTGCGTGCGCCGGCAAGAAACCAAGACCAATTCCGGTTTCGATTACGCGTTTTAAAGTTCCCACGTTCGACGATTCGAAAATTACGTTATATTTCTTACCCGTGGCTTTCATTTTTTCTTTAACCTTACGGTCAAATTCTGGATACTCGCCAGTGAATTGAACGATCAAATGATCCGCTAATTCTTCTATAGAAAGCTGCTGTGGGACGTTTGAATCTTTACCCGAGCAAACTAACCACATCTCTTCTTTGTTCAAGAATTTAGACTCAACGGTTTCATCCATCTCGTAATGAAATTCCTTGTTAGCTTCAGGAAGGATCAACACATCAACTTTTCCTGATTTAAAGTTTTGAATAAGTTCTTCACCTTTTTGGTAATCTACTTTCACCATTAGATCCGGATTGTGGCGCAGAAGACGGCTGATGATTGGACTCATTAAGTGAAGACCAAGTGAGTTTAATGTACCCATAAATACATCACCTTTAAGCTCCGCCCCCATAGACTTGATGGCTATCTCAGCTTGCTGAACGTGATGAAGAATCTTGCGTGAATGTTCATAGAGAATCTCACCTTGAGGCGTTGCTTTAATTTGCCTAACGCCACGCACAAGTAGCTCTACACCCAGCTCCTCTTCTAAATTTCGAATTTGTTGACTGACGGCAGGTTGAGTAAGGAAAAGCTTGTCCGCTGCTGCGGTCATGCTCCCTTCACTGATGACTGTAACGAAAGTAGTCAGTTGATATAAATTGAGCATTTCTAAATCCTTGTTGAGATACCTTAAAAAAACTTATTATAATAAATACATATCTTGTGTTCGATGAACAATAAAATAAAGGGGAATTCATGAGACTTCATACATTTTTAATCCTGGGCGTCGCGGCTCTTATTGGGGTTGTGTCCAACGTGGCTCAGGCCAAACAGTTTAAAAATGCGTATATCTCATTTGAAATCCCAGAGCGTTGGAACTGCGTTTTAGAAGCAACGGAATGGGTTTGCCGCAGCCAAGATACTAACGAATCCAAAGAAGCAATCATTGTCTTAACAGCTAAAGAAGTCGGCCCAAGTGACAGCCTTCAAATTTATGAAAACCACATGAAAAACCCAATCAAAACAACTACGAAAACTGGCGACTCAGTAATGTCACAGGTAATGTCGCCACCATCTCAGAAAAAAATTAACAACTTGCTTTGGGTAGACGGATTCCATATCAGCAGCGAAATTCAAAATTACTACACTCGTTACATCGCTACAATTAAAGAAAAAATTGCGGTTCTAGTTACATTCAGTGCGCACAAAGAATTCTACTCTAAATATTCGCAAGATTTTTTCAACGCGGTAAATTCACTGAATGTAATCGCGACGAAAAATTCTTTACAAGATCCAAGCATTCAAGGTGCTGGCGGCACTCTTGGCCCCATTAGCACAGGCACTGGCTCCGGCATCAATATTGACGGCCTTGAGGGAATTAACCAATCCCCTAAGAAGAGCAACAAATTTTTATTTATTGTAGGCGCGATCGTATTTGCGGCAATAGGCCTACTGATCCTAATGAGATTCAAAAAGAAATAGGCGATCATTCCTGTATTCCAAACTATTCGCTAAATAACAGTGTCACTCTGTTAACACTGTTATTTAGCAGCTTGCCCAACTAAACTTTTTTCAATCGAAGGATTGGCTAAAACGAAGATTTTCATTTTATCTATATTAAAATGAGTTTTGATAGCTTGATTAATATCTTCAAGAGTTAAACGATCCACCGATCGCTGAAAATCGTACAAGTATGATGGACCGACTCCATAGAAATCTAAATACATAAAGTTAAAGGCCACCCGATCAACTGTCTCCAATGCCCGCGGGAACTGTGCCAGCACCATATTTTTGGCACTCGATAGCTCTTTTGGTGTGACGCCCTCATTGATCAATTTTGTAACTTCAGAATTAATCTGTTCAAGAACCTGCGCCGTTGTTTCATTTTTAGTGAATGTGGACACGTACATGTATCCACTGTCCAATCCTAGATCTAACGAACTGCTAATTCCATAGGTCAGACCTAATTGATCGCGAATTTTCGAATTCAGACGAGACACAAATCCGCCTCCAAAAATTTCATTAATTAAACGCAATTTTAAATAATCGGGATGCTTCCGCGGGATCATCGGCAAAGCGACTCGAATTTCAGACTGAACTAAGCCTTTCTTAAATTGAGATTCTATTTTTTTAGTATCTGCCGCTGGCTTTGCCGCCGCTATACTAGCCTTCAGCGGGCGTGATGGCCATGCTTTAAATCGATCCAATATTTTCTTTTCAACCTCATCGCTTACATTACCCACAATACTTAGAATAGAATTATTCGGTCGGTAATTCGCAAGATAGTTCTTAATTAAATCTGACTTACCAATTTTCTTCAAAGACGCTTCCGTTCCAATTGGAGGAAATGCCAGCGACGTACCCTTATGCAAAAATGCACTCAATCCCAAGTCTGCCATTTGGGATGGATCATCCTGTATTTTCTTTAACTGGGCCGCGAATTCCTTTTTTAATTTTGCGATTTCTTCATTTTGAAATGTAGGTTTAAAAACGACTTCGCCAAACACATCTACAATGGCATCGACAGACATTGATAAACCGTCAATAGACACAATCGTGTATTCTTCGCCCGGCGCAATCGACAAATCAGAACCTAATGTCGCAATTTTATCAGCAATCTGAGTCGCTGAATACTGACTTGTGCCCTGTTCAAGTAAAGACGCCGTTAAATAGTTTACGCCGACTTTATCTAAAGAATCATCTTTTTGCCCCACTTTAATTAACAAATTTATACTAAATCGAGGCAACGAAAGATCTCTAAAGATATAAACTTTCAATCCATTTTCTAGCAGAAGTTCTTTTGTTGGCTTTAGCTTCAAAGCCGTTGAACTTGTTGGCTTAGCCACAATTGGTGCTGCGACTGCTGGCGCCATCGCTTCTTTTTTTGAAGTTTGGCAAGAAATCAAGGCAGCTGAAAGTAAAAAAGAAACTCCAATTAAATAACTATTCATTTCCTTAACCTCTATTTTTTAGGCGACAAAGATACAATCGATCGCTGTTGCTGATTCAAGTATTTTGCAGCTACTGACTTAATTTCGGCCAGCGTAACATTTTGAATTTTTTCAATGTCGGTAAACAATGTTTCGTAATTACCCGTGGAAATCTCGGCTGACGCTAACAAACGAGCTTTGTTGTCTAAGGTTCGCAAGGAATCTACGTGTGATTTAATCGCTAGAGTTTTTGCCTTTTCCAATTCTGCATCTTTAATTGGAGTATTTCTTAGCATATAGATTTCATTATATACCAAATTCAAAGGTTCATTCATATCCACACCTGGCTTTAAGGAAACATGAATATTTAATACACCTTGATCCATAAGATTATAGTGGCTGCAATCGGCATTTGTTGCCATTTCTTTAGAATACACCAATCGTTTATGCAGACGACTTGAAGAGCCCGTGCCCAAAATTGTGCAAATTAAATCCAGCGCGTATGAGTCCGGGTGATTTTGAGGAACGCTTTGAAAAACCAAATTGAAGCTCTCAGCCTTTACATCTTTTTTCAGGCGCGCATTGTACTGCACCGTTTGAGCCGGCTCTTTTTTATAATTACGTTCTGGAATGTCTTTTTTAACCAGAGGACCGTAATACTTTTCAACTAATTTTTTAACTTCAGGAATTTTGATGTCACCAGCGATGACCAAAACTGCGTTGTTTGGCACGTAAAATGTTTCATGAAACTTACGCAATGTCGTTACATTAAAGTTAGAAATATCTTCCATTGTCCCAATAACCGGATTTTTGTAATTATGTGTTTTAAACACAGTGGCCATCGTCAGCTCAAACAAAGCCATCACCGGATTATTATCGATGCGCCAACGGCGCTCTTCTTTAACCACGTCTCTTTCTGTCTTTAGATCTTCTTCCCTCAAAAGAAGCTGACTCATCCGATCAACTTCCAATTGCATCATCAAATCTAATTTTGAACTCGGTAGCGACTGGTAAAAGCCAGTGTAGTCATAGCTTGTAAACGCGTTATTAGTAATTCCGTTTTCATGCAGAATACGATCGTAATCATTTCCCGGAAATCGCTTAGATCCTTTAAACATCATATGTTCAAGCATATGGGCGGCGCCAGTTACACCAGCGTACTCATCACGCGAACCGACTTTGTACCACGTGTGATAGCTAATCAGTGGCAGAGAATTATCTGCATGTAAAATCACCGTTAAGCCGTTAGGTAAGGTGTATTTCACTACTGAAAACTGGATTCGCGCAGTTGGTTTTGTTTGTGCCCACAAAAATGTTGAGGCAAGAAATGAAATTAGAAAAAAGAAAACAGATGAGTTCTTTGACATAAGCTATCATAAAACTCATCTATCTATACGGTCAAGACCTGCTAAATAACTTATAGTTACTGAACAACAAACTCTGTGAAGTAGATATCTTTAATCGAACCGCGTGGTAAAATTTGATTGATCTCGTAGGCGATATTTTCTTTCAAAAATAATTTTCCCTGTAGAGTCTCGACTTCGCTGAAAGTCTTGGAATTTAACAAATCAACAATGCGATCACGAGCCCGGGCGCGATTTTCTGTATTAATAATTTCTTCGAAACCTTCGTGGTCTAGTAACTCAAGATTCACTTCTAAACGGATCATGCGTTTAGGCTCACCGCCTAGATTCACAGTGAACTTATCCATGGTGTAAATGAAAGGCCCCACGATGTCGGTCGGCGCTTCTGAGGCAATTTGGCGATTAAGGTCTTGTTCCGTGATTTTTGGATTCGTCCATCCCAAAGTACCTTTGTAAGTCATGAACAAACCGAATCCTCCCACGCCAAGATTTACTACGGCAAAGACCAAGGTCAGAATTTTTTTTACATCAACTTTTTTACCGGCGCCAGCCGCTTGGCCTTCTTTTTTCTCTTCAGACATGAGTACCTCTGAATATTTTTTCGGTATAAAGTCCTAAGACCTTAGGCCCAAAATGAAGATCTTTGACTATTACGGCTCTCCATAAAGAAAACGGCAAAAATATCAATAACTTGTCCATTTTTCCAGACTTGCGCTTTGGATAAAATAGGGGTTCAATTATAAAGAATGAATACAACTGCCCGACATGCCATTTTAGTTTTTTCGTCGTTATTTTTGACATTTTCAACTTTTGAAGGAAAGTCAGATACTTCGCCGCCGTCGTCCACATCTGACTCAGCACTGATGCCGGAGCAACTTTTACAGATCGCAGACACTAAAGCGTTTGCGAAGTACGTGTTTCTTGTGGATAAAAGTTTACGAACTTTATTTTTATACGAACGTGAAGAATCTAAAATAAAGAAAGTAGCTGAGTTCCCTGCAGACATCGGAAAAAATGGCGGAAACAAAACTAAACGTGACGATCACAAAACACCTGAAGGCATTTATTTTTTTCAGAACCTAATCAAACCTCCACAAATTCCGTTTGAAACATATGGAAAAATGGCCTTCACGCTGGACTATCCCAATATATTTGATGCTCGCGCAAAAAAATCGGGAAGCGGAATTTGGTTACACTCGATTCCGGACACAGTGCCTTTAACTCGCGGTTCTCGTGGCTGCGTTGTCGTCAGAAACGAAGTGATCGAAAAGCTAACTCAGTATATTCAATTAAAAGAAACACCTATTTTGATTTTCGACCAAGTCAAATTCGTAGCCGCAAGCGAACATGAAAAGAAAAAGAGCGAAATCCACGCCTTCATCGATGGATGGCGCGATGCTTGGCAAAGCAAGTCGATTGATAAATACATCGAGTTCTATGATGAAGATTTCAAATCACTTGGCTACACAAAAAAACGCTGGAGAAAATATAAAGAAGGTTTGATCGGCAAATATGACTTCATCAAGGTCTCGTTCGACCAGCCATTTATTTTGATTCACAATGATCAGTTAATTATTAAGACTCTACAAAAATACCAAAGCGACAAGCATACCGACTTCGGGATTAAAACAATCCACGCGGTTAAGTTAGACGGTAAATATAAAATTATTAGCGAAGAATGGAAAGAAGCAAATCCGGAGGGTTTTGAGCTAACTCAGAAACAAGCTGAGTCAGCTGCCGCCGCATCGACTTCAAAAAACTAGTGAGTTTCTTCAGGTTGAACGTCTGAATCCGTTTCAGTAGAGATATCGATATTTGCAGCTACGTCTGGCAATGCATCCAAAGCCTGTTTAAGCTCATCTTGAGTCATCATGTTGTTCTTCATGTACCATTCAGTTAGGCGCGTATCGAATTTTAACTTTTTTAATGAATCACTTAATGACATAACATGTTCCTTTTCTATGAATCTGAATGGACATAAATAGCTTAAATTGGCCGCAACGTCTAGGATTTAGTTCCAGTACCGAGGATCCCGTTTTTTTGAACCCTCTTGCTCTTCATTGTTTACAATCAGGCGCAGATTTCGGGTCTTCTTTTTGTTTTTAGCCTCTTGGACCCGTGTTTTATACAGCCCCCAAAAGAAGATATAGACGATCCCGGAAAGAATCCCCCCTAAATGGGCCAAATGAGCCACCTCGCCGCCCACCACCCCGCTCGTAAGCAAAGATGAAACTTGGATGAACCCTAGAATCATAACGAAATAACGGGCTTTCATTGGGAACACCATAAAGAAATAAATAACTCTATCCCCAAACAACCAGCCATAAGCCAGCATCAGGGCAAACAAGGATCCGCTGGCTCCTACAACGGGAACAAGCAACCCCTTCTGAGAACCCGAAAAATAAGAATACATCGCAATTCCAAATATATAGATCAGAGCCGCGCCAATACCATTAACAATATAGAATGCCAAAAACGACTTCGTCCCCCAACGTGTTTCCAGCTCTGCCCCCATAAACCAAAGCATCAACATGTTAAAAACGATATGAGTCACCTGGGACTGCGAGTGCAAGAACATATATGAAAATAACTGCCAGATATAATAGTCAAATAGGACCTGGCCAGGTTGAAGGGCAAAAATATCCGTTAAAGGAATTTTTAAAAAACCTTCCAAGAGGACTTGGCCAATAAACCAAATGGCCACAGTAACGATCATTAACCACTTAACAGCGGGAGGAAACGGAGGAATAGACATTGAAACTTGAGATGGTCGATAATTCATGATGAAACCCTGTTATTAAAGTAACCTATGTAGTTCTGATATGTCTGCTCAAGAGTTTCAATAACGACTTTTGTCTGAGCTATCAGCGGGAAAAAGTTCAAATCCCCTGCCCATCGCGGAATCACATGAAAATGCAAATGTTCTGGTATACCAGCACCCGCCGAAGATCCATGATTCATACCTAAATTAAATGCCGCTGGCGCATAGATATCCGTAACCGCCTGACACGCCAGCTTTAAGGTGGCCATCAAATCCGCATATTGGTCACTAGACAACTTCAATAGATCGCCCCCATGCGCTTGAGGCAACACCAGCAAGTGACCGCTGTTATATGGAAATTTATTTAAAACAATCATCGAATACTCAGATTTGTAAACACACAGAGTCTCCATCGAAACTGCTTTCGATGAATTGCAAAAAACACAACCTTTAACGATTTCCTGCTTACGAATATATTTATACCGAGCCGGTTTAAACAAAACATTCTTCACAAGCGAGATATTTTGCAAATCTCCAGCAGGAGACTTTTTAGATTTTGGTTTCGCTGTTTTAGTTTTCTTTTTCATTCGCGAATCTCCAAGGGTTGCAGATATGGTCCAAATCGAGACTCTGCCG
>ERZ761610.1420-NODE-1420-length-13336-cov-207.492282_pt1 | contig 13336 bp, 13 predicted proteins | sample MGYA00512164_ERZ761610 | MGnify/ENA primary metagenome ERZ761610 (study PRJEB28899, sample SAMN02850038) | bioreactor sludge metagenome | biome: EBPR Sludge; feature: EBPR Bioreactor; material: flocular biomat | place: Australia: Thorneside Wastwater Treatment... | reverse complement strand
AGGTCGCCGACGGCTTCGCCTGCTCGGCAAGATCGGCTCCGCGCTCGGCGGCGCGACGCTCCTCTTCCTGCTTCTGCTCCTGGCTGATCGGAGCAGTCCGTCGAACTCGGCCTGATCAGGGGGCTCAGCCTTGAGCTTGCCGATCTTCGCCAGATTCTGCAGAGTTTCCTGTGGGGAGGTCATCGTCGTCGCCGATGAGCATGATCTTTGGTTGCTGGACGATGCGGGTCAGGAAGTGGTTGTCGCCACGTAGCTTCTTCGAGAAATCTTCCGCTGCGTAGAGGGTGGGGTTCACCTTGCGACCCAGCACCTCCTCGACCTTCGCCAGAACCTCAAAGAGATGGCTGTAGCTCAAGCCATCGGCGATGACCATGACGTCGATGTCACTCGCCGCAGTATCCGTGCCCTTGGCCACGGAACCATAGGTGAAGGCGCAACGAACAAGATCGGCATACTCGGACAAGGCGGCACGCAAGACATCGGCCAGCCCGAAGGTCTTGAGGACGATCCCTCGGAGTTCCGTGAAGATCGGCGAATTCCGGCTGGCCTGGTAGTGTTTCCGTCGGCCGATCCTCTCGCCATTCACCCACCTTTCGATGAGCGCTCATGGACGCATGATCGAGGAACAGCAGAGAGCAACAGCAGCGCGCAGAGAGTGGCGAAGGTCGGATGATCGTCGCGGTGGACTGCCCTTCGCACAGACGGCGCCCTTCGTCGAGCGGCACATACGGATTGCCCTCGACCTTGTACTTGTCGTTCGATGATCCGTCGTTGATAACGGGAATCAGCTTCGCGGCGTGGAGCGATATCTTGTCGGCGTTCGTTGCTTTGGTTGCGCAGCGGAAAGCCTTTCAACGGCCTCGAAACGTTCGGGCTGGAAAAGTCGCGCCTGCGACTCACCAATCTCCCGTCTCCCCTGCGCGGCAGAAAGGTCGGGGATCAGGGCAGCGCCCATGACCAGGGCGCGCGTCCCGCAGCCGGCAGGCATTGAGGCAATAACTGTAGGCGCGTACAGTCATTGCCTCTCGATTGCCCGACCCGTATCCCCATGTCTGCCGCCTGTGCCTCTGCTCGCACTGCCGTCTATCGCCGTCGCCGGCCCGAGCGTACCGTGCTCTATCGCACCGTGCAGACGCACCTCGCCACCTGGCTCGAACTCTCCTGCGATAGCCGCCAGGGCGCTTCCGGCCCAGCCCATGTCGAACGCGAGTTCCGCCGGTATCTCGAATGCGGGATTCTCGCGCATGGCTTTGCCCGCGCCCGGTGTGCCGAGTGCGGTCACGATTTTCTCATTGCCTGGTCGTGCAAGGGCCGTGGTGTCTGTCCGGCTTGCAACACCCGGCGAATGGTCGAAACCGCCGCCCATCTGGCCGACCACGTTTTCCCGCGACTGCCGGTCCGCCAGTGGGTGTTGTCGGTTCCGAAGCGGCTGCGTTATCACCTCGAACACGATCCGGCGATCGAAACGCTGGCGCTGCGCATTTTCCTGAGCGTCGTGGAACAAGCCTTGCGCCTCGCCTGCCCGGCGGCGGGCTCCAGTTCCCGGATCGGCGCGGTGGCCTTCATCCACAGCTTTGGCGCGTTGCTCAATCCGCATGAGCACTTCCACTGTCTCGTCATCGAGAGCGTTTTCGAGGCCGACACCTCGGGAACTGATGCCAACCTCAAGCGCGCGCAGGCACTGCGGCAGGCTGTGCTGGCGCGGGTGTTCGCCCCGGCGGGAGCGACTTGCGCGGGGCAGATCGAACAAACGGTCGCCCCTGCGTAGGAAAGACCCGTTGACGCCGACCCGCTGTCGCAGTGTTTCTGCTTTTCTGCTAATCTGCAGCCATGAAAGCCACCGTCACCATCACCAGCCGCGGCGTCGTCACGCTGCCGGCCAAGCTGCGCCAGGCGCTCGGCCTGAAGGCCGACGACCAGTTGATCGCCGAGACAACGCCCGAGGGCTTGCTGCTGCGCCCGGCCGTCACCTTGCCGGTGGAGATCTACACGTCCGAACGTGAGCACGAGTTCGACGAGGCCGAGGCCGAACTGGCGCAACTGCTCGCCAGCCGGCCAGCGCCGGAGCGGCCGGGCAAGCGCTGAAGCACCGCAGTGATGCGAGTGTTTCTCGACGCCAATATCCTGTTCTCCGCCGCCAAGTCCGACGGTGCCGTGCGCACAATGCTGCAATTGCTCGTCGATCAAGGCCATGACTGCCGGGCCGACGCCTATGTCGCCGCCGAGGCACGGCGCAACCTGACCGCCAAGGGGCCGGAGGCGCTCGATGCTTTCGACGCGCTGCTGTCGCAGTTGCAGATCGCGGCAGCGGCGCCCATCGCCGAGCAGAGCGGGGAGCTGGACTGGCTGCCCGAGAAGGACCGTCCGGTCCTCGCCGCGGCGGTCCGGCTCGGTTGCGATGTGCTCGTCACCGGCGACCGCACGCATTTCGGCCCTGGCTACGGGCAGACCTTCGGCGGCGTCACCATCCATTCACCGCGCTCGCTGGTCGAGCGACTCCTTGCCTGAACCATGAACGCCAACACCCTCGTCCAGAAACTCTGGAACTACTGCAATGTCCTGCGCGACGACGGCATGAGCTACGGCGACTACGTCGAGCAGCTCACCTACCGGCTTTTCCTGAAGATGGCCGACGAACGATCGCGCCCGCCGTATCGGCAGCCGACACCATCCCGGCTCTGTACGCGTGGCCCGAGCTGCTGACCCGCGACGGGGATGAGCTGTTCGACCACTACCGCCACACCCTCGAACGGCTCGGCGGCGAGAGGGGCACGCTCGGGCTGATCTTCAACAAGGCGCAGAACAAGTTTCAGGACCCGGCCAAACTGCGGCGGGTGATCGTCGACCTGATCAACGAGGACACTGGTCGTCGCTCGGCGCCGATGTGAAGAGCGACGCCTACGAGGGCCTGCTCGAAAAGAAGGCGCAGGACAACGGAGTAAAAGTGGCAATCGCCCATCATCCCCGCCGCAGGTCCGTACGTGCGGTGCTGCGCGGTGCTACTCCTCGGGTCGTGACGATCGGACGCTGGTTCGAGTAGGATCGGAAGCGAGTGCGCGATCACGCGATGCAATCGGACGCCAAGGCAGGGAACATCCCGGGATTCCGAACAGACGACATGCCTGCGATGGTCAGTGGTAACACCGCGCCTCTGCTTGGAAGCAGGCCGGTGACCGGCCCGTCGCCGCCTTCCGGGGGGCGCGCTGCCCCCCGATCCGCCGATCGAAATCCTGCGCGCTGGTCGAGACTTCAGCCTTTGCCGTGCGTTAGCCGCTCGAAGGCGAGGCGGCGGATGGCCAGTTGGTGACGCAGGAGTTCCTTGCTCGTCCAGACGGCGAGTTCCTGGCGCAGGCGCTCGTCGACAGCGGGCAGAGGCAGCTCGCCCTGTTTGCCGATCGGTGGCAGTTCGAGCGCGCCGCGCATCCGCCGCTGACCGTCCCTGGCGCGGCTTTCGTCGCTCGCGCCGCGCAGGTTACGTTCGATGATGCCCTGGTTTTGCTCGACGCTGCCGCTGACCCCGGTGACCCGCACACGGCTGTAGTCGACGTCGAAATACGCGATATGGGTGCGCAGGCGATTGATCGCCGAGGTCGCCGACGGCTTCGCCTGCTCGGCAAGATCGGCTCCGCGCTCGGCGGCGCGGCGCTCGCGGCGCACTTTTTCCTGCTCGGCGCGACGCTCCTCTTCCTGCTTCTGCTGATCCGTCATGCTGTCGTCGGACATGATTTCGTCGAGGCGCTCGGTGAACCAGTCCCAGATCTTCTGGATTTGCTCGCCAAGGAATGAAACCGCACGATCGAGTGCCGCCAGGGTGTCGCGGAATTCGTCCATGTATCCCTGGAAACGGACGTTGGCCGTGATCGACTGGGTGACGGTATTGACGCCTGGTTGCGCTGTGGTTGCGAAAACCGGCTCGGGGGCGAGCCCGATCACGCGCAGCGCGCGCGTCTCGTCGCGCGAACGGTCCTCGGCCACGGCCGAGGCGCCATTCAGCCGGGTTTCCAGGCGTACGTCCCACTTGAAGTAGGCATCGTTCTTCCAGGCCCGAGCCATCAAGGTGGGCTGCACGACGCAGCAGCGGCTGCCCTCGATCTTGAAGTCGAACGACCAGTCCTGGCTGATCGTCCAGGTGCCCTCCTCGAGCAGACCGATCAGCCGATCCTTGAAAGCGATGACCGCAGCCAGCGCCTCGCGCGCGCCACTCGCGGTCCGCGGGTTGAAGCTGGCAACCGTGTCGAGGACAGCGATCGCCACATCGGCCAGCAGGTCGCGCCTGGCGTCGATGCGCATCGCAGTCCACTCCTGCTTGACTTCGATGGCTGGATTGGGCCCAGGTTCGGGGGTCGAGAACGGGCCGGCGAAGTCGGGGCCGACGTGTGGTGATTGCGGATCTGTGACGACGGTCGGGGTCTGATATTGGGCCTTGCCGGCGGTCAGCCGGCAGGCGGCATCGATGGCGATGCCACTGAGGACGGTGGTCATGATTCTTCTCCTTGATCGATGAAACGCCGAGAGTGGACTCCAGGTCCGCGCTCGCGGTGACACCATATGGCCAATCCTGGCGCTGCACGGGGGCGGTTTCGCGGGTCCCTGGCACGCTGGCCGACGGCCTCGACGCAGTCGTTGCCGTGACCCATTGGACGACCCTGTTGCGCTTGACGTTCCGCGTCGGCCCGGCAGCGGGTTGGAACTGCCTTGGCCGCCAGCCCAGTGCCGCGGTCGGGGACCGGCAATCGGGGTGCCGTGACGGCGCAGGCGACGACTGCCGGCAGGCGGACCGGGCTCCGTCGGCTCATCGGCTCTTGCTGCACGTCGCACTGCCGGCTATCGCCAATCGGCAAAGCATGGGAAAATCGGTATCCGCGTCGACACGCGCGCTGGCGCACCCGCGACCAGCCCGAAGCCGATCGACGCCCTCGCCATGATCTCCGGCATGTCGCCGGGAATCACGGTTCATCCCACTGCCACCGACTGGTCATGCCAAAAACACTCTTCGAAAAGGTCTGGGAGTCGCACGTCGTTGCCGAACGACCCGATTCACCGGCCATCCTCTACATCGACCTGCACCTCGTGCACGAGGTGACCTCGCCACAGGCCTTCAGCGGTCTGCGCCAGCGCGGGCTGCAGGTGCGTCGTCCCGAGCGGACCGTCGCCACGATGGATCATTCGATTCCGACGACGCCGCTGCACGTGCCGATCGCCGACCCGCTGGCGGCGGCGCAGATCCGGCAGATGGAGACCAATGCCGCCGAGTTCGGCATCACCCTGCATGGCATGGCGAGTGCCCATCGCGGCATCGTCCATGTCATCGGGCCGGAACTCGGGCTGACGCAGCCCGGCATGACGATCGTCTGTGGTGACAGCCACACGGCGACGCACGGCGCCTTCGGCGCGCTGGCCTTCGGCATCGGGACGAGCGAGGTCGAGCATGTCCTCGCCAGCCAGTGCCTGCTGCAGACGCGGCCGCGAACCTGCGAGGTGCGCGTCGATGGCCGTCTGCCGGCCGGCGTCTCGGCAAAGGATCTGATCCTGGCGCTGATCGCGCGCATCGGCGTCGGCGGTGGCACCGGCCATGTCTTCGAGTACACCGGCGCCGCGATCCGCGGGTTGACGATGGAACAGCGCATGACGGTCTGCAACATGTCGATCGAAGCCGGCGCTCGAGCCGGCATGATCGCCCCCGACGACACCACCTTCGACTATCTCGCCGGGCGCGAGCATGCCCCGAGCGGCGCGGCCTGGGACGCGGCGGTGGCCCGCTGGCGGACGCTGGCGAGCGACGCGGCGGCGGTCTACGACCACGGCATCAGTCTCGACGCGTCGGCGCTCGAACCGATGATCACCTTCGGCACCAACCCCGGCATGGGAATCGGCATCAGCGGCCGCGTACCCGATCCCGCCGGCGTCGCCGACGCCAACCAGAAGTCGGCACTCGACAAGGCGCTGCGCTACATGGGGCTGCAGCCCGGACAGGCGCTGCTCGGGCAGAAGGTCGATGTCGTCTTCATCGGCAGTTGCACCAACTCGCGCATCTCCGACCTGCGCGAGGCGGCGTCGCTGCTGCGCGGCCGCAAGGTCGCCGGCAACGTCCGGCTGCTGGTCGTCCCGGGTTCGCAGGTGATCAAGCAGCAGGCCGAGGCCGAAGGTCTCGACGAGGTGTTCCGCGCGGCCGGCGCCGAATGGCGCGAACCCGGATGCAGCATGTGCATCGCCATGAACGGCGACCAGTTGCAGCCCGGCCAGTACGCCGTCAGCACCAGCAACCGCAATTTCGAAGGCCGCCAGGGGCAGGGCGGCCGCACCTTCCTCGCCTCGCCGCTGACCGCCGCCGCCAGCGCCGTCGCCGGTGCCGTCGCCGACCCGCGCCGTTTCGCAGGAGACCGCTAGGATGGCCCAGTTCACTTCGCTCACCTCGCGGGTCGTCGCGCTGCCGGTCAACGACATCGACACCGACCAGATCATCCCCGCCCGTTTCCTGAAGGCGACCGACAAGGCGGGAATGGGCGACAACCTCTTCGCCGACTGGCGCTATCAGGGCGACGGCTCGCCGAAGCCGGACTTCGTCCTCAACCAGCCGCAGGCGGCGGGCTGCCGCATCCTGCTCGCCGGTGACAACTTCGGCTGCGGCTCATCGCGCGAGCACGCGCCGTGGGCGCTGACCGGCTTCGGTTTCCGGGCCGTCATCAGCACCTCCTTCGCCGACATCTTCCGCAGCAACGCGCTGAAGAACGGGCTGCTGCCGATCGTCGTCGATGTACCGACGCATCAGGCGCTGCTGGCGTTGGTGCGCGAGCAGCCGGAGGTCGAGCTCGCCCTCGACCTGGCATCGCAGACGCTTTCCTTCGCCGTTGGATCGGTGACTTTTCCGATCGACCCGTTCAACAAGACCTGTCTCCTCAACGGCGTCGACGAGCTGGGTTACATCCTCGGCTTCGAGAAGGAAATCGCTGCCTTCGAGGCCCGGAGCTAGAGCGATGCCAGCCGTCCAGATTTACGACACCACCCTGCGCGACGGAACCCAGAGCGAGGGTTTCTCCCTTTCCGGCCACAGCAAGATCCGCCTCGCGCAGCGGCTCGACGATCTCGGGGTGGCCTTCATCGAAGGCGGCTGGCCCGGCTCCAACCCCGAGGATGCCGAGTTCTTCGAGCGCGCCCGCGACATCGAGTGGCAGAGGGCGCTGATCACGGCCTTCGGCTCGACCTGCCGGGTGAAGGGCGGCCCCGATGAGGATGCCAACATCCGCGCGCTGCTCGACGCGCGCACCGAGGTGTGCACGATCTTCGGCAAGACCTGGACGCTGCACGTCACCGACGTCCTGCTGACGACGCTTGACGACAACCTGCGCATCATCGAGCAGTCGGTCGCCTACCTGCGCGCAGCCGGCCGTCGCGTCATCTACGACGCCGAGCACTTCTTCGACGGCTACCGGGCCGATCCGCTCTATGCCGTGGCGACTCTGCAGGCCGCCATTCGCGGTGGCGCCGAGACGGTGGTCCTCTGCGACACCAACGGCGGCAGCATGCCGTGGGAGGTCGAGAACACCATCCGCGAGCTGAAGGACTCGATCCACCACCCGTTCGGCATCCACACCCACAACGACGGCGACTGCGCGGTGATCAACGCGCTGGTCGCCGTGCGGCAGGGTGCGGTGCAGGTTCAGGGGACGGTCAATGGTGTCGGCGAGCGCTGCGGCAACGCCAACCTGTGCTCGGTAATGGCCAACCTGGAACTCAAGATGGGTCGCCGCTGCCTGCCGGAAGGCCACCTGCAGAAGCTGTACGAGCTGTCGCACGTCGTTGACGAGGTCGCCAACGTCACGCCCAATGACCACCTGCCCTATGTTGGCAGGAGCGCCTTCGCGCACAAGGGCGGCGTGCATGTTGCGGCGATGCGGCGCTCCGAGCAGTCGTACCAGCACGTCGCCCCGGAGCGCGTCGGCAACCGCATGCGGGTCGTCGTCTCGGCGCTGTCGGGGCGCGCCAACATCCTCAGCAAGGCCGAGGAGCACGGTGTCGACGTCGGCAGCGTCGATGACGTCGTCGGCGTGCTCAATGACGTCAAGGAACTCGAGGCGCGTGGTTTCTCGTTCGAGGCCGCCGAGGCGTCGGTTGCCATGATGCTCAAGCGGCAGCAGCCGGATTACGCGGCCCCGTTCGCGCTGGTCGATTTCCTGGTGAACGTCGAGCACCGCCAGGGCCGCGGCATCTTCGCCGAAGCGATGGTCAAGGTGAAGGTGCACGGCGAGGTGCTGCACACCGCCGCCGAGGGCAACGGTCCGGTGAACGCTCTCGACATCGCCCTGCGCAAGGCGCTGATGGGGCACTATCCGGAGATCGCCAGCTTCCATCTGGCGGACTACAAGGTGCGCATCCTCGATGGCCGCGACGGTACGCAGGCGATCACCCGCGTGCTGATCGACACGCGCAGCGCCGACAAGGTATGGAGTACCGTCGGCGCCAGCGCCAACATCATCGAGGCATCGTGGCAGGCGCTGGTCGATGCAGTCGAGTACGGGCTGTCGGTGGCGCAGTGATCGCGCCGCCGGCAGAACACTCTTGTCCCGGCGCAGCGCTGCTGTGCCTCCGTGAAATGGAACAGTCATGAAAGCAAAAATCGTCTTGCTCCCCGGCGACGGGATCGGTCCGGAAGTCGTTCGCGAGGCCGTTCGCGTTCTCGATGCGATTGCCGGCCACCACGGCCACCAGTGGGATTACCAGGAATGCCTGATGGGCGGCTGCTCGATCGACCGCTTCGGCTCGTCGCTGACCGACGAGACGCTGGCCGACTGCCAGGCCGCCGATGCCGTCCTGCTCGGTGCCGTCGGCGGGCCGAAATGGGATGATCCGAATGCGAAGGATCGCCCCGAGCGCGGCCTTCTCGCCCTGCGCAAGGGGCTCGGCGTCTTCGCCAACCTGCGGCCGGTCAAGGTGCACCCGGCGCTGCTCGATTCCTCGCCGCTGAAACCGGAGAAGCTTCGCGGCGTCGACATCCTGGTCATCCGCGAGTTGACCGGCGGCCTCTACTTCGGCTGGCCGAAGGGGCGCGACGTCAAGGATGGCCGCGAGCGCGCCGTCGATACGCTCGAGTATTACGACTACGAGATACGCCGGGTGGTGGAGCTGGCTTTCGAACTCGCCAAGGGTCGGCAGCGCAAGGTCACCTCGGTGGACAAGGCCAACGTGCTCGAGTCCTCGCGCCTGTGGCGCCAGATTGCGACCGCGATCGGCGCGGCGAACCCCGAAATCGCGCTCGAGCACGTCCTCGTCGATACCGCCGCGATGCGCCTGATCACCGGCCCGGCGTGGATGGACGTGGTGGTGACGGAGAACATGTTCGGCGACATCCTCACCGACGAGGCGTCGGTGCTCGCCGGCTCGATGGGCATGCTGCCCTCGGCCAGTCTCGGCCAGGGCCGCGTCGGCCTCTACGAGCCGATCCACGGCTCCGCCCCGGACATCGCCGGCAAGGGCATCGCCAACCCGGTCGGCATGATCCTGTCCACGGCCATGCTGCTGCGCCACTCGCTGGGACTCGAGGCCGAAGCCGCCGCCATCGAGCAGGCCGTAGACGCCACCATCACCGCCGGCGCCCGCACCGCCGACCTCGGCGGCAGCCTGAGCACGAGCGCCATGGCCGACGAGATCATCGGCCGGTTGTAGGACCCGTCGCGGGAGGGACCGGCGATCGGGCTGGCGCTGCTGGCCCCAGGGCGCTTCCGGCGCGTCGCCGGTGACCGATGGCACGGCGTGCACACCCGCCGGGCGCTGCAGCGCCTTGGCAACGCCGTCACCAGGACACTTCCGCGGCAGGTATCACAGCCGAGTGTCATCGAACCGATTGAGGAAACTTACAGCAGATTTCGGACTTGATCTGCGCACGTGCGGGCCGCTTTCGCCAAGGCGTTTCCGCAGCTGACTGCTGCCACGCCGGTGGCCGCTGAGCCCGGCATGGCGAATGGACGCTGACGCGGAATGAATTGCAACCTCGATGAGTCGTTGTCGTGAGAGTCGCCATCGGCAAATGGCCCGACCCATGCAACTGTCTGATCTGCAAGCATCTCTCGACAATCCGATTGCAACCGACGGGTCGCTGGTTGCAATCCCTGAGCAATTCCTCCCCGATTCGGCGACCCCGCTCGGGAGCCCCACCCTGGAACAAGTCCGACCATTGATTTACGTTCGCAGCCTAACCTAAAGTTACGCCGAGTCTTGTTATAGGTTCCCCGTCCCATGCACCGACCCGCTCCCGGCCGCTACGTCACCGTCGCAACAGCCGGCGAGCCGTTCCAGGCCTTCGTCCCGGCGCCGCTGCCGCCGGTGCCGCCGCTCGTATGGTCGGCCGCATAGCGGCGGCGCTTCGACGCGGCGCTGCTGGCGCTCGGGCGGCTGGACGCGGTCACCGCGCTGTTGCCCAACGCGGCGCTGCTGCTCTACAGTTTCGTGCGCAAGGAGGCGGTGCTGTCCTCGCAGATCGAGGGCACCCAGTCCTCGCTGGCGGACCTCTTGCTGTACGAGATCGACGAGCAGCCGGGCGTGCCGGTGGAAGTTGCGCGCGAGGTGAGCCGCTGCGTGGCGGCGCTTGAACGCGGCCTCGAGAAGCTGCGCGGTGGACTGCCGCTGTGCACGCGCTTGCTGTGCGAGATGCACGAGGTTTTGCTGACGTCCCGGCGGCCGGGGCAAGACACCGGGTGAAGTGCGCCGCTCGCAGGTCTGGATCGGCGGCACCCGGCCCGGCAACGCGGCCTTCGTGCCACCGCCGGCCGATGCGCTGCCGGATTGTCTGGCGGCGCTCGAGCGCTTCCTCAACGACGACCCTGAGCCTGTGCCGCCGCTGATCAAGGCGGCGCTGGTGCATGTCCAGTTCGAGACCATCCACCCGTTTCTCGACGGCAACGGGCGCATCGGGCGTCTGCTGGTCGTGCTGCAGTTGGTGGCCGACGGCGTACTGCGCGAGCCGATGCTTTATCCCAGTCTGTTCTTCAAGACCCATCGGGCGCTGTGCTGCGAGCTGCTCAATGAGGTGCGCCTGCGCGGGGACAGGGAGCGCTGGCGCGACTTCTTCGCCGAGGGCCTCGAGGCAAGCGCGACGCAGTGCGTGTCGACCGCGCATGCGTTGCTCGCGCTGGTCAATGCGGATCGCGACCGGATTGCCGGGCTCGGGCGCGCTGCGGCGTCGGCGCAGGCGGTACACCATGCGCTGCAGAGCCAGCCCATTGCCACATCCGAGGCGCTGGTCGAAGCCACGCGGTTGACACCGGCGACGGTCAACAAGGCACCGGCCCACCGCGAGCGCATCGGCATCGTGGCTCAAGTCGCGAACCGACAGCGGGGTCGCGTGTTCAGCTATCTCGCTGTCCGGCGGAGGATGCCGTCGGTCGGCAGGAGCTCGTTCAGCCCGGTGTAGAGCTTGAGCGCCGCCCTGTCGAGACGATCAACGGACGGGCCCAATTTACTATACTGTCACCTTTTTTCGCGGCGACCGCGTGCGACGAGACCGGCGAGTCCGATGCCGAGCAGGGCAAGAGAGCCTGGCTCCGGTACGTCATTGGCCGTGTTGATGCTGATCAGGACCCAGTCCAACCCGAAGGACTCGTCGCCTCCGTCGGCGGCTCCACCCTGCCAGCCGGCGCCGCTGGCGAAAAACTCGACGGTGAGGGTATTGGCGTTGTGCGGGATATTGAGCAAGGCATTGCTGCCGGTGAAGTCGTAGGCCGAGTCATTCCACCCAGGGTTGAAGCCCAGATTGGAGCCAAAGCTCATCTGGTTGGCGGTCGGCGCCGACTGGTCACTGGCAAGGAAGTTGTCGTAGGTGTGCGCGAAGATCGACACGCCATCGACCGTGATGTTGAAGACGTCCGGGGGAAGCGAACCACCTGCTGCCGTCGACCCGTCCCAGCTGTCGATGATCGCCAGCAGGAAGCTCAGGTTCAGACTGCTGTGTGCTGGCAAGTTGCTGACGGAGAACGAGGCCGGGCCGGCCGGATTGCCGCTGGAGTAGTTATGAACCATCACGCTGTTGAAGCCGATACCCTGATAACCGCTCGGAGTGGCGGCCACGAGGTTCCCGCCGCCAAACGGCACACTGGCGGAGCAGAAGAAGGAGCTGCAGTTCAGGCCGCCGGAGCTGAAACTCAACACGTCTACGGTCGCGGCATGGACGGGGACAGTGGCGAGCGAGAGCGAGAAAATGCCAGTGGCGGCAAGCACCGCTGCCAGGTGTTTTCTTGGTGTCATGTTGGTCTCCTGGGTTGGGGTCAATAGAGGCGTAACTGGTTCTCTGGGAAGCACATATCATGCCAGTACATATACAAACTGATTTAATGCGAAGTTTTATGTTTTCTGAATTCCCGCTGTAAGAAAATCCGACGCTCTATTTCGGAGACAGTCTATTCAATTTGTCAGCCTCGTCGCTACTACCGACCTACGCCATGATCACGCCGTCACTTCGCGTGCGCTGATGCGGTAGCGGAAGCTTTCCGGGTCGAGGCTGTCGAAGCGGCCGCTGGCGTTCTCCCCCTGCGGATACATCAGGAAGGGAATCTTCGGCCCGCTCGAACCGGGCAGGCTGATGTCGTGCGCGACGTTGTACGCCAGCCAGTTCATCTCCCAACTGCCGAAGAGCCGGTTGCGGACGACGACGACGACCTCATCCTGCAGCTTCAGCCCTGGCTTCTCCTCGAGCACCACCTTGCGCACGTCGGCCGGATCGACAGGCACCCAGCCGAAGCCGGCCAGCCAGACTTCGGCGCGGCAATGCTGCGCCTTGCTGATCTCGCCCGACTTGCCGAGGCTCTTGTAGCCAAAGCGCGAGTCGGCGATGCGGATGCCGTACACGTCCCGCGCCGGCAGTCCAGCGGCGCGCGCGAGGCCGACGTAGAGCGCGTTGAGGTCGGCGCACTTGCCGGAGAGGTCGCCGCTCTCGAGCATCGCGCGGATGTCGCCGAGGCCGCAGCCGCGGGTCTTCGGGTTGCGGGCGGTGTGGTCGACGACCCACTCGTAGATGGCGCGTGCCTTGTCGAGGTCGCTGCGCGCGCCACGGGTGATCTCGCTCGCTGTCCGCCGGACGATGCCGTCGGTCGGCAGCAGCTCGGTCGGCCCTGTGTAGAGCTTGAGCGCCGCCCTGTCGAGAGGCTTCATCGGGCCGGGCTGGCTGAAGTCGATCGCGCGGTCGCGGGTGGCGATCCGGCTGGTGACCTCGACGACCGGTGTGCCGGTTTCGGCGCCCCACGTGGCGGCGAGCATCTGCGCGCCGTAAACCGGGTCGCGCGCGATCTGCATGGCCGCCGCGTTGCCCTGCCAGAGGTTGCCCATCGGCCTGATCCAGGCGGCTTCATCG
>ERZ761610.1418-NODE-1418-length-13348-cov-14.890619_pt1 | contig 13348 bp, 8 predicted proteins | sample MGYA00512164_ERZ761610 | MGnify/ENA primary metagenome ERZ761610 (study PRJEB28899, sample SAMN02850038) | bioreactor sludge metagenome | biome: EBPR Sludge; feature: EBPR Bioreactor; material: flocular biomat | place: Australia: Thorneside Wastwater Treatment... | reverse complement strand
ACCACCGAGATCTACACTCTTTCCCTACACGACGCTCTTCCGATCTACCGCGTGCAACGACAGCAAGCGGTGAATGGAGTGCTGCGGCAGCATTTCGACAGTGGCGAACTACATGCGCTGTCGATGAAAACGCAGACCCCAGAAGAATGGAGTGCGACGCGTGGATAAGTTACTGATCAAGGGCGGCACGCCCCTTTCCGGAGAAATCGCCATTTCCGGCGCCAAAAACGCCGCACTACCGATCCTCTGCGCCAGCCTGCTTTCTTCCGAGCCGCTGCATCTGACCAACGTGCCACGGCTCAAGGACATCGCCACCATGCTCCGCTTGCTGGTGCAGATGGGGGTCAAGGTCGAGGACCTTGGTGCCGACGGACTGGTCTTGAACAGTCGCGGGCTGGACAACCCGCTCGCCCCCTACGATATGGTCAAGACCATGCGCGCAGCGATTCTGGTCCTCGGCCCCCTCCTGGCGCGTCATGGCGAAGCACGGGTGTCGCTGCCTGGCGGCTGTGCGATCGGCGCCCGACCTGTCGAACAGCACATCAAGGGCCTACAGGCGATGGGCGCGGAGCTGCACGTCGAGCATGGCTATATCCATGCCACGGCGGCTCCTGCACAGCGCGGGCTGAGCGGCGCGCGCATCTTCACCGACATGGTCACGGTGACCGGCACCGAGAACCTGATGATGGCCGCAGTACTGGCCAGGGGCGAAACGGTGATTGAGAACGCGGCTCGCGAACCCGAGGTGGTCGATCTGGCCAACTGCCTGGTTTCGATGGGCGCACAGATTGCCGGTGCCGGTACCGACAAGATCCGCATCCAGGGAGTCAAGCGCCTGCACGGCGCCACGCATGCGATCATGGCTGATCGCATCGAGACGGGAACCTATCTTTGTGCGGCCGCGGCGACCGGGGGTCACATTCGTCTGACCAACACCTCGGCTGCCTATCTCGATGCGGTGCTCGACAAGCTGTTCGACGCCGGCTGCGAAGTGCGCAGCGAGCGCGCCGCCATCACCCTGCAGGCACCTCCGCGGCTGAAAGCGGTCAGCATCCGCACCTCGCCCTACCCGGCTTTCCCAACCGACATGCAAGCCCAGTTCATGGCCATCAACTGCGTCGCAGAAGGATCGGCGGTGATCCGCGAAACGATCTTCGAGAATCGCTTCATGCACGCCGTGGAATTGATCCGCCTAGGTGCGGATATCAAGATCGATGCCAGTAACGCGATGGTCACCGGCGTCGACCATCTCGACGGAGCAACGGTCATGGCCACCGACCTGCGCGCCTCAGCCAGCCTGGTCATTGCCGGCCTGGTGGCGCAAGGTGAAACACAGATCGAGCGCATCTATCATCTCGACCGGGGTTACGAGCGTATCGAGGAGAAACTCGGACAGTTGGGGGCAAACGTTCGCCGGGTTCGCTGAAACAGGCCAGCCGCAGCACCCTGTGCCAACATCGGAAAAGGGTGCTCACCACTGCCAGCACTCACTGGCCGGGCGAGGGACCTTCGATCAACTGCAGGTCGTTGTCCTGCGCAAAGTGCAGCACGAAGCGATAGGCCATCGGCTCCACGTCGTAGAGACGCCCGTCGACAAACACCGCCTTTTGGCCTTTATAGCTGCGCGGCCCGACGTACGGCGAATAGCGCATCCGTTTCTCGGCACCGAAGGCAGACAGCACTCCGCAGAGTCTTTCCGCCCAATCACTCGGGCGGAATTTCTTGCCGGCGGTAGTCAGCCCGACGATGGTGAACGAGGCGTGCGACGAAGTAGTCATGTCATGGTGAGATCGTAACAAGGAAAACCGCGAACTGCTCCGCGAACTGCGCTCACGGGTTGTCGCGGAACGGCGGCGAATGGCGACGACAATTCGATTCTACCAGAAAGGTGGCCACATGGCGGCTCTGGTAGCTCCCCGCAGCCAATGTCAGGGCCATAAGAGGACACCCCGTTCGCGAGAGACGACTTGCAGCGCCACAGGCACGGCCAGCGCGGCCGCCGAATGTCGGTCCTCTCCGCCGCAGAGCGTCGCGGATGGCGCATCCTGATGGTGGGCGATAGTGGGATCGAACCACTGACTTCCACCGTGTGAAGGTGGCACTCTACCCCTGAGTTAATCGCCCAACTTGTCGCTGCCGGAGACCGAAAGCATGCACGTTGACACGCCAAACCGACAGAAGGCGGGATTAGATCACAAGTCGACAATCGAGTCAATTGGCATCAATCGGCCGCGGCGATCGCCTGTCGGTAGCGATGCAGCAAAGTGGCGAGCATTTCAGGCGGGAACCAGGAAGTCGTGACTGATGCCGTCGCCGATCTCATAGATTCGATCCATGAAGTCGGTCAAGTACTCGTGCAGGCCTCCGGCCAGAACATCCTCGATACGAGCAAAGTGCAACTTGGCATGCAGCATGCCGGCCTTGCGCTGAGTCTCTAGCGAAGCGCTGTTGGCAATCAAAGGCAGCATGCGAGCAATACCGTCGGCACAAGAATGCAGCGATCGTGGCAGATCCATACGCAGTATCAGGAGCTCGGCGACCCGAGCCGGCGTGATCGCATCACGATACACCTTGCGGTAAACCTGGAACGCCGACAAAGACCGCAACAACGCTCCCCAACGATAGAAGTCACTTGCCCCTTCGTCGCCATTGCGCAGGATGTGGTACTGCATGTCGAGAATGCGGGCGGTGTTGTCGCCGCGCTCGAGCAGGCCTCCGAGGCGAATAAAATGCAGGGCATCGTCCCGGAGCATGGTCCCGAAGGTCACCCCGCGGGTGAGAGCCGAACGCAGCTTCACCCACTCGAAAAACTCGCTGACGCCGCGCGCAAGAATCTGATCGACGTCCTGCTGACGGAGTTCAATCCAGGTCGCATTGACGGTCTCCCACATCTCGGCAGTCAGCGTACCGCGGACGGCATGTGCGTTCTCGCGAGCAGCGCGCAGGCAACTGTAGATTGATGAGGGGTTGGCAGCATCGACAACGGTATAGCGCAGGACATTCTCGGCAGTGACTGCGTCGTAGGCCTGGGCAAAAGCCTCCTCCTGGCTGTTCAGGGCAAGGATGGCGCGCCAGGTCTCGTTCTGCACGGCAAGCGGTTGCGGCACCATCGACATCTGGTACGAGGCATCGAGCAAACGAGCCATATTCTCGGCGCGCTCGGTGCAACGCGCCATCCAGTAGAGGTGATCAGCGGTGCGGCTCAACATCTCGATTCTCCATCCATCTCAGTTCTCCAGGACCCAGGTGTCCTTGGTACCGCCACCCTGCGACGAGTTAACCACCAGCGAACCCTCACGCAACGCGACCCGGGTGAGGCCGCCGGGGACCATGCCGATACTCGTTCCGGACAACACAAAGGGACGCAGATCGAGATGGCGCGGCGCGATGCCCGACTCCACGAAGGTCGGGCAATTGGACAAGGCCAGCGTCGGCTGAGCAATGTATTTCTCCGGCGCCGCCACAATGCGCGCGCGGAAGCTCTCGATCTCGGCCTTGCTCGATGCCGGCCCAACCAGCATTCCGTACCCGCCGGCGCCATGCACTTCCTTGACCACCAGTTCCGGCAGGTGCGCCAGTACGTACTTGAGGTCATCGGGCTTGCGCAGCATCCAGGTCGGCACGTTGTGCAGGGTCGGCTCCTCGCCGAGATAGAAGCGGATCATCTCGGGTACGTACGGGTAGATCGACTTATCGTCGGCGACGCCCGTGCCGATAGCATTGGCCAGATTGACGTTGCCCGCCTGATAGGCACCGAGCAGACCCGGCACGCCAAGCATCGAGTCCTTGTTGAACGCCAGCGGATCAAGGAAATCGTCATCGATGCGGCGATAGATCACGTCGACCCGCTGCGGACCCTGCGTAGTGCGCATGAACACCGTCCGCTCCTTGACGAAAAGGTCTCGCCCCTCGACAAGTTCAACGCCCATTTGCTGGGCCAGAAAACTATGTTCGAAGTAGGCGCTGTTATACGCGCCGGGGGTCAACACCACCACGGCCGGATCGGCAACCCCTTTTGGCGCCACGCTGCGCAGGTTTTCCAGCAGCATGTCGGGGTAATGCTGCACCGGGGCGACCATGTGCCGTGAGAAAAGCTCGGGAAAGAGGCGCATCATCATCTTGCGGTCTTCGAGCATATACGACACCCCGGACGGTACCCGCAGGTTGTCTTCAAGGACATAGGATTCGCCCGCCCCGGCTCGCACCATATCGACGCCAGCGATGTGCGCGTAAATTCCGGCCGGCAGGTCAACACCGATCATCTCGCGGCGAAACTGGGTGTTGTTCAGCACCTGCTCGCTCGGAATGTGCCCGGCGGCAAGAATCTCCTGGTCATGGTAGATGTCGTGCAGAAAGGCGTTCAGAGCTTTGACCCGCTGCCATAATCCTGCCTGCAATGCCGTCCATTCCACCGCCGGGATGATGCGAGGGATGATGTCAAACGGTATCAGGCGCTCGGTACCGGACTTCTCGCCATAAACGGCGAAGGTGATGCCAAGACGATGGAATGCCGTGTCGGCCTCGGCCTGTTTGCTTGCCAGGCGCTCGGGCGAAATCGAGTTCAGCCAAGCCGCAAAACCCTCGTAATGGGGTCGCAACTTGCCCGCCGAATCGTACATCTCGTTGTAGAAATCTGCATTCATGAGGCTCACCGACAGAGTGGGTTAGTCGTTTAAAAGCAGAAACCATGCCAGTGTCGGGCAGGTCGCAAGCGGGCCAAAGCCATGCAGCAAAGAGCCTGCGACGCCAGCGAACGGTGCGCGAGGCACCCGTCGATGCACCGTGACGGTGCAGGACAAATCCACACCGGGGGGCGCTGTAACGCCGAAACGTCCGAGGGGAGCCACGCCGCCGAGGATAAACGCGCCGCCGTTAGAGAGACGCAGGGTGGCCGGCACAGTCCAGGCATGCTATATTAGACTTTTCTAATGTGCAAACGGGAGTCGCCATGAAGATCGCCACCACAGCCATCCTTGCCCTTTCGCTCAACCTTACCATACAGGCCGTCCACGCGCAGGATACGGCTGCACTTATGGCCGACACACGCAAGACCGCTCTACCAGTATTGCCAAAAGTGGTCCAGGCGATGCAGGCGGCGGTGCAGGAACAGGGACCCGTTGCCGCCATTTCGGTCTGCAAGGAGAAGGCGCCGCAACTGCTACAGGAAATGCGGCGGCAGACCGGCTGGGCGATCCACCGCGTCAGCCTGAAAGCGCGCAATGCGACCACCGGCACCCCTGACGCCTGGGAAGCGCGACAGTTGGCCGACTTCAACATTCAGGTCGCCAACGGCGCCAAGGTTCAGCAGTTGGAAGTGGGCGAGATCATCGTAGCCAGCGACGGGCAGCGCCAGTTCCGCTACATGAAAGCGCTGCCAGTCGTCGAGGTGTGTCAGACCTGCCACGGCCCAGCCGACTCGCTCTCACCCGAGCTCAAGGCTGCACTGGCCAAGGATTACCCACACGACCAGGCCACCGGCTATACCACCGGTGAAATACGCGGCGCCTTGTCGGTAACGCGGCCGTTGTCAGTAAAGTAGGGCGCGCCTCGGTTACCGTGAAAGGCGCTTCGGCGACTCCCGCCGGGTAGACGCCGCCGACTGCCACGCGAGTCTACAAGTCAGAGCGCGCGAAAGCGGCGGGGACGTCGCGCCGTACGGGGCCAACATACAGCTGGCGTGGACGGGCGATCTTGTATTCCGGGTCGGCACGCATCTCTTCCCACTGCGCCATCCATCCTGCGGTGCGCGCCACGGCAACGACGCAGCCAAACATCGAAGCCGGCAGACCCAGCGCCTTCTGCAGAATACCCGAGTAAAAATCGACGTTCGGGTAGAGCTTGTTCTCGACGAAGTACGGGTCTTCCAGTGCGATCCGGTCGAGCTCTATGGCCAGCTTGAACAGCGGATCATTTTCCAGACCCAGCGCCTTCTGCAGAATACCCGAGTAAAAATCGACGTTCGGGTAGAGCTTGTTCTCGACGAAGTACGGGTCTTCCAGTGCGATCCGGTCGAGCTCTATGGCCAGCTTGAACAGCGGATCATTTTCCAGGCCCAGCTCGGTCAGCACTTCGGTACACAATCGGCGCATGAGTTTCGCGCGCGGATCGAAGTTGCGATAGACGTAGAGCCCAAAGCCGGTCACCTTGGAGCGATCGCTTTCGATCTTTGAGCGACTGATCATCTCCGCAACCTTCCGTACATCGCCAACTTCCTGCAGCATCGCGAGGCAGGCTTCACTGGCGCCACCATGCTCGCGACCGGACAGACAGGCTATGGCGGCAGAAATGCAGGCGAAGGGATTGGCCCCTGACGAACCCGCCATCCGCACCGTCGAGGTTGAAGCATCCTGAGCGTGGTCGGCGTGCAGGATGAGAAGGCGGTCGAATGCCCGCATCAGCACCGGGTTCAACTGGAATTTTTCCGCGGGGTTGGCAAACATCATGTAGACGAAATTGGCCGCGTAATCCAGGTCGGCACGCGGGTTTACCGGCGGATGACCCATGGTGTACTTGTAAGCCATTGCCGCAATCGTCGGCATCTTGGCGATGATCCGATGAATGGTGAGACTGCGCTGCTCAACATCGGAGAAGTCAGCGGCCTCACGATGAAACGCAGACAGGGCACCGACCACACCAACCATCACCGGCATGGTATGCGCATCGCGCCGAAAGCCGTGGTAGAAGTTCACCATCTGGTTATGGACGGGCGTGTTCTTCGTGATCGTCGCTGAAAAGCTGGCTTTCTGCTCGGCGTTCGGCAGCTCGCCATTCTTCAGCAGATAAGCCACTTCAAGGAAATCGCAGTGCTCGGTGAGTTGCTCGATCGGATAGCCGCGATAGAGGAGTTCACCCTTAGCACCATCAATGTACGTAATGCTCGATTTGCAGCTGGCGGTCGACTCGAATCCGGAGTCATACCCGAAGCGATCGGTGTTGCCGCCGAGCGCACGAATATCCACGCACTCGTTACCGTGCGTCGGGGTAAGAATCGGAAACTGCACCGGAGCTTCTCCAGGAATAGTCAAAGTCGCCTTGCGTTCGCTGCTCATCAGTCAACTCCCCTCCAAATACTCGACATCACAACGTGCAGGTGGAAGAAAAGACCGAGGCCAGGAGCCTGACCCGCTCTTGCCAAGGCCCTGGGCCTCGGCGCCTTCACCTGCGCTCAATTAAGCTCTCCAGCCAAGCTCGCGGCTGCGGCCGGCAATCAGACGACTAATCGGGACGACGGCTCCCCACACGGTGGTCGGAAAACGCGCCCGGCTTCGGGGCCGCACGCGCCGCAAGCGCACCTGCTTGGTGCCATCAGGCAGCCGCGCCAGAACACCTTTGCCCAATGACGACTTCAGTGTCCAAGTGTACCTCAGTTCCAGCGAGAAAACCTTGGGACGCCAACCGGCATGCACTCGCCACAGCGAAGGACCGCTCAGAAAAGAACGAATCGCGCGCCCGGAAGAACGCCATGCTGCGCACGAATCTTGCTTGGACTACTGCCATGGCACGCGCAACCGGCGAAATTGCCGGCATCCTTGATCACCGGAAAATGAGATGAAAATACTGAAAATCCCGTCCTGCTTCGCGCGCTCGACCCCTATAAAGCGGGAAGTACGCCGAAGCGAACCGGCGAACGGCCTTAACGCCCGGCGATAAGCGATGAGCGCCGATCGACACGATGACCTTGCCATTGTCAGCACCTTCAAGAACCGACTCCATGAAGGTCGGCGGACTAGCTGTGAGCAGTTCCTGGCCAAGGGGGACGCGCTTCATCTGCTACACGCGCGATGCCACCTGATCGACCAGGCCCTGTGCGACCTTTGGCGACAGCTGAACTTACCGCCAACGCTTGCTCTCCTGGCCGTCGGCGGTTACGGCAGAGGCGAACTGTACCCGGCTTCCGACGTCGATCTCCTGATTCTGTTGCCTGCGCAAGCCGACGACGTGCTCAGCGCACAGCTTGAACGCCTGGTCCGCCTGCTCTGGGACATCGGGCTGGAGACCGGCCACAGCGTGCGCACCATAGAACAGTGCCTGGAGGAAGCAGCCAGGGATATTACCGTACAGACGGCAATGATCGAAGCGCGCCGGCTGACTGGCAGCGCGCCGCTTTTTGATGAGCTATCGGCACGACTGAAGCCGGCCATGGACGCGCAGAACTTCTTTCAGAGCAAGCGCATCGAGCAGGAGGACCGCCACCAGCGATTCGGCGAAACGCCCTACAGCCTGGAAGCGAACTGCAAGGAAGGACCCGGAGGCTTGCGCGATCTGCAGCTGATTCTCTGGATCACCCAGGCGGCAGGCTTTGGCCGGTGCTGGAAGGATCTCGCGCAGCGGGGCTTCATCACCCCCGACGAGGAACATCTTCTCGAAGACAGCGAGGCCTTCCTGCGCAATCTACGCACGCGCCTGCACTTGCTCGCCGGCCGACGCGAGGACCGCCTGCTCTTCGAATACCAGACGGCAATTGCCGAGCAACTCGGTTTCACGGCCAGCAGCGCCCGCCGAGCCAGCGAGCTACTGATGCAACAGTACTATCGGCGGGCGAAAGCGGTACTCCAGATCAACGCCATCCTGCTGCAGAACATCGGCGCCGCACTCGTGCCACCTCGGGACGAGGCACCGCAGCCGATCAACGAACGTTTCCAGAATACGCACGAACTCCTCGACGTAGTGCACGAGAGTGTTTTCAGCGACGCCCCGGAGGCCGTGCTGGAGGCCTTTCTGCTACTCCAGCAGCATGCCGGCTTGCACGGCATGACCGCCTGTGCGCAGCGTGCCCTGTGGCGAGCGCGCACGCTGATCGATGAGGATTTCCGCCAGCAGCCGGCCAATCGAACTCGTTTCCTGGAACTCTTCACCCACGGCAACCGCCTGACGCAGACCTTGCGACGAATGAACCAGTTGGGCGTCCTCGGCCGTTACCTGCCGAACTTCGGACGCGTCGTCGGACAGATGCAGCACGACCTGTTCCATGTTTATACGGTGGACCAGCACATTCTGCAGGTGATCCGCCGATTGCGGCGCTTCACGATGGAGGAATTCGCGCATGAGTACCCACTCTGCAGTCGCCTGGTCAGCGACTTCGGAAACCCCTGGGTGTTGTACATCGCGGCGCTGTTTCACGATATTGCCAAGGGGCGTGGCGGAGACCACTCCGAACTCGGGGCGGTCGATGCCCGGCAGTTCTGCGTCGACCACTGCCTCGCCGCGGAGGAAAGTGAACTCGTGGTTTGGCTGGTTCGCCAGCACCTGCTGATGTCCCGAACGGCGCAGAAACACGACATCTCGGACCCGGCGGTCGTCGACCGCTTTGCCGCCATCGTCGGCGACGAACGCCATCTGGTCGCCCTCTATCTGTTGACCGTTGCCGACATCCGCGGCACCAGTCCCAAAGTCTGGAACGCGTGGAAGGGCCAACTCCTCGAACAACTGTTCAACGCCACCCGGCGGCAGCTGCTGTCGAATGAAGCGCCGCCGATGGCCAAAGGCGTGATCGCAGAACGCCAGCAGGAAGCGAGACGCCTGATGCGCTTTCTCGCGCTGCCGGAAACCATTCATGAACGGCTGTGGGAGCAGGTCGACACAGTGTACTTCCTGCGTCAGTCCGCCGAGGAAATCGCCTGGCACGCGCGCGCCCTTTACGACCACCACCATCAGCGCCGCACCGACAAGCCGCTGGTCAAGGCGCGTCTCAGCCCGCTCGGCGCCGGGCTCGAAGTGATGGTTTATGCCCTCGATCAGCGCGACCTGTTCGTGCGCATGGTCGGCTTCTTCAGCCGCGCGGCCTACAGCATCGTCGATGCTAAAATCCATACCACGCGTGCGGGCTACGCGCTGGACACCTTCGTCCTGCTCGACGTCGGCGATCACGGTCGCAATCGCGAAATGATCAACTACATCGAGCACGAACTGCTCGCGCGCCTGTCCGGGCCCTCCCCTACCGACCTGCCCGCCAGCGGACGCCTCTCGCGCCAGGTCAGGCACTTCCCGCTGCAGCCATTGGTGACCATTCAGCCGCTGGTCAGTCTCGAAGCCGACGAAACCGGCAAGTTCTTTGTGCTGACGGTTGTCGCCGCCGATCGTCCCGGCCTGCTATTCATCATCGCCACCCAACTGGCAGCCCATGGAGCAAATTTGCACACCGCCAAGATTGCCACACTCGGCGAACGCGTCGAAGATACGTTCCTGATCAGCGGCAGCCACCTCGAGGACAGCGCTGGCCGTGTCAAACTGGAGACCGACCTGCTGAAAGCCCTGCGGATTTGATGCCACCGCTGCCTATGCACAGCCATGCCCGGCGCCTGCGCACCGCCAAGCTGCCGGCCACGTTTTTCGCCTTTTCTTTGCCTCTGCCCTGGAGCTGACCTTGTCCATTCATGTTGCCCTCAACCACGTCACGCACTATCGCTATGACCGCCCGATCAGCCTGGCTCCGCAGGTCGTCCGCCTGCGACCGGCACCGCATTCGCGCACCCCGATCCTGAGCTACTCGCTGAAGGTCACGCCGGCCGAACACTTCATCAATTGGCAACAGGACCCGCAGGCCAACTACCTGGCACGCCTGGTATTCCCCGAGAAGAGCCGCGAGTTTCGTATCGAAGTCGATCTGGTGGCCGAGATGTCGGTGATCAATCCCTTCGACTTTTTTCCCGAGCCCTACGCCACCACCTTTCCCTTCAAGTACGAGGCCTGGCAGAGGGAGGAACTCGAACCCTACCTAGAGCCCTTGCCGCTGACCCCGCTACTAGCGGACTTCCTGGCCAGCGTGCCCAGCGAACCGCGTACCAGCGTCGACTTCCTCGTCGATCTCAACCAGCAGGTGCAAGGCAAAGTCGGTTACGTCATCCGCCTCGAACCCGGCGTACAGACGCCCGAGGAAACGCTCACACTGGCACGCGGCTCCTGTCGTGACTCAGCCTGGTTGCTGGTGCAGGTACTGCGCAATCTTGGCCTGGCGGCGCGCTTCGTGTCCGGCTACCTGATCCAGCTGGTACCCGACGTGAAGTCGCTGGACGGACCTTCCGGGACCGATCACGACTTCACCGATCTGCACGCCTGGTGCGAAGTGTACCTGCCCGGGGCCGGCTGGATCGGCCTCGACCCGACCTCCGGCCTGTTCGCCGGGGAAGGCCACATCCCACTGGCGTGTTCGCCGCAGCCGTCTTCTGCCTCGCCGATCACCGGCCTGACCGAGAAATGTGAATGCGAGTTCGAGCACCACATGCAGATCGAACGGGTCTGGGAAGCGCCCAGGGTGACCCGCCCGTACAGCGACGAGCAGTGGCAGCGCATCGAGTCACTCGGACATCAGATCGACGCCGACCTCGTGCGCGACGACGTTCGCCTGACGATGGGTGGTGAACCGACTTTCGTCTCGATCGACGACCACGACGGCGGCGAGTGGAACACCGAAGCACTCGGGCCGACGAAACGGGCCCGCGCCGCGGAGATCTACGGGCGCCTGCGCGAAAAGTATGCGCCACACGGGCTGCAGCACTTCGGCCAGGGCAAATGGTACCCGGGGGAGCAGCTGCCGCGCTGGTCACTGAACTGCTTCTGGCGACGCGACGGGCAGCCGCTGTGGAGCAATCCGGAACTTTATGCCGACGAGAACCGGGACTACGGTGCCGACGAAAGACTCGCCGGGCGCTTCCTGCGCCAGCTCGCCGAGCACCTGGCGATCGACCCGAAGTATGTCTTCGCCGCCTATGAGGATGTCTTCTATCACCTGTGGCGCGAAGACCGCCTGCCGGTCAATGTCGACCCTTTCAACGCCCGCCTCGATGATGCCCTGGAGCGCAAGCGCCTGGCCAAGGTCTTCCGGCAGGGACTCGAAGAGGTGGTCGGTCATGTACTGCCCCTGAAAGCCCGTCCGCAAGGCGGCTGGCGGAGCGGACCCTGGTATCTTCGCGGCGGCCGGTGCTACCTGGTCCCCGGTGATTCGCCGGTCGGATACCGCTTGCCACTGGACTCGCAGCCCTGGGTTGCCAAGGCCGACTATCCCTATGTGCACGCTCCCGACCCGACGCAGACCTTCCCGGCGCTGCGCGAGCACAGCGAGATCCGCGCGCAGTTTGCCGTCAGTCGCAGCCTCGGCCTGCCAGCGGTAAACGCCGCAGTGAGCGGCGCAGCTTTCGCCGAGAAAGCGTTGGCAGGTGTCGATGAGGCGCTTGCCCGCGCCGCCGAGAGCGCTGACGAAGATGCGCCAGGTGACGGCGAGTCGGCGACCTTGGTCACGCGCACCTCGGTTTCGGCGCAGGCGCGCAATGGCGTGCTCTACATCTTCATGCCGCCAACCGAGACCCTCGAGGAGTATCTCGAACTGGTCGGCGCCGTCGAAGCCACCGCCGAAACGCTGGCCTCGCCGGTGGTCCTCGAAGGCTACGAGCCGCCCTCCGACCCGCGCTTGACCAACTTCCGGGTGACCCCGGATCCGGGCGTCATCGAGGTCAACATCCAGCCGTCGGCGACCTGGGACGAACTTGTCGCACGCACGACGCATCTCTACGAGGCCGCGCATCTGTCGCGCCTATGTACCGAAAAGTTCATGCTCGACGGTCGCCATACTGGCACCGGCGGCGGTAACCACTTCGTCTTCGGCGGCGCGACCACCCTCGACTCCCCGTTCCTGCGGCGGCCCGACCTCCTGCGCAGCCTGATCAGCTACTGGCACAACCATCCCTCCCTGTCCTACCTCTTCTCGGGGCTGTTCATCGGCCCAACCAGCCAGTCACCACGCGTCGACGAGGCGCGCAACGATTCGGTTTACGAGCTGGAGATTGCCTTCAGTCAGCTGCCCAAGGCGAGCGCCGACGCCAGCGAATGCGTCGCCCCCTGGGTCATCGACCGGGCGTTGCGCAACCTGCTCATCGATTCGACCGGCAATACCCATCGCGCCGAGTTCTGCATCGACAAGCTGTACTCGCCCGACGGCGCCACCGGTCGCCTCGGCTTGCTCGAAATGCGGGCCTTCGAAATGCCGCCGCACGCGCGCATGTCTCTGGCCCAGCAACTACTGCTGCGGGCGCTGATCGCGCACTTCTGGCGCACACCTTACGCCCCCGAGCGACTGGTCCGCTGGGGAACGGAACTGCACGACCGCTTCATGCTGCCGCACTACGTCAAGCAGGACTTCGACGATGTCCTCAGCGACCTCGGGGGCGCCGGCTATGCGCTCGACCCAGCGTGGTTCGCGCCGCATTTCGAGTTCCGCTTCCCGGTGCATGGCAGTATTTCGGCATTGGGCATGGAACTGGAGTTGCGTCATGCGCTGGAACCCTGGCACGTGATGGGCGAACAAGGTGCAGTCGGCGGCACGGCACGCTACGTGGACTCGTCGCTAGAACGTCTG
>ERZ761610.1412-NODE-1412-length-13396-cov-18.303650_pt1 | contig 13396 bp, 9 predicted proteins | sample MGYA00512164_ERZ761610 | MGnify/ENA primary metagenome ERZ761610 (study PRJEB28899, sample SAMN02850038) | bioreactor sludge metagenome | biome: EBPR Sludge; feature: EBPR Bioreactor; material: flocular biomat | place: Australia: Thorneside Wastwater Treatment... | reverse complement strand
CCGCAGCGGCGCCGGCTGGCGGCGTGCTGGCTCGCCTGGCGCGGCGCTTCGGCCTGGGCTGGAAGTGATGCCACTGAGTCGCGAAAACTGCACGAACGAGAAACAGGCGACGTGAACTCCGAACCGATCAAGCTGGTGTTTGCGGGTCCCATGGGGGCGGGCAAGACTACGGCTATTCGCAGCATTGCCGACAGCCCGCCGATATCCACCGAAATGGAGTTGAGCGAAGGCGCGTCGGCGGAAAAGTCGACCACCACCGTGGCATTCGATTTTGCCGTGGTCAATCTCGATGACGATACTCCTCTGCATGTCTACGGCATGCCCGGTCAGGAGTACTTTTCGTTCATGCGCCGGATTCTGCTGCAGGGCGCGATCGGTGTCGTGCTGGTCCTCGACGGCAGCGTTGCCAGCATCGCCAGCGATTGCTCGACGTGGCTGGCATCGCTGCGGGAAAACGATGCGCCGATGCACGTGGTGATCGGGATCACCAAGACCGATCAGGCACCGCAGTTCTCGCTCGCCGCAGTGCGCAACGCCATCCGCCAGACCCGGCAACCGATCCCGGTGTTTACCTTCGACGCCCGCGACACCGAGCAGACCACCCATCTGGTGCGGGCATTGCTGGTGTCGATGACCTAACAACGCACCGGTCAGTCCGCGCGGGCATCGGTCCAGATCGCTGCAATGCGCCAGTTGGGCACGTTGTTCGATGTCGGATCGGCTTCGGCCGGCAGGCCGCCGGACTCGGCGGCGACCGCGCGAACGCGCACGACCACGGTCGCCTGTTCGCTGCCAAATCCGGTGCCACGCACGCGGATCAGCAGATCGCCCAACCCTCCATGCACGCTGAGCACCTCCGGGTCGGTGTGCGGCACGTCGATCCAGGTGGAATCGTCCGGCCGCGCGTCGGGCAGTTCCCATTCGGGGTTGCCAGCGACCTCGACGTCAGTGCCTTGCGATTGCAGCCAGGCGAGCACATGGCGCACTGCAGGATGGTCGGGCGGCACGGATTGCGGCACGTCGATCGGCAGTCGATGGCGCGACCCAGCCGCGCTCAGTCGTTGCCACCAATCGCCGCCTGGCGCGTTCAGGCTCAGTGTGTCGTAAAGGCTGGCGCCGCCGTAGCCGGCGCCAGTGAGGTCGATGCCGGTGGCGATCGCCACCTCCAGCCACTCGACGCCGTAGCCGGCTTCGGCCATCCACTCGAGCAGGTGCCGCGGGTAGCCTGGAAGTGGCTCCAGCCCGCGTCGCGCTCCGGCCCGCAGCAGTTGCTCGAACAGCGCGAGGTCGTGGTTATCGACCGCATTGCGCAGCGGCGGATTCTGTTCGGGTAGCCCATCGACCGCTGCCCCACGTTCGATCAGCAGCGCGCGCATTTGCGGGTCCGTGGTGGTCACCAGCAAAGACGTCGAATCGCCGCGGTTGGTTGGATCTGCTCCGATCGCCAGCGCCAGTTCGACCAAGGGTCGATTGCCCGTCTTCAGCCCGCGCTTGAATTCGCTCTGGGTCTTGGGCGCATCCACCATGAAGTCGGCAATGCGAGTGACCCAAGGATGAGTCAGACCCACCGCTGGCACATAGTTCATCAGACCGGCCAGGACCACCGCAACCGACAGCGCCGTGAAGAAGCCGAACAGGGCGATGCCGAGCGCATCGCGACACAGGTTGCGCAGCAGGCCGCTTGCTCCACGCGCGTCAGCCGGCAGCGCCGCCAGTCCGGCGGCGGCTGCCAGGCATCGACCCAGGCGCGCGATCAGGCACAGCGTGATCCACAGCATCAGCAACGCAAACGGGAAGCCAACCAGCACTCCCAGCCACGGCGAACCCTGCCCGATGTGCATTGCGCCTCCGGTCGCCCTCAACCCAGATTTGCGTTGTGGTAAACCTCTTGCACGTCATCGAGTTCTTCCAGCCAGTCGATCAGATCGAGCAGGGTCTCCTGGTTCTCCTCCGGGACCACCACCCGGTTTTCCGGGCGCATCACGATCTCGGCGCTGGTCGGCGTCAGGCCGGCATCGATCAGCCCCTTCTTCACGGCCTCGAAGCTCGCCTGGGTACACAGCACGACGCTCTCGCCTTCGCCGTTCTGCACGTCGTCGGCGCCGGCCTCGAGTGCGGCTTCAAGCAGTCTCTCTTCGCTGGCGGCGTCCGGCGTCGCGAACTTCAGTTCGCCGAGTTTGTGGAACTGGAAAGCCACCGAGCCGCTGGTGCCGAGGTTGCCACCATGCTTGGCCAGCGCGTGGCGCACGTCGGCGACGGTGCGCTGCAGGTTGTCGGTCATGCAGTCGATGATCAGAGCGACGCCGCCGGGCCCGTAACCCTCGTAGCGGATCTCGTGCATGTTGTCGCCGCCCTCGGCGCCGGATCCGCGCTTGACCGCGCGCTCGACGGTTTCGCGCGTCATGTTGGCGGTCAATGCCTTGTCGACCGCAATGCGCAGGCGCGAGTTGGTGCTGGGGTCGCCGCCGCCGCGCGCAGCCACGGTGATTTCGCGGATCAACTTGGTGAACACCTTGGCCTTGCGCGCGTCCTCGGCGTTCTTGCGTCCTTCGATGCTGGGGCCTCTGCCCATGGTGGTGCCTTCCTGGTCTGAACGGAATGGGCGGAGGATAGCGAGCGGCGGGGCGGCACGCATTCGACGCCTGGCTCGGGGAACGCCCGGGCTTCAGGTCCCGGATAGCGTGGATCAGCGCACTAGGGCAGCATGCGGCGGTCGGTCAGCGCATCCGGAGAGTCGCCATGGATCTGTCGCAACTGCCGTCTCAGACTGCCATCGGCGCCGCGGTGGCCGTCGTGCTCGGATTGCTGCAGTTGGCCATGAAACCGAGGGATCGCGCCAGCATTCGCAACATGCTGATTCTGGCCGCCGTGCTGATGCTGGTCCTGCTGGGCGGCGTCTTGCTGCAGCGATACGGGTCGCAACGCGGAGCGGCGCTGTTGATCGCGGTGGCGGCGGTTGGCATCGGAGGTGTGATCATTCGCCTCGCATCGAGTCTGGTGTTCCAGTGGATCCTGCCGCTGGTGCGCCTGGACCTGCCGAGCATCGTCGAAGATCTGTGCGTCAGCGCGCTGGCGCTGACCTGGCTGCTCTACTGGCTGCATGGCGCCGGACTCGACCTGCGCAGCCTGCTGGCGACTTCTGCGGTAATTACGGCGGTGCTGGCGTTTTCCATGCAGGACACGCTCGGCAACATCCTCGGCGGCGTGGTCCTGCAGTTGGACGCCTCGTTGCGCGTGGGCGACTGGGTGAAGATCGACGATGTCAGCGGACAGGTGGTGGATGTGCGCTGGCGTCATACGGCGATCGAGACACGCAATCGCGAGACCGTGGTCATCCCCAATGGCTGGCTGGTGAAAAACCGCTTCACCGTGATCGGCTCGCGCCGCGAGTCGCGCGTGCGTTGGCGACGCTGGGTCTGGTTCAACATCGATATCGACGCCAATCCGACCAAAGTGCTGCAAGTGCTGGAGGACGCCGTTCGCGAGAGCGACGCGACCAACGTGCTGCTCGATCCACCACCCAGCGCGGTGCTGATGGATGTCGGTCAAGGTTATGCGCGTTACGCGCTGCGTTATTGGGTCGGCGACCCACGACCCGACGACCCCAGTGACTCCGACGTGCGTCGGCACGCTCTGGCGGCATTGAAACGCCACGACCTGCAACTTGCCGTGGTCCAGGAAGAGCGCCTGGTGATCAAGGAGAACGAGCGCCGGCAGAAAGCGCTGCGCGACGACGAAGTGGCGCGGCGCAAGGCCATACTCGCTGACGTCGATCTGTTCAGCAGCTTCAGTCCGGACGAATTGCAGGCGCTCGCCGAGAAGGCAGTGGTAGCGCCATTCGTCAAGGGCAGCACGATCACCCGCCAGGGGCGCGTTGCCCATTGGCTGTACATGATCGTTTCCGGCGCCGCCGACGTGTGGATCGAACAGAACGGCAAACGCACGCACATCGCCACGCTTCTGGCGGGCAGCGTGGTCGGCGAAATGGGCATGATGACCGGCGAGCCTCGCCGCGCCACCGTCACCGCGCACACCGACGTCGAGTGCCTGCGCCTGGGCAAGAGTGGTTTCGAATCGGTTCTGCGTGCGCGGCCGGATATCGCCAGCGAGATTTCTGCGGTGATTGCCTCGCGTCAGGGTCAACTCGATCGCGCGCGCCGCGATGCCGATGCCGATGCTGGCGACACACCCGAGTCCGACGCCATTGGCGCGCGCATCCGTGCATTTTTTGGGCTGGAGGCTTGAGCCCTTCGCGCGGCGACCCGAGCTTGAGACACCTGGACCAGCGAGGCTCGCTCCTGGTCGTCAAACTTGTTGGCAGTTGTCCAGAACTCGTGTGGCGCACGTTAGACAGCGTGCCGCGCGCCTGTCGAAAGCGTAGCGTACGCAGTGTCTTCAACCGAGGTCACCGAGATGAGCGCCCAGCCTGCCGCAGCACAACCGTTTGATCCCGAGACCATGGCGCTGCGCGACATGTTCGCCAGCCACGCGCTGGCCGGCATGTTGCCGGCACCCAAGGTTCCCGGAGTCCTGCCGATGACTCCAGATACCGCCGCAATGGCCGCTTATGCCTATGCCGATGCCATGCTGCGCGCGCGTCTGGCGCCACCGAAGCCGGCTGCCGTCGGGCGTTCCTGATTACCGAGTTTCCTCGGACAGACGGCTCATCCAGCGCGCAAAGTCGAAGTCGAACTGCGCGGTCGCGGGCGCCAGCGTCGGGCTCTCGATGTAGTCGACTCCGGCCAGCAGCAGTTGCTGCGCCTGTTCGCGGCTGTCGATGCTGCTGCCGATCACCATCGTGCCGCTTTGGTGCGCTCGACGGATCAGCGCCGACAGCAGCTCCATGGCGCGCTCGCTGTTCGCACCACCAGTCGACAATTCTGGACACAGCCTGAGGTAATCCACCGGAACGCCGCGCAGGCGGTGCACCAGCGCCATGTCGCGGCCGACGTCTTTCAGCCCAACCCTGATCGCCAGTGGTTTCAGGTGCTGACTGAACGCCACCAGCGCATCCAGGCGCTCGGCCAGCACCGACGCCGGCAACGTGAGCGCAAGGCCGGTGCCCGATTGACGCCGGTCGCGCAACAGTTGCTCAAGCCAGGCGGCGAAGTCGCCATCATCGAGCGCCCATGGCGACAGTTCCACGATCAGGCGTACCTGACGCCCTCGCTTGAGCAGGTCGGCGCGTACGGTCAGCGCTTCGCTGACAACGAAGCGGTCGAACGCCTTGATGCAGCCGAGCTCACGCGCGACCCGGATGAGATCGTCCTGATTCGCGGCAGGTTGCGCGCCGCCGCCCGGCCGCCAGTTCAAGATCAGTTCGTACTGGCCGGGAACGCGACCGCGCAGCGGCATCAGGGCTGCGCCGCGAATCTCCATGTGCTGGTCGAATCGGCTGCTCTCCACCAGCCCGCGCAACTGTGCGTCGCGCTCTGCTGGAATCAGGCTGGCGCTGCGCGCTTCGTACCACATGCTGCGATTGCCGCCGAGGTGCATCGCGGCAAGCGCTGCGGCCTCGGCGTTCTGCACGCCGATATCGGCGGAGTCTCCATCCAGGTTGGCCAGCCCAAGGCTGGCTCGCAGGGAAACTTCATGGTCGCCGATCTGAATGCGCCGGCGAGCCAGGCTCTCGCGCAGGCTCTCGGCACTGGCGAGTGCCGCCGCGCGATCGTTGCGACGCAGCAAGACGAGGTAGCGACAATCCTGGTACAGCGACGGCATGTCTTCCGAGCGCAGGTTTTCCTTGAGCGCCTGGCCGACCGCGATGTCCAATCGGCTCTGGCCGGAAATGCCCAGTTGCTTGCGCAGCGACTCATGCTCGTCGAGCACCAGATAGAGCATCACCGCGCCCGATTGTCCGCGTGCGGCATCGGCGCGCTCGATGAATTCGCGGCGCGGGTACAGGCCGGTCGATTCGTCGCGGGCGACTCCGCGGCGCGGCGCGAATCGCTTGCTGCGCTTCAGCCGCGCTTCGACGACGCTGACCAGATGCCGCGGCTTCAACGGCTTCAGCAGGTACTCGTCGGCGCCGCCCGCGATGGCCTGCTCGCGCAGCGCCAGTTCGCGCGAACTGGCTACCAGGACCAATGGAATCTCACTGCTCACCGGGTCGTCGCGCAGGCCGTTTACCAGGCGCATCGACTCGGCGCCGCGCATGTCGGCGTCGATCACCGCGATCTGCGGCTTGAAACTCGCCACCGCCGTCAATGCGTCTTCGGATCCCTGGCACAGGCGCACCGTGTACCCGGCGTCCTTGAGCCAGCCGGCGGCCATCAAGCCGCGCGCCCGGTCGCCGTCGACCAGCATGATTCGGCTTGGCGAACTGACTGCCACCGCATCGCTGGTCATTGCGACCAATATCGCCAGCGGATCGATCGGCGGCTCGAAATACTTGATTCCCTGACGCATCGCCGCCAGGCGTCGGCCAAGGTCCCGGCGTGGCGTCACCATGGCCAGGGTAGGTTCGCGATGGTTTTCCAGAAGGTCGCCGCGCGGCTTGGCCAGCCCGCGCAGCGCCGCGATCGCATTGCCATTGGCGGCACTGATGACGATCGCGCGCGGAACGCTCGACAGCAGCAAGCCGTAGGCGTCTTCAGGGCGAGTGAAACTGCGCACGCCGACGCCATGTTCGGTGAACGCTGGCGGAAGATCGATGCCAAAAGCCGCATCGGCGCCGATCAGCACGATCAGGTCCTCCTGCACCGTGCGGCGCGCACGCACCTGGGGTGGCGTGGCGATTGGCACCACCGGCGTCGGCGACGGCGCCTCGGTACCACTCATCGTTGCGCTGGAGGGAGTCGCGACGGGAGTCACGGGCGAGGCAGGCGAGGGGGCCCGTGGGCCGCCGGGCGTCGACGGTGTTGCGTTCGCGCTGACCATGTCCAGCGCGAGCACGGTGCTGGCCAGCGTGCTGACCAGTGCCGACAGCGTGCGCAGTTGGTCATTGTTGGGCGTCAACGAGGTGTCGACGAAAACACGGATGAAGGTCTCCAGTTCGCCGGCTTTGCGGGTCAGCGACAGACGCAGGCGCTCGCACGCGCGCACCAGTTGTTTGGCGGCCAACTGCAGTCCGCGGCCATGCGCGGCGTTCCAGCGCGAGCTGTTGAGCTTGTCCCAGGCCTGCACCAGACTGGTGGCGTGCGCCCGCAGTTCTTCATGGGCGCGTTCCAGATGTGCGTCGGCGATCTGCGGCTGTTGTTCAGCGCTCTGGGTCATGCGCGGTTCTCCACTCCCGATCCGCTGATTCTGCTCCGTTTTGTCACTCGGGAGTGTGCGCCGCATCCGCATATGTCGGGCATCGCGCCGGCCTGCGCGCGCTGCCTGCGAGGCATTTCCCGCCTGGTTGCCACGTTCGTCGCGTCGACGCCGACCCGTTGAAGGGCTAGGCTAGCGACACCGATCCGATGATACCGGGAGCCTCTCATGCTACGTACCAAGCCGGGCCAGTCGCGCGCTGCCGGGTACCTGCCTGCTGCCGTTGCCGGGTTGCTCCTGCTGCTGAACCTGTTGTTCAACGCGTTCAGCTATGCGGCGTTGGCGTCGCATGCCGAGATCGGTCAGGCATTTCGCCTTTCGATCAAGCACAACGCGCCGTTCATCGAGACCTATGTCTGGCTCGGCGACATGCTGCGCGGCATACCAGGACTGTCCGGGGTCGGTGACGGCACCGCCAGTGCTGCCGCCGCGCCGTTGATCGAGAGAATTCGGCCGCACCCGCGTGGCGCCGAGGCGGTGTTCTTCGGCGAGGCGAAATCCCCGGCGCACAACCGCATGTTGTGGGGGCAGCGGTTGCTGCCGTTTCTGGTCGTCATCACGGTAATCTTGTGGATGCGCCGACAGAAACCGGTGCACATGCGCAATCGATTGCGCGCATGAGTCGCTGAACGTCGCTGCAGATCGTGAAATATGATCTATTCATATGTCATTCAGTCGATGACTTGTTGTGCGACGCAGCAAATGGTTTCACGTGACACCAATGCTGAATGCTTGTTAAACATGGAATTTCAGGCTCGTTCAGGTTTGTGACACGACGATGAACGCAGTTTCATGCTGCACCGCAGCATGACTGACGCATTGCGGCACATTGTGCCCCGATTGACCACTGCCCCAGCGGCGATTACTGTCTGTCTACGGTCGCGGCGTTGAGTCCTTCCTGGGGAGGCTGGGATTCCGCCGTAGACCGAACTTCGAAACTGCCCGCGCTTGGCCAGGAGCACTCGCGCTGGTTCCGTTCGTTTCACTCTGGGGGTTGAACTCATGCGTAAGGTCGGTGCTGGTTTGGGGTTTGCGATTGCAATGGCGCTTCCGGCGCTCAGTCTGGCTGCCGAGTTGCGGTCGGCTTCGCGACCGGTGGCAGGACAGTACATCGTGGTCCTGAAGGAAAATCTGGTACGTCTGGGCAACGATCAGCGCTCCAGCCTGCCGGAGGTGGTCACGCTGGCGGTCGATATCTCGGCAAGTTTTGGTGTTGAGTACGTGCGCCACTACGAGCATGTGCTGCCAGGCTTCGTGATTCGCGCCGATGCCAAGCAACTGGACCGCCTGCTGTTCGATCCGCGCATCGACTACATCGAGCAGGACGGTGTGGTCACCACCAGTGCCACGCAGAACGGCGCCACCTGGGGTCTCGACCGCGTCGACCAGCGCAATCTGCCGCTCAACAGCAGCTACATCTACGACACCACGGCGAGCAATGTGCATGCCTACATCGTGGACACCGGCGTGCTCGGGACACATACCGAGTTCAGCGGACGCATGGGCAATGGCTACACCGCCATCACTGACGCCAACGGCACCAACGACTGCAACGGCCACGGCACGCATGTCGCCGGCACCGTCGCCGGCACCACCTACGGCGTCGCCAAGGGCGCCCGCGTGCATCCGGTGCGCGTGCTCGGCTGCAACGGCTCCGGCACCAACTCCGGCGTCATCGCCGGCATGGACTGGGTGACTGCCAATCACGTCAAGCCGGCCGTTGCCAACATGAGCCTCGGTGGCGGCGCTTCGACCGCAACCGATGATGCAATTCAGCGCATGCACGCAGCGGGCGTCACCGTGGTCGTGGCCGCCGGCAATGACAACGCCAATGCCTGCAACTACTCGCCGGCACGTGCGCCCAACGCAATCACGGTCGGCTCCACCACCAATACCGATGCGCGCTCGTCGTTCTCCAACTTCGGCACCTGCCTCGACATCTGGGGCCCGGGCTCCAACATCACGTCCGCCTGGCATACCGGCACCAGCGCCACCAACACCATCAGCGGCACCTCGATGGCATCGCCGCATGTCGCCGGTGTCGCCGCACTGTGGCTCGCCAACAACCCGTCGGCAACGCCGACGCAGGTGGCAACCGCACTGTTCAACAATTCGACGCTGAACAAGGTGACCAACGCCGGCACCGGTTCGGTCAACCGCATGGTGCACTCGCTGTGGGGCAGCACGCCGCCGCCGGGTAACGTGGCGCCGACGGCGAACTTCAGCTTCACCACCAGTGGCCTGACCGCAAACTTCACCGATTCTTCCACCGACAGCGATGGCACGATCGCCTCGCGCAGCTGGAATTTCGGCGATGGGACGACGTCGACCGCGACCAACCCGAGCAAGGCCTACAGCGCCGCCGGTACCTACAACGTCGCGCTGACGGTCACCGACAACGGTGGTCTCAGCAACACCACCACGCGTTCGGTCACCGTTACGGCGCCCGGTGGCGGCGCGGTTGCGCTGTCCAAGGGCGTGGGCGTGGCCAGCTCGACGGCTTCCACCGCAGCCAACAACAACTGGAAGGACTTCACGGTTGCCGTGCCCTCGGGCGCCACCAACCTGACCGTCGTCACCAGCGGCGCCAGCGGCGACGTCGATCTCTACGTCAAGTCCGGTGCGCAGGCCACGCTGACCGTCTACGACTGCCGTCCGTACACGTCGAGCGGCAACGAGACCTGCAGCTTCGCGACGCCAACCGTGGGAACCTACTATGTGCGGGTTTACGGCTACCAGACCGGTACCGTCAACTTCACGGTGACCGCGAACTGGACGGTCAGCGGCGGTGGCGGCACGGTGGTCGAACGCCTGGTCAACGGCAACTTCGACAGCATCACGGCGAGCACCAACTCGGGCACCGGCTGGGCGCGCTCGGCTTTCTCCGGCACCTCGTTCAACACGCTGCTGGCGGGTCAGAGCAATGCCCACACCGGTGGCACCTACGCCTACCTCGGCGTCAATGCGAGCACCAGCTCGCAGACCGTGCAGAGCAACGCGACGTTGATCCCGGCCGGAGCGACCACGGCGACCCTGTCGTTCTACACCTCGATCGTGACCAGCGAGACCACGACGACGACCGCCTACGACCGGCTGCAGGTGCAACTGGTCGACGCCGGTACCAACGCCGTGATCACGACGCTGGTGACGCTGTCGAACGTCAACAAGACCACCAACGCCTCGACCTACGTGCTGCGCAGCTACAACGTCGCCGCCTACAAGGGCCGCAACGTGCGCGTCCGTCTGGTGGCGACCACCGACAGCTCGCTGGCAACGACCTTCCGGGTCGACACCGTCAGCCTGCGTACCGATGGCTGAAGCATGAACTGAACCCTGGTTCGCCACGGCGAACCAGGGTCAGCGCAACAAACCTGAAGGCCCCGGCGATCCCGGGGCCTTTTTTCATGGTGCGGGCGGCCGGGCGCACCTGCCGGGAGGTGAAAATCCTCTACTCACCCGGCAAGGGTGTCGTGGGCAACTGCGAATCTGAAGAATGCTGAAAGCAAGGCACTGGCCTGACGAACAGGAAGCGGAGATCAGGCGGCACAGCGGGGACGGCGGCCAATCGTGCCGGGCAGGGCGCGGAGTGAAATGCCTCCCCACGCAGTGAAATGCCTCCCCACGCTCGGAAGGGTGCAAGCACGTCGGGTGCAACTGAAATTCTGGAGGGCACATATCCGGCGCTTCTCGACGCACTCGTCGAGTGGCCGTCAGGCGCTTTTTGCGGCAAGCCAGAATGTCGCGCGATGAGTCATCGGGAGGCTTCCCGGAAGCTCACCGAGCCAGCCAACCCCCATCTACGGGCAACACGGCGCCGTGCACATAGTCGGCCGCCGACGAGGCAAGGAATACCGCGGCGCCGCCGAGGTCGCCTGGCGAGCCCCAACGACCTGCGGGAATTCGCGCGAGGATGTCGCGGTTGCGGCTCGCGTCCTTGCGCAGCGCATCGGTGTTGTTGGTGGCGAAATAACCCGGTGCGATGGCATTGACGTTGATCGCGTGGCGCGCCCATTCATTGGCGAGCAGTCGGGTGATGCCAAGCAATCCTGACTTGCTGGCGGTATAGGACGCCACGCGTATGCCGCCCTGAAAGGACAGCATCGAAGCGATGTTGATGACCTTGCCGCCACTGGCGCGGGAAACCCAATGGCGCGCCGCCTGCTGGGCGAGGAAAAATGCCGACTTGAGGTTGACGTCGACGACTTCATCCCACTCTGCCTCGGTGAATGCCAGCGCGTCGTTGCGGCGGATGGTGCCGGCGTTGTTGATCAGGATATCGAGTCCGCCGAGTTCGGCCACCACGCGGGGAACGATGTCGCCCGCCGGTGGCGCGCAACCGAATTCGGCGGCAATCCAGACACAGCGGCGTCCACTTGCGCGCACCTGATCGAGCGTATCGGCCGGCTCGCTGCGCGCCAGTGCGGCAATGTCGGCACCCGCACGCGCCAACGCCAGTGCGATGCCTTGGCCGATGCCGGTGTTGGCGCCGGTGACCAGCGCCACCTTGCCACTGAGATCGAAGGGATTCACGAGCGACTCCTCACTTCAACTGACAGATGTCGAGTTGGTTCATGTCCGTGTAGTCGAGGTTCTCGCCACCCATCGCCCAGATGAAGCCGTAGTTGCGCGTGCCCGAGCCCATGTGGATCGACCACGGCGGCGACACCACGGCCTCGTCGTTGGCGAGCACCAGATGGCGCGTGTCGGCGGGTTCGCCCATGAAATGCATCACTCGATCATTGTCGCCGAGTCCGAAATAGAAATAGACCTCGGAGCGTCGATCGTGCAGGTGCGGCGGCATGGTGTTCCAGACGCTGCCGGGCTGCAGCAGGGTCATGCCGAGCAGCAACTGGCAGGAAGTGCAGGTGGCCGGCACGATGTACTGGTAAATGGTGCGCTGGTTGGAGGTCTCCAGCGCGCCGCGTTCCAACGGCACGGCGTTGGCGATGGACAGGTGCTTGAGCTGGTGGCGTGCGTGGGCTGGCGTGGACACCAGATAGAAGCGTGCCGGATTCGCCGAGTCGGTCGAGGCAAACGCCACATCCACGCTACCCATCGGCACGTACAGTCCATCTCGTGGCGCGAGGTTGAGCGTCTCGCCGTCCACCGTCACCGTGCCGGCGCCGCTTCCGACATTGACGATGCCGAGTTCGCGGCGCTCCAGAAAAGGCTTGCCGGCCGCGGATGCCGGTTCAGTCTGTTTCGGCAACGACACGGATTGGGTCACCGGTGCCGCGCCACCCACGACGATGCGTTCGTAGTGCGTGTAGTTGAGCTGCACCCGCTCGGCAATGAACAGATCGCCAATGCGGTAGCGCTCACGCAGCTGGTCGTTGCTGGCGCCCGCCATCATCTCCGGATGCGTGGCGTGGTAGGTCTTGGCGTACATCGAAGTGGTCTCCGCGGATCGGTTCGATGGCGCAATGATAGCCGGGTTGGCGTCTTGTGGTAACCGGTGTCATTTGGGCTGGAAAAGCGGAAATGGAAATGGGGAAAGGGGAAAAGGGAAAAGGGAAAAGGGAAAAGGGGAAGGGCGAAGAGCGGCGACCCGCGTGCTTCTGTGGGTCCAGACTTGTCTGGACGCTTCTGGTGTGATCGATGAGGAGCGGAGCTGGAAATGGGGAGAGGAGAAAAGGGGAAGTGCGGAAAGCGGCGACCCGCGTGCTCCTGTGGGCCCAGACTGGTCTGGACGCTTCTGCTGTGATGGATGAAGAGCGGAGCTGGAAATGGGGAAAAGGAAAAAGGGGTAAGGGCGAAGAGCGGCGACCCGCGTGCTTCTGTGGGTCCAGACTTGTCTGGACGCTTCTGCTGTGATGGATGAAGAGCGGAGATGGAAATGGGGAAAGGGGAAATGGGTAGGGCGAAGAGCTGCGACCCGCGTGCTTCTGTGGGTCCAGACTTGTCTGGACGCTTCTGCTGTGATGGATGAAGAGCGGAGCTGGAAATGGGGAAAGTGGAAAAGGGGAAGGGCGGAAAGCGGCGACCCGCGTGCTTCTGTGGGGCCAGACTTGTCTGGACGCTTCTGCTGTGATGGATGAAGAGCGGAGATGGAAATGGGGAAAGGGGAAATGGGTAGGGCGAAGAGCTGCGACCCGCGTGCTTCTGTGGGTCCAGACTTGTCTGGACGCTTCTGCTGTGATGG
>ERZ761610.1407-NODE-1407-length-13408-cov-19.730847_pt1 | contig 13408 bp, 14 predicted proteins | sample MGYA00512164_ERZ761610 | MGnify/ENA primary metagenome ERZ761610 (study PRJEB28899, sample SAMN02850038) | bioreactor sludge metagenome | biome: EBPR Sludge; feature: EBPR Bioreactor; material: flocular biomat | place: Australia: Thorneside Wastwater Treatment... | reverse complement strand
ATCCAGTTGCAGTACGTGGCCGGCAGCGGCCCGGCCGGGCAGATTCGCCACGAGGATCTGGATGCGTTCATCGCACGCAGCGCTACGCCGGCGAGTGGCGCAGCGCCGGCCGGCCGGGCGAAACGCGAAGGCGTCGAGGCCATCAAGATCATCGGTGTGCGTCGCAAGATCGCCGAGGCGATGCAGCGCGCCAAGCAGCGCATCCCGCACTTCGCCTATGTCGAGGAAGTGGACTGCACGGAACTCGAGAGCCTGCGTAAACACCTGAACGAGGTTCACGGCAAGACCCGCGGCAAGCTCACCCTGTTGCCCTTCCTGGTGCGCGCGCTGGCCAATTCGATCGTCAAGTTCCCGCAGGTCAACGTCACCTACGACGACGAGGCCGGCATCGCCTACCGTCACGCCGGCCTGCACTGCGGCATCGCCACGCAGACCCCGAGCGGCCTGATGGTGCCGGTGGTACGCCACGCCGAGGCGCTCGACCTGTGGCAGACCGGCGCCGAGATCCGCCGCCTGGCGGAGGCCGCGCGCAGTGGCAAGGCCAAGCGCGAGGAACTGACCGGCTCGTCGATCACCATCACCAGCCTCGGCGCGCTCGGCGGCATCGTCACCACACCGGTGATCAACGCACCGGAAGTGGCGATCATCGGCGTCAACAAGATGATCGAGCGGCCGATGGTCAGGAACGGCCAGATCGTCATCCGCCAGATGATGAACCTGTCGACCTGCTGCGATCACCGCATGGTCGACGGCATGGACGCCGCCGAGTTCGTCCAGCACGTGCGCGCGCAACTGGAGAATCCGGCGGCGTTGTTCATCGAGTAGTGTCGTCGTTGCCACGCTGACCGTTTCCGGCCAGCGTGGCCCGCGGGCTTGATGCAAGTAGGGGAAAAAGGAAAAGGGAAAAAGGGAAAGGGAAGAGCGGGCTCGCAACGATCTGGCGAACGGTGGCAATGTCCGGGAAAGGCCGAAAGCCTCGGCGCCGGCTTTCCCCTTTTCCTTTTTCCCTTTTCCTGCTCTCCCTCCTTTTTCCCTTTTCCTTTTTCCTGCTCTTCAGCGAGGAACCGCAATGTCCGAACAAATCCAAACCCAGGTCCTCGTCGTCGGTGGTGGTCCCGGCGGTTATGTCGCCGCGATCCGCTGCGGGCAGTTGGGCCTCAAGACCACGATCGTCGAGGCCGATCGGCTTGGGGGTACGTGTCTCATCCGCGGCTGCATTCCAAGCAAGGCGCTGATCCATGTCGCCGGCAAGTTCGAGGAAATGCAGCACCACGTCGGGATGGGCAAGCTCGGTATCCGTCTCGACAGCCCGCCGGTGTTCGATCTCGGCGGCGCGATCGACTGGAAGGAAACTGTGGTCGACAAGCTGAATGGTGGCGTCGGCGCGCTGCTGAAGAAGGCCAAGGTGCGTGTCGTGCATGGCAAGGCGGTGTTTTCCGATGCCAAGAACTGCACGGTCGCGACTGCCGACGGTGAGGTCACGATCTCCGCTGAACACGTGATCCTGGCGACCGGTTCCGTGGTCGCCGGCATCCCGTCGATTCCGTATGGCGAACATGTGCTGTCGTCCACCGAGGCGTTGTTGCAACGCGAAGTGCCGCAGCGCCTGGTGGTGATCGGCGCCGGCTACATCGGCATGGAACTCGGCATCGCCTATGCGCGCATGGGCAGCCAGGTGGTGTTCGTCGAGGCGCTCGTTCGCATCCTGACGCTGTTCGACCGCCCGCTGGTCAAGCCGGTGGAAAACTGGCTGAAGCAGCACAAGGTCGAGGTGCATCTGAAGACCAAGGCTCTCGGCGTCGTCGAAGGGCCGAATGGCCGCGCACTGCAGGTGGAAACCGCCGACGGCGAACGCAAGGAGCTGGTTTGCGACAAGGTACTGGTCGCGGTCGGGCGACGTCCGGCAACACAGGGTTGGGGCCTGGAAAAGATGGCGATCGACATGAACGGCGCCTTCGTCAAGGTCGACGACCAGTGCCGCACTTCGATGCGCAATGTGTGGGCGATCGGCGACCTGATCGGCGAGCCGATGCTGGCGCACAAGGCCTCGGCGCAGGGCGAAATGGTCGCCGAAATCATTGCCGGGAAGCGCCGCAGCTTCAATCCGGTGGCGATCGCCGCCGTGTGTTTCACCGAACCGGAACTGGTCGGATGTGGCCTGTCGCCCGACGATGCCAAGGCGCAGGGCATCGAGGTTGTGGTCGGCAACTTCCCGTTTGCCGCCAACGGCCGCTCATTGGCGATGCAGGCCGGCAGCGACGGCGGTTTCGTGCGCGTCACCGCGCGCGCCGACAACCATCTGGTGCTGGGCATCCACGCGGTCGGTGCGCATGTCTCGGAGCTGTCCGGCGAATTCGCGCTGGCGCTGGAAATGGGCGCGCGGCTGGAAGATCTGTCCGGCACCATCCACGTGCATCCGACGATGACCGAAACCCTGCCCGAGGCGGCGCTGGCGGCCTTGGGGCACGCGATACACGCGTAGGGTGGTGGAACCTTCGCCGCAGGCGAAGATTCCACCGTGGAGCTCGGCGTGATGCCTGAACACCGGCGGACGTTGCGCATGCGCGGCCCTTGCCGTCGTGGCGGGCCAGCGGCCACGCAGGCGCGTGGCCCTCAAAGGCGGCGATTCGCCGCGCCTGAAGGCCATTCAGTCGTCACCGACGAATCGACCTCTGCACGGGCGCCGGGTTAGCGTTTGCTCAAACCATGACGCCCATGCGGCGTACTGCCGCAAACCTCCCGTTCAACCCCCCGCGCAGACCTCGTTGGTCGGAATGGTCAGCGCCTTCATCGGGAAGGTGCCGTTGCCGTAGGTCGTGTTGTAGTGGAAGAAGCCGGTGTCGCAAGCGGTGAAGCGAATGGTGATGCTGCCAAAGCTGGTGGATACCACCTGACCGGGCTGGAATGCGCTGCCGAACTGCGCGCCTTCGCTGATCTGCAGCGGCACTTCGACCGAGCTCGCGCCCCAGGCAAACGGGGCCGTACCGACCATCCAGATCTGCTCGCCCTGATGGAAGTCTTACCACGACACCACGACCAGCGGGGTGCCGTCGCCACCATCGACCTTGGCGATCTCGAGAAAGATTCCTCGGCCGGAATTGGCCGGGTCGTACCAGGCACCGGTGTGCAAGGGCAGCAGCGGAAACTCGCCGGCCGCCACGCGCACCGTTCGGCGCACCAGTGGAATGCGGATCGGCTGCTCGGTGCCGGTGAACAGCGGCGTCGTATTGATGGCAAGCAGCGTCTGCACGCCGAACACCACCCGGCCGAACACCGTGAAATCGCCATTCAATGCGGTATTGGTGCCGATGTTGAAGAAGAAGTCCGAGGTCGCGCTGTTCACCTGCGGGCGGCCCTGCGAATCGTTGGTCAACGCCATGGCCAACGTGCCCGGCGTGTTCAGCAGCCCGTTGTTGCGCTCGCTGGCGATCGCCGCACGCTGCGGCACCACGCTGAGGTCCTCCTTGAAGCGTCCGGACTGGGCGACGAAATTTCGCACGACGCGTTGGATCAGCATGTTGTTGAAACCGCCGGAATCGACATAAGCAAGAAAATTGGCCGAAGTAATCGGCGCACGGGCGACATCGAGTTCCACCAGCAGCGGTCCGCGGTCGGTGTCCATGAGCACACGCGTGTTCTGCGCAAGAGCGATATTGCCCAGCGCCAGCAACGCAGTGGCCAGCAGCAGTCGGATTGTCATGGTTCAGGGGTCCGCGGCGAAAAGTGGCTGTGAAGGATACAGGCATTGACTGAACAGGCTGTTCAGACCGCCCAAAGACAAGGAAGAGAAACGCCAGGGAACTGGATCACGCGCTTGCCACCCAGCCCGCCGCGATGCGTCCGACTTCGGCCAGCACGGCGTCGTCTTGTGGACGCATGTGCGGGAAGTGACCGGGGGCCTCGAAGAATGCGGCGATCACCAGCGGCGCGCGTCCGGGCGGCCAAGCGACGGCGACATCGTTGTGCTTGTTGGCCATCGACGGCGCCAGGCCGGTACCGGTCTTGTCGCCGGCGCGCCAATCCGCAGGCAGACCGGCACGGATCCGCTTCCTGCCGGTTTCGGTGGCGATCATCCATTGCTCCAGGCGGTCGCGGGCGGCTGCCGACAGCACGTCGCCGGTGATGATCCGCGCCACGCTGTGTGCCATTGCGCGCGGCGTGGTGGTGTCGCGTTGCTCGCCGCTCGGCACCAGATTCATTTCCGGCTCCATGCGGTCGACACGCGTTTCCGGGTCGCCCATCGAGCGCAGGATCCTGGTGAAGCCCGCCGGACCGCCAAGCTGTCGCAAGAGCAGATTGGCAGCCACGTTGTCGCTGGTCAGTTGCGCCGCCTCGGCCAGGGCAACAATGCTCATCCCACCCTGCTCGAGGTGCTTCGTCGTGACCGGCGCATGCGGCACCATATCGTCCTTGCCGTACTCGACGAAGGTCAGCAGATCGAGGCGACCGGCGTCCGCTTCGCGCAGGATGGCAGCCGCCAGCAACAGCTTGAAGGTCGAACACATGCCGAAGCGCTGGTCGACGCGATGCCCAATCGACCTGCCGGAGCCGGTGTCCAGCAGGCACACGCCAAGGCGGCCACCGGAGCGGGCTTCGACATCGGTCAGGGCCTGGATGGCGGCATCCGCCTGCAAAGGCGCCTTTGCCCAGCTTTCGAAGCTGGCCAGCAGCGTAGCCGCCGCGAAACCGCCGACCAACCGGCGCCGGGTGGAATCAAGTTTCATCGAAACAATCCTCTGCGTGAGCGCCGCACCATGCGCCGGGAACCAGGCGAAATTTGGGGCATGCGAGTGGCATCCGCATGGCGAATGCCCTCATCGAGGCCGCTGCCGTATACGCCGGTTGACCAGCCACGGCATCAGCGCAAACAGCAGCATCAATGCGACATGGATGCGCCCGGCCGGCGTGGCGAAGTGCGCGGCGATCTGGTCCAGCGACTGCCCGCGTAACACGCCGACGCCGAAATCGGCGATCAGCAGCAGCGCCAGCGCAGCGCTGCCCATGCCGAGATGCGCCATGGCGGTCGGCGCCAGCCGCAGCCGGCGTGGCACGAAGCGCGCGGCGTAGAGCATCGCCATCAGCAGGATAGGTGCCTCCAGCAGCACCGCTGCTGTGGCGCCGAATTTCGGCTCCAGCATCATCACGCGAATCGGCCCGCAGAGAAAACCGACGGAGAAGACGATGGCGAAGTAGCTCAGGGCAGCCTTGAGGATTTGCACGTTGGTTCGGAGCCAGTGAAAGGTCAAACGTCAAACGTCAATATTCCGCAGCCCGTGGCTTTGCCGCACATTTGACGTTTGACGTTTGACGTTCGACATTCCGCATCGCAGTCGACGCTTCAATCCTCGCAAGACACTCGCAGTCGCAGGCCCACCGCCATGCCCGAAATCTACATCAGCACCGATGTCGAAACCGATGGCCCGATCCCCGGGCCGCACTCGATGCTGAGCTTCGGCTCGGCGGCGTACACCGCCGAAAAGCGCATGCTCGCCACCTTCAGCGCAAACCTGGAGACGCTGCCGGGCGCCAGCGGACACCTCGATACCATGCGCTGGTGGGACACCCAGACGGAAGCCTGGGCGGCGTGTCGGATCGATCCACAGCCACCCGGTCTCGCCATGCAGCGTTATGTGGACTGGCTCGACGCGCTGCCCGGCAAGCCGGTGTTCGTCGGTTATCCGGTGGCCTTCGATTTCCTGTTTGTCTACTGGTATCTGATTCGCTTCGTAGGGCGCAGTCCGTTCAGCCATTCGGCGCTCGACATCAAGAGCTATGCAATGGCCGTGCTGAAGCAGCCGTATCGGCGCATCAGCAAGCAGCGCATGCCGGCCGAGTGGTTCGACCCGCTGCCGCACACCCACGTCGCGCTCGACGACGCCATCGCCCAGGGTGCGCTGTTCTGCAACCTGCTGCGCGCGAATGGCGCGGTGCATGGGTAGGTCACGTTGCCCGCAGGGCTTCGTGACACATCGATGCCATCGTCAGTAGATTTGGTAGAGCAACAGATAGACCAGCAGTCCCGATGCCGACACGTACATCCACAACGGCCAGGTCCAGCGCGCGATGGCGCGGTGACGCCCATCGCGACGCTTGTAACCCCACCAGGCCGTGGTGGCGACCAGCGGAATCGCCAGCGCCGCCAGCAGCACATGGCTGATCAGCAACGCGTAGTAGACCGGCCGGATCCAGCCCTGGCCGCGAAACACGAAGATCGGCGCCGCGTAGTGGTAGGCGATATAGGAGATCAGGAACAGCGCCGAGACGCCGAGCGCGGCAAGCATGCAACGTCGATGCGCCTCGATGCGGCGCTGGGCGATCTGCCAGCGCGCGTAAAGCAACAGGATGCCGGCGATGCCGTTGAGCGTGGCATTCAGATGCGGCAAGAGTGGCGCGGCATCCATCGGCTGTCGTGGTTTCGATGATCGGACGAAGGCATTGTCGATGCCGCCGGATGTCGCGCGAATGACCGCGGTCAAGGCAGCGGCGACCCGGCCGCGCTTACTGTGGTTGCCATGAATCGTCGCACACTCTTGCTGCTGGCCATCGGCGCTGGAACGCTGGCCGGCTCGCTGTGGATGAGCCGCATTCACGATGACCGGCGCGACTGGGCCAGCGCGCCGCCCGCGCTGCAGTCGATCCTGTGGCCCGCGGCGCGAACGGTTGCCGAGTTTGCATTGACCACGCAGCACGGGCTGCCGTTCACCGACACCGACCTCGGCGGACACTGGAGCCTGCTCTACTTCGGTTACCTGCAATGCCCGGACGTGTGCCCGACCACGCTGCAGTCGCTGCGCGGAATGCAGAAACGGCTCGCAGCCGACGGCGACGGCGCCACGCGCTTCATCTTCGTCAGCGTCGACCCGGCCAACGACAGCCCGGAGCGCATTGGCGCGTACCTCAGTTACTTCGGCGACGACCTCACTGGCCTCAGCGGCAGCCCGGCCGGTCTCGCGGCGCTGGCCGGATCGCTCGGCGTGATGTACGCCGAGAACATCGACGCCAGCGGCAGCCGCAGCATGGATCACACCACCTCGATCATCGTCGTCGACCCGCATGGCCGCGGAGTGGCGGCGTTGCCGGGCGGGCAAACGCCGCAGGCGATGGCGGGGCAGTTGCGGGCGGTACGGGAGTTTCTCGGCGACCTACCGTAGCGTGTCGCGAATGCTCTGGTAGAGCGGAGCTTGCTCCGCTGCTCTTGCGCCGGTAAGGCGCAATCCGCACGGGTGCAGCCGAACAAGCTCGGCTCTACCAGAGCGGTTGAGTCGCTCCACGGGGACTACCGTTCCTGATTCGACACGTCTCCCGAACTCCAGTGCCGCAGCGCCAGCACGGCGCTCAGCAGCAATACGGCGCCGCCCTGGTGCAAGGTGCCGAGCGCCACGGGAACATGGTAGAGCAGCGTGGCGATGCCGAGGCACACCTGCAGCAGCGTCATCGCCGCCAGCGCATTCAGCGCGAGTCGCTGCGCGGGAACCAGTTCGGCGCGGCGCCAGCTCAGCCACAGGCCGGCGACCACCGCAAAGGTGGTCAGCGCCAGGCACCGATGAATGAACTGCACCGCAACCGGATTCTCCAGCGCGTTCAGCCACAGCGGCTGGAAGGCATCGATGCCGGGCGGAATCAGGTGTCCGTTCATCAGCGGAAAGGTGTTGTACATCAGGCCGGCGCGCATGCCGGCGACGAAAGCGCCGAACACGATGGTGACTGCAATCAACCCGAGCAGGAATCCGTAAACACTGCCGAGCGGCCGCGTCGCCACGCGTTGCGGCCACAATGTGCGCAGCATCAGCCAGAACATCGAGGCGTAGATCAGCAGTGCCAGCGACAGGTGCGCGGCAAGGCGATAGTGGCTCACGCGCGGGATGTCCACCAGGCCGCTCTTGACCATGAACCAGCCCATGTAGCCCTGCGCAGCACCCAGCAAAAGGATGCCGACCAGCGGCCAGCGCAGCCGCGGCGGAATCATGCCGCGCAGCCAGAACACCAGCAGCGGCAGCGCGAACACCAGCCCGAGCACACGTGCCAGCAGGCGGTGCGCGTATTCGTACCAGAAGATCAGCTTGAAGTCGGACAGCGCCATGCCCTTGTTGACCTGGGTGTACTGCGGGCTGTCGCGGTAACGCTGGAACTCGGCCAACCAGGCGGCATCGCCGATCGGCGGCAACACGCCGGTGACCGGTCGCCAGTCGACGATGGAAAGGCCGGACTCGGTCAGGCGCGTGGCGCCACCGAGCATCACCAGCGCCAGCAGCACGGCACAACAGACCATCAGCCAACGGCCGATGGCGCGTTCGTTGGCGTCCTGGGTAAGCCCCGCCAGGGGCATCGGAATGGCAGACATGGTTGAATCTTCCTTGCCTTCGTAGGTCACGTTGCCCGCGCCGCGGGCTACGTGACTCTGGTGGCTGTCACGTCGGCCCTGCGGGCCAACGTGACCTACTTCTTGTATGACAACCCTAGCGAAGCATCCGTCAGCGCAGTGTCGCTGTCATCGGTCGGGGGCGACAACTTGTCGCGGGGTTGACCCACGTCAATTACACGAATGCACCCGCTGGCAGCAAATGCGATCACTTGCCGGAGGTGTCCGGCGTGACTGTCGCAAGGCCAGAGGAGAGCACCCGATGAGCGCACAAGACGACCCCAACGAGAAGGTTCCCTGGATGCAGCAACTGCTGGACAACCCGTTCCTGCTGCTGTTCATCGGGGTATTGGTGCCGATGGTTGTTTATACCCTTTGGGGTGTCATCGACATTCTGACCATTCCGGTCGCCAAGTAATCAGGGCTCGCCCATCAATATCCGGGGAATAATCCATGAGCGCCATTCTACCGCCGGCCGAACGACTCTGGTGGAAACATCCGCTGGATCGCGTCGAAGGCACCTGGATCGCGATTGCCTTCGTCTGGTGCATGATCATGTTTTTCATGATGATCTACTGGCACGCCTACGGCAAACAGAACCTCTCGACGGAAACTTACAAGACCACGCCGGAGCTGTTCGCCACCAAGGCGCAGGCGATGGTCGACCAATATACGGTGCGCACCGAAACCGACCAGCAGATGCCCGTGGTGGCGCCGCCGGCCGGCAGCGACGTCTACATGATCGCTCGTTTGTGGAGTTTCTGGCCGATCCTTGAACTGGAGAAGGACCAGACCTACCGGCTGCACCTGACCTCGATGGATTACAACCACGGATTCTCGCTGCAACCGGCCAACATCAATATCCAGGTGGTGCCCGGATACGAACACGTGATCACCGTGACGCCAAACCAGAGCGGCCAGTTTTCGGTGGTCTGCAATGAATATTGCGGCATCGGCCATCACATGATGGTCGGTCGCATTTACGTCAAATAACGGAGGCGGCCATGTCCACGGCTACGACTTATCGGACCTGCCCGCGCTCCGGGCTGCAGTTCGAATCCCAGGCGGAAAAGCTGATGCTCGCCAATGCGGTCGCCGCAGTGGTGTTTCTGCTGATCGGCGGCATTCTCGCGATCGGCATCGTATTGACCCGCTGGCCGGCGGTGCACTGGCTGGAGGCCGATACCTTCTACCAGGTGCTCACCGCGCACGGCATCGACATGCTGATCTTCTGGATCATCTTCTTCGAGATCGCGGTGCTGTACTTCTGCTCGTCGACGCTGCTGCGCTGCCGCCTGGCGACGCCGAAGATCGCCTGGCTGGCGTTCGCGCTGATGGTCATCGGCGCGGTAGTCAACAACGTCGCGGTGTTCCAGGGTGGCTCCAGCGTGATGATGACCTCGTACGTGCCGATGATGGCGGCGCCATCGTTCTACCTGGGTCTCATTCTGTTCGCGGTCGGCGCGCTGATCGGCTGCTTCGTGTTCCTCGGCACGCTGGTGGTGGCCAAGCGCGAGAAGACCTATCAGGGCTCGGTGCCGCTGGTCACCTTCGGCGCCATCACCGCCTGCATCATCGCGGTATTCACGATCGTTTCCGGCGCGATCATCCTGGTGCCGACCTACCTGCTGTCGCTCGGCGTCATCGAGCACGTCGATGCGCTGATCTACCGCACCATCTGGTGGGCCTTCGGTCACTCCTCGCAGCAGATCAACGTCGCCGCGCACATTTCGATCTGGTACGCGGTGGCGGCGATCGCCTTCGGCGCCAAGCCGATGAGCGAGCGCGTCAGCCGTGGCGCCTTCCTGCTCTACATCCTGTTCCTGCAACTGGCCAGCGCGCATCACCTGCTCGCCGATCCCGGCATGAGCACCGAGTGGAAGGTCGTCAACACCAGCTACTTCATGTACTTCGCGGTGCTCGCCTCGATGATCCACGGGCTCACCATCCCGGGCGCGATGGAAGTGGCGCAGCGCGCCAAGGGCTACAACAAGGGCCTGTTCGAGTGGCTGCGCAAGGCGCCGTGGGGCAACCCGACCTTCTCCGGCGTGTTCATCTCGATCATCGGCTTCGGCTTCCTCGGCGGCATCTCCGGCGTGATGATGGGCACCGAACAACTGAACATGATCATCCACAACACGATCTATGTTCCGGGGCATTTCCACGCGACGGTCGTCATCGGCACCACGCTGTCGTTCATGGCTCTGACCTACTTCCTGATCCCGGTGCTGTTCAAACGCGAAATGATCAATCCGGGACTGGCCAGGTGGCAGCCATACCTGTTCGGCTTCTCGATGTACTTCTTCTGCCTGGTGATGATGGGCGCCGGCACCCTCGGCGTATCGCGCCGGCACTGGGACATGGCGTTCTCCGGCAATGCGCTGGCCTACGAGTGGCCGGGCGCGGCCTACCTGATGATGGGGCTGGTCGGTATCGCCGGCATCGCGGCGATCATCGGCGGCGCGATCTACATCTGGATCACGGTCGGCTCGCTGCTGTGGGGCAAGCGCCTGGACAGCGGCGCTCCAGCCAAGGAGCCGACGCCGATCCCGCTGCAGATCCCGTCCTCGGTCGCGGTGCAGAGCTATGGCTCGATGGGCTTCGCCGCGCCCGGCACCTTCGTGCTGGCGATGGTGTTCCTGGTCTCCTTCGTCCTCTACTACTTCATCAACTGGAAGTACCTGTCGACGCTGTGGGGGTTGAGTTGAGGACGTTGCGCTGATGGTCGCGCTTCATGTGGGAGCGGGTTTACCCCGCGAGCTCTTTCGCGGAGTGAATCCGCTCCCACGTGGAGCAGCAGGTCCACGTCATGTCGCTTGCCGCGCGGGCAACGTGACCTACATTTGAAGGCACCCGACATGACCACCGCCGTCGCCATCGCCGAACGCTCGCCGCTGATCCTCGCGCGCGAGGTGATCGGCCTGTTCAAACTGCGCATCGGCGTGCTGATCACGGTGACTGCGCTGGTCGGCTTTGTCGCCACGCCGGGACACGCCGCGACGGGCTTCCAGGTGCTGGTGCTCGCACTCGCCACGCTGATCGCCTCGGCCAGCGCCGGCATGTTCAACCAGTACTGGGAACACGACAGCGACCGCCTGATGGTCCGCACACGCGGCCGCGCCTTCGTCACCGGCGCGCTGCCGCACCATCCGGCATGGTTGCTGCTGATGGCGGTCATGCTGGCCGGATCGATCGGCGCCGCGTGGGTGTGGGTCAATCCGCTGGCGGCGACGTTCGTGTTCCTCGGCGCCTTTTTCTACGCGGTGGTCTACACCGTGTGGCTGAAGCGTCGCAGCTGGCTCAACATCGTCATCGGCGGGCTCTCCGGCAGTTTCGCGGTGCTCGCCGGGGCCGCAGCATCCGATCCGACGCTGGGCCCGCTGCCGTGGTCGTTCGCGCTGATCCTGTTCCTGTGGACGCCGCCACATTTCTGGAGTCTGGCGATTGCCGGCCAGGCCGACTACGCGGCGGCCGGCGTGCCGATGCTGCCGGTGGTGGTGGGTCCCGAGCGCGCGGCGCGCGTGGTGCTGTGGAGCACCTGGGCGCTGGTGCTGTGCTCGCTGCTGCCGGTCCTGTTCGGTGCCGGCTGGATCTATCTGGTCGGTGCGATTGGCGGCGGCGGATATTTCATCCATCGCGCGCAGCGACTGGCGCGCCTGCCGAACCGGCATACGGCCATCCGCAGTTTCCTCGCCTCGCTGGTGCAGTTATGCGCGGTGCTTGGCGCAGCGTGCCTGGATGTGGCGTTGAGATGATCGCGATGGCCGCCCGTGCGGGAATATCGGTGTTGGTGTTGGTGTTGGTCACAGCGGCGATCGGTTGGCCACGGGCGGTGGCGGCGCAGGCTGCCGTGACCGAGACCGAGGCGCGCGCCTTCGGGCTCAACCAGGAGGCGGCGCTGCGTCTGAGCCAGAGTGTGGTCGGCCGGTTTCCGTCCGACTACACGATGAGCGATCGCGCCGGTAAGCCGGTCCGCCTGGCGCAGTATCGCGGCAAGCCGTTGCTGGTGAACTTCGTCTACAGCGGTTGCTTCAAGGTCTGCCCGACCAGTTCGCGCGCGCTGCGCAAGGCGGTCGACGCGATGCGCGAGCGCTTCGGCGTCAACCAGTTCCAGGTGCTCAGCATCGGCTTCAACCAGCCCGAGGACACGCCGCTGGCGCTGCGCACCTTTGCCGCGCAGCAGCGCATCGACGATCCCAACTGGGAGCTGGTCAGTCCGCGCGTCGGCGATGTACCGGCATTGGCGCGCGACTTCGGCTTCAGTTACGTGGCCACGCCGCTCGGCTTCGACCACACGCTGCAGGTCAGCATCGTCGACGCGCAGGGGCGCATCCACGCTCAGGTCTACGGCGATGCCTTCGCCGCCGATTCGCTCGGCGAGCCGCTGCGGCAACTGCTGACCGGCTCGCTCGCCGCCGCGCCGGTCAGCTTCTCCGACCTGATCGACAGGGTACGCATCCTGTGCTCGGTGTACGACCCGGTCACCGGCAAGTATCGCGTCAACTACGCGATGTATCTCGAGATCGCCGGCGGCATCACCTTCATCCTCGCCATGCTCGCCTTCGTCATCAGCGAATGGCGCGCGCGGCGGGCTTTGCACCGGAGCAGTTGAACGCGGAGACGCGGAGAAACTGCAGGAACGCGCTTGCGCGCGATGCCCGATGGCAAACCGGTCGCGGGTTGAACCCGCTCCCACAGGTTGGCGGCGACCCCACGGTTTGCGCTCGACTCGTGTCCTGCGTCTTTCCACCTCGGTCAGGTTGGCCGCAACGCGGTCAACCTGACCTGCGTCAGTTACTTCGCCGGCCGATTCGGCGAGAAATGCGGCATGAACAAGATCGGCATCTGGATCGGGCAGGGATTGTTGTATGCCGCCTTCGCGGCGGTCATCGGCGTGTTCTCGCAGTGGCCGCACTACCAATATCTGGCACCCGGCCGGGCGCTGGTCAAGCTCAGTTTCAGCCACCACGGCGAGCGCCTCGGCGATTGCGTCGAGATGACGCCGGATGACCTCGCCAGGCTGCCGCCGAACATGCGCGCGCCGACGCG
>ERZ761610.1403-NODE-1403-length-13443-cov-52.828204_pt1 | contig 13443 bp, 12 predicted proteins | sample MGYA00512164_ERZ761610 | MGnify/ENA primary metagenome ERZ761610 (study PRJEB28899, sample SAMN02850038) | bioreactor sludge metagenome | biome: EBPR Sludge; feature: EBPR Bioreactor; material: flocular biomat | place: Australia: Thorneside Wastwater Treatment... | reverse complement strand
GCTATTATATTTACCATGCTAGGAATTGGTGTTGCCTACTTTGGCTATGAAAATATTGAATCGATTGAAAAGTGGATGGGAACTGTCCAGTTTTCATTTACTACGTCGGCAATGGCCGAAGACAAGCCAGCTGAAAAACCCGTGGATAAAGCTGCTGCCACTAAACCTGAAGAGGCGAAGCCAGTGGATGCAAAGACTGCAGTAGAAAATGCAGGAATTGATTTTGATTTCGTAAGAGATTTTAAAGAGCGTAAAAAAGCGCTGGATCAAAAAGAAGAAGAACTAAAAGCTTGGGAAGCTGAGATTCAAACTCAGAAGTCCGAGCTTGATACCAAAATTGCTGAGATTCAAAAAATTAGAAGCGATATTTCTGCTCAGCTAGAAGAGCGTGTTAAGGCAGATCAAGCTAAAATCGATACTCTAGTTCAAGTTTACAGTCAGATGAAGCCGTCTCAAGCCGCGAAGGTATTCGAAAGCTTGGATGAAGATTTGGCCGTAGATATTTTATCGAAAATGAAAAAGAAGAGTGCAGCTGACATTCTTAATTTGCTAAAGGCAGACAAGGCGCAAGTATTGTCTGAGAAGTACGCAGGTTACATCAGAAAACCAGCAGCAACTCAAAATACGAATACAAATACCAATAATAAAACTGAGGGGGCACCTGTTGAAGCAGCGAAACCCTAGCGGAAGGAGGACTATTGAACGTTCAACCGGTTTCGTTCATGCCGAAGCAAGACGCGAAAGCGCCAAGCAGCATGAATGCACAAGAAAACCGTGTCGACGAAAAGGCGTTCAGCAAAGAGCTTGAGCGACGAGGGGATACTCTAGGAGCTAAGAAATTGCCGGAAAAGCAATTGAAGCCTCAAGGGAGTAAACCAGCAGAAAAGAGTGAAGTGGCGAGCAAAGAAGACACTTCAGTTGAAAAGAAAGTAGCTAAAGTAGATTCAGAAAAGAAATCTGAATCGGGTGAAGGCAAACTGACTAAAAAGCAGACGACTAAAGAAGAACGTCTGAAAAAATTCATGGACTCATTAGAGAGTGAATTTCAAGTACCTCCGACTCGAATAGTGGAGGCATTCAGTGAGCTAACCCCAGAAGAGCTTTCTTTACCTGCTGATCAATCCATCGATCGTGTTGTCGAAAAGTTAGATTTAAATGGCGAAGAGATGGCTAAGGTCAAAGACCTTTACGGCGATCTTGTTCAAGATTTAGGTGAACTCGACGCAAGAAAAGCTGAATCTGATATCGGTACGGCACAGAATATGGCAGCACTAGGGCTCACACGTGAGCGTTTTGATAAAGTCAAAAATGATCGTGTAGCTTTGCAAAAGTCTTTGGATCAAATGAATCAGAGCTTTTGGCAACCGCAATTGACTCCGCAGATCGCGACGCCCATTCAGGCAGACGTGATGGCGAAGGCTCAAATGGCGGCTCGTGGGAAAAGTGGATTAGACTCATATCGTGATTTCTCGCAAGATAGTATGGCGGCTGGATTAGTTTCAGGCGATTTAGCTATCGATCAGAATCGTGAATTTTTATACGATCCTAGATCAGGAGAGGTCGTTAATCCCGATCCAAATTTAATGCTAAATGAAGAGGGCGATCAGGTATTCAGTGACAAAGAGGCCGCAGCCATGGGCGCAGCAACAGCTTTAGCGTTATCAAAAATGAAAGCTAAAGATGTCGATACCAAAGCTTTGGCCGGTTTAGATTCTGGATTTAATATGGAGCCATCAAAAGCTGCACTACCTGGAGGTCTAAAACCAAATCAATTGGCAAACATGGAGTCGTTAGCAAGTGGTCCGACGGATGTGTCGACAGCGATGCTTGCGAAACTAGCGAACTCGTCGAATTCCTCAGGCGGCTCATCTGATTTCTTCAGTAAGGGCGAGGGTAATTCGGGATCTCAAAAATCACAGGTTTCTGGAAAGAAAACTGACGGTGAAGAGATGAAGAGTATGCTTGCGGCATCACTTGGTACGGGAGCTGAAATTAAAGACAGTTCTCTGAATCAGGCACCAATAGCGGCACCTCTGACAAAGGCAGAAATTTCGCCTGAAGTCGCAGACCGCAATATCCAAAACGTTATGCAACAGGCTCAGTACTTGGTGAAGAACGGTGGCGGCGAAATGAAAGTGAAAATGACGCCAGAAGGTCTGGGTGAGATCGAATTGATTGTCCAGTTGAAGGAAGGCCGTGTGCAACTGCATATGGCAACTGAAAACAAAGAGACCAAAAAAATGTTAGAATCGAGTATTTCTGATTTGAAAGAAAGTCTTTCTCAGCAAAAGATTTCCTTAGATTCAGTTAAGATTGATTCGGTTGTTCGTACGAACGTAGAAAATCAAACGAATAGTCAGACTCAATCAGGACCTAATCAAAACCAAAATCAGGAAAATCGCGATACGCGACAGTTTTGGAATCAATTCCAAGAAAACTTTGGTGGACGCTCTCAGCGGGACGCTCTCTTAGAGCAGCCGAAAGCTAAAGGATACGCACCGAAAAAGTCAGCGACACTAGCACCGGCTACGGATGCTAGTACAGCTAGTCGTTCGAATGGAAAGTCATCAAGTTTAAATTTAGTAGCATAATCAATAGAGGTGAGAGGAAACTCTCGCCTCTACTTTTGACTTAAAATCAAGCAGTCCAGTCTCATTTTTAGGTATTCAAGGATAGAATAGAAAAAGGAGATCCTATGACAGTAATGAATTCAAAGTTAGGTGTAAATGCGTTTGGTGCAACTCAGACGAAACCGACATCTTCAAATGCATCTCAAGCTCAACTCACTGAAGCCGACCTAAAAAAATTGGGTGGCGATAACGTTGGAGACGTTTTAAATAAAGTGGCCGATCCAAACTGGGTTGATCCGTCTAAGAAAATGCGTACTGTTGGGAATGATAAATTAGATAAAGACGCCTTCTTTAAATTGATGCTTGCGCAGATGAAAAATCAAGATCCAACAAATCCGCTTAAGTCGCACGAGATGGCGGCACAGTTAGCCAGCTTCTCGTCACTGGAGCAAATGCAAAATATGAATACGACTTTGACAGAAATCAAAGGCGGCCAGAAGCCGACCGAGCAGTTCCAGGTGTTAAACCTTTTAGGTAAAGCGGTGGCTGGCGACTCTTCGAAGATCTTACGTAATCCAGGCGATAAATCTCATGAATTTACATTCAATTTGCCAATGGCAGCGAAAGAAGCAGATATTCGCGTTCGCAATGCTGATGGTGAAGTCGTGAAAACGTATAAACTAACAGGCTTAAAAGAAGGCGAGAATCGTTTGCCTTGGAATGGACAAGATGAAAAAGGAAATGCAACACCAGCGGGTGAGTACCAATTCTTCATTGAAGCTAAAAATGAACAAGGCACCAAGATGGCTATCAAGACAGAATTCGAAGGCCAAATCACGGGTGTTAACTATGCACCAGAAGGACCTGTGTTGTTAATTGGAAATCAGGCGATTCGCTTGCGTGATGTTAAGAAAATCGTGGATCCTGCGTTGTTAAACACGCCAGGGAAATCAAGTGAAATTAATCCAGAACTTCAAGCGATGCCTACGGCTCCTGCGCCAGGTGCGCCAGCACAGGCAGGTGCGGCACCTGTTGGATTGCCTCCGGGAGTTCCAGTGCCAGCGGGCTTTTCATTAACTCCACCGGCGCAAGGCGGACCTCCGGCTCAATCATCGACAGCTCCGCAAAAGAAAAAAGAAGTTCAAGGGGCTCCTCCGGCTCCTCAGCGTAACAAGATCATGGATCAAGTGGGTCTTTCAAACGAAATGATGAGTAAACTCGCTAAAGAAACTTCAATGTAGGATTTTAAATGAACCACTGGAAACCATGCAGCAGTTGTAAGAAAGAAATTGGCTTTAGTACTAAATATTACGAGTGCAGTGTTTCCACGTGTACGGGGTCTAGAACAGGCTACGTATTTTGTTCGGTTCCATGTTGGGAACGTCATGTTCCCGGTGCTAAACACCGCGACGCCGCGGCTATTGAAAAGAAATCTCCGACTCAAGCGGAGTATGAAAAGTCCCAAGATGCCCCAGTTTCAGGAGGGCAGAGACGAATTATTGCATCTTCATCCCCTTCTGTTAATACTAGTAGTAAAAAAGATGAAAATGAAATTCTGGTCGTCGTATCTAAAGTAAAAGCTTATATTAAGTCTCAGGCAGATATGAATGTATCTGACGAGATTATGGATATTTTATCCCATCGTATTCGCTATTTTTGCGATCAGGCGATTAAGAGTGCTCAATCAGACGGTCGTAAAACCGTTTTAGATCGAGATATGAAGCCGTAGTCGGCAGCATCTTAATTTCATTCAATCTTTGCAGTCACAGTTGGAGTTGGTTTGGAACTACTGAGTGCTATTTTATCTGAAAAGAGTGAAAGCCTAGGACAGCAAGGGCGTGCAAAATGGCTATCGCGTTTGTTATTCTGGTTCCAGCGTTCTAGATCCTCTGACGAGAAAGAAATTCGTTGGGAACGCATTTATACGACTCGCTTAAAATTTTTAACTTTGCAGTTAAAAGGAAATCCCGAGTGGCGTAATAATATCGAATCGAATCTGCGACAAGTGATCGTCGATTTAATTACCTCCCATCAGCTTTCAAGCGCTGGCCTTCCCGATGAAAGTAGTTTTTTTCAAGATTTTTTCCATCGTGTTCAAGATAAAATTTTACCAGACGGTCTATTTCAAAATGATTTGGCTTCTATTTTAAAAAATACTTTTGATTCCGACTCTGAAATTGTAATGATTGATGCTATTGATGAAGACGCTATTCATGAATTTATTTTGGAAGTGTTTAAGGATAAATCGGATTATAAGACGATTCGTACAGCGCTAATTCAATCCTTAATTCGTACAAGTATTCAGTTGGCTAATAGTTCTGTGTTGCTTTCTAACAAGTTGCTAAAGCGTGGATTCACAAATTGGGAAAATGCGGAACAAATTTCAAAGCGTATTCTTTTTGATTTCGCGAATACAAATGACAACTTGGATATACAACATTTGAACGAATCCATAGAACAACTCGAGAAGGTGACGAACAACATTCAGGATAATATTGATAAAATGGGTGTTGAAGTGGAAGTCGTCTATACTTTGCAAATTCAGCTTAAACGCATTAACCGTTTAAAGTTGCTTACAAACTTTTTAGATGAACGAAAACCAACGGCGCTTGCTAGTCGCTTGTTTTTCTCTGAGCTGGTTCGCGATGTTCATGAAAGCCGTGGTATTAAGGGGTTTCTGATAACAAACCTTGAACTCTTAGCGAAACGAGTGGTCCAGGGTAACTCTGTCGTTGGCGAGCACTACGTTGCAAAAACCTGGGAAGATATTCGGCATATGTTCACATCAGCCCTCGGAGGCGGTTTCGTTACGGCTATGACCGTTTTCATTAAACACGTTTTAGGGTTTTTAGGTTTTTCTGGGTTCTTAAAGGGCGCGATGGATGCAATTAATTATTCATTCAGTTTCTTGGCGATTCAGCTTGCCGGGTTTACGCTCGCGACCAAACAACCGTCGGCGACAGCTGCTTTTCTTGCAAAAACATTGTCGACATCAACTCGTGAAAGTGGTTTGGCTATATTTTATATTCTGCGCGCGCAAATTGTGGCCGTCATAGGAAACGTTTCGGCTGTAATTCCTATTTGCTTCTTTACGTCACTGGCTTTTCAAGAGTTTGGACATCCGATAATGAGTTTAGAAGAGGCCCATTCAGTTTTTGCATCGACTCATCTTTTAGGCCCAACGGTGGTTTTTGCTTGCTTTACTGGAGTGCTGTTGTTTTTATCCAGCTTGTTTGCGGGCTGGTTCGAAAATTTTTGTATCGTAACGAGTCTACCTACACGACTTCGGCACAACAGCAAACTTAATACGTTAGTGGGTAAGAAGGCGGCCCTGAACATGTCTGAATTTGTGCGCGCCAATAGCAATGCTCTTGCGGCAAATATCTCGCTTGGGATGCTGCTTGGGTTAGTTCCACAACTGATGAAGTTCTTAAGCATCCCCTTAGAAGCTAGACACGTCACTTTAGCATCGGGTGCTTTTGCATCATCTTTACCTATTATGCTAAATCAAACTGAATATTCTGTTTTTGAATTTGCAAATGCCATCAGCGGTATCGTGCTGATCGCTTTTTGCAATTTGTTTGTAAGTTTCTTTTTATCACTGACTTTGGCATTGGCTGCTTCTGAGGGTTCACGCGGGTCGTTAATTAAATTGTTACGTTGGACCGGCAAAACTTTAATTCGCAGACCGTATATGCTAATTATGCCGGAGCGTAAGAAACGAAAAGAAGGTACGCCGTAAAAATACGACGTACTTAATTATAAAATAACTCTAAATCTATTTTTGAACGATATTCCTTAGACCAGATGAACCCTTAGCGCCGAACGTTGCTTTTGCAATTCCCGCACATTGTGCAACCGCTGCCGTTACAGATTGCGCGCCGATTTTGCCGAATACGATTTGGTTTTCTGTAAAATCAGGATCGTCGTCTAAATGGCAATCAGCAGTCACTGCAAATTGATTAACATCAATCTTAGGATTTTTGATTCCCGCAGAGCCATTTGTTTTGTAGGCTGCAGTAGCAATCATTTTACATTGGTTCATAGCTTCTAAGAAGTCAGATGCAGCCACTTGTCCTGCTGTGATTTGGCCAGCTGTAAAATCAGGATCATCATCGATTTCGCATGTTGCTTCTACGAAATGGGTCGGTTTTTGTACGATAGCGATGTTAGAGATTCCGAAAGAGTATTGAGATGCGCCGCTAGCACGAGCCACGGCTTCGCAATCTGCTAAAATAGCACGGATAGAGTCACCCTTAAGTGTACCACCGCTCATTTGGCCTGGAGTAAAATCAGGATCATCATCGATTTCGCATTTAGCAGACATAATGACTCGATTGTACCCGGGATTTGGATACGGAGGATATGGATCTACTGGGTCGATCGGAGGGTAGCTGTTGTTTAAAGAATCTTTTAGGCTCTTTTCAGCTATGACCAGCCGTCTTTGAACTTGAGTCAACTTGCGAGCGATATCTTGGATATTTCCACCGCGACCCATCTCTGCAATTGTACGTGTTAATTCTTGCCTAGCCGCTGAAACCTGTTCAGTGCCCTTTTGTACAAGAAAGTCATCTGCGGCCATTGCGCTGAAAGCGAATAGACAGCCAGTTAAAATAAGTGATTTTTTCATGGTTCCCCCGATAATGTTGGTTTCGAAATGACTCCGAAACATTCCCATTGTGGGTAAATTGCAAAGGGTAGACCAATTAAAAAATGGTGAAATCAGTTTGACTCAATAGGCCGTGGTGACTAATTAGTAAGTATGAAGATTTTATTCTTTGTTTTTTTATCCGTGAACATTTCATTGAGCGTATGGGCAGGGGCGAAGCCAGCATGTGCCGTCTTTCAGCAAACTTTAAATACTCAATGGCAAGAGTTAACGGATTCTTATAAGAAAGTAGATTCTCGATTCAAAAAATTAGAATCTGGTAATTCGCCATTTATGATTTCAAATTCATCCACAGATTTAGTTATATTATTGCACGGTTATTTGGGATCGCCGTTTGAAATGAATCGCATCGCTGCCGGCTTAAAAACTAAAGGTTACAGTGTTTTGAATGATCTTATTCCTGGCTATGGTTTTTCAGCTCGGGTGGCTAATCAGTATACAGAAGACTATTGGGATCGATATTTTGATACGCGCTACAAAGCGGCATTTCAGTGCTACAAACGTGTTCATATGATTGGGTTTTCAACCGGTGGACTGATCATCCATAAATTTTTGAAACTGAATCCAAGATTGAAGGCTGCGTCTGTGCATTTGATTTCGCCGTTCTTTGCACCAACTTTAAAATTTGTAAGTATGTTGACGGAGTGGTTTAGCCTAATCAAGACAGAAGTGTCTTTGAATCTTTTGTACTATACAACGTTTGGTGCGAAAGAATTAAAAATTATGTTGATGTATCCGAATTATTATTTGCAAGATGCTCCGTATTTGAACATGAATGAAATAGTAAAATCAGGAAAAGAAGTTGTAGAGATGAAATCTCTTGAAAAAAATTCGTCTCCTGTTGTTTTGTACGCGACGAAGAAAGATTTGGTGATGGATTTCGATGTTACAACTAAGGTTGTTGCGCGCGATTTTATAAATCCACGCTTAGTGGATTACTCGGAAACCCAAGCTCCGCATCATTTATTCCGCCACGAGGTCAGTGAAGTGGCTCTTAAATTTGAAAAAACTCTTCTAAGCACATTCTAAAGGTACAGGTTTTTAGACGCCGCCTGTGCTAAAAGCCAGTGAAATTTTGCCACCACTTGGTCTTTATTTAATTTTTAGACCAGATTTTAACATTATCTGTTGCTGGACTTGAAAAGCAGACTCCGAATCTGTGATGATGAATGTATGGACGTAAAGAAAATGAACTCTTTCGATAACGCAATCAAGGGAACAGGGTTTCCTGCGGGCGGCGTAAGTCAGGGTAAGTCGATTCCGTCCACAACAGGACCTTCGTTTAAGGACGCGTTAAACCAAGCCGGTGGCTTGGTGGACATGAAAAAGGTCGCTAATGATGCTGGTCTCGGTGATAAGGGGATTAAATTCTCGAATCATGCGATCGAGCGTATGCAGTCTAGAGGCATTTCGTTTAAGGCAGAAGATATATCTAAGTTAAACGAAGCTGTAGATCGCGCCGCTGGAAAGGGCAGCAAAGATTCACTGATCTTGATGAATGATTCAGCTTTGATCGTGAGCGTAAAAAATAGAACCGTTGTCACAGTGATGGATAAAACCGCACTGAAAGAGAATGTGTTCACAAATATCGACAGCACGATTGTGATGTAGGTAGTTGAGTAAGAAGTAAACTTTAAATTCTCGAATAGAATTTAAAGGTAAAAAAACAGGGCTGGTCCTCTTTGAGGGGGCCCTCCAAAACGTCCCGAGTTGTTTGCTTGGGAAATTAATATGGTCCAGGCAGGATGCTTGGATTTATACGAAATGACATGGAGGTCATAATGGGTATTCTATCGTCTCTCTACACAGGCGTATCCGGTTTAACAGCACAAGGTGAAGCGTTAGGGGTAATTGGTGATAACATCGCCAACGCCAACACTATCGGTTTCAAAGCCTCTCGTGCAGAATTTCAAGACATTATTTCTAAGAACCTAAAAGGTATCTTAGGTGGTAATCAGATCGGTCGCGGGGTTAAAATCGGCGCGGTAAATCCAATCTTGGTACAAGGTAACGTAGATGCGACTGAAAAAGTAACTGACTTAGCCATCTCTGGCGACGGTTACTACAAAGTAAAAGGTAGCGATGGCGAATCATTTACGCGTGATGGTTCATTCCACTTTGATAGAGAAGGTTACCTAGTTACAAACGATAATCAAAAAGTACAAGGTTTCATGACTGATGAAAAAGGTAATATCCTAAATAAAATGTCGGATATTAAATTTCCGCGTGCTTTGATCCCTGCAAAAGGAACAACAGAATTGAAACTAGATCTGAATTTGGATTCACGTGTTGAGCCAACTAAAAAATTCGATATGAATGATCCATACTCGACATCACACTACTCAACAGGCGTAGAGATGTACGATTCTCAAGGTAACAAACACTTAGTTCAATTCTTCTTTAATAAAGTAGCTGATCGTAAGTGGGAATATAAGGGTCTTTGTGATGGTAAAGAAGTTACGGGTGGTGAAGAAGGAAAAATGGCCCAAGTTGTTGGCGGTACATTAGAATTCACAGTAGATGGCAAACTAGACAAACAAGAAGTAACCGACTCGTCATTTAACTTTATGGGTGGTGCTTTACAAAATCAAAAAATCAAAATGAACTTTGGTGATGACATCGCAAGCGGCGGTAAAGGTTTAGATGGAACTAAACAATATGGTAAAGGTTCAGATCTAATCTCATGGAACCAAGACGGCGCCGGCGCAGGTACAATCACTGGATTATCATTCAATGACGAAGGTGTGTTAACTGCCGTTTACTCGAACGGTCAAGCCGCTGACTTAGCTCAGATCGCATTAGCTAAATTCGAAAACCCAGAGGCACTGTTCAAAGTCGGTAACAATCGCTTGAAAGAGTCTAGAGATTCTGGCGGTCCATCAATGGGTGCACCAGGTGCTGCGGGGCGCGGTAAAATTTACGCGAAGTCATTAGAGCGTTCGACGGTAGATTTAGCAACTGAGTTCGTAAACATGATTCAAAATCAACGTGGTTTCCAAGCGAATGCAAAGACAATCACAACAACGGATGAGTTATTAAACGAAATCATCCAGCTTAAGAGATAATTAGTTAATTAGTTTCATAAAATAAAAAACCCAGTTTTTTTATAATACCCAGCCCCGAGGTGAAGTAGAGAGCACCTCGGGGCATTTTTATTTTTGGCCGGGGATTTCGAGGATTGTCTAGCTCTTCGTTCTCCGCGGCGCCTCTCCCTGCGACGTGGCTTATGCCACGCCTCAGTCGGGACGCCTTGTGCGGCCGCGGGCGGCTAGCCTCGATCTAGACAATCCTCGAAATCCCCTGGATTTGTGATCGATTTGTTTATAATGAAATTGATGATTCCTTTTCAATACGTTTTCTTTTAATTGGTTTTGTCAAAGATTTGAAAGTGGATTTTGACTGGACTATTTTTGTTTCTCTCAATAGATTTTCCCCTATTGGGGGATTTATGAAAAAGATTTTGTTGTTGTCGTCTTTGATGATGGTTCTTGTTTCGTGTAAAGAAATTTCTGGAACTTTTTTAGTTAACCAGGATTTTTCGGCTAATGTGAATAAGAAATGTGGGTGGAATCCGTTTGGGTCGTGTGATCCTAATAAAAAATTGCAAATTCCTGCTGGTAACTACAATGCAGTGATTGATTTCGGCTCTAAGACTGAAATTAAAATTGAAATGAAGGCCAATGCCTTTAAAGAAACGATTACTTTGCTTCGTCCTAAAAACTTTGAATTCCCAACGAATGGTGATTTTGTTCTAACGTCGGTTCAAGTGAACCAATCATTTGATGTAAAAGGTAACGTACAAACTACAGTTTCAGAATCTCCGTTACAGCGTGGTAACGAAAGCTGCACCTACATGGCGCCGGTATGGGTATGTAGCCATGATAGTTATGGACGTCCATATTGCCATTATGAAAATCAGTCGGTTTGGGGTTATCGCTTTGTAGAATATTACAATCGTAATACGACTCGTGAATTGTCTGCGGATTTAATGCAAAGCCAGCGATCGTTAGCTCGATTCACCGGCGCGCGTACGGATTCAGAAAAAATTTATACTTACACTAGCATCTGTCGCTAGTTTCTTACTCGGGGTATCTATTACATGCAGCGAACTTGTCTGTTACTAGATACCTCGATCAATGTGTATCCCGAGCAGTTATAGCCACCGTATCCACAAGTTACCACTTGGTTATTATAATAAAACTGCCCATTACATTGCATCGTAATTGCCGTTCCATTCACATTATTACATAAAGAATTATCTACAACTTGGCCCGTTGCCGATGACATACAGTAACCGTTATTTACATAATATCCCGTATTCGTGCCGCAGTTATTAGTTGTCGCCGTTGTCTGGCAATAAGTAGTTGAAACGGGCTGCCCAGTCGTTGAAGAGTAGCAGTAGTTTCCGTTCCAGTAGTATCCATTATTCGTTGTCGCTGTATTACATGTAGCCGAACAGTAGGTGGTCGCTACGACTTGTCCGGTTGGATAAGCAACGCAGTTGGCACCATTCCATCCATAAGATGTAATCGCTGTTGTCGAGTTGTTTGAATTACTCTTATTACAGCTAGTTGTTAATAACAGTAAACCTACGACGAAAAAATATATAACCTTCTTCATAATTAACCTCACGACGTTTACTAGAGCAATACAAGCGCCTAAATCACCGAAACGTCGTAAGTATCTTGAATAAGTGTCAAAAAGGTAATCATGGAAGAATTATGGAAATTGATAAAGGTGTCATACTCACAAAAATGAGACAAAAATGAGCGCACATCATAAATAGATACTTTAAAAAAGTGTCTCATTGTGAAACGTACAGGTAAATGCACTGTCGTTTAGAAAGTGACGTTTGTTCACAATTCTTACTCTGTACTTCTATGTAATGGTTCCGAACGGGTATTATAAATGCATTTCAAATGTAGGATGGCGAAAGTACTTTTGAGGGTGGGTCTTTTTCTCATCCCGATGTGCCTATATTTATATATATTTAACAAAAATGATAAGAAATCTACGGCAGATAGAACAGTGGCTAGTTCACCGAGTGCTCGAGTGATTAAAGCAAACTTAGGCACCTCAGTAGCTACGAAAAATGCAATAACCAAAGATGTAATTCTGCCATCAGATTCAGAAGCGAATTTTAAGAAATTACGTCAGACGGTAAAAAAAGAAGAAGAAACTTGGGATGAATTTTTTTCTAAAGCCAAAAGAGCGCTCTACCCGGAAACTTTGAAATGGGCGCAAAAGCTTCCAGTTCCACGCAATCAATCTGAAGAGAAAATTTATCTGAGGTTACAATTAGTCTATCAAGTACGAGGAATCTCAGATATTGCGTCCTTTTTACCCGACAGTGCATTGAATCCTATAACTGAGACTTCAAAGGACTACGTTGATGACTGCATAAGGGCACTCGATCCTCGCGACGACTACAGAGAACGAACTTTTATGATTATGTACTCTCAACACAGGAATTCCGACCGAAATTTATCGAAAGTCATTTTTGATCAAGTGGATGTATTGTTCAGCGAAACGGATAGATTTGACCCCGGATATTTTATCGACTTATCAAATGTAGTTCGTAATTCGACAAACCTTGAAAATGTTGAAAAAGAAGAAATTCTAAAGCAAATCGAAAGTCTGCGAAGTTATATGGAAGAACGTCAAAATATGGAAACATTATGAAAAACAAAAGTACTTTAAGTTTCGGGATTGCGATCGGAATTGTGGTGGGTGCAGTAGGTGCATCCTTATTTGTGAATAGACTTAAACCCAAGGATAAAGTTACTCAAGATTCAGCTGTGACTGGTTCAATAAGCAATGACATTGTTATAGAACTACAAAACGAAGATGGCGCCGATGAACCCGCGGAAAAACTACGAATCGACATTCAGCAGGCCAAAAATCTATTGAAGGCAGAAACGACTGAGTGGGCACGAAAGCTACCTTTGGCAAAGACATTAGAAGAAGAGTACTTTCAGTTATATATGCAGATCGCATATGAAAAGAAAGACGTCGATGTATTCGGCTTGGCAAGCAGAAATCTAAACCTGTTTCGAAATGTCAAAAATGATAAGGAATTTAGAAATTATATTACGGCGTGTTTGGAATCAGCAGAAGTGGAGAAAGAAAAGCGGGTAAAGGATTTCGTAAGCCGTTACACGGCTTTAATCTATTGAAAAAGCCTCTGCCGGTTTCCCAGCAGAG
>ERZ761610.1400-NODE-1400-length-13490-cov-13.850167_pt1 | contig 13490 bp, 13 predicted proteins | sample MGYA00512164_ERZ761610 | MGnify/ENA primary metagenome ERZ761610 (study PRJEB28899, sample SAMN02850038) | bioreactor sludge metagenome | biome: EBPR Sludge; feature: EBPR Bioreactor; material: flocular biomat | place: Australia: Thorneside Wastwater Treatment... | reverse complement strand
GATCGCTACCTGCCAGCCGCCCTAGTGCTCACGGCAGAAGCGGCTGCAAGACGCGAGCCCGCAGCCGCCGAGCAAGCCGCAAGCAGCGAGCCCGGAAAAGGCCGCAACCCGGCGGTGCACATCGTTCGGACTTCCACGTCGGCGCCAACACCACCGCCTGCATCGGCATCGGCAGCGTCCGAGCCTGCCTTCAAGCTGGCCCCCCTGGGCAAGCTGCGCCTCGACGGCCAACTGAAGATCGCCCAGCTACAGGCACACGGAATCAAGGCGGCGGTTGTGCACGCCCGCGTGCACAGCGCCGACGGTAGCGCGACACTCGCGCCGGTGAGCGCGCGGCTTTACGGTGGTCAGGCGGACGGCGACTTGACCCTTGACGGACAGAGCCCACGCCTCGCCCTGAAGCTGGCGCTGAAGGATGTCGACTTCGGCGCCTTGGCGCACGACGCAGGCGGTCACAGCGATCTCGAAGGCCGCGGCAATGTGGACCTGGAGCTGTCGAGCACCGGCCAGTCACGCGTCGAGCTGACCCGAGCGGCGCAGGGGACGGCGCGCTTCGCGCTGCGCGACGTCGCGCTGGTCGGCATCGACCTGTCCGCGGTTCTCGGCCAAGTGAAGGACATCCTGAGCGCCGGCGGCACGCAGTCCGGCAAGATCGACACCTCCCGGCTGACCCGGCTGACGCACCTGAGCGCTACCGTCAAACTGGCTGAAGGCATTGCCCATAATGACGATCTCGACGGCGCCGCGCCCAGGCTCGCGCTCGGTGGTTACGGCCAGTTCGATCTGCTCGCGAACGAGCTCGACTACACGCTGCGCGTCATGATGGCGGCGAATCCTGCCGAAAGCTCGAAGCTGCTGCGCGCGCTGGAGGGCGTACCGATACCGGTACAGGTCAGCGGGCCAGCGAATGAGCTGCGCTACTCGATCAGCCTGAAAAATGTCGCCGCCGATGTGCTCAAGCGTCACAGCGACGACATCGGCGCCGCGCTGATCGATGAAGCGGAACGCCTTCTCGACAGGCTCTTTGGCGGCGACAAGAGCAAGTGAGCTGCGGGCGCTGCGAACGAGGGTAACGGTCATGACCTGTCGAGACACCCCGGATCATGAAAGTCATGACCGTTCCCCCCTCTTCCCCAACCCTTCTCCCACGAGGGGAGAAGGGAGCTTCGTGAGTCGCTGGCGCGACTTTCACATTAAGGGCCCACGGCCCTAGCCCGCTATTCTGAGGCCGGTCTTCTTGAGAATGCTGGTCGAAAAAAGCACGTCGTAAGCGCGGCAAGCGGCGCCGAGCAGCGCCGCGATTTCGGCAACCTTGGCCTGCACTTCGGCACGTGAAGTGCCATGCACCATGGCAAACAGGTTGTATGGCCATTCCGGCAGTTTGCGCGGACGGTGATAGCAGTGGGTCACGAAATCGAGTGCGCCAATGCGCGCGCCGAGTTCGTCGATACGCTCGTCGGGAACGTCCCAGACGCTCATGCCGTTGGCCGTGTAGCCGATGGCGTAGTGGTTGGGGACGGCGCCGATGCGCCGAATGACGCCGCTGTCGAGCATTCGCGCCAGCCGCGCCATGACCTCTTGCGGGGCAATACCCACTTGCTCCGCGAGTTGCTGATACGGACGGGCGACCAGCGGTAAGCCGCTCTGCGTCGCCAGGATCAGGCGGCGATCGATGGCATCGACCGAGCGCGCCGGTGCGCCGCTCATGTGCGCACCGCCAGCTTCATCTCGACGAAATATTCCTGCAGCTTGGGAAAGGGAAAGACCGGCAAACCACTGGCTTCCTCGATGCTGCGTACCGCGGCCGCGATGCCGTCGGCCGTTTCGGTGGCCAGCACGAACCACATGTTGAAGTCGCAGTTGCGGTCGCTTTCGCGGCGGTAGTTATGCGCCACCTGCGGGAAGGCGTTGACCACTTCGAGCACCCGCTGCCAATCCGCTTCGGGAACGCGCATCGCCGCGAGAACGAAAGCGCCCCCCATGCGCTCGACCTGGAACATCGGGCCAAAGCGGGTCAGCACGCGCGCGTCGAGCATCGCCTGCAGACGTTCGAGCAGCTGATCCTCGCTGATGCCCAGCGGCCCGGCGACTTCCGCGTAGGGCCGCTCGCAGAGAGGGAAGCCGCCCTGAAGCGAATCGATGATCGCCCGATCGACGGCGTCGATGCTGGCCGCCTCAGGCATAGCGCGCGCCGCCCTGCTTGAAGCGGGTCAGTGAAAAGAGGATGGCGTGCGCGTAATCATCGAGGTGCAGGCGGCTGCGCAACTCGGCGATACGCGCCTCGACATCGGCGCGGACCTGCCCGTGAATCATGCAGAACAGGTTGTAGGGCCAGTCCGGCAACACCCGTGGACGCTGATAGCAGAGCGTCACTCCCGGCTCGCGGGCCAGGATTTCGCCCATCGCGGCGACTGCCTCGTCGGGGATGTCATGCACCAGCATGGCGTTGGCTGTATAGCCGAGTTCATGATGCCGGACGACCACCCCGAAGCGCTTGATGATGCCCTCGGCGCACCAGCGACGGATACGTTCAAGGACCTCGCTTTCCTCGCAACCAACGCGACTGGCGAGCACCGAAAACGGCCGCATGAACAGCGGCAAGCCTTCCTGCAGGGCCATCACCAGCCGGCGCTCGAACTCGTCGAGCGGCCGCGGCGCCACGAAGGCCTGCCTGCGCACCGGAGCCGGCTGGCCTTGCTTGCCTTGGCCGTCGAGCGAGAAACCGAGGTCGATGTGGTATTCCTGCAGCAAGGGCAGGCGCAGCAGCGGCTGGCCAGCCGCCTGCTCGATGGCCCCCAATGCCGCCTGCAGACGACCTTCCGAACCCGCGGTGACGACGAACCAGAGGTTGTAGCGATGCTCGCGCTCGTAGTTGTGGTTCACCTCCGGAAAGCGATTGACCGTCTCGGCCACCGCAGCGAGCTGCTCCGGCGGCACGGCCATCGCCGCCAGGGTGCTGGCGCCGATGCGCTTGGGTGCAAACACCGCGCCGACGCGGGAAATCTTGCCCTGGCGGCGCAGCGTCTCGAGCAGCCGAAGGACGGCGTTTTCCGCCACCCCAAGGCGCTCCGCCAGTTCGGCGAAGGGCGCCGGGCAAAGCGGGAAGTCCCTCTGGAAGTCGTTCAGCAAACGGAAATCGATCGCTTCATCGGTCATCGCGGTCTCAGAATCCCGTGCGCTGTGCGCGGCTGGTGAAGAAAATGCCACTCGGTGCCTGGGCGGTGAACTCGCCGACCTTGCTGAAGCTCGCGGTATCGTAAATCACCACCTTATTGTCGTCACGGGCGGAAAGCCAGACCTGCTCACCACGCGGCGTGAACTCCATGTGCAGAATCGCCTTGCCCGGTTCGAGGGTTTGCACCACCTTGCCGCTCAGCGTGTCGATGACCTGTACCCAGCCATTGTCAGGAAAGGCGAAATTGACCCACACTTGCCGGCCATCGGGCCGCGCCATGACGAACACCGGTTGTCCCTTGACCGCAATGCGGCCGACTTCCTGCCAGTTGCTGCCGGAAACCACCAGCACCTCGTGCCGGCCGATTGCCGGCAGGTAGGCCTTGCCCTGCGCCATCGACCAGCCCCGCAGGTGCGGCATCTTGAATACCGGTAGCTTCTCTTCGCCGCGCCCGTAGTTGTCGAGAATCCGCCGCGTGCCCTTCTCCGGCTGCCAGGTGTCGAGCAAGGCGACGCCGTCCTCGCCGAACAAGCCGGCGAGGTAATGGCGCCCGTCAGGTGTCACCAGCCCGTCATAAGGCTGCAGGCCAGCCGGGTAGCGTTGTGTCGTCGGATGGCGCGGATCTGCGAAGTCGCTGACCCATATCTCGCCACCATCGAAGAGCGCATAGGCGAAACGGTTAGCGGAAAGGTCGGCCAGGCCGACGACCTTCGAGAAACTTCCCGGCGCGTATTCGGCTGGCACTTCGGAGAGCAGCTCCAGAGTTTCCGAGTCGAAAGCCTTGATCCCACCCGGTGTGTAATTCTGCGCCACGACGATGCGGCCATCCTGCGAGATCGAACCACCGATAGCATTGCCCGACTGCAGCACGCGCTTGACGATGCGCGCTTCGAGCAGATCGATCTTGGTCAGCCCGCCATCACGGCCGAAGACGTAGGCGTAACGACCGTCGCGCGAATAGACCACCGAGGCATGCGAGAGGTCACCGAGTCCGCCGATGCGCGCGTACGGCTTGCCGGCACTGGTATCGACCAGGCTGACGTGACCGCTGGCACGCTCGATCACCAGCCCCAGGTCGCCGGTGCCACGCAAAGGCGGCGACGCACAGGCAGCAAGCAGAACAATCGACAGCAGGGCAAACAGTTTTCTCATCATCGTCTTCACTCAAACAGCGCCCGTGGCGCATCCACAAAATGGTGCCCGCGAGCACCATCAAACCCGATCGACGTATCTCAACGTCCCTCGCCCTCGCGGGCCGGGGCAGAGGGGCTGCCCATACGCGCTCTCGCACGGGTCGTCTCGCCCACGGCCCCTCTCCCCAACCCCTCTCCCACGAGGGGAGAGGGGCGATAGGCTTCGGGGAATACCTTGCGCCTAACTTTATCGTAACACCGAGCGACGCGAGCGCTGGCCGCTCAGAGAATCGGCCTGACCGCCTCTTCCATCTCCGCCTGATCCATGGCGCCGAGTTCGCTGCTGCGGATGCGGCCGTCACGATCGATAAGGACGCTAAACGGCAAGCCAGCCTTACTGTTCCCCAGAGCCTTCATCAGCTCGATGCTCGCCTCGCTGCCACCAATCAGCGAAGTGTAGTTCATCTCGTAGGCGCGACCGAATTCGCGCAGCTGCTCGAGTTTGTCGGCGTCTTCGACGGCGATGCCGACGACCAGCAGCCCCCGGCCCCGGTACCTGGCCTGCAATGCCGCGAGATCGGGAATCTCCTGGCGACACGGAGCGCACCAGCGCGCCCAGAAATTGACCAACAGCGGCTTGCCCTTCAATGATCCCAGCGCCACTGCAGGTCCGTCAATCGCGGGCAGGGTCAAGGCGAAGAACGGTGCGGCCGACGGCAGCTCGGCGGCCCTCCCCGAAATGGCGAACAGCACCAGCAGCAGAAGGGCAGCAAGGCGCTTCATCGCCATCCTCCGCTCAAGGCAGGTCACTGCGACGAAAAGTCAGAAAACCGACCAGCGCCGCCAGCGAGCCGATGGCCAGCGGGTAGAGCAAGGCGTAGACGCGGAAGCCGGCGCTGCCGAAGAGGTCGAGAATGACGTAGGCTGACGGTCCGAGGACGATCAGCTGCGGGTCGAACATGGCCAGCGAAGCGGTACGAAAGACCTGCAGCGGGTTGAGCAAGGCGATGCCGACGGCGACCTCGGGAGCGACCCGGCCCTGGATCATCACCCCGAGCAGGATAAGGTCGAGGAACAGCAACATGCTCAGCCAGACGATGAACGCGGCCCCCTGCGCGACGTCGGTGCTGCGCGCCAGCGTCGAGATCAGCATGCCGATGCCGAGAAAGCACCAGGCCATGGCCGCCAGCAGACCCGTGTAATAGAAGAACATTTCCCACGGCACTTCGATGGCCTTGAACTGTGCCCACAGAACAGCACCGAACATGGCCACGAAAACCGGCAGGAAGATGGTCACGTAGCGCCCGAGGATCTTCCCCCAGAACCACGCCGACAGCGACACCGGCAGCGACAACAGGTACTCGAAGACGCCGGCTTCGCGATCGCCGGCCACCGAACGCACGGTGGTGATCAACACGAAAATCGGCAGGATGGCCATGGTCAGCTGGATATAGGTCACCAGCAGCCGCGACAGGCCGATGAAGCCCAACACCCGCGACTCGGTCAGACCGAAGGCGAAGAGCAAGGCGACAATGCCGCCGAAGACCAGGCTGTAGAGCAGGAACCAGCGCGCGCGCAGCGATTCGACGATGTCCAGGCGGGCGGTCAGGAGGAGTGAATTCATGGCCGCCGGCTCACTTGCCGCGCGCCAGAATGCGCTCTTTCATTTCCTGGTACGAAACCGCATCGGCTTGCGGACGCGCGACGGCCGCAAACTGATAGCCCATCGGACTTTTCATTCCGGGGAGGTAGTGCGCTGCACGGGCGTCGATCCAGCCGCCCATGCGGTAGTCGGCAACCCAGTACTCGGTGTTCGGCGTTTCCTCGTTGAACGGTCGCTGCGAGAGCCAGAACATCGCGCAACCGATGTCGTCGAACTTCCAGACCTTGCCCTGAGGATCGCGAATCTGCGCCGCGAAGCGCTTGTCGCTGATGATCATTCCGCAGCGTGGGTCGGCATCCCGATCCCAATGGACCTGGATCGGGCCGCTGCTCGGCTCGCCGCTGCAGGCAGCCAGTGACCAGCCAGCAGCGACGCCCACGAGCGGCCTGAAACAGGGGCCAAGAGTCGCTGCCGGAAGAATTTCGAGAAAGCGTCGTCGTTTCATGGCTGTTTGTACCTCACTGCAGGACGACCGCCGCGTCGACTTCCTTCATCTCGATGCGCGACAACAGGCCGACGTAACGCGACACCGTCCCCATGAAGCGCAGTCGGTCGGGCCCGGAAACCGTGCCGTGCCACTCGAGGCCCTGGCCGCGGTCGGCAAACTGCCAGGCGATCAGCGTCTTGGCGATAGCCGCATCGGCACGCGCCAGCGTCAGGTGCACCTGGAACAGCGCCGAGAGCTTGGCATCCTCTACCACGCGATCATCCAGGACGATCCTGCCGGTATCCATTTCGACCACGCGATTGACCAGCGGCGCCACCTCGTCGAGGCGGTGACTGGAGATGATCATGGTCGTGTTCTCCAGCCGCTCGGCGAGCAGAGAAAAGAAGATGTGTCGCGCCTCAGGGTCGAGGTTGGCCGCCGGTTCGTCCATCACCAGCACCTGCGCGTCACGACCGAGAGCGATGGCAATCAACAACTTCTGCTTCATGCCCCCCGACAGGCGGTTAAACGGCCGCGCCATGATCGGTGCGACCTCAAGTCCCAGCCGCCTGGCAACCGCGTAAATGCGCTGGCTGTCCGAGCCGCAAACGGCGGCTGCAAAAGTGACCAGCTGGCCGACCGGCATTTTCAGTGGCGGCGGCAACTGCGGCACGAAACCGACCTTGCCGAGCACCTGCGTGCGCTCGGCGCGCGGCTGCTGCCCGTCGATGGTCACCTTGCCTTGGTGCGTATACTCGCCAAGCAGACAACGGATCAAGGTCGTCTTGCCGGCGCCGTTCGAACCGATCAGGGCGATGCGCTCGCCAAGTCCGATTTCCAGCTCGACGCCGTCGAGTACGCGAATCTTCCTGAAGTCCTTGCCGACGTTTTCAAAACGAATCATTGACACCCTTCAGAGCAGCTTGCTCAAGCCCTTGACGTCAAAGACCAGCGCGCCACTCGGGCAAACGTCGACACACAGCCCGCAGCGCGTGCAGTCGGGTCCGATCGGGGTGGTCATCTCGGCGGCCCGGCCCTTGATCACCACGTCGAGGACGTGCGGCACCAGGCAGACCTTTCGGCAATCGCCTTCGTGAAAGCACTTGTCCAGCCGGTACTCGACACGCACCGGCGAAACGGCGCCCACGATACCATAGGTCAGCCCGATCGGGCAGACGTAGCGGCACCAGGCGCGGCGCGAATAGACGACCTCGAAGACCAGCAGCAACAAGACCCAGCCGAGCGCCAGCGAAGGACCGTAGATCAGCGCCCGCGACAGGATTCCGGTCGGCGAAATGGTCTCGAAAACGGTATAGCCGCTGACCACCGCCAACAAGGCAAAGATCACCCAGAACACGGTACGCGTGCCGCGATGGAATTCGTGCTCGCTGACCAGCTTCTTGCTCACCAGCTTCAGGTGCAGCCACTCGAACCACTCGGCGAGCAAATGGTAGGGACAAATCCAGGAGCAGAACGAACGCCCGCCGAGCAAGGCCCAGAGAACAAAGACGGTCGCCGTGCCGATGAACAGATTGACCATGATGTGCTTGTGCGCCAGCATCACCTGCAAGGCCGAATTGAGGTCGATCAGATGAAAGCCGACGAAGCGCGAGGCGGTCAGCGCACCCTCGAGAATCTGGATGTCGAGCCAGAACGAGAAGGTGAACAAAAGGTTGGCCAAAATGAGGACCGTCCAACGCCGGTTACGCCATTTATGGGTCACCAGTTCGTGGTCGCGGGCGTGCTGCTTGATGGCCTCGAAGTCGGCCTTGGTCATGCGCTTCAGGCTGTGCACCTGCTTCGCTTCCGGCGTCACCAGCGTGGGCTTCCGCGGCGCCGCACCGAACATCACGCGAATACGTTCAAACTGGCTCATCACGCGCTCCAGGGCTGGCGTTGATCGACGACGATGGCCGCCGGGTCGACCGGGCAGATCATCTCGCATACCCCACAGCCGACACATTGCTCGAGCACCTCGGGCCGGTACTGCTTGCTGCCGTCGGCGGCGATCGACTCCTGCATGCGGATGGCGTCCCTGATCGGGCATTCGGTGACGCAGAGGTCGCAGAGATCGCGCTCGTAGGGGTGGTCGCGCACGGGTATCGGTTGCCAGCGATCGACCGCCACGTAGCGCAGGTGGCCACGGAAATCCGCACCACGGGCCTGCCCGCTGAAGCCCTTGCCCTGCACTGCCAGGCACGACTCCGGGTGCGCCAGGCGGGCGACGCCGATGCGTTCGCTGAGGTTCAGTGTCGGCTCGGGGTCCTTTTCCTTGGCCTTGAGCACCGGCGCCCGCGCCAGCGGCATGCCGGCGCGCGTATCGAGGGAGGCCGGCTTGGTATAGGTCAGCGAGCCGGTCGGGCAGGCCAGAATGCACTGCACGGCGTCGCAGGAAAAATCGCAGGCCTGCTCGCGGGCGTCGATATAGGGCACGCCCACACCGAAGCCCTGGTCGATGTCGTCGAGTTTGATTGCCGCCACCGGGCAGACCTGCACGCACTGGCCGCACTTGATGCATGAGGACAGGAAATCCCTTTCCTCGAGCGCGCCGGGCGGGCGCAGGCGCGAATTCCGTGCCCTGGCCACCGGGAGATAGCCAAGCATCGCCAGGCCGAGCACCCCCCCGATCATGACCGTCGAGCGAATGAACTTGCGCCGGTTGGCCTGCTTGCGCACTGGAGCCTTGGCGCGCGTGTTGATGACTACCGGCTTGGCTTCACCAAGGGGCGGCACCGCTGTGGCGTCAACTGCCGCTTCCGTTTCCTTCTTGTCGTTCATTTGACAGACCTCTTGCTGGTCTCCTGGGGTTTGTTGAAAACCGGCGCTTCGTCACGCAGTAACATCACCGGCGTCGAAAAAGGCGCCAGGCGCTCAAGGAAATCGAGCGTCTCCATCATCGGCGCGTTGCGGAAGAAGCGCGCGTAAGGCACCTCCATCCACAGCTGGTCGGTATAGGCGTAGAGCTCGTGCGGACGGTCGCCGACATCGTCCTGGTTGCGGTCGAAACCCTGATAGTCGTCCCAGTAGTTGCCGCGCCAGAGGTTGCGACTGGCGCTGCCGGTATCGCCCATGGCCACCTGGGTCAGGTTTCCCTCGAAGAAGTTGTTCTCGATGATGGTGCCTTTCTTGTCGGACAGGAAGCTGATCCCGATGCCGTTATAGGCGATGCGGTTGCCACGAATGATGATCGTCGTGTCCGGCTCGAACGGCGACATATCGAGGCCGACGCCGACCGCGCAATAGACAATCTCGTTACCCTCGACAAGAACGCTTGAAGCCTCCTTGAATCCGACCGCCATGCCGGTCGGGCCATTGGCATGTGAAAAGAGGTTGTTGCGAATGGCCCCGCCCCCGGAATACATGACGTTGACGCCGACGGCGTTATCGTAGAAGCGGTTGCCTTCGACAAGGTTATCGGCAGCAAACATGAAGTGAATCGAATAGCGACTGCGCCGTGCGACGTTGTTCAGGTAGTGGTTTTCGTTCGAGTACCAGGCGACCATGTCGCGAGAATCTTCGATCAGGTTATCGGTGATCAGGTTGCGGTGGCTATACCACAGGCGCAGGCTGTCGCCACGCATGCCGAGCTCGAAGGGCTTCGAACGAATGCGGTTGCCACGCAGGACATTATCATTCGACATTTTCAGATCGATGCCGAACAGGCAGTCGTCGATGTGCAGGTTCTCGACGACATTGCGGTCGCCGCGGACATTGAGACAAGCATCGTCCGAATCGTGCGAGACGCCGGAGTTGGTCAGCTGCAGATTGCGCAGGACGGCATCGTTGGCTTGCAGCACGAACACCGTTCCCTTGCCACCGCCATCGATGCTCGCTTCGCCGCCGCCGTCGATGGTCAAGGGCTTGTCGACGACCACCGGTCCGGAGTACCTGCCCGGCTTGAGCTTGAGTAGCGAGCCCGCAGGCGCTGCGTTGACCAGCTCCTGCAGGAACGGCAGGCTGCTGACCCGCGGCTCGGTCGGAATCGGCGTTTGCTCGTTGAGTCCGCCCCAGCCAGCGACGGCCGGCTCGGCCATCCCGCCCAGGCGGCTGTCGAGCGGCTCATCGGCAAGCACACGCCCGCTCCCTATGGTGCCAGTGCGGCGCAGCGCGGTCAGCGCGTCCTCGGCGTCACCCGGCGAGGGAAGAACGACCAGAGCAAGCCCGCAGAGCACTCCGGCGGCAAGCAAGCGGCGAGGCATCGGCTACTCCGCTGAACCCTCGCGCATCTGTTTGCGCCGGATCAGCAGGGCAAGCAGGAGGCAGACCATGACACCCAGCAGCAGCCCGTAGCCCCAGTAGGGATAGGAGTAGGTCGAGAACTGCGCCACCTTGCCCTCGCCAAAGACGGTAGGCATGAAAGGCTTGACCGTGAAGGCGCCCCAGGGGTGCATGTTGTGACCGAAAAACCAGAGCCAGCCAGCGTAGGTGATCACGAAGAAGACCGGCAGCAGGGCCGGCACCAACGCCAGCAACAGCGAGAAGCCGCGCATGCAGGCGACGCCAGCCAACACCACCAGCATCGCCAGCAGCGTCCCGGCGATCACCACATGCGTGATCACGGTGACATTTTCACCCCAGCCCTGAATCTTCTCGGGCTCGTTGAAGAAGGTCGCCGTTTCGCTGACATAGTGGGCGACATGCGCTTGCAGGCCGCCCATTACATACTGGTCGACAATGATCCAGCCAGCGACCGCAGCAAAACCGACCGCCAGCACCAACAGCCGCGGCTTGCGGCGCGGCACCATGAAACCCAGAAGCATGACCGTGAAGAAGCCGAAGAAGAACTTGGCCAACGGCTTCTCGACGGGCGCACCGGTGGCAATCGGGAACATCCCCACGTAGTGGTTGATGGTGTTCATTTCGTGCACGCAGTCGAGACCTTCGGCACCCTTGTTGACGTCCTTGTTCTTGTCGGTAATCGGGTTGTAGCGCTCGTCGTCGTGCGAGAGCTCCTTCTGAATGATCTCGCTATCCATGCGCGTGCCCTTGCCGGCCGCCGTGCAGCCGTTATAGACACCGTCGAAATGAAAGTGGATGCGAATGCCATCGGGGAAGGCATCGGCGGGATAGTTCGGCGCGGTCAAGGAGACCCACCAGATCGGCGCGAAGAAAGCGGCGATCATCAGGCCTGTGGCGACCGCGGTAAGCGCGGCGACGATGAAATTCTGCTTGCTGGGTGCTGCGGCTGACATGCTTCAATCCTCGTCCAGAACGCTTGCGGTGTTCACGACCGGCCACGCAGGTGTCGATCCGTGCTGTGCAGTAGCGGTCTGCAGAATATTATTCATTACTTATGATTGCCGGGAACTAAAGCCCGCCGAGAAGAGAACCTGCGGACGGGCTTTGGCAGCGACAGAACGCGCTCCTTGTTACTTGCGAAGCCTACTTACTTCTTGGCTGTTGCCTTCGGCTTGCACATATTGCCCGGCATGACTAGGCTCGACTGATAGGCCGAGATGGCGACCAGCTGCTTGTCGTCGTACTTCTTGATGATCTTGACCATGTCCGGGTTCGCGTTGCGACGGTGGCCGTCGCGAATCTCGGTCATCTGGCGCAAAAGGTACTTGTAATGCTGGCCAGCGATCACCGGGTAGAACTTGTCCTTGACGCCCTCGCCATTCGCGCCGTGACACTCCTTGCATTCCTTCTCGTAGAGCGTCTTGCCGGTCGCCAGCTGTACGGCGGCATCCGGACCCTCGTACTTGCCGTGTTCGATGGGGATACACAGCCCTTCGATATAGACGGCCACATCAGCCAGTTCCTGTGGGTCGATCAGTGTCGCGGCAAAGGGGTACATCGTCGGATTGTCACGCAGACCGGCACGGATATCAGCCATCTGTTTGATCAGTACGGTGGTGTGCTGGCCCGCCAGCTGCGGAAAAGTGCCATCGGGACGGCCTGCTCCGGACGGCAGATGACAGGCGCCGCAGACCTCGTAACCCTCCTCGCCACGCACCTTGTCGCCCTTGAGCTTCAAGGCCTCCATTTTTTCGCCTTCCTCGGCGTTCCATTTGTACGACTTGTCCTCGATGCCGTGCGCCTTGGGTGGTGGCGGACCGGCTTGCGCGGCACCTGCCGCGATCATCGCCAGCGAAACGGCCAGAATCAGTTTCTTCATTTCCTAACTCCCTCGTGTTTGAGAATCCACAGCTGTCAATCTAACAAGCAGCCCGACGTTTGGCGTTGATACTCATCAAGTCAGGCGCGCGACGCAGCGCCCGGCGGCCGCGCCCTGCGCTCACCTGGCAGCGACGATTTTCCGACCCCAGCTCAAGGCTTGAGCTTGGAGATGTAATCGGCCAGCACCTTGATTTGCTCATCGCTGACCAGTGGCATCACGCCTTTCATTGCTGCCGAGTTGCCGTTGGCACGCGCCCCGGTCTTGATGTCCAGCATCTGCTTTTCGAGATACTTGGCATTCTGTCCGGCGATCTTCGGATAATCGGGCATCAGGGTCTTGGTGCCGTTCGCACCGTGGCACGCGCCGCAGGTCTTCTCGGCGTACAACTTGGCGCCGTCGTCAGCCGCCAATACCGGCGCGGCGGCCAGGCTCGCCAGCACCACCACAGCCATCAATTTCTTCATGGTCATTCCTTTTCGCATAAGAAAACGGGGAACAGAGTAACTCCGCCCCCCGTTGAGTCGCTTTGAGTCAGATCAACACGGCTTGCTGGTCTTTACTTGACCGGCTTGGCACCATTCTGCTCAAGATAGGTCTTGGCACGCAGGCCGAGATCCGCCGCCTTGACCTGGTACTGCCAGATCTGCTCGGTCCACAGCGTGGCGTTGTTCCAGTCCTTCTTGCCAGCAGCTTCGTCAGCCTTGGCCTTGGCGTCCTTGATCTTGCCCAGCTGGTCGACGGCGTCGTCCATCATCGCCACCACATCCGGGAAGTCCTTGTAGTTGACACCGGTGATGTAGCCAACCACCGAGTCGATCACCGCCTGTGTATCGACCACCTTCTTCAGCTGCGACTTGTAGTCCGCTTCGCTGTAGTCGGTGCCAGCGGTCATCGCCGTCTTGGTCGGCTTCCAGCCTTTCGGCTTGACCAGCAGGTAACCCTGCATCTCGAGGTGCAGCGCCGAGCAGAAC
>ERZ761610.1399-NODE-1399-length-13497-cov-16.971061_pt1 | contig 13497 bp, 13 predicted proteins | sample MGYA00512164_ERZ761610 | MGnify/ENA primary metagenome ERZ761610 (study PRJEB28899, sample SAMN02850038) | bioreactor sludge metagenome | biome: EBPR Sludge; feature: EBPR Bioreactor; material: flocular biomat | place: Australia: Thorneside Wastwater Treatment... | reverse complement strand
TATTCATCATCTGCTCAATTTGGCTGATGTAATTCAATGAACCACCTTCTAACAAATCTGCTTCATTAATTTGGCTTGCAATCGCTTCGGTCAAAAATGCAGTATGCACACCAATTGCTTTATCTTCTGCCAAACGCAAACGTCGAATGCGATAAACTTTGCTTTTGTACGCAACCTTAAGCATTTCAGCAACTTCTTTATTGGCTTCAACAAAACCTTTTTCAATTACTTTCCAACCAGGTTTAATGCCTTGATCCAGCATAAACTCTGTTAAACTTTTTCTATCTTCGGGGCTATGAGTCATTTTGGGTGGCGCAACAAATGTGCCACGTCCGCGTTCACGAATCAACAAACCTTCATACACCAAATCACTTAATGCCTGCCGAACCGTTGTGCGACTCAACTTAAAAGAATCTTGTAATTCCTGTTCAGATGGAATTAAATCATTTTGCTTCCATTCGCCTGATTCGATTTTTTCAAGCAAATGTTGTTTGAGCTGATAATGAAGCGGAAGGGGTGATTTTCGGTCTATGTTGAGCATAAGTACCTCTTAGTAAATGTCATAACGTTATGACAATCATACCTTTTTGAAAAAAATGTGTCAACCTTCAAAATCAGGTAAATGCCAAAGATTCAACCCTGTCCCCTCGTGCATTTGACGATTTACCTTCACGCCATCATAAGCCATGAGTGTAAATTCAACTGCAAAGGCAATTGCTCTCGTGGCATGACCACCCACTACAGCGATTCCATTTGGAGCAGATTCTTCTCGAAATGACAATGTCAAATGGATGTGAACATGCGCCTCATTTTCTAACCTGCTAATTGTTCCATGACCTGAAACAATTTCTAGCGGACGCTTAAAAACCAAAGGCGGCTTGCGAATCTTGTTGATGAAATCATATTCAGTAAATTCCACTTCGGTCAAACCGCCCAGCATTTCAAATGTCGCTGCGTGGATATTTTCAGCATCCGCAATTTTTACAAACGCTTCGTGAATATTTTCGCCATTAGTTAATGTCCCCATAAATACGCATGTGGATTTGGTGTTGATGTGTTGAAGGGTGATCATTTCCCTAAAAATTCCTTCGAACCATTCAATATCAAAACTTGAGCGATTCCTAAAATCATCGTCGCGCCACGAGCAACTTGTTTATCTGCATCTGCTTTTGTGCCTGCCGTAATCCCAGCAAAGACGTTTGTTTTTTTACAAATTGAAATTACTTTATCAATCATTTCTTGCACTTCGGGGTGATTCGGTCCATCAGGAAAACCCATATTCAATGATAAATCTCGTGGACCAATCACAACAGCATCTACCTGCGGTTGCGAAATCATTTTTTCAAAATCATCTAACAAAGTTGGGTCTTCAAATTGCGGAATGACCATAGTTTGTTCGTTTGCAAATTCGAGATATTTTGGTGCTTCACTTCCATACGCCATGTAACTTGAAGCACGCGAGATTCCCACGCCTCTTTTACCAATTGGTGGATATTTCACAGCATCCACTAACATTTTTACTTCTTCAATATTTCTTAAGTCAGGCATCATGACGCCCATCATGCCTGCATCAAGATATTGCAAAACAAGTTTTGGGTCTTTCGAGCCGATTCGTACTAATGGAGTCATATCCGTTAATTCACATGCTCGAATCACATTGACTGCTTGAGTTGGATTAATGAGTCCATGTTCGGCATCGAGCATGTAATAGTCAAAACCTGCCAAGCCGAATAACTCTGCAAGTTGCGGGTCATCTGAGGTGGAGATCACACCATACGCGGGTTGACCAGATTTCAATTTAAGTTTGAGGCGGTTTTGTTGGATAAACATGTTTTAGTCCAGTTATTTTATATCACTCCAGAATCTTGCAATATTTTCAAATCATCTTTCGTCAAGCCAAGCGTGGCATATATTTCTTCATTGTGTTGTCCTACCAGTGGCGGTGGAGAAAATGTATCTTCATGTGTTTCAGAAAGTTTGATAGGGTTGCCTGGCATTTTGGCTGAACCACCTAATGGATGTTCCACTTCTACAATCATATTGCGCGATAAAACTTGTTCATCATTTAATGCTTGTTGTAAATTGTAAACAGGCGCACATGGAATGCGAAGCGCTTGTAATTTTTCTAGCCAATATTTTTGTGTGTTCGTGCAAAGAATTTCATTCAAACGTTTATTGATTAATTCTTTATTTCTCAAACGACCTGGTTGAAATTTATGTTCTTCAATATTTAAATCTTCTGCATCAATCACCTTGAGCAACTCACCCCAAAAATTATCAGCAATGATGGCGATGATAATAAAACCATCTGAACATTGAAATGTATCATACGGGACATGCACGAAATGTCCGTTACCAAGTTTATCTGGCACAATGCCTGAAAGAAAGTGCATGGTTGCCATGTAATTCAATAAACTAATTTGTGCATCCAACATAGATATATCAACATGTTGACCACGCCCAGTAATATGCCGCGCTTGCAAAGCAGATAACACGCCAATCACGCCCATCAATCCACCGCCCAAATCACCAATTGGAATTCCTGAACGTGTTGGTGGGTTTCCAATTTGACCCGTGATGCTCATGCCCCCGCCCATCGCTTGCGCCACCATGTCAAACGCCGTTCTATTTTTTGCAGGACCTGTTTCTCCAAACCCAGTGACTGTACACGTAATAATTTGCGGATTAATTTTTGAAAGATGTTCGTAATCAATTTTGAGTCGTTGTGTTACGCCAGCACTGAAATTTGATAAAACAATATCAGCCGTTTTGACTAACTCATAAAAAATTTCTAATCCCTTTTCGGATTTCAAATCTAACGTAACACTTTTTTTATTGCGATTCAACGTCATAAAATATGCGCCGAATCCATTGAGACTATTTTCCGCATCTTTTTCTAAGAGGCGTCTTGTTCCTTCACCTGTAACAGGAGGTTCTACCTTGATGCTTTCTGCTCCTAAATCAGCAAGTATCATGCCTGCATACGGTCCGCTGAGCATGTGGGTTAAATCTAAGATTTTGATTCCTTGGAGAGCTTTCATTAAGTAAGTTAATTTCCTTTATAAGTTATTCGTAATTTTTTAAATATTCCATTACTTCATCTTTTGAAACTACATCTCCATATTTGGAATTGATGTCAAATAAATTTGCCTCGTGTGGAGCGGAATGTCTGTCTGCTACACATTCGCGTGGGACGATGACTCGAAAACCATATTGCATTCCATCCACTGCTGAGGCGCGGATACAACCTGAAGTGGAGCAACCTGTGAGGATTAATGTATCTATGCCCATGCTGGTTAAAGTCGCGGCGAGTGATGTGCCAAAAAATGCACTGGCATATTGTTTGACGATGATGATATCTGACTCAGCAGTCGGGAGTTGAGGAACAATTTCCGCGAGTGGTTCGCCTTCGACCATTTTTTTTAACACAGGAACTTTTTGAATGAAGATGCCACCATCTTTGAAGTTTTTGTTATACAAAACTTTTGTGTAAATCACAGGGACATTTTTTTTGCGAGCAATGTCGAGGAGTGGAATCGTTTCTTGAACAGCAGTAACAACTTGAGGCGCGTAAAGAGGCGAAGAGTCCGTTGTGTAAGCGTTGATAAAATCTACAACCAAAATCGCGGGTTTGTTTCCAAATCCGAGTCGTCCATCAAAAACGCCTTTGTAGTTATCTTGCAAATCAGACACGGGCTTGCCCTGTTACTTGTAAAGTAGAGTTGGCGATAATGCCTGACAGTTTCCATGCGGCGTAGGCAAATGCGCCTTGCGCGAATGTGTTGAGTAGTTGTTCCGTCCATTGCAATGGGATGGATTGTTCGGGGATGCGGGCAAGACCGCTGAGGATAAAGACAATGACTATGTTGACAAGGAAAAGGACTGCAAGCAAGTTCTGACTATTGGCGCGTGCTTGTTGAATGAGCAAGATAACCATGACTACATTGCCGATGGTCATTACGCCGAGCAGAATGAAACGCCAAGTATTTATGGTTACATCAGGAAAGCCAGTGAATAGGATGGCAAAAAGACTTAAGCCCAATACGATTGCTGGACCAAGCCAGATGCGATTCGGCTGGCGTTTGCCACTGCGAATTTCACCTATGAACCAAAGAGCGAAGGCTAACAAGGTGAAGCCAGCCGACATCCAAATAAACATGCCTTTGTCGAACCAGATAATGTTTGTTTGCGTTTGAGTGAGTGCCATAACCAATTTCCACGTCGCTTTGAGGAAGCCTCCGATGGTGACAAGAATCCAACCTATTGTCGCCATCTGCCCAAGGCGCGAGTTGATATTGCCAACCATATGGCTAACAAAGTACAAGCCAATGGATGAGAAGATGACGGGGATAAAATCTTCGAGTGCGAGAGAAAGTGTGTATTCCATGTTAGGACTCCAGTTTTAATAAAAATAATCAGTTATGAGTTATTAAGAAATTTTTTGGCAGTGATTACATTGGCAACGCCGAGCCCAACTTCACCAAGATTGCTGATGAACACCATGTCACCCATACCCATTGCGGCGGCGATGAACATAAATAATGCGCCGAATGCGAGCCACTTCCAACCTGTGTTACGCCACAGTGAAATGCCTGCCACAATTAAAAAGATGATTGTAAGAATTGCAGGAATTGGCGGACCTTTAATCCCGCCTTCGTTGGCATAGCGGAGTGTTCCCATGACTTCACGTGCTTGTAAATCAAGGAGTAAAACATCGGTGTAAACGCCAAGTGCAATTAACAAAGTTGTAAAAACACAAACAAGAATGTGAGCGGTTTTTCCTTGCGCCCATTTGACTCCTGCTTTTCGCAAAACGCCAAATCCAAAAATCATCATGGTGGGTGTAATTAATGCATGAATAACATATCGCATGGTATTTAATGTTTTGAGTAATGCGCCTTCGCCAACAAAACTTCCGATGGCAATCATCAAGTTGTCATACATTAATCCGAACAAGACAATTAACAAAAGCCAAGTATAGGATGTCCGTTTTTGACCTAAAGCTTGCCAAGTGAAAAAAGCAAGTACACCGACGAAGATGAAATACAAGATGTTAAGCATGGAGTCTCCTTGTGTGACCTGAATATCGGGCGGGAGAACCCCGCCCCTACCGTTTACAAAATAAATTCTTTAATCACATCTGCAACAGCTTGCGGATTTTGGTCGCAGATGTAAGGTCCTTGATTTGGAATTACTTTCATTTCGCCGTTCTTCAATAATTGATAGGCAGGTTCTAAACTTGCCTGCAATGTGTCATGCTCGCCAGAAATTAAAAGAATAGGAATATCTAAAGAAGATAATTGATGTTGAATGGGTTGGTCAAATACTGCTTGATATGCGCCTTGCGCCGCTTCTCTTGCTGACTGGGTGAGGAGTACTTCTCTATGAACTGTTTCTAATGGGAGATTTGATTCTCGTTTACGAATCCGCTCCCAGACTTGAGTGAGATGCGAACCATCTTCTGTTAATGCAATTGGTTTGAGGCTGGCTTTGAGTCCAGTGATTTGTGCTTCGCTTAATAATGGCGCACCAGATAAAACCATTTTCTTAATAAAGTTTGGATAATCAAATGCCATTTGTAAACCGATGGCTGAGCCTGTGTGATGTCCAAATACAAAACAAGACTCCACGCCAAGTTGAGTCAAAGCGGCGTGGAGTGAGTCAGATAAATAAGAAACAGTAAACAGATTTGGGGGAGAAAAAGAAGCGCCGAAGCCGGGCGTGTCTAATGCTATTGTGTGGAAATCATCTGCTAGCAGATTCATCAACGCTTCAAACATCAGGCTTGAACTAGCAGTTTGATGAAACAAAACGAGCGGAATTCCGTCAACTTTTTTGAGTTGGCGAAAATGGATTTGCCCATTGGGCGTGTCAACGTAGCCTTTGCGAATTGACATGTTTTGCCTGAATGTTATAATGTTATAACATTTACCCTAACCCGTCAAGGAGTTCCCCATGACTGACGCACTTGGATACAAAAAAAAGTTTGGTGTGATTATCCCCAGCACGAATACAATTGTTGAACCAGAGTTTTATAGAATGACTGTGCCGGGCGTTACGCCGCATGTTTCGCGCATTCACATCCGCGACCAAAATTTAAGCAGTGATGAAGCCTTTGAAAATTTGTTGCAACAAATTCGCGTTGAGATTGAATATGCTGTGCAACGCGTGATGACTGCCGAGCCTGATTACATGGTGATGGGCATGAGTGCCGAAACATTTTGGGATGGTGTGGAAGGCAACCGAAAATTTACAAAACAAATTTCTGATTGGGCGCATGGACTCAAAGTTGCTACAGGTGCAGAAGCCTGTGAACGCGCTTTGAAATTATTCAATGTGAAAAAAATTGGAGTTGTGACTCCATATCAACCAGTCGGTGATAAAAATGTTGTGCGCTTCTTTTCTGACCTTGGGTTTGAGGTTGCCGCGATAAAAGGATTTCGTTGTCCGACAGCGATTTCAATTGCACACGTCACGCAAGATGAATTAAGAAATGCATTAATGGAAGTCAACAAATCTGATGTAGATGCGTTGGTTCAAGTCGGTACAAATCTCAGCATGGTCAGTTTGGCTGATGAAGCAGAACGTTGGCTTGGAAAACCTGTCATTGCAATCAATGCGGCAACGTATTGGATGGCGTTACGAGATAATGGAATCCAAGATAAAGTATATGGATGTGGGAGTTTGTTGAGAGAGTTCTAAGAGCGAGTGGAAAGTAGAAAGTGGAATAATAAAACAGGAAAGAAGAAAGATATGTCATTTTTTCTTTCCTCTTTCTTATTTTGTCTGCGATCTAATGCCCTGAAACCATATCCGCTTTTTCGTTACGGGGGACAATGCGTTTACGAATGATTAATCCAATAATAACAACCACAAAACCTAAAATGCTAAATAAAATAAACGGACCTTGTGGAAGCCAATTATCAAATAATTGTCCGCCAATGCCTGTGGCAGTCATAATTCCAAACGTGCCACATAGACTGAATATCCCAATCACTGAACCGCGAATATCACGTGGAGCTTGTTGAGCGATTAAGACTCCGCTGGCAATGACGCCACTGATTTCACCAATGCCAATCAACGCGGCGACAATAAACATAGATGGTCCTGTTGGGTCAGTGACGAAAATAGTAGAACCATACCCAAATGAAGCAAGTGCAACTGCAAAGATAACGGCATTGGCGCGATTCATTCTATCGGACAACATGCCGAAGATTGGAGCAGAAATCAATGCCATGGTTTGTGATATGCCGATGGTGATTCCAGCCGTAGCAAGTGCTTCGGCTGTAGATAATCCTTTTTGTGTTGTGCCATACGTCACCACCCAAAGTGTGAAGAATGTGCCGACAATAGCTAAATCTCCACGCGAGATAAATGCCGCCATGTAGGCTAAAGCTACACCTGGGTCAGAAGCGGCGGAAATTCCTTCTTTTGCAATTTCGATAAATGATTTCTTTTGTTCAAGTTGAGTCTTCGTGCGATTTTGTAATCCAAAATATAAAATGATGGCAGAGACAATCGCAACGCCCATCATCGCCAAATAGGTGATGCGACCCGCTTCAAATTCTGACATTCCATCTGCTACAAAAATTTTCGGCAGTTGCAAAACAACAAACACAGTCAACAACGCACCAATACCATTACCCACACCTTGAATGCCAGATGCTTTGCCACGGTCTTCATCCATTGCATAATCAGCAATGACAGTAGAAATCATCGTCGTCACAGCGGATGAACCGAGTGCAAATAATCCGCGAAAGAAAAATAATGTAAAAACACTATCAATGTTTGGATAAAAATATAAAGCTAAGCCCATGATAAGAAAACCAGCCGCAAAAACAAACTTGCGACCGATCTTATCTGATACAGTTCCCCATGCACCAATGGATAAAAGAATAATAATCTCGGCAAAGAATTGCAGATTGCCACTCAAGACACCTTGTTGAGATTCAGGAATACGAAGAACTTCAGTTAATAAAAATGGTTGGAACTGTGGCAAGAATGTAAATAACAACAATGATGTGACAGTTGCAAAATAATATGTAAACATGTTGCCGACTGTCACGCCTTGCATCAAACGAATGGGACCGAATTTGGTTGTCATAAAATCTCCTTAATTGCAGTAATCAGTAAATCTAAAATCGTAAATCAAAACGGTCTCGGGGTTTCACCTAATTCCAAACTAATCCACTTTAATTCTGTAAAATGCTCCACTGAATATTTTCCGCCGCTTCGACCAAAACCAGACATTCCATATCCGCCAATCGGAGCCATAGGGTCTGATTGAAATGAATGTGCGCCGACATGCACCGAACCGCATCTAATTTTTCTCGCGGCTGTCATGCCACGTACTAAATCATTGGTTAATACACCTGCACTTAATCCATAATCACTTTCGTTTGCAATCGCAATCATTTCATCAAATGAGTCACACTCTGTCACCGAAGCGACAGGTCCAAAGGTTTCTTCACACCAACTCGGTCCAGATTGAGGCGGGTTGTAAATCACAGTAGGCTGAAAAATTAAACCATCATGCACATCGCCGCCTGTTAAAATTTCTGCACCACCATCTTTTGCGGCTTGCACATGCTGAATCACTTTATCCAATGCACGTTGATTAATCAACGGACCATACGCAGTTTTTTCATTTCGCAAATCACCGAGTTGTAAACTTTTTGCTTTCTTTGCCAATGCTTCTGCAAACGCGCGACCATTTGGTTTTTCAACTAAGATGCGCGCGCTCGACATACAAATTTGACCCGCATGTGTAAACGCACCGACAGCCGCAATCTCTGCCGCTTTGTTTATATCTTCATCATTCAAAACCAATAACGGATTTTTTCCACCAAGTTCCAATTGCAAACGCTTCATGGATTGAATTGCAATCTCACCAATTTTTACGCCCGTTGCAGTTGAACCCGTTAATGCAATACCATTAATTCCAGAATGTTTTGCTAATGGTTCGCCAACTTCTTTTCCGAATCCTGTCACTACATTGAACACGCCATCAGGCAAACCCGCTTCGTGTAAAACTTTTGCAAATTCAATTGCAATCAATGGTGTTTCTTCAGATGGTTTTGCAATGACTGCGTTGCCCGCACCTAATGGAAACACAACCATTTTTGCCAACAACACCAACGGCGCATTGAATGGTGAAATTGCTAACACCACGCCTACAGGTTCGCGCACCACCATAGACATGCGATGTGGTTTTTCATTCGGCAACGTGTCTGCATATAATCTTCGCACTTCGCCCGCTGCTGTTCTCAAAACGGATGCCGTATACAAAACTTCATATTTTGCTTTGATGATGGTTGACCCGCTTTCGTCTATCAACAGATTTAATAACGCTTCATACTTCGCTTCAACTTGGTCAGCACACTTCAACAGAATCCTCTCCCGCTCAGCGGGCGGAAGTGATGACCAATACAAAAATCCCTTGCGTGCTGATGTCACCACCACTTCAACATCCGCTTCTGTTCCTCTAGCGGCATGACCAAGAATCTCTCCAGTCATTGGTGCAAGACTTGTGAATGTTTCGCCAGTTGATGCAGGGATTTCTTTTCCGTGAATAAAATGTCCGTAAGTTTTCATAATAATTCCTAAATTCTTTCTTCCAACATACTTGCCTTCAATAAATATTCTCTTGCTTTCTTTGGGTCTTTTGCAATTTCAGCAAGCGACACGTTTCTCTTCACACGTTCTTCTTCTGATGTCATAGCCATATTTTTATATTGCTGATCTGAATACAACTGCACAGATTCAATTGCATACTTTCTTCGTTCATTTGAATAATCATCCAAAATCGAATCTGATTCCCCATTACAGATTCGGATAAATTTTTCGGTCAAATTCGCCGCATCATGGATTCCGCTATTCATGCCCATCCCACCTGATGGATTGTTGTTATGAGCAGAATCACCAACTAACACCACACGCCCCACTCGAAAAGTATCCGCTACGCGTTGATGAACTCGATATAACTGTGTCGTTTTTATTTTGTAATCTGGAACTTCACCAAAAAAATTTGAGATTCTTTTTCTCAAATTTTCTTCTTTCATTGCAACTATTTCATCTTCATCATTTTGCATCCGAAAGACCACACGCACAATATCTGGCAAATTTAAAATAATGACCCACTCTTGCGGGTCAAAGACATAACAAACTTGTGCAGCATTAGGGAGCAAATCATTTGTATTCAAGTCACTTCCTATTAAAAGAAAACGGTCTTCGTATGTTTTGCCTTGAAAGCCGATATTAAGTTGTTTACGAACTGTACTATGCGTCCCATCTGCGCCACATAAATATGAACCTTCTTTTTCTACAATTCCTTTTTTCGTTTCAAAACGAGCAACGATATGATTTTCTTTTTCAACAAAGTCAAGCAATTTATGTCCCATATAAACTTTGCCAAATTCAGTTAACTCAACCGCTGGTTTCAACACTCGCGTCGCAATATATTGTGGACATTGCAAGCGATATGGATGTTTTGTATCTTTGGCAATTACTTGATAATCAAAGTCTGCAATAATTTTTCGTGTTGCTCGTTCCCAATATTGCAATTGATTAACTTTATAGCCATGTTTAATAACATCATCCACAACGCCCCAAGTTTCAAATAATTCTAAAGTTTTCGGGTGAAATGTACTCGCGCGGATTTGTGTATTTAATTCCTCATCCGCTTCATAGACTTCGGCATGAATCCCTACACGAGCAAGTGACAATGCAAGTGAAAGACCCACAGGTCCAGCACCCACAATTAAAATCGGAAACTGATTACTGATCACTGATAACTCATGTCTTGTACTTGTTATTCTCTTTCCCCTGCATGTAAAATCCTTACCAATCTCTCTCGCATTGGAATTCCCAACATGCGGTCTGCTAAAACATTGGCGGGGTCTTTTTCTACAATTGTTCGGCGCACAAGTTCATCACGAGCTTTTAATTCCGCTCGTTTTTCCTTATCAATTGGCTTTGCATTTTTCACAATCTCAACCCACTTTTTGACATATTCCATCATCACAGGTTCAACTACCGATTTGAAATCTGCAAATGGTAACAATCCACAAATTGCAATTGGAGATAATGTACTACGAGTATATAAATGAATCGGATTGAACACTTTATAAGCAGGGTTTCGTTTCAACGTAATCCATGCTTGATTCATTTGTTCGTGATATTGATTCAGATGTTCAAAACTGGCGGGTGCATCATAACGTGGAAGAAAATCAACGTAGCAAAAAACATCAGGTGCAGTACCAAGTGCAAATCCAAGATGAGGCGCATCAATTTCATCATTCAACCAACAAGTTAAATGAATATTTGTAAATCCAGTTTCAGGTTTGCCAATCCATGAACGCACAATCCAATCCATTGGACTTTTATCACCTGTGTAAGTAAACATTGTGCCAACAGTGTTACCTTGCAAATCAGGAATATTTTCAATATCTTTGCATTTCAAATCACGCTTCAAACTTAAATTGGCATTGATGTATTCCCATGCTTGCTCACGAACATTTAACAAGTAATTAAAATTTTCAGTGTTATCAATTGGCTTACGAGAATCAAGCACATCTGCAAGTTGTTGAGTTGTATCGCTCATGTTTTCTCCTGTTTACTGATAACTGATTACTGTTCACTGATGATTGGTTCTGCCAAATGCCATGGTCTGCCATTCAACACATCGGTGCGATGCGAAACCATTTTGTTAACAGAAGCCGCAGGGTGAATCATTGCTGTTGTTAAACCATCATTTGCCATTGTCACAATTGGAACATTTATATTTCCATCAAACGGTCTATTCTTCCATTCCGTCCACAATGTAAAATCTTCGGTGATTGCATAAATGCCAGAATCTTTTTTGCTGGCAACAATTAAATTCATTCTATTTTCTGCGGCGCGTTCTTTGAAACCAAATTCTGTTTCCCATTTTTCTAAAATCATAGTTGGCACACAAACTACATCAACGTCTTTTAATGCCGTCAAACGAAATGTTTCAGGATAAATCGCATCATTGCCAACGATGATTGCCACACGCCCAAACTCTGCATCAAAAATATTTAATTCATTTCCTAACTTCGCCCAAGCATATCTTTCTGAATAATGTAATTGTGGTTGCTTCAACAAAATTTTATTTTTATCAAACATCACGCCCACATGTTGATTATCTTCAACAATCGAAGTAACAACAAAAGAATCTTTCATCGCGGATTGCAATGCACGAATCATTTCATTATCATTTTCTTTAAGATGAAATAACTCTGGCAAAACGATTAACTTAACTTGATTTGATTCCGCCTCTATAATATATTTTTTCGCCTCATCAATCGCTTCTTTTCCTTGACCTGAAACCTGTATCACCCCCGCCAACAGATTCTCAGCCCCAACTTTTTTCTTATTATCTTTTGGTTCGTCACCAATCGGTTTATATAATTCTGGTCGGCGAGATGTGAAAATATCTGTGCCATCAGGTCTTAATTTGTTATCAGCAAAATCAACTTCAATATCAGCAAATACAACGGCTTCACCTTTTTTCGACCCTTTGGCTAAAACCGTTCCATCTGGTGCCACAATTTGACTTTCACCTGCACCTTCGAGAAAACTTGGGTCAATTTTTAATTTCGCCGCAACATTTGCTCGCATTTCCTCTGGCACAAGTGACCCAACTTTATTCGCCGCTACTACATACACTTTATTTTCTGCCGCTCTTACAGGAATGTGCAATGAGGCTTCATCATGTGCGAATGAATTTAGACTGTTCAACAAGATTTGAGGTCTTCTAACAGCCAATGATCTTGCAACTTCAGGGATGACTCCATCCATACAAGCATACATACCTACATCACCAATATTCGTAGAAAGAATCGGCGCGATTTCTGTTGCTTTTTCTAAAAAGTTATTTTCATTGCCCATCAAAATTTGCTTGTCATTGACTCCGACAACATTCCCCGCTCGGTCAAATAAAATATTCGTACCTGTTACTTTATTACTCAATCCGCCGTCCTCGGCTGGGCGTTTCATCGTCACATTGATTTTTATATAACAGGCATGTTCTTTTGCTTTTTTTGCAATTCCCTGAATAAACTCATCTTCTAATGTCACAGCCACACGATAACAATGTTCCGCGTTTTCATACCACGCAATGTGATTCACAAATTCAGGTAAAACCATCACATCTGGTTTATGTTTTGCCGCTTCGTCAATCATGCGAATACAAGTTCGTAAATTTGCTGAAACATCGGCAGTGACCGCAAATTGCACCGCCGCCGCTCGAATCTTGGTTTTCTTAGCCAAAAACTGCCTCCATGCCTAAATGTTATAACATTATGACAATATACCGCAGTAAAGCACTTTCTGTCAACAATGTGAGTGACTAATGCTCTCAAACTGATTTAATTTACAAAACACATATCTGAATATGCGCATAAATTTGGACTCACGTAACTATTTAATTACACTTAAGAATAAGATTTACTTGCCCTGTCAGAAATCTGACAG
>ERZ761610.1397-NODE-1397-length-13518-cov-12.896086_pt1 | contig 13518 bp, 12 predicted proteins | sample MGYA00512164_ERZ761610 | MGnify/ENA primary metagenome ERZ761610 (study PRJEB28899, sample SAMN02850038) | bioreactor sludge metagenome | biome: EBPR Sludge; feature: EBPR Bioreactor; material: flocular biomat | place: Australia: Thorneside Wastwater Treatment... | reverse complement strand
AAATGGATTAGATACTTCTTCTGTATTACTTATCTTTCAATTACGTGCTATAGACAAAACGAGAGTTATAAAAAAGATAGGTGTTTTAGAATCTTCAACAATGGAAAAAATCAATAAAGAAATGAGAAGCCTTTTGGGATTATAAATATATTTTTATGATCTCTCCAACGTAATATACTTCTTCTTTGGATTAATCCCCACAATTCCCTTAAACGCATCTTGAATAGCTTGAACATCGGCTTCCATATTTTCGGTGGGATGAAATACTTCGCCTACATAGACAGTCTTCTTGGCGCCATCCACTTTTGCCATGACGATAGGAATCCCTGCGCCTTTGGCGATGCGATGAAAACCTGTTTTCCATTCGGTCACTTTATGACGCGTTCCTTCGGGAGCAATCGTTAAAATAAATTTATCATTTTTGTTGCAGGCTTCTACCATTTGTTCAACCAAGCCCGTAGATTTTTTTCTATCCACTGGGATGCCGCCACAATAATAAAAAAACCAACCATACGGAAAACGAAACAACTCCGCTTTGCCCATGTAACGTGCATCCACTTTCAGGTGAAAAATAATGCCGAGGAACAGTACAAAATCCCAATTCGAGGTATGAGGCGCACCAATCAAAACATATTTTGGCAGGTTAGGTAATTTTCCATCTATGCGCCAGCCTGCGAGGAACATAATCAAATTGCTAATTTGGCGTAAAACAAAACTGAGAATGGGGGTGGTGAAGATGGTGGTTTTCATGGAATATAAAACCCTGAAATACCGATTATGTCACTCTGAGCTGATGGTCGAGTAGGACGAAGTCCGTATCGAGACCCAGCGAAGAGTCTCTACGAAAATCTTCGAGATTCTTCGCCGCAAAGAACAAATGCGCGGCTCAGAATGACATGATTTGTGGTTAAATACTTGCATGGCTTTGAAATCAACATTGCGTTCATTTGTGTATCAAACCGAAAAACGGATTCAAAAACTGCGCTTCAACTCTCGTGGAGACTTGCCCACATTACTCGGCATTTCATTTCCGAAAAGTGGCACGCATTTGCTCGACCAAATTTTGCTTGGCTTTTCAAATGTTGCGCCGTATGCAAAACGCGTGCATTCTTTTTATGCCGAATATGAAGGCGAAAGCGGAAAAAAACGTGAACCTCAAGTTGCATTAGCTTGGCTTGATTCTTTACAAAGCAATGATATTGCTTCGGCACATTTGTTTGCTCGGCCTGATGCAATCAAAAAAGTTTGCTCACCAAAATTTATTCCGTATTTTATTTTTCGTGACCCGCGTGATGTCGTCGTCTCACATGTGTTTTATGTCACCGAAATGGAATCAAAACATGTGCATCATGCCTATTATCAATCTCTGCCTGATTTTGATGAACGACTCAAGGTCAGCATTTTAGGTAGGCAAGATACAAACATTGAATTTCCAAATATCGCTGAACGATTTGCTCCATATCTTGATTGGCTTAATCAAAAAGAAGTTTTATCCATTCATTTTGAAGATTTGATTCACAACCGCACCGAAACATTGACTCGCATCATGAATCATTTTCTAAATAAAGTTCCGCTTCGCACTTCGGGAGATCTGATTCTTGAATCCTTAGAATCCGCCATCAACCCGACCAAGTCTCCAACCTTTCGTTCTGGAAAAACAGGCGAATGGAAAAAATATTTTAAAGAGGAGCATAAAAAGATTTTCAAAGAGGTTGCGGGAGATTTGTTGATTAAACTTGGTTATGAAAGGGACAGTGAATGGTGAATAGGTTATAGGAAGCCTATTCACCATTCACCATTCACTATTCACTATGACCTGCTCACTCATCATCCGCGCGTATAACGAAGAAAAACATATCGGACGTTTGCTCGAAGGCATTAAACAGCAAACTATCAAAGATGTGGAAATTATCTTAGTTGATTCAGGCTCTACAGATTCAACAGTCGCAATCGCCGAATCCTTTGGTGCAAAAATTGTAAAAATCCCCTCAAATGAATTTACATTTGGACGTTCTCTCAATTACGGAATTAAAGAGGCACAAAACGAAATTATTGTCATTGCTAGTGCTCATGTCTATCCAGTTTATCCCGACTGGTTAGAGATTTTATTAAATCCATTTCAAGATGAAAAAGTTGCCCTCACTTACGGCAAGCAACGCGCACCTGACTTTGCAAAATTTTCCGAGAAACAAATTTTTTATCAATGGTATCCTGATGAAAGTAATTTGAATCAAATCACTGCTTTTTGTAACAATGCCAATGCCGCAACCCGAAAAAGTCTATGGGAGAAACATAATTACGATGAAACTTTGACTGGACTCGAAGATTTAGAATGGAGCAAATGGGCAAAAGAAAGTGGCTACAAAATCGCCTATGTTGCCGAATCGGAGATTATTCATGTCCACAACGAAACGCCAAGCGGAGTCTATAACCGTTATCGCCGTGAAGCCATGGCATTGCGAAAAATCTACCCCGAAGCCCATTTCAATTTTTATGATTTTCTGCGGCTGACAATCACAAACATTTTCAGTGATTTATTCCATGCATTTCGTGAAAAAGTTTTACTAAAAAACTTTTTCTCCATCTTTTGGTTTCGCTTTATGCAATTTCATGGAACGAGAATGGGGCATCGTGAGACGAGTCTGGTCACGCCGCAGTTGAGAGAAACTTTTTATTACGCAAGGGGAAGAAAGAAGAAAGAGGAAAGAGAGAGGGATGTTGATAGAATAAAATATGATAGGAGTTGATTTTAATGAGTAAAATTTTTTATAAGCCTTTTTATTTCTTGATATTTGCAATTTATCCAATCCTTGCTCTTTTTGCCAATAATATTGATCAAGTAGATGCAATAGTTATATTTCGCCCTGTAATAATTTCTCTTTTGACTTCTATTATCTTATGGATAGCTTTTCGTTTAATATTTGGCAATTGGCATTCAGCCTCTCTTTTTACTGCTTTTTTATTAGTTTTATTCTTTTTATATGGGCATATGTACGATTATATAAAAAACAAGGATTTATTCGGTTTTATTTTAGGTAGGCATAGGATACTAATGTTAATTTGGGGAGGACTTATTGTTGGAGGATTTTTCTTTGCTTTCAGCCGAAAACGAAGTATTCAAAATTATGCACCCACATTAAATATAATTGCATTATCTTTACTAATTTTTCCTGTCTTAACAGCCTTATCATACTGGATTTCTATACGTTCTATTCCGTCAATAGAATTTCAAAGTGTTACAAAATTAAATACTCAAGAGAATCAATCTTTACCAGATGTCTATTACATTATTCTTGATTCGTATACTCGTTCGGATGTTTTTCGGAATGTATATGGGTATGATAACTCTGATTTTTTAAATGAGTTAAATGAATTGGGCTTTTATGTTGCAGAATGTAGTACTAGTAATTATATGTGGACCAGATTATCTATGTCCTCCTCTTTGAACATGGAATATTTGCAAGAACTTCCAAGCTATCTTTCTGCAACTGACAAGGATGTAATTACCGAAGAGTTAATTCACCATAGTTTTGTTCGCCAAAATTTTGAATCATTAGGCTATAAAACAGTCGCATTTGCTACTGGTTTTCCCTTTAATGAAATAACCGATGTAGATCTTTTTCTCGAACCACCAGCGACTTTTAAAAGCACTCGTGGTTTTGAAGCCTTATTGGTAAAAACAACTCTCTTAAGGGTTCTTCAAGATTTTGGATATATCAAAATTAACCAAACGGCTTCAGCTGAGTATCGCGATCGGACTCTCCTAGCTTTAAGAGAATTTGAAAATTTTAAGGAGATGGGCGGACCAAAGTTTGTTTATATGCATATTATTACACCGCATCCACCTTTTGTTTTCGGTGCCAATGGAGAAACAGTATACCCAAAAGATTTTCTTTCCACAGAAGGACAATATACAGATGAGAGTTATTCCACTGGTTATATTGACCAAGTTGAATTTATTAGTATAGAAATTATTGATTCAATCCGAACATTGCTAAACGAGTCAGATAGTCTACCAATCATCATCCTTCAAGGTGACCATGGTCCATGGAAACAAGATGGAGAAAATCGTTTCAGCATATTAAATGCTTATTATATGCCAGGTCATGAAGATGAGTTATATCAAAGTATTAGCCCAGTTAATTCCTTTCGTGTGGTTTTCAACGAATACTTCAATGGGAATTACCCTTTGCTCGATGATATAAGTTTTGAATCTGACTATGGAGATGAATATAATTTTAGACTTCAACCAACTTCATGTGAGAAATAAAATATCGGATATATTAGTTCAAATCCATTATAATTTTGTCTAGAATGACTACTTCCCTTTTTCCCGCTTCTGATTTCACCATCCCCCAACTTGCTGATTTAATGACTCGTAGCTTTGAAGGCTACTTCGTGCCGATTAACATAACAGAGTCCGCATTGTTAACTATGCTCAAACGAGATAGCATAGATTTAACCTCAAGCCGTGTGATGATAAATAATGATGAGCCTGCTGGCATTGCATTAATCGCACGACGTGGCTGGACGAGTCGACTCGCGGCGATGGGGATTTTGTCTCAGGCGAGGAATCAAAGCTTGGGTACACAAACCATGCACAAATTAATCGAAGAAGCGAAAGAACGTCAAGATAAAGAAATGATTCTCGAAGTCATCGAGCAAAATACAGCAGGTGTCAAGTTATATGAAAAAGTTGGTTTCAAAAAAATTCGCAGATTGGTTGGGTACAAACTTGAAAATCCGCAAGTTGAATCAAAAGAAGAATTAAAAGAAATTGATATTCGCGAATTAGCAAGGCTCGTTACTTATCACGGACTCAAAGATTTGCCGTGGCAACTTTCAGGCACAACCATCATGCAACACACACCACCATCGCGCGCATTCAAACTCAATGATGCCTATTGTTTAATCAGCAACCCCGATGCAAAAGATATTGTCATTTGGTCGGTCTTAGTAAAATCTCGCTCGCGTGGGGCAGGTCTAAGTAAAGTTTTGATGATGGCATTGTTATCAAAATATCAAAATAAAATTTGGCACGTCCCCGCCATCTTCCCGGAAGAAATGTCTTTCATTTTTGAGGAAGTGGGCATGCAACGTGAAAATATTTCACAATGGCAAATGTCGTTAAAATTAAATGGGGAATAATGGCTAGTTTTGCAAAAAAAATAATTAAAAATAATTTCACAGAAATTTTATTGTTTGTCGTTTTGTTATATCAAATATATAGATATGTGTTTCAAGCAAGTCAAATAGATGTTTTTTCTACATTCGCTCCTCTGGTCGATGATGCCTTTATTCATTTACGCTTTATTGAACATTTTGCTGAAGGACATGGTTTCGTTTGGAATATTGGTGAACAACCTGTAGAAGGTTTTACATCCTTTCTTTATGTTGTTTTTTTAGGAATCATTCAATATTGTGGTGGATCTCCTATTCATCTGTTGCCTTGGGTAGGTAGTATTAGCACAATTCTAATTTTATTTGCAACTTTATGGTTGTTAGCATACTTAAATCCAAAACATCATACAGAAAATATTACTACTGTCATTTTGCTGGGATTCTCTCCCCAATTATTTTTTTGGAGTTTTTCAGGGCTTGAAATTTCTTTTTATATTTTATTTCTAATCATTTGCGTCACTTTATTTACTGGATATCAGTTAGGCAAATTCACACCTTGGTTAGTAGGCAGTATGTTTGGCATATTATCTTTAATTCGTCCAGAAGCCTTGGGGTTATTTGCTGTAACTGTTATATACGACAGCCTTACTTCTCTACAGACTACAAAAACAATTGATGTTAAAAGATTTATTAATTTGTTCTTGTCTTTCAGCATTGTTTTCCTACCTGTATTCTTTTGGAAATGGTGGTACTTTGGTTACCCATTGCCCAATACATATTATGCGAAAACAGGAGCTGGGTTATTGCAAATACAAAATGGATATATCTATACCATAAGCAGTATAAAACAAATCCTAAACTTACCAATTATTCCAATTTTTTTATTTGTTTTTGCATTTTATTGGGTAAAACATAAGCAGGCTCTGTATCTTGTTGTTATTATCATAGTAATATGTACTATGACCACCCTAAGTGGCGGAGACCATTTTTCAGAAGCACGCTTTTTAATACCAATTTTACCTTTTGTTTTTTCTCTTGTATCAATTGGAATATCTCACATTACTCCAAAAGTATCAATGGTTAGCAAATTTATTTTACTATTTGGCGTACTTGTTTTTACTTATATTGTTTGGAAGCCATCTCAGCCAATCATTAATACCAACCAAGTGGTAGAAATAGCCGAAAATGAAAAACTAAAATTTTTTTATAACTGGAAAGTAGGCTACACCTTAATGGGGAAAGCATTAAACGAAATTACTAAACCGACAGACTCAATCGCCGTTGTTCCCATCGGTGCAATTGGATACTATTCAAACATCCGTGTTATTGATATGGTTGGTTTAACAGATGTAAAAATTGCTCACGAACCCTTCGACCCAGCATATACTTCTTCGTGGCGACCAGGGCATGATAAAGGAAATGGCATTTATATTCTTAACCAAAAACCCACTTACATTCAACTTATAGATTTATTATCATCATTACCCTATCAAGGCTTATTACCCGAATCTGAATACTACAAATCAGTTGTTGAAATATGGAATTCACCTGAATTTTTACAACTATATGAATTCTACCCAATTCAAATAGAAGGAGGGTGGTACTACAATTTATATCGCCTAAAACAATAAACATCCCTAAAAATATTTTCTTATTCTACCGGTATAATAGGAAAATGAAACTCGCCGCCCTTGTGCCCATGCGCCATCACAGCCAGCGCGTGCCTGGCAAAAATTATCGTCCGCTTGCGGGCAAACCACTTTTTCATCACATCATCGAAACTTTGCTTGCTGTTCCCGAAATTGATTCAATCATTATAGATACTGATTCAAAACCGATCTCAGATGAGGTACCGCGCCTCTTTCCTGGCGTCAAATTGATTCATCGCCCCAGCCACCTCCTCGCTGACGATGTTCCCATGAACGACATTCTTTTGCATGATACATCTCAAGTGAAAGCAGATTTTTATTTACAAACTCATTCTACGAATCCATTATTAAAGCCTGAAACAATTTCTAAAGCCATTCAATTACTATTTACTAATTACCCTCAAAAAGATTCTTTATTTTCAGTCACTCGTTTACAAACGCGTTTATATTTTCAAGATGGCAAAGCGATTAATCACAATCCATTAGAACTAATCCAAACACAAGATTTACCTCCCGTATATGAAGAAAATTCATGTATTTATATTTTTACAAGAGAAAATTTAGAAAGAAAAAAACATCGCATCGGAGATTCGCCTCTGATGTTTGAAATAGACGCAGACGAAGCCTGGGATATTGATGAAGAACTCGATTTTGAAATCACCGACTTTTTGATGAGAAAAAGAAATGCAAAATCTTAAAGACAAACTTGGGACATTTTGGTGGGGAGTTATATTAATTTTCATCATTTCAGGCATTGCCTATTTGCCACTCGTAAAAGACTTAGGTTATCTTTTTGATGACTGGTATTTGATGTACGATATGCAAGTCAAAGACCCCAGTTTCTTTCACGAAATTTTCGCCATTGATCGTCCGGGGCGTGCTTATGCAATGATTCCTTTATTTTCATTATTTGGGTTCAATGTATTGCCATATCATCTCACTGCATTTTTATTCCGTTTTCTCGGCGGTATTTGTTTATTTTGGACAATTCGAATGTTATGGAAAAAACGAATTTTTTTCGCAATTGTTACTGGATTACTTTTTACAATTTATCCAGGCTTTCTCTCACAACCGAATGCGATTGATTATCAATCTCATCTACTAGGTTTATTTTTTGCATTGCTTTCTGTAGCATTGACTGTCAAATCAATTTTAGTAACTGAAAAATCAAAGAAAACTTTATTTGCTATTGCTTCTGTTCTTACAGGTTGGGGATACTTAAGTCAAATGGAATATTTCATCGGCATTGAGGTATTCCGCTTTGCGTGTATCTTGATTTTGATTTGGAGAGTCGAAAATGTGAGCGTAAGACAGAAATTTTTTGCTTTTATAAAGACAAGTATGCCGTTTTTGTTAATCGCGGCTGGATTCTTAATTTGGCGTTTGTTCTTTTTTGAATCAGAACGGCGAGCAACGGATATTGGTTTGCAAGTCTCTCAGGCTTTTACTAATCCACTTATTATTTTATGGTGGCTGAATTATTTAATTCAAGATTTTTTCACAGTTACTTTAGTCGCGTGGAATTTGCCAATGTATCAACTTGCATTTCCAATGCGATTAAGAGATATGTTGAATGCAATTGCTTTAGCATTATTAGCAATTGCGATTTTATGGTTCATCATGCGCTGGGTGGGAGAAAATGAATCCGAAGCAGAAACAGATACAAAGTCAAGAATGAGGCGTGAAACTTTGCTGATTAGTTTGCTTAGCATTGCAGGCGGATTAATCCCTGTGATTCTTGTTAATCGTCATGTCACTTTACCAGAATACTCACGATATTCCTTAATTGCATCTGTTGGTGCGATTATGTTATTGGTGCTTCTATTTGAAAATATTTCTCAACGAAATATTCAAAAAACGGTATTGAGTTTGTTTGTTGCCATTGCAATTCTGACGCATTATGGCAATGCCATGCGTTACGTAAATGAAACTGCGGCAACAAGAAATTTTTGGTGGCAAGTTTCATGGCGTGCTCCGATGATACAAGAAGGCGTTACTTTAATTGCATCATACCCTCAAGGTGCTTTGGCTGAAGATTATTTTATTTGGGGACCTGCTAATTTTATTTATTATCCCGAAAAACAAAACACCAACCCTGTTGTAATTAAATTACCAGCCGCCGTGTTAACGCGTGATGCTATTAATAAAATCACAACCAATGGTGGTGTTGAAACGCCATTAAGACGTGGAAATTATTTAGAACGTGACTTTGGAAATGTGTTGTTGATAATTCAATCTAGCCCCAATGGATGCGTGCGATTTATCAATGGTGATGCGCCTGAATTATCTGCAAACGATGAAGAAAGATTGATTTTAATTGCGCCTCACTCTAAACTTGAAAATGTTTTGGCGACTGAAACACAATCTCCTGTTGTGCCAAAGTATGTGTTTGGCGAAGAACCTGAACGCGGTTGGTGCTATTATTATCAGAAAGCAGATTTGGCTCGCCAACGTGGTGAATGGGAACAAATCCCAAATTTATTAGAACAAGCACTTGACCAAGGATATTATCCTGAAGATGCTTTAGAGTGGATGCCTTTTTTCCAAGCTTATGCTGTTACTAGTGATGTAGAGAAAATGCGTTCAACATTAAAATTAATCGCTTTGAATAGACCTTTAAGTTTACAAACATGTGACATTATGTTGAACTTTATGCAACATAAAACATTAAGTGTTGAAGTGCAAGATTTTATTCAGAAGAAAGTTTGTGAGTAAACATGCCCACTGTGTTAATGACCGCTCCATACATGATCCCATTTTTAGACAGGTTCAAACCTGAATTTTCTAAATATGGAATTGATTTAATTGTTCCAGATGTAGAAGAAAGAATGGAAGAAGAAGATTTATTAAAGTATGCAGGTCAATTCGATGGCACGATTTGTGGTGATGATAGATATACAGAAAAAGTTATCCAAGCCTGTTCGCCGCGTTTGAAAATTATTTCAAAATGGGGAACTGGCGTTGATTCGATTGATGCCAATGCGTGTGCAAAATTCAATGTCAAACTTGGGCGAACGCCAAACGCCTTTACAACTCCAGTAGCAGATACTGTGCTAAGTTACGTGCTTGCCTTTGCTCGTCGTACACCTTGGATGGATAAAGAAATGAAAAACAATAAGTGGGAAAAAATTTCAGGCAAGGCATTGAATGAATGTGTGTTAGGTGTCATTGGTTTAGGAAATATCGGCAAAGCAGTCACGCGTCGTGCCAAAGCCTTTGGCATGAAAATTTTAGGAACAGATATTATTGATATTGACCATGTTTTTATTTCTGAAACTGGAATTGAGATGACAGACCTCGCCTCTTTACTGCGCCAAGCTGATTTTGTTTCAATAAATTGTGATTTAAATCCAACTTCATATCACCTAATGAATAATGATACATTTGCTTTGATGAAATCAAATGCCATCTTAATCAATACCGCTCGTGGTCCAATCGTTAAAGAAAAAGATTTAGTAACAGCACTCAAGTCGGGTCAAATTGGAGGCGCAGCACTAGATGTCTTTGAATATGAACCACTTCCGAACGATAGTCCATTACTGAAAATGGATAACGTTATGCTTGCGCCGCATAATTCCAATTCCAGCCCAGCCGCATGGGAAAGAGTGCATTGGAATACGATTAAGAATCTGGTGGAAGGTTTGGGAATGGAATTTAAGAAATGAAAATAAAAAATATATTGGTTTATATTTTTTTGTTTTTATTAACTGCTTTGGTATTAGACCTTGCCAATCCATTTATTGATAAACCCGCTCGTGATGGCGGATTCTTTTTATATGCTGGTCAGCAAATTTTGGATGGAAAAATTCCCTATCAAGATTTTTGGGATTCAAAAGGACCAGCCATTTTTTATATCAATGCGCTTGGATTATTTTTAGGCAATGGCTCACGTTGGGGTGTTTGGTTCGTTGAATTTATTTTTATTTTCTGCACATTTTTGATTTTATATAAAATTTTGTCAAAACAATGGAGTTCTAATTCTGCCCTGTTTGGTATCACACTCGCAAGTTTAGGATTACGCAATGTCTTGGGATATGGAAACTATACAGAAGAATACTCTCTTTTGTTTAATGCAATTGGCTTATTACTATTCTTTTCAATTGAAGACAATCCTAAAAAACTATGGTCATATTTTGCAATTGGAACCTTGTTCGGGTTAAGTTTTACCTTCCGCGCAAATAATATTGGTGGACTCTTTGGAATATTGCTCTCTGTATTTCTGTTTTTCACCCTCAAAAGAAATTTTGTAAAAGCAATAAAAACCATTTTTATTATTTTTGCTGGATTTACTCTCCCGCTTCTTCTCTGGACTTTATACTTTGCTTTACAAGGCGCGGCAGGGGATATGATATATGCCTCCCTGATTTTCAATTTCGCTTACTCTTCGGCGAAAGATAGAAGCGTTCTTTTTTTATTTGAAGGATTCGGTAAATATGGGATGGGGTGGATAAGTTGGTTAACTTTACTTGCTTGGATTGTTCTTTTGATTCGAGCTGTATATAATTTCAAGAATAACAAATTATCTTTGCTTGAATATTTTTTGGTATTTGGGTTTCCTATTGAAATCTTGCTAAGCAATTTATCTGGCAGAAATTTTGGGCATTATTACATCAGTTGGACATTAACAGTTGCAGTTTATTGTGGTCTTTTGTTTGCTGATTTACAGTCATTTGTATTAAAGAAAGTACCTTCTATAAAAATAGCTGAAAGAATAAATAATATGGTTATTTTTTTAGTAGCCACTTTTATTCTTGTAACTTCATTGCCTATAATGTTGCGTTATGGAAATACTATTAAAGTTTTTTTGAGCCAGTCAGATTCAATTGTATATAATGACCCAATATCGCTTTATATTAAGCAAAATACCGAACCCAATCATCAAGTTTTAACTTGGTATTCAGATTTAGGTATTAATTTCATGGCTGAGCGTACCTCGCCTGTAAAATATGTCTATTACCCGCTTTTTTATGAAGGCACACTGACTGATGAAATTGAGTTAGGATATATTCAAGATTTAAAAACAAACCAGCCTGAAATGATTATTGACTGCTCACGTCAGATAGATGCAATACCTTCTATGCACAATATCACTAGAAAAGAACAATTTGCAACTCCAGGCTTACGTGGTGGAATGTATATTCAACCACGATATGGCGAAATTTTTGATTTTGTAAAAGATAATTATCACATTGAAACCACAATTGATAAATGTATCATCTTTAGGATTAATCCATGACAAAAACAGTACTCATCACAGGTGCAGGCGGAGGGATTGGGCGGGCTTGTATTCATCATTTTGCTGAGCAAGGTTGGCGCGTGATTGGTGTTGACCGTGCTGAGTTCGGCGATGACTTTCCCCAAAATGGACATTTCATCCAAGCCGATATTAGCCAACCTGATTCGGTGGAGAAAATTTTTCACGAAGCGAAACAGGTTTCCCCGAAGTTAGAGGCGTTGGTCAATAATGCCGCGGTACAAGTTGCTAAGCCATTAGTCGAAACCAGCGTGGAAGAATGGGATGCGGTCATGGCATCGAATTTGCGTTCAGTATTTTTGTTTGTCAAACTCGCGCACCCATTGATGAAAACATCAGGTGGCGCGATTGTGAATGTTTCATCGGTTCATGCTGTGCAGACTTCTGCAAACATTGCCGCATACGCCGCATCAAAAGGTGGATTGTTAGCATTGACGCGCGCGATGGCGATTGAATTTGCGCCTGACAATATTCGTGTGAATGCAATTTTGCCCGGCGCAGTGGATACGCCGATGTTGCGCGCTGGTTTGAATCGCGGACATGTTGGCAGTGGTGATATGCAAGAACGATTAGATAACTTGGCAAAGAAAACTGTAAGCGGAAAAGTTGGCACGCCTGAAGAAATTGCAAAGGCGATTTACTTTTTGGCAGATAATGAACAATCATCTTTTATGACGGGGCAAGCTATGATTGTTGATGGTGGCGCAACAGCGAGATTAAGTACTGAATAATTTTTATATGAAAATATCTACATCGAAAAAACGTTCACAAGAATTTACTGCTCGCAGAAAAAAATATGCAAGATTTCTTTTTATCCTCAATGCCATCGTTTGGATTGTGATTGGCGTTTTATTTGTCGGTGAAATGATTTTGGTGGGGAATACAGTTTCTTCTGCATTGGTTGCGTTTTTCTTTTTGATTAATATCTTGGCTTTATTCGCTTGTTCAAAATTATTAGAACAAAGAGAAAAGTGGATTTATTTCACTCTAATCATTATCACGCTTTTGAATTTAGGATTAACATTTACAGGTTACCCAGAATTTTTTTATTTATTATCTTTAGCACTTGATGTTTTGATTTTATTCAATGTGATTCCACTCAAAAAATATTTTTTCAAAGAATCTTAAACCTCTTTCTTCTTTCCTCAAACATGAAACAAACTCTCAAAAAAATAATTCCTCCTTCAATTTGGAACTTCGCTCGTTATACCAATGATGCAATTCGGCGTTTACCAGAATTGCCAAGCGCATATTTACATCCGTGGCGACGTGAAAGTATAAAAAGATTAAATCAACTCAAAGATATTCACAAAGGCAAACGCGCTTTTATCATCGGCAATGGACCTTCGCTCAGGCAAACGGATTTAACAAAACTAAAAAATGAAATCACATTCGGAATGAATCGCATTTACATTGCGTTTCCTGAAATGGGATTTGAAACAACATATTTTGTTTCTATCAATAATCTTGTCATTGAACAATTTGCAAATGATA
>ERZ761610.1395-NODE-1395-length-13527-cov-14.520635_pt1 | contig 13527 bp, 10 predicted proteins | sample MGYA00512164_ERZ761610 | MGnify/ENA primary metagenome ERZ761610 (study PRJEB28899, sample SAMN02850038) | bioreactor sludge metagenome | biome: EBPR Sludge; feature: EBPR Bioreactor; material: flocular biomat | place: Australia: Thorneside Wastwater Treatment... | reverse complement strand
TTGCTGACGCAGCGATCGCTCCGTCAGGTGAGCCCCCTCACCCGTCACCTGCGGTGACACCCTCTCCCCGCGTGCGGGGAGAGGGATTCAGTGCGCATTAAAATCAACGAGTTACTGGATGTTCAGCAAGAGCAAGCTTTGTCTGCGATCTTTTTGCAAGTAACCATGAAGATCGCGGGCAGAGCCCGCTCCCACAGGCTGCCCTCACGCTGCGTGCTCGAGCACGCTGTCCCTGCGTGTCCTTGCCAGCAACGAGTTCAGACGGTCCAGCAACACCGGCTTGGTCAACCATTCGTCAATGCCGGGTGGCAGCGTCGGCGGTGCCTGGTGGCCGGACACGATGACCACTCGCGAGTCCTGCATGTTCGGCTCGGCGGCACGCAGCGTCCGCGCCAGATCGGGTCCCTGACCATCGGGCAGTTCGACATCGAGCAGCAGCAGATCAAAATGTCGCGCGGCCACCAGCGCCCGCGCAGCCTGCGACGATGACGCCTGCTCGACCGTGCATCCCAACACGGCCAATTGACTGCTGAGGGCCAGAGTCACATCTTCATCATCATCGATCAGCAGTACCTTGAGGCCGGCACCCTGGGCAACCGAGTTGGCATCGACCATCGAGTTGTCGGGTGCACGCACCGCCAGCTTGAGCTCGAAGCGAAAGCTGCAACCCTGTCCAGGTTTGCTGTCGACCTCGATTTCACCTCCCATCAGACGCACCAGGTCGGCGGAGATGGACAGGCCAAGACCCGCCCCCGCTCGGTGGCGTTGTCCCGCCCTGCCTTTGGCGAAGGGCTCGAACAGGGACGCAATTTCGTCCTTCTCGATGCCTGGACCGGTGTCGCGAACTTCGAAACCGACGCGGATCCGCCCATCGTTCGAACGTGCCCGCGTGGTCACGCTGAAGACGATCTGCCCGCGATCGGTGAATTTGAGACTGTTGCCGATCAGGTTGCTGAGTACCTGCTGCAGTCGCTCGGCGTCCACCATGACCAGCTCCGGCAAATCAGGACTGGCATTCAGCACCAGCTCCAGGCCCTTCTCGCGTGCCCGGGGCAGATGCAACTGATGCACGCTTTCGGCCAGCAGTTGCAATCCGGTCGGGTGCATCGACAAGCTGAGACGACCTGATTCGATGCGCCCGCGGTCCAGCAGATCCTGGGCCAGTTTCTCGATGGTCGAGCCGGCGCTGTGGATGGCCTCGATCATGCTGCGTTGCGCCGGGGTTATCGCCGACGCCAGCAACAGTTCGGACAAGCCCAGCACGCCGCTGATCGGATTGCGCAGTTCGTGGCTGGTCTGGGTCAGCGCGCGCAAACGCGCATCCAGGGCGAAACGCAGCTGCCGATTTGTTCGCCGCTGATAAACGAAGAACACCGCCATTCCGATGAGCATGGCGACGCTGAGCAGCACGAGAAATGCGGTCAACTGGTTGCGTTGGGTGAAGGCGTGCTCGCGCTCTCGGGCCAGCAGTGCTTCGCTCTCAAGGCGAACCAGGTCGAGTTCCTGCTCGGCGTACAACAGTCTGGCATCGAAGTCGTCGGACGCCATCGCGCGTTCACTCTTGGAGACTTCGGCTTCCAGCTCGAGCATGCGGGCCACCAGGCTGCTCCAGCCAGGCACGTCCGCAGCGAACTTGAGACGCACGCGGATCAGTTCGCGCGATATCCGGAGTTCGTCCCTAACCAGGCCCAGCGAGGCGAACAGTTGGCTCGCCGTCTGCAGTTCGCGCTCGGCCGCGTTGCGGTCGCCGGCATCGATCGCGCTCAAACCAAGCACCTCGCGAGCCATGCCGGCCAGTTGCGAGTTGTTCAGATCGACAGCCAGGCCGAGTACGCGTTCGGTATTGCGGGTAACCGCTGCGTGATCCCCACCGGCGCGTGCCATGCGTGCCGCTTCGAGATGCAGTTCCGCACGCAGCTTGGGATCGCGCACGCTTTCGGCCACGCGCATGGCCTCTTCCAGCGTGCCGCGGGCTGCCTGCATGTCGCCGAGCAGCGATAACGACCGCGCCCGATTGCGCATCAGGCGCACGCGCATCGGCAATGACTTGCCGGGCGCCAGTTCGGCCAGCCCACGGTTGGCGTACTCGAGCGCCAGTTGGTGCTTGCCGAGCACGTGACTCAACGATGAGTAGGCCAGTGCCATGTCCGCAGCCAGTTCGGGCGACGGTACGCGCTGCAGGCGGGCTGCAACATTCCCCAAAACCCGCTCGGCGCGGGCATAGTCCTGCAGCGAAATGCTCGCGCGCGCCTCCGCAATCAAACCGCGCATCACCAGAATGGGCTCGCCGGCAACTTCCGCGTGCTCCTGAGCGCGCACGCCGGCACCGCGCTGGCAAGGCCAGTTGGCGATCATGCGGCAGGCATTGGCGTTGGCCAGATGCAGCAGCGCGAGCTGCCGCGCGTCGCCTTTCGCCGCGGCGTCGCTGAGTGCCTCGGGAATCAGTTCGAGCACTTTGGCGGGCTCGGACAGCGCACGTATCTCCAACGCGTGGCGCGGCAGTTCTGACCCGGGATCGTCGACCGCCAGGGCCTCCTGCGCGCACAGTGGCGCTGTCGCCAGGAGCAAAACGAGCGTGAGCAGCGCCGCAAACCAGGCGCAACAGTGCTGTCCAAGCTGACGCGTCACCGGATCTTCCTGCCGCCGCAAAGATGTGCTGTGGATCGAAAGTCTAACGAATTGCAACCGATTGTTCATCAATTCATTGGCCATCAGGTCTCTGTGGCAGGTTCCCGCCCCATCGCGTCGGGGGCGCAACTTCGTGCATCCGACCCGACCCAGCTCACGCCATGATCCGGGGTTGGTCGCAAGCTTCGGCCCCTGCCCCATTTTTTGCGAGATGACTCTCGGTGCGCGCCGCTTCGGAAGCACATCACCGATGGTGCGCACCAACTTGCCCGCATAATCGCGCAATGACCGACATCATCCTGACCACGCTCAATGCGCGCTTCGCCCACGCATCGCTCGGATTGCGCTACCTGCGGGCGAACCTCGGCGAACTCCATCATCGCAGCAGCATCGTCGAATTCGTCATCGGCCAGAAGACCGAGGAAATAGTCGAGAAACTGCTGAGCGCAGATCCATGCCTGATCGGCTTCGGCGTCTACATCTGGAATGTTGAGGAAACCACGCGGATCGTTGCCCAGCTCAAGCTGCTCGCGCCGCAGGTCAAGATCGTGCTCGGCGGCCCGGAAGTCAGCTACGAGGTTGCCGATCAGCGCATCTGCGCATTGGCCGATCATGTCATCACCGGTTGGGGCGATGTCAGTTTCGCGCTGTTGGCCAGACAACTGCTGGCCGGCGTGCCACCGGCGGAAAAGGTCATCACCGGCGTGCAGCCGCCATTGGCAGCGCTGCCGCTGCCCTACGCAGAGTACACCGCCGAGGATGTGGACAAGCGGCACCTGTATGTCGAGGCCTCGCGCGGGTGCCCTTTCAAGTGCGAATTCTGCCTCTCGGCACTCGACCAGACAGCATGGCCGTTTCCGCTGCAGCCTTTCATCGACCAGCTCGAAGCGCTGTACCAACGCGGCGCCCGCCAGTTCAAGTTCGTCGACCGCACGTTCAATCTCAAGGTTGAGGCGTCGCTGGCAATTCTCGACTATTTCCTGGCGAAGATTGCCGAGCGTCCAGACGACCCGCCCTTCATCCATTTCGAGTTGATACCGGATCATTTGCCGGAACGACTGAAACTGGCAATCGTCAAGTTCCCGCCGGGCACACTGCAGTTCGAGATCGGCATCCAGACCTTCGATCCGCTGGTGCAGTCGCGCATTTCCCGGCGGCAGAAGAACGCGGTCGCCGAAGCCAATCTGCGCTGGCTGCGTGGGCATTCGAACGCGCACCTGCATGTCGACCTGATCGCTGGACTGCCGGGCGAGGATGTCGCCACTTTCGCCGCTGGATTCGATCGACTGGTGGCGCTGAATCCGCACGAGATCCAGTTCGGCATCCTCAAACGTCTGCGTGGCGCACCCATAGCCAGGCACACAAACGATTTCGACCTGCGCTTTTCGCCCGACCCACCGTACCAGATCCTGTCGACCGATCGGATCGACTTTGCAACCATGCAGCGCCTCAGCCGCTTCGCCCGTTACTGGGATCTGGTCGCCAATTCTGGTCGGTTCAAGCAGACCTTGCCGCTGCTGCTCGGCGGCAGACCCTTTGACCAATTTCTGGCATTCGCCGACTGGCTTTACCAGCGCACCGGTCAGACTCATGCACTGGCCCACGAGCGCCTGGTCAATCTGCTGCACGCGTATCTGTCGCAAGTCGATACCTGCCCAGGGCCATTTGCGCAGGCACTGATCGACGACTATCGCGGCGCCGGAGGGCGCAGCCGACTCGCTTTCGAAGCCAGCGACGTGGTGCTGCCGCCACCGCGTGCGCGCAACACCGGCAGCACACCAACCCGCCAGGCGCGTCATCTGCAGCCTTGATCACCGTTTGACGGGACGGCTGCAACGTTTGTCGACAAATGGGTGCATGTTGCCTGCCGGATGGGGTTTCATCGCCGCACTCCGTGCCAAGGCCCGCATAGTGCTCGCAGGCGACCATTCCACGAAACTGTTCTCCAGCGCCCGATCGGCACGCACGATGCCGTCGATCCTGCAGGTCAATGCATCGGTCGACTTTAGCGGCCAGATCCTGTCGGTGAACGTGGAACTCAGTACACGTTTCGGTCACCGACCCATGATCGACTGGCTGCTCAGACTGGATCTTGCGACCAGTCCGCCGGTTCACGAGCAGTGGCACGGGCAGGCGCACAGCGTCAACGGCCACATCGAACTTGAGGTCAGCCCGAAATTCTGGCCGACCAAGAACGAGCGCTGGTTCATGAATCTGTGGATGCGCGATCCAAATGGCCGGCCCGATTGGGATCTGGTCGATACCCGCGCGCTGCTCTGAGCTGAACGGCGGTGGCTACTCAGCCAGCGCCGCCTCGATTGCGCTGCGCAATTCCGGCGCGTCCGGTTTTACCCGGCTGCCATAGCCTTTGACCACTTCGCCGTTCTTGCCGATCAGGTATTTGTGGAAGTTCCAGCCGGGCTCGCCGCCGCCTTTGGCCGCAAGTTCGCGATAGAACGGATCGGCGGCGTCGCCCTTGACGCTGACTTTCTCGAACATCGGAAACTCGACGCCGTAGGTGAGCGTGCAGAACTCGCGGATCTGTTCCTCGGTTCCGGGTTCCTGCCCCATGAAGTCATTGGACGGAAAGCCGACGACCGCGAAGCCCTTGTCCGCGTATTCGCTGTGCAACTTCTCCAGGCCCTCGTACTGCGGCGTGAAGCCGCACTTGCTGGCGGTATTGACGACCAGCAGCACCTTGCCCTCGAACCGTTCGCACAGGTTCACCGGCGTCTTGTCGGCGAGCGGACGGAAGCTGCGATCGAGCAGCGCACTGCAGGCCGCCGATGCGTCGAAGGCGCACAGCAACAGGGAACCCAGGATCAACGCGCGTAAAGACATGACAGAACTCCGGTAAAAGGCATGCAACGATGTTAACGGATCGATTGTCGAGACGCGGAGACGAAGGCCTGATCCTTCCAGGGCAGAAAAGCGCCGGGCGCCGCGCGTGTCGGCCGCAGGGCCAGCTGGTGCAGTACGGATGCGACGGACGCGACGGACCCGGCCTATGGGCAGCCCCCGGAATCGTCGACATTCCCGGAGCACGGCACTAGCCAAAACCCATCGATCTGTCAGAAACTTAGCGCCATGAGTTGATGTCGACTGTCAAACCCTTCCCGAGAGATGCCCTGCGTTCGCCATGAATTTCCGCCTCCTGTTCGTCTCTTTGGTGCTGACGGCGCTGCCGTCCCTGGTCGTTGCGCAGAACATTTACAAGTTCACTGACAAGAATGGCGTGGTCAATTACACCAATGTGCGCCCCAAAGGCGTCACGGCCAAAGTCATCGGCACCTATTCGTGCCCTGCCTGCAAGGTCGACTCCAAGGTCAACTGGAACGCCACCGGGCTCAACGTGGTCGCCTTCAAGGACGAAATTTCCACGGCCGCGCGGTTGAACGAAGTCGACGAGTCGATGGTGCGCGCAATCATCCATGCGGAGAGCGCCTACCGGGTGGAAGCGCTGTCGCCGGTCGGCGCACAGGGTTTGATGCAACTGATGCCGGGTACGGCGGGCATGTACGGGGTCGACAACGCGTTTGACGCCGGCCAGAACATCGCTGCCGGGGTCAAGCACCTGCGCATGTTGCTGGACATGTTCGACGGCGACTTCGAACTTGCGGCCGCCGGCTACAACGCTGGCGAGAATGCCGTGTTGCGCTTCGGCGGCGTGCCGCCGTACGCGGAGACGCAGGTCTACGTGCAACGGGTCGGCGTGCTGCAAAAGCGTTATGCGACCGAACTGGCAGGCGTGACCACGGCCAGCAATGCGCGCGCCAGCACAGCTGCCGGCGCGCTCTGAAGCGCACTCTGGTGGCCGGCGTGCGCGTAACGCGCGTTCACCGGTGAAGCGCAGCTAAACCGACAACGCCTCCCTTTCGAAGCGCTGCGCCGTGCCGAGCACACGCACGAATGCCTCGCGCTCAACCGGGGTCAGGTTCGGATTCCAGGTGTCGAAGATCAACACCACGCGGGTCTGGTCGCTGTGATTCCAGGCTTCGTGCTCGAAGGAATCATCGAACATCATCAACCGCCCTTCCTGCCAGCCGCGCGCTTCGCCGACCGCGCTGAGCGCGCCACAATCCGGCGGCACGATCAGCGGCAGATGCACCACCAGGCGACCGTTGACCGCACCGTAGTGCGGCGGAATGCGCGAGTGCGGCCGCAGCACCGAGAACATCGCCTCGGGGCCATAACCGGGGACCCGCTGCAGATCGATCGAATCGAGGAGTGCGGCGGTGCCGGGGCAGCGCGCGCAGTTCTCCTCGATGCGTTCGCCATGGCGGTAAAAGTGGAAACTGGTCCAGTCGGTCGAGCGGTTGATGTCCTTGAACACCTTCGCGCCATGCGTTCCTTCCGCATGATTCACGTAAGGCGAGAAACCGCTGCCCTCATTCATCAGGTTCAGCAGTTCCGCACGGACCATGTCGGTGGCGGCCTCGACGCGCTCGGTCCAGGGGAAATCCTCGCGCTCGTAGAACACGCGCACCGGCAGGTCCGGCACATAGAACAGACCAGGCCGCCACTTCGGGTGGGCAAACTCCAGCGGCCGGGTGCCCGAGAACATCTGCCCGCCCTTGCGCAGCCGAGCCACGGCATCGGCGCCGTGAGCCGCCACCAGGTCCGCCAACGAGCGATCGATCTCGGCGTCGATGGTTCGACGCACGACGCCCAGCGCATGGTTCAGGAACTGCTTCAGCTCCGGCTCCATCGACCGCGGATCGCGATTGCTCTCGGCAAAGCGCACGGCGCGCAGATAGGCCTTGGCGGCCTGCTCGTGCAGTTGCATCTGCTCCAGCGTGGCGCCGCGGTAGAGCTGCGCCGACAACACCCGGGGTTCGCGCGCCAGCGTGGCATCGAAGGCATCGAGCGCTTCGGTCAGTTCGCCGCGTCCGTAATGCGCCATCGCCAGATTGAACCAGGCTTCGGCATCGTCGGGTGCGGCATTCGCTGCGCGCCGATAGTAATCGATGGCGCTGGCCATATCCTGGCGCTGGCTGGCCTCGAACCCGAGGAACTGCAGCGCGGTGGCGTTGCCGGGTTGCAGCGCCAGCAGCGCGCGGAACTCGCGCGCGGCGCCGGCCATGTCGCCGGCCTCATAGCAGGCCATCGCGGCGGCTTCCAATGCGGCAGGATCAAGGCTTTGCGCTTGCGTGGAACTCATCGAGGCTACTCGGTCGGCAATCAAGGGGCGGGACTATAGACGCTACGGCGCCGTCGGCGCCGTCCAGCGCTGCAACCACGCCTCGACGGTACGGTGCCATTTCACCGAATTCTGCGGCTTCAGGATCCAATGGTTCTCGTCCGGGAACCACAGGAACTGGCTCTCGATGCCGCGCCGCTGCAAGGCCGTGAACGCGGCAATGCCCTGTTCGAACGGCACGCGGAAATCGAGCATGCCGTGGATCACCAGCATCGGCGTGCGCCAGTGCTTCACCAGGTTGACCGGGTTGTGGAGCTCGTAGTTCTCCGGCTTGTCGTAGGGCGTGCCCTGCATTTCCCATTCGTCGAACCACAGTTCTTCGGTGGTGTAGCCCATGAAACGGTTGTCGAAGATGCCGGAGTGATTGACGATGCAACGGAAGCCGTCGGGCCAACTGCCGGCGATCCAGTTCATCATGTAACCGCCGTAACTGCCGCCGAGGGCGCAGGCGCGGCTGACGTCGAGCCACGAATAGCGTTCAGCCGCGGCAGCCAGACCCTTCTGCAGGTCTACCAGTGGCTTGCCGCCCCAATCGCCGCTGATCGAGTCGGTGAACGCCTGGCCGTAACCGGTCGAGCCGTGGAAATCGATGAACACCACCGCGAAGCCCTTGCCGGCGTGCGTTTGCGGGTTCCAACGGTAATGAAAGCTGTTGCCCATGCTGCCCTGCGGACCGCCATGCACCACGAAGGCCACGGGGTAACGCTCGCCTTCGGAAAAGCCGACCGGCTTGACCACCCACCCATAGACCTTCTCGTCGTTCCAACCGTTGAAGCTGAACTGCTCGTAGGCGCCGAACTGGACGTCCTTCAGGTGCTCGGCGTTGACCGTCGTCAGTTGCCGGCTGGCACCGCCGCTGAGCGGCACGGCGTGGATGTCGGCGGGCGCGGCGAGATTGTCGATCGCCGCATAGATGGTCTTGGCGCCGACAGCGAAGCCGCTGACCGATCCCTTGCTGGTCAGGCGCGTGGCCTTGCCCGACTTCACATCGATGGCGAACAACAGGCGCTGGCCAATATCGTCGGTATAGGTGTAGAGGGTGCGACCATCGGTCGACAGCACCAGGGTGTCGGGCGAACGATCCCAGTCCGGCGCCACCTCGCGCACGCTGCCGTCGGCCAGATTGCGTTCGAGGATGCGGCTGCGGTCGGCCTCGAAGCCGGCACGCGCCATCGAGCGCCAGTACAGGCGCTTGCCATCAGCCGAGTACAGTGGACCGAGGTCGTAGCCCTCATTGCCGGCGGTCAGATTCACCGCGGCAGCTTCGCTGCCCAGCGTGACCTGAAACAGATCGGTGTTGGTCGACCACGCTTCGGTTTTTCCGGCGATGCGCGCCGTGAACACCAGTTGCCGGCTGTCCGGCGAAAACGCCACCTCGCCAAGATCGCCGAAGGGTTTGGTCGGCGCATCGCCATCGATGCCCCGGGTAGCCCAGAACGCGGTGCCGGTCGCCTTGCCACCGGCGTCCAGGTCATAGACGAACAGTTGCGATCGGGTGCCGGTCTGCCAGGTGTCCCAGTGGCGGATGAACAACTTGTCGTGCACTGTCCCGGAGTGCTTTTCGGCGGCGTCTGCGTCGGCGCGCGTCTTGGTGCACGCGAAATCCGCGCCGCAGTCGGGATAAACCTCGACCGCCAGTGCCAGCTTGCGGCCATTCGGCGAGATCAGGAAACCGCCGACATCCAGCGGCAATTCGGTGACCGGCCGCGCCTCGCCGGGGCCATCGAGCAGCCACACCTGATTGCTGCCGCCGCGATTGGAGAGGAAGTACAGGCGCTCGCCCGACGGCGCAAAGCGCGGGTGCGAGGCATTCGAGCCGCCTCCGGTCAGGCGTCGCGGCTGGCGATCCTCGCCCTCCAGCGGCAACTGCCAAAGACTCTGCTCGCCCTTGTTGGCGTCCCAGTTGGTCTGGCGCAAGTTGTAGACCAGCACTTTGCCATCGGCGCGCAACTGCGGATCGGAAACCCGCTGCAGGCGCACCAGATCGTCGATGTCGAACGGACGTGCCGCCGCGGGACTGGCCAGCGGCAAGAGAAACAAGGCCAAACTCAAGGTTCGCAGCATGGTCAGGGCTCGGCGGAATTCGGGGGTCCGAGTCTGCCACCGGATTGCAGCGCCGGCATCTGCCGTTTGGCTGCCGCCGCGTGCCTTTGTGGGTCCAGACTTGTCTGGAGGCTCTTTAGGCTGCCGCCGCGTACGCCTTTGTGGGTCCAGACTTGTCTGGACGCTGTTTCCGCGGTCTGCCAGCGTCAGAACTTCCGGAAAAGTCTGGACCCAGCAGAACAACCGCGCCCGCAAGGCAAATCAAGTGAATGCTTGCAAGGACCAACCGAACAACTCTCCGCGAACACGCAATTCGCCGACTTCGGTCTGTGCATCAGTGCTCCGCGCAAGCCCGGCAGCCAGACGCTCGACCCCGGCGCGATCCAGCGCATGGGCAACCAGTTCAGCCTGGCGCAACCGCGCCAGACGCAGTCCGTCGCGGATCGCTTCCAGGCGCTGCTCGGCTGCTGCCGCACCCAGCGCCGTCACCTGGGCCATCAGTTCGCCGACAGCGGTTTGTGTCTCGACCAGGATGTCCGGCGCCAGCGAAGCGCTGGCACGCTGCTGCAGTTCGCGCATCGCTTCATTGAACTGCGCGCGTGCCTTCGCCGCTTGCGGATCGCGCTGAACCGAAGCCATTCCGGCCGCCGTGGCCAGCCGCGCGAGATAGGGAAGCATCCGGCGCGCCCGGTGCAGAATGCCGCCCGATTGGTTGATCCAGTCGATTTCGATGACTTCGGCGCGCCCCAGCCTGACCGGCAGGGAATCGGCGTGATGCAACACCAGCGCCACACTGGCACCCGGCTTCATCACCCGCCGCAACTCATCGACACTACGGGCAAGATCGCTGTATTCGAGGCCGAATTGGCTGACCACGAGGTCAAAACTGGCATCTGCGAATGGCAGCACTTCGGCTACCACGCGCGAATGGAAGCGCACGCGTTCGCCAACCTCGGGTGGCACCGCTCGCAGCCAGGCTGGATCGATGTCGGCAAGATCGATGGCATCGACGAGCGGCAGGCGTCCACTTGCGGCAAGCACATCCACCATCAGCCGCGGCAGCGCGCCATTGCCGGTCGCCACGTCGAGCACGCGCTGCGAGACACTCACCTTCGCGCAGACCTCGCCCCAGAAACAGCCAATGGCGTCATCGTAGTTGCCTTCGAAGCTGGTCGCGCAGGAATGAAGTGCCCCACCCGCCCAATAGCGGGTCCAGCTCTCGCGACGTTCGGCGGTGGATTGCATGGGTGCCAGTCACTACTTGCAAATGCCGGCACGCAACCTACCCTCCACGACATGCCAGTGCAACGACGTCGGCTTTCGCGCCGGTGGACGCATCGACATCGGTGGGTCTGTTGCGCAAGATCGGCGCTGGAATTGTCAGCCCCGATGTTAGCGTGCCCATCCGCCTTGTTCCGCAGCCGCCGCTCCGCGATGATGCTGCGTCGCAGTGACCTGACGCACCGGTGATGACCGCATACAGCAACCCGCTACGCGAGTACTTCGAACAGAATCCAGGTCGTTTGATCAACAAGTGGATGCATTACTTCGACGTTTACCACCAACACTTTCAGCGCTTTCGCAACCGGGCATGTACGGTGCTCGAATTCGGCGTGTTTCATGGTGGTTCGCTGCAGATGTGGCGCAACTATTTCGGACCGCAGTCGCGAATCGTCGGCATCGACATCAATCCGCGGCTTCGTGACCTGGGCGAAACCGGCATCGAGATCGTCATCGGCGACCAGGGAGATCGCCGCTTTCTGCGCGAACTGGCGGCAAGATATGGCCCGATCGATGTGCTGATCGATGACGGAAGCCACATCATGGGTCACCAGATCGCGACCCTGGAAGAGCTGTATGCGGCAGTCCATCCGGATGGCGTGATTCTGGTCGAAGACACGCACACCAGTTATTGGCGTGAGCACGGGGGTGGGTTGCGCAATCCGTTCACGTTCATGGAGTACGCCAAGCGTCTGGTTGACGAGCTGAACGCATGGCACAGCCACGACCCGCACAGTTTCGCCTCTGGCCCATTCACCAAAACGGCGCGTTCCATGCACTTCTACGACAGCATGGTCGTGATCGAAAAAGGTGCGCACGAACCACCGGAGCAGCGCGCCACCGGCACTCCCAGCTTCCCCATCGAAACACCAGTGAACCAGCCGGCGCCGGGGTTCACCTGGAAGACCTGACCTGACAGGAAAGTCGAACCCCGACCGCCTGCGCGGTTATGATCGAGCGTCGACTCCCGCACCCGGTCCGCTGATCCAATGGAAGCTCCGATCCAGATTCCGAATTTCGAGCTGTTCAAGGAGATCGGTCGCGGTGGCATGTCGCGCGTCTACCTGGCGCGCCAGTTGCAGCCCAAGCGCGAAGTGGCAATCAAGATCGTGTCGCCCGGGTCGGCGCCGGACGAGGCCTTCCTGTCGTCGCTGAAGATCGAAGGCGACACCATCGCCGGCCTCAGCCACGACAACATCGTCACCGTGTTCGCCTGTGGCGTGGTCGACAAGCACTATTACCTGGCGATGGAGATCCTCTCCGGTGGCGATCTCACCGAGCGCATCAAAAAGGGCTTGCGCGCCGAAGATGCGGTCGAGGTGATGATCCAGATCGGCGGGGCGCTCGGACACGCGCACAAGAAGCAGGTGCTGCATCGCGACATCAAGCCGGAAAACGTGATGTTCCACGAGAGCGGCAAGGCCGTGCTGGTTGACTTCGGCATCGCCAAGGAAGGCGACACCGAATCGAGCTTCACCCAGGTTGGCGCCGTGGTCGGCACGCCGCACTACATGAGTCCCGAGCGCTGCATGGGCAAGTCCACCGACGCCCGCTCGGACCTGTACGCGATGGGCGTGATGTTTTACGAGATGCTGACCGGGCACAAGGTGTTCGAGGGTCGCGACACCTTCGCCGTCAGTTACGCCCACGTCTACGAACCGGTGCCGCCACTGCCGCCCGAACACGCGCGCTTCCAGGGCATCGTCAACAAGCTGCTGGCCAAGGATCCGGCCGATCGTTACCAGACCGCCGACGAAATGGTCGCGGCGCTGAAGAAGCATCGCGCCGGCGCGCCCTCGTCGGCCGAGCCGGCGACCCGGCGGGTCGACACCACGGTGTCGTCGCCGTTGCAGGACAAGTTGAAGAAGCTGGCCGCTGCCGACGCCGATGCAGGCGCCACCACGGTCAATCAGCCGACCGGGCCGGTGAACCTGCATGCGGCGACGGCGGTATCGAAGCCGCTCGGGGCGGCGGCGGCGCCAGCACCAGCTACACCGACGGTGGCCGAACCTGCCAAGGGCAAGCCAGTCGCTCTGTATGCCGCGATCGCGGCCCTGGTCGTGATTGTCGGTGGCGGCATTGCCTTCTGGCCGAAGCCGAAGAGCGACCTGCCTGAAGTGATCCTCAACGCTCAGCAGCAAATCGAAGTGCAGGACAAGCTGGCCGCCGCGCGCGCAATGCTGCGCATCGACAATACGGAAGGCGCCGCCGATCTCTATTACACCGTGCTCAAGCAGTTCGATTGCACCAACGAAGAAGCCCGCGGCGGACTCAAGGGCTCGGATCCAACGCGCTACGATGACGCGATTGCGGCGTGCAAGTAGATCCTCCGTTCGCCGTCAAGCAGTTTTCGGCGTTGGTTGAGGTATCCATGC
>ERZ761610.1389-NODE-1389-length-13555-cov-22.453333_pt1 | contig 13555 bp, 12 predicted proteins | sample MGYA00512164_ERZ761610 | MGnify/ENA primary metagenome ERZ761610 (study PRJEB28899, sample SAMN02850038) | bioreactor sludge metagenome | biome: EBPR Sludge; feature: EBPR Bioreactor; material: flocular biomat | place: Australia: Thorneside Wastwater Treatment... | reverse complement strand
TCTTGAGGCGCTCTTCCCAGAGGAACCACGTCTGGTAGGTGCTGCCCGGGTCCTCACGCCAGCGGTCGATGAGCGTACGGATTGTGGCAGCCGACACGGGGCCGATCATACTCATCGCGGGCCCGAGGGGCCACGGTGCAATCGTGGCAGCAACATGCGTTGCCGCTACCCGGCCACGATCGAGCCTCGCAGCATATTCATGCCGCACGTGAAGGACACGTTCCCCGACGCAGGCATCGTGAACTCCACCGTGACCGATTGGTTCAACGGCAGGTCGCGCCGGATGTTGAGCGAGGGAAACACGATTTGTTGTCCGCAGCCCTCGTCCGACGTGCGCGTGATGGTGAGGCGGACCGCCTTGCCGGGCGGTGCGCTGATCGACGAGGGATGGTACCCGGTCCCATCGACCGTCAGTTGAAGGTCTGCGGTTCCAGTGGCCCCACTTGCGGCGGATGCGTGTGCAGAGTGGTCCGTGGTGGTTGCGGTCGTCGTGCTCGGCTGCGTGCCTTGCGCGGTGGCCGTCGCGCCGCGCTCACAGGCAGCGCTCGCGAAGGCCAGGATGGTGATGATTCCGAAGGTTCGTACTGCGGTCATGGAAGAGGCTCCTTTCGAGGGTTCACGGTTGTTCGAGCAGCCGGCGCGCACGGTGCCGGAGGACTGGATAGGCGATGAGCAACGCCACCGACGCGACGACAACAGCGACGGCAGCGGAGTGCACCCACGGCGGCGGCGACGCTACATACAGTTTCATCGCCGCCCAACCGAGTCCGAGCGCCGCGGCGACCTTCAACGCGATGACGTCGCGCTGAAGCCACCGCAAGATCGGGAACGCGCGCTCGTCGAGTCGTCGCCAGAGGAGCTGCTCGTTCCGCCAGTACGTGTAGATGACGGGGATGATCTCGAGCGTGAGAAAGGCGCTGGTGACTAGCCCGCCGACCATCGGCGCCGCGATACGCTTCATGACGTCGGCGCCGGACCCCTGTGCCCAGAGCAACGGCACGAGCCCGATGAGCATCGTGCTCACCGTCATCAGCTTCGGACGAACGCGCTGGATCGTTCCTTCCGAGTGCGCCTCGATGATGTCCTCGAGCGTGTTGATCCTTCCCGCCCGGAATCGCCGCTCGTACGCGTGGTCGATGTAGACGATCATCACGACGCCGGTTTGCGCCGCGAGCCCCACGAGCGCGATGACGCCGACCCAGACCGCCGTCGACAGGTTGTAACCGAGGAGCCACAGCGCCCAGACGCTGCCCACGAGCGCGAACGGCACCGAGAGCAGGACGATGAGCACCTCGGTGAAGTTCTTGAACTGGAGGTAGAGCAGTACGATCGTGATGAGCAGCGCGATCGGGATGAGGAGCTTCATCCTCGCTTCCATGTCGGCGAGCAGCTCGTACTGACCGGTCCACTTGATGTAGTAGCCCGCAGGGATGCTTAGCGCCCCGGCTGCACTCGCGCGCGCCACGGCGGCCTTGGCGTCGTCGACGTAGCTGCCGACGTCGCGGTCCGCCTCGATGTCGACGTACACGTAGCCCACGAGAAGCCCCGCCTCGTCGCGGATCATGGGGGGACCCGAGGCGACGCGGACGTCCGCCACTGTGCCGAGCGGTATCTGTGCGGGAACAGCGACGCTCGCGGCGCTAGGCGGGGCGGAGTCGCCGTTCATTCCGTTGCTGGCTGCCGTCGCCATGCCTGCTGGCACTGGGATCATCACGTCGCGGACTGCGTCGAGGCTCGTGCGGAAGTCCTGGGCGTAGCGCACGTTGACCGTGAAGCGGTTTCGCCCTTCGACGGTGGTCGTGATGGGCAGCCCTCCCAGCGCAGACTCGATCACTTCGTTCACGGCTTCGACCTGCAAGCCGTAGCGCGCGAGGCTCTCGCGGTTGGGGATGACGTCGACGTAGAGGCCGCCGACGGAGCGCTCGAAGAGCACGCTGCGGGTGCCGGGGACCTCGTGAAGGATGCGCTCGATCGACGTCCCAACACGCTCGATCTCCGCAAGGTCGGTGCCGTAGACCTTGATGCCGATCGGCGTGCGAATGCCGGTCGTGAGCATGTCTACGCGATTGCGTATCGGCTGCGTGAAAGCGTTCGTCCAGCCGGGCAGCTGCAGTCGCGCGTTCATCTCTTGGACGAGATCCTCGCGGGTTATGGGCACGAACTCGGGCTGAAGCCAGTTGAGCACCGGCCGCATGAACTCGGGAGTGCTCCCGACGTACCAGCGCCGGACGTACTTCGTGCGCCACTCGCTTCTCGGCTTTAGTTGAACGACGGTCTCGACCATCGAGAGCGGCGCTGGATCCGTGGGCGTATCGGCGCGCCCAATCTTGCCGAGCACCGACTGGACCTCTGGAAAGCTTCGCAGCACCTCGTCTTGCCTGCGGAGTTGCTGTCGAGCCTCCTCGATGGAGATGTTCGGGAAGGTAGTGGGCATGTAGAGAAGGTCGCCCTCGTCGAGCGGCGGCATGAACTCCGAGCCAAGCCGCTGCGCGATGGGCAGCGCCGACACGAGCGCCATGACGCCGATGAGCACGGTCGTCTTCGGGTTGTGCAGCGCTACGTGCACGAAGGGCTCGTAGACCTTCCGAATGACGCGAGAAACGGGGTGGCGCGCCTCGGAGAAGATCTTCCCCCGGATCAGGTAGTCACGAAGGGCTGGCGCCACGGTGACGGAGAGGAGCGCCGCGGACAGCATCACGAACGTCTTCGTGTACGCGAGCGGCTTGAAGAGGCGTCCAGCTTGACCGGTGAGACCGAACACCGGCAGGAACGACACGGCGATGATCAGGAGCGAGAAGAAGATCGCTGGAGTCACCTCTCGTGCGGCCTCGGCGAGGAGTTTCTCCCGCTCCGTGTGACTCAGGTTCTTGGGAGCATGCTCCAGCTTCTTGTGCGCCGCCTCGACCATGACGATCTCAGCGTCGACGGTCGCGCCGATGGCGATCGCGATCCCACCGAGCGACATGATCGTCGCAGGAATGCCGAGGAAGTACATGGGGATGAAGGCCGTGACGACCGCGAGCGGGAGCGCGATGATCGGGAGCAACGCGCTTCGCAGGTGCAGCAGGAAGAGGATGATCACCAGCGCGACGACGATCATCTCCTCGGTCAGGGCGCTCTTTAGCGTGTCGATCGCGCGCTCGATGAGGTGCTTGCGGTTGTAAACCGGCACGACCTCCACGCCCTCCGGCAGCGTCGGCCGCAGCTCTTCGAGCTTGCGCTCGACGCGTCCGATCACGTCGAGAGCGTTCTCGCCGTAGCGCATGACGACGATGCCGGACACCGCCTCGCCCTGGCCGTCGAAGTCGGCGGCGCCGCGCCGAATGTCGCCGCCCATCGTTACGTGGCCGACGTCGCGAACCAGCACGGGGGTCCCCCGTTCCGCTCGAATGACGATGTTCTCGATGTCCTCGACGCGCGTGAGGTAGCCGCGACCACGAACGAAATACTCGCGCTCGGACATCTCGAGCACGCGAGCTCCGACGTCGTTGTTGGAGCGCCGCACAGCCTGAACCACGTCCGAGACTGAGAGGCCGAAGTTGCGCAGGCGAACCGGATCGACAGTGACCTGATACTGCTGCTCGTAGCCTCCGACAGACGCGACCTCGGCTACACCGGGGACGCTCGTCAACGCGTAGCGAAGCGAGAAGTCTTGCAGCGTGCGGAGCTGCCCGAGGTCGTGCCGTCCTGTCCGATCGACCAGCGCATACTGGTACACCCAGCCGATGCCCGTCGCGTCCGGGCCGATGCGGGTGTTCGCATCTGGAGGGAGCCGGCTTCGAACGGTGTTCAGGTACTCGAGCACCCGAGAGCGGGCCCAGTAGAGGTCGGTCCCCTCCTCGAAGACAACGTACACGAAGCTCATGCCGAACATCGTCTGGCCTCGAACATCCACGACGTGCGGTGCGCCGAGGAGCGAAGTGACGAGCGGATAGGTGACCTGATCCTCGACGAGCGTGGGTGAGCGCCCCATCCACTCGGTGAAGACGATGACCTGTGGGTCAGAGAGGTCGGGGATCGCGTCGAGCTTGATGTTGCGCATCGCGGTCACGCCCGCGACAGCGAGCGCAATCGCGGCGAAGAGCACGAGCGCACGATTCTTCGCCGAGGCGTCGATGAGCCAGCCGATCACGGCATCACCTCCACGGCCTTGGAATGGCGTTCTTGCAATCCGCGACCATGCTGCCCATACCCGCGTGCTGCCGCTCGCACGCGCGGCACTGCCGGTACTTGTCGGGCTGGCTCTCTTGGTCGAACTCCGTCTCACACGAAGGGCCCTGGTCGGCAGAACCGCCCTGTGAACCCGAGGCTGGCGCCGGGGCTGCGGCCAGAGATGCCTGGAGGCGACTCTCGGAGTCGAGCATGAAGCTTCCGCGCGTCACCACCCGATCGCCCTCGGCCACGCCAGAGAGCACTTGGACGCGGCCCTCCCGCGAGAGGCCAGTCCGAACCACGCGAGGCTCGAAACGGTCCGCGCTCGTCGCGACGTACACGTACTCGTGCTCGCCGGTACGGATCACGGCGTCGCGCGGTACGAAGAGCCCGGGCGATGCGGGGAGCTCGAACTCGACTTCGCCAAACTGGCCGGGTCGAAGACGCCCATCGCGATTGGGGACGACGAGGCGCACCCGCGTGGTGCGCGTCGACTCCTCGAGCAGCGGCTCGACGAGGTCCACGCGCCCGCTCAGCGGCTCCGCCGGGGTGTTCGTCGTCGTGAAGCGCGCGGTCATGCCGACGCGCATCGCGTTCAGGTCGCGCTCGTGAACGCTGGCGACAACCCACACGTTCGAGAGATCGGCGATCTCGTAGAGCACCATCTCAGGCTCGGCGCGCGAGCCAAGCACTGCGTTGAACCGCGTTACGTAGCCAGATGCTGGGGCGCGGACAGGGACCGCACGGATCGGTCTTCCCGTCCGAGTAATCTCCTCAATGTCGGTCGTGCTGAGCCCGAGGAGCTCGAGCCCGCGGCGCGCCGCGGCTGCGATGTCAGCGGCACCCGTTGGTGCGGTGCCGTCCCCGCTCGCGGCACCGCTCCAGCGCGTGGCAGCAAGGAACTCCTCCTGCGCGCGATAGATCTCAGGGCTGTAGATGAACGCGAGCGGTTGACCTCGGGTCACGCGCACGCCTGTCTGTCGAACGGCGACTTGCTCGACGAACCCCGGAGCGCGTACGCGCGCCTGTGCGAGGCCCGTTTCCGGTGCGCTGATGACGCCGGGGACACGCAAACGATCGCCGACGGCGGCGCTCTCCACCACGCTCGTGGCGAGCCCGACGCCCCGCTGCTTCTCTTCGCTCAATGTCACGGGCGTGACGTTCGACGGACTTGATGCAGGCGGTGCGGGCTGCGTCGCCTGGGCTGAGGAGGTCGCGGGCGCGTTGCGCCGCTCCTCGGGTATGGGCTCGAGGTTCATGTGGCAGATCGGGCACTCCCCGGGCTCCGGCGAGCGGATCTGCGGATGCATCGGGCAGTAGTACCGAGCCTCCTCGTGCGCGGCGTGACCGTCCTGCTTGGGCCCCCAGAAGGTCCACACGGTGTATCCAGCGAGCGCAGTGACGAGCCCAAGCAGCACCCAGCGAACGACCGCCAGCGTTCGGAGCGCACGGCGACTGGGCGCGGGTGCGTGCGGCTCGTGATGGCCTTCGTCGTTGGTCTCAGGTGGCTTCGTGGTTTCTCCGGTACTCATGGCGTCGAATCCTCATGCAAGGGCGTTCGAGGGAGCGCCGTTCCGACAGCCCGCTCGAGGCTGGCGACGCCGCGCTGGAGGTCGCCGTGCAGCACGACCATCTCCATCTCGAGATCAAGCAGGGAGCGCGCGACGTCGACCCACTCGAGGAGGCTCGCATTCCCCGTGGAGAACGCGGCGGTGAGCGCCTCCATCGATCGCGATGTTGCCGGCAGGGCCTGCCCGCGGATAACGGAGAACTGGGCCTCCAGCGCCAAGAGCCTCGCGTGGGCCTCGCTGACCTCAGCCTGCGTGTCGAGACTCGCGTTGTCGCGGGCCGCGCGTTCGGCAGCTTCCTCCTCCCCGGCTTGGCGCACGCGATCGCGGTTTGGGCCCCAAAGCCACGGCAGCGACATGGAGGCGGTCACGCCCATACCAGGGCGCATGGTTGGGTCCTGCCAGTACCCGAGCCCGACCATGAACTCCGGGATGCGCGCTTCGGCTTCGGCTGCCTCGCGTCGAGCGCCGGCGGCTCTCACCCGTGCGTCCGCCGAGAGCGTCGCGCCGCGATTCGCTTCCGCGCGCGCGATCAGATCTTCGACGGAAATGCGCACCGTCTCGGGCGGAGTCTCACGCGGTTCGCCAAGAGCGGCGCCGGGCGGTCGCCTTAGCACCGCGTTGAGCGTCGCCCGCGAGCGCGCGATGTCACCGCCGATGCGCGCCAGTGCTCGCTGCGCCTTTGTGACCTCCACATCGATGCGGGCAGCCTCTGCGAGCCCGGAGCCACCCGTGGTGTAACGAGCCCGGACCGCCTGCCCCATGCGTGCAAGCAGCGCGAGCTGGCGCTCCTGCAAGCGCTTCTCCGCAAAGGCCTGCACATAGTCGGCGAAGGCATTGGCCGCTCGCTCCGCGACGATCCTTTCTTCGGAGGAAAGCTCGGCGAGCATCGCCTGCGCCTCCTCGGCCATGGCCCGCGCTCGCGCGTCGAGTGAGCCAGCCGCCGGAAACCGTTGGCGCAACTCGACCATGTACATGTCCGCTTCCCCGAGGGCGTAAGGTCGCGCCAGCGGCAGATTCCAGGCCTCGAAGCCGAGCTCGGCCGGCGGCAGCGAGCCTTCGGCGCGACCGGCGTGAACAAGCGCCCGGGCTCGATGCGCCATCACCGCAAGGGCGGGGCTGCGCCCCACAGCCGCGACGACGACCACGTCGCGCTCGAGTGGCCCCGCAAGATCGGCTTCGGCGACCGTGCATTCTTGCGTCGGGCGCCGGGGCGCTTCCCGAACACGCGCCGTCGCTACCTCGTAGGACCGATCTAGGGTCCGCCCGGTTTGCGTGGAGACACACCCGCTGGCGACGGCGACAAGCGTCGCGACGGCAACAGAGCGCTTGAGGACGCCGCTTCGAGGACGGGAGGGCACGAGCGTCTAGGCAGCACGGGCATCGAGCGTGACAGGGGCGCGTGGGTAATCGCGCCTACGGAGCGAGGCCGCGGTACAGAGAGAGCGTTCCGAAGACCGTCATCTCCCGGTGGGTTTCTTCGACTGCGCGGAAGCCGGCGTCTGTCATCAGCGTGGGCAAGAGCCCACGAACATTGTCGGTCGTCGTCGAAAAGCCGTCGAGCAGCTGAATTGCCAGGAACGCCACGCGCATCGCCGGGTTCTGGGCCTTGCCCCAGTCTGCGATGTGCACCTCGCCCCCGCTCTTGAGCAGCTCTCGTACGCGCTTCAGCGTACGTCGCTTCTCCTCAGTCGTGAGGTGATGAAACACGAGGCTCGACACGATGCGATCGAAGGATGCCGGCGGGAACGGCGCCTCCGAGCCCAGTCCCTGCTTGAGCGCGATGTCGAGACCGGCTGCCTCGATCTTCGTTCGCGCGAGAGCGAGCGCCTTCGCGTCACCATCGAGCCCCGTCACTTCGGCGTCCACGCACGCCTGCTTCAGCAGGATGGTGAGTGTTGCTGTGCCGCACCCGACGTCGAGCACGCGGTGCCCAGGCCGAAGGGCGGCCTGCTCCACCAGCATTCGCTTGAAGCGGTCTTCCTTCAGGGTGGCGCGCAGGACTGGGTCGTAGAATCGCGTGAGCGACTCGTAGCGGAGCGCCGGGATGTAACTCATCGAGTTGTCCCCTGAGCGTAGGCCGCGAACGTCTGATTGTTCTCGAAGTAGAGCGTTCGCCCGTCGCCGGCCCGGCCGATCACGGCCGTGGCCTTGTCGACCGTGTTTCCGCTGACGGGATCGGTCGACACGCGTGAAGACGGATCACTCCCGAGCCGCCCTTTGCACATCTCGCAGCACCCGTAGTAGGTGCGCCCGTCCACTTCGATCGGGATCTGCGGCCGCCCCATGAACTGGTTGTTCACCATGCACACGAGACTGCGATCGGTGACGAGGGTGAGCGACGATGCCGTGTCCGACGAGCGCTCATGGCCCTGCGCCGTGGACGCCGACGGCGCGGAAGTGTTCGTCGTTGCCTGGGCGCTCGTCGCCTGACTGGTGTCCTTGGTCTCGCACCCGAGCACGAGCCCAAGGAGCGCAACGGCTGCCGCGATCGGTCTGATTCCTGTCATGGTTGCAGCGGTTCCTTTCACGTCAATGCTCATGGCGATGCTCGCTGTGGTCGGCCGCGGCATGCGCTCGTTCGAACGCGTCCGCCCAATCCAAGATCGCGCGGAGGTCGTCTCCCTGAACGGCGCCGGGGCGATCCTTGGGCATCGTCGCGGGTTGTCCGTCCGCGCCGAGCACCTCTCGAATCGTCGATGAGATCTGGTCGGCGTGGTGCCCGCCGAAGGGATACCGGTCCATCGTGAAGTGCCGCAGCGCAGCGCGCTTGCCGGTGCCGCTCGTGTGGCAGTTCGCGCAGTACCGCTCGAACACGGGGCGCGCCCGCTCGTACGCTTCTTGTTCCGATGCTGCCGGCCCTTGCTCATGCGGAATTCCCTCTGCGGGCGGCGTCTCTGCCCCTGCGGCGCGCGCCATCGGAGGATGGTCGTCGCGTCCTTCGCCGGGTCTCGCGTCGGATGACGCACGAGAATCGTGCTCGTGCGGAGCCACAGCAAGCCCCGGGCTTGGCGCCGAGGCGCAGCCGACCAGCAGCAGGATTGCACCTGCGAACGGAAGGCCACGCTCGGGCCGAGCGAGCCCCCTGGTCATGGCGCCGCAACCTCGAGCTCGCCCATCATCCCGCGCTCAGCGTGCTCGAGGATGTGACAGTGAAACATCCACGTCCCCGGGTTGTCCTCGAGCCGGACTCGAAACTGCACCGTCTTCTCCGCGGGGATGTTGATCGAGTCTCGCCAGGCGACGACACCCGGTGCCGCCCCATCTACGGAGACGACCTGGAAGCGGAACCCATGAAGGTGAAACGGGTGGTCCATCTCGGTGGTGTTCACGATCGACCACTCTTCGACGGTCTCCAGGGTCGCCGCCAAGGGCGTCACGTCAGGGAAGACTTCACCGTTGATGGAGAAGACGGGCGCCATGTCGGTCATCGACGAGCCATGCCCACCGCCGTGGTCGCCACCACCCATCGCCATGGACTCTTCCAACTTGATCTCGCGCTGCACGGTGGCCGCAGGCAGCTCTGCGATCGGCGCAAACGCGGACGGGGTGGCTGGCGTCGCGATCGGCGCGTCGCTGCCATGCTTCATCTGGAAGACGACAGCGTCGGGAAGATCGCCGGTGCCGTGCCCGCGGTCGTAGCGCAGCGACGTCCACTCCATCGTCTCGTTGGCCTCGCCGCCTGCGACAACGAGCACGTCAGCGCGCTCTCCTGGCACGAGAAGTAGCTCGTCGACCTCGCGCGGCGCGGGGAGGAAGCCGCCGTCCGTGCCGATCTGAATCAGGCGGTGGCCAGGGAGCGCGAGCCTGAAGTAGCGCGCGTTGGCCGCGTTGATGAAGCGGAAGCGGTGGAGGCCACCGCGCGCAACCCCCGCGATCGGATGTGCCCAGCCGTTCGCCAGGATCACGTTCCCCTGGCGACCGACCATCGCCTGCATCATCGGGTCGAAGTCGCTCAGCTGCCAGTTCGAGTCGACCAGCACGTCGTCCAGCACGACGGTTCGGTCAGTGGTCGTGGTGGGCTCGGCTGCGGCACGCACGACGAAGGCGCCGTAGAGGCCCCGCTCGACCTGTTCGTCCGAGCGGACGTGCGGGTGGTACCAGAAGGTCCCCGCGTCCGGGACCACGAACTCGTAGGTAAACTCGGCTCCTGCGGCGATGGGCGATTGCACCGCCGGCACGCCATCCATCGCTGCGGGCACGCGCACGCCGTGCCAATGAATCGTGGTCGCCTCCGGCAGGGAGTTCTTGAACCGTACGCGGACGGTGTCACCTGCGCGGGCTTCGATGCGAGGTCCCGGAAGCTGACCGTTGTACGTCCACATCGATACAGTGCGACCGGGCGCGATCTCAATGTCCGAGACCTTCGCCTCGAGCGTGACCTCCACCACGTTGGGCGCGGGGTCGAGATCCGGCGCAGCGCTCGGCTCGAACGGTCCTTCGGACGCGTCGACCTCGATGACCTCAGGGATCATTCCTGCTTCGCCCCCCATTCCGTCCATGTTGCCCATGTCGTGGCTGTTGCACGCGCTAGTGAGCGCCGTGATAGCGGTTGCGAGTGTCAGTTGAAGAAATGGTTTGGTCATCGGTTAGTCTCCTGCGGCAACGTGGACGTGGAAGCGGGTTCCTCTGGCTCGCGCCCCAGGGCGCCCTCGAGATGCGCGAGCACGAGCAGCGCAGCGACCGTGATCGCGAGCCACAACAGCCTCGCGCGACCATTCGGACGGCAATCGGGACAGCTCACTTTTCAGGCCTCATGGTGACTCGCAGCGCGCCCTGCACGGGCCGGTCACTAGGGCATCACGCCACCTTCATGGACGCAGCTGATGCCGTTGGGGTTGCGGCCGACGCTGGCGGTGTTGAGGACCGAGCCCGTCATGGTGTCGATGGCCTGCACTGTCCCGTTCACGATCGTCGTCGTCCATGCCTTCGTGCCGTCTGCGTTCAGGACGACCCCGTGCGGACCGGGATCAACCGTGACGACGTGGTGAACCTCACCGGTCTCCGCATCCATAGCGATGAGGCTGTTGCCGGCGGCGTCGCCGTCGAGCAGTCCTTGGTCCGCGATCCACACGAAGGTCGAATCGGGCGACGGGTAGAGTTGCGCTGGCCCCGCGCTCGATGGTGGCAGCTCGTGGAGCGTAACGACCTGAGTCGTGAGATCGATCCGGGCGACCTGTCGCGTGTCGTAGACGGTGGCGAAGGCTGCGCTTCCGTCTGGAAGGACGGCGGTCTGGACCGCGCGGCCCGGCAGGTCGTGCCTCGCCACGTCGCCACTCGCAACGTCAACCAGGACCAGCGAGCCATCACCCATGCCCGCGACGACCAGGACGCGGCCGTCGGGGGTGAGGCGAGCACCGTGGGGCCCCGTTCCGTCTGGAAGCGAAATCGTCCTCGATACGGTCTTCGCGGCGAGATCAACCACCACCACGGCGTCTGCCTCGTTGGCTGTGACGAACCCAGTATCGCCGGAGATCACGACATGCGCGGCATGTAGCCCCGTGCCGAGCTCGATGCGTGAGGTCACTTCATATGCCGCGGCGTCAACGCCGATGAGTTCCTCGGGCATGTCCGCCCCATGCGCGCCGCCCTCCATGTTGGGCATAGCGGTCAGCCACACGGTGCGGCCGTCGGGTGCAGCTTGCACGTTGTGGGCCATGACCTTGACCGTCGCTCCGTGCGCGGTCAGGGAGAGATCCGTCGTGCGCAGCAGCTCCCCGCTTTCGCCGTCGATTACAGCGAGTACACCGTCGTCCTCCACCGCGGCGAAGATTCGGTCTTCGGACTCGGACTCGGGTGCGGGCTCCTCCGCCGAGCACGCAGCTAGGGTCAACGTCAGGGTAGCGAGGAGGTGCCATCGAAAGCGCATCGTCTGTCTCCTAAGTCTCGTTCCCCCGGAGCCCACCGGGGCAGGTCTGGTCGTCTAGGCGCCACGGACGACGAGCGTGACGGGCTCAGGTTGATTTTTCGCCGAACGCCCGGCGAAGCAGCCCCGGGACCATCCCAGCACCGAAGCCAACGCCAAGTCCGACGACGCCCGAATAGCCGATGCAAGCACACCCCATCGCCCCCGTGAGGAGCGCCAGCGACGAAGCCGACACCCAGAACCAAGGCCCGGCCTTCCGCTGGTTGCCCACGCTCGCGACCGCGAGCCCCGCGACCACCCCGCCGAGGGCGCATGCGGGCACGCACAGGGAGCTGCAACCGTTAGCGCCGCACGCGTGCATGTGGTTGGCGCACAGCGCGAACACCAACGGCACGAGGCCCGCCGCGATCCCAGGGAGCACAGCCTTCTGCGGATCCCGACCGTACCAGAGCATCGCGGCGCCGATGGTCACCGTCGCCAGGCCAAACCAAAGCGTCGAGACCGGACGATGCGCGACGCACGCTGCGACAGCGACGATGACGAGCACCGGCGCTACGCCGAGGAGCGCGCGCCGCAGCCGCCCCAGCTCGTAGGCCCACCGAACACGCCGCTGCAAATGCGTGAGATCAGTCGAGTCCATAGAGCCTCCTGAAGGTCTTCCTGAGCCGATCGAGGGCGCGTTCGCGCCGCTTGCGCAGCGTGGCGCCCGAGACAGAAGCCGCCTCGTCCCAGAACGTCGCGACGAGCGTCTCGCGATCAGCTTCCGAGAGCTCCCCAAGCGCGGCGATGGCAGCCGCGGTCAGGTTACGCTGAACGAACTCCTCCTCTGGGTGTTCCCCGGATTGCTCGTGACCTGCGTCGTCGACCTCTCGCCGACGCACGTGCTTGCGCGCCAAGGTCCTGCACTCCCAGCCAGCGATCGCCATGGCCCACGGCATAGCCGGTCGGCTCTTGTCGTAGTCTGAGGCGCGCTCGAGGATTTTTTGCATGGCTTCTTGGGCAGCGTCAGCCGCGTCGGCGTCGTTCTTGAGCAACGTGATGCACAGTCGATGAATGGGTCCCCAAAGGAGCTCGAACACGCGCGCGAACACGGCGCGGTCGCCGTCGGCGAGACGCGCCATGAGGGCGTCGAGGGTGTTCGATTCGGTTCGCATCGTTTGGACTCCCGGATCCCGTCATGAACCCGGGAGTCGGTACGTTACCTCCATGGTGGTCATGAATGGAGCAGCCGCGCACGACGCAACACCTCTTCCGCCGTGTCGGTGTCGCGCGCGCTGATCCGCACACGGAAGCCGGTGCCGCCCGACTCGACGCGGACCGCTACGTCGTCTACGTCGAAAGCGCAGTCCGGCATAGCTGCGGGGCTCCGCATCTGCGCGATGTGTCGAGCGAGCTTCAGCTGGAGCCACTCCGCGGTGAGGCCGGGTTCGGCCTGAACAAAGACCACTGCCCCACGAAGTCGCTGGACGGAGTTCTTGCCGATCCGCTCTTCGACTCGGTAGGGCGTCACAGAAGTGATCCGGTGGTCGCGCAGGAGGCAGTCCTGCGAGGGCGGCGTGCCCGCGAACGAGGTGGCCGGCACGGATGCTGCGGCAACGCCGACGAGAACTGTCAAGATGGAAATGAGCTTGGGTTTGTACATGGTCAGAACTCCTGGGCAGCCGCAGCGCCTACTTCACCTATCTAGGCGCCTGGACCGCGGAGCGTGACAGCCCAATCATTCCACGCCGCCCGCTGCTCAGCCCACGTGCCCGCGTGCGCCACCGCCCGGAGCGTCCGCTCGGCCATCGGCTCGGCACCGTCGACGGCTTCGAGGGCCAACACCTGCTCCTGGAGGTCGGCGGCCAGCATGAGCAGATCGAAGAGCTGCGTGACCCGGGCGCGCGTGAGCCCCAGCTTGCGCGCCAGGGCGGCCTGGTCGGCCACGAACCCGCGCTCGATGGCGGCCTGCAGGTGGTGCGCGAGGGCG